>OBKM01000427.1_pt1 | contig 21074 bp, 19 predicted proteins | sample 1519691 | NCBI WGS metagenome assembly OBKM01 (sample SAMEA37050418, study PRJEB22526) | metagenome | biome: saline pan; feature: lake; material: water | place: Egypt | collected 2015 | depth 0.5 m | reverse complement strand
CGTTCCTTCGGAGTGACCCACTCCTAGATCGGTGAGACCGCGAGAAAGAATGTTCCACGCTGCGTTTGCGTCCCTGTCTGCCTCGAAGCCACAGGCAGGACAGGAGTGCTCACGCACCCAAAGTGGTTTGTCGGTTTCGACGCCACACTGAGCGCACTCTTTGGTGGTTCCTTCGGGTTCCACGTCCACGAAGTGCGTGCCTTCACGTTTGCACTTGTATTCGAGCAACGAGAGGAACGTTCGCCACGCCGCCGATGCGGTGTTGCGGCTGTTCGACGGCGATTCTAGCATTCCTTTCACGTCAAGGTCTTCGACGGCCACCAAGTCGTATTCCCGAGCATAGTAGTTCGACAATTTATGCAGGAAGTCACGCCGCTTGCGCTTGATTTGTTGGTGACACTCGGCTACCGTCTGCCGTTGTTTCTCCCAGTTGTTCGACCCATGCTCTTTGCGCGAGAGGTTCCGCTGCTCTCGTTCAAGCCTGTCGCGTTCCTCCGAAAGGTCGAGTGAACCAACTGCCGTGCCGTCAGTGTCGTGGGCATACTTCAGAATCCCCACGTCGATGCCAACCATCTCGTCGGCGTCGATCTCCGCCAGCGACGGTTTGGGCGGTTCCTCTTTGTCGTCAACGGCGAAGGAGGCATACCACTCCCCGGTTGGTTCTTTCTTGAGCGTGGCTTCTTTGACTGTTTCATCGTCGGGAATGTCTCGGTGGCACTCTATTGGAATATCCGCGAGTTTCGACAGTGAGAGCACAGTCTGACCGTTCTTCTTGTCGAACTCGAAGCCAGACTGGACGTATGTGAAACTGCGGAAGTCTCTGGGAGCTTTCCAGTTTAGACTCCCGACGTTGTAGCCCTTGTCTTTCAGTTCACCGAGTGCCGTGATACTGTCTTCGATCCGCATGACAGCGGCCTGTGTAACCGTTGAATACAGGTCGTTCAATTCGTCCCACCACCCTTTGAGGTCAGTGAGTTGATCGCGGACTTGTCGCACTCGTTGGTTGAGTGTACCCTCTGATTCGGGAATTTTGTTAAACTCCCTGAGAGCGTGGTTGTAGAGTTGCCTACAGGTGTCTCGGTGGTAATCCAACAACTCACGCTGTTCGGTGGTTGGCTTGAGCCGGAACCTGTAGGCGTAGTGCATCGGTTACTCGGTTGGTTCTGATGTTCGGACGATTTTCACGTCTGCGCCACGCCAGTCTTTGGGAACGAGGACGTGTGCGCCGTTGCCGGTGGCTTTTACCTCGCCTTCGATGACTTCGTGGCCTTCAATTTCGTGTCTATCCATCACCTATGTTTAGACATTGTTTCAACATAAACGTATCGGTTCGTGGGCCTGTGGGCCAGCAACAAGCAGGCGCATGATAGATGATGACGGCGGTGTATCCCCTCCCTACTGCGCTACTCGGCCTTCGACCTGCGTTGCTCCTTGAGGAAGGGGGCTTACCGCCTGCAATCAGCTAATTATCAATCTGGATGATCTGCGAGGAACCTTTTTCAACGCCCCGGCGGTGGGTCCGGATATGGTAATCGAGGACGCCGACGGTGCTCCCGTGAACGGGGGATCCGAGGAATCGGCGTCCGATGCGAAGGTATCGGCGAACGCGGAGTCGCTCGTGGACCACGTCCGGAGGGCCGCCCGGACTGGCGAGGAGCTCCGCAAGCGGTGTGAAACCCAGCAGGATCTCGCGGCGGTGCCGGTTCGAAAGGGCGACTACACCTGGACGGAGTACGAGAACGAGTTCTTCCGCGACGAGGAGGGAAATCGGCCGACCGACGACGAGGGGAACGCGCTGTCGTTCACCGACGTAAATAAAACGGAGGCGCTCGGATTCGACCCGAGCCGAACCGAAACCCTGCTCGCGGGCGGTGCGGACGGTGCGGCGGTGCTGTCAGATATCATCGACCGGCGGACGGTTACTGTCGATCCTGATCTGGACGAAACCGAGTTCTTCACGACCGACGACGGGCGTTCGACGCTCGTGACACGGTACGACCTCGAGAAGGCGGTGCCGATGGGGAAGAAGACGCATTTCCGGGAGGAGGAGCGGTACTGGGTGAACGAGCCGTACGCGTTCATCGTCGTGTTCCACTCGACGAAGGAGAACGAAAAGAAGTACTACGCGGTCCAGCCGCACCTGACGGGGATCGAAGCGGAGTTACAGGAGTTTCTCACCGGCAAGCTCCGTACCTCGATCAAGTACGCCGACGAGTCGATCGCCGGCGGGGACGAGGCGTTCCGGGAGGAGGTTATCGTCGAGGAGACGCGAACCCTCCTCGACCGATACGATCTCGTCGACGGCGACGGTGAGGCGGGCGGGTTTCTCGGTGAGATCGCCGAGTGGTTGCGGGAGCTCGACGACCGGATCGATCGGTTCGACGTCGATCCCGAACGCGGGAGCGTGGGGCGTATCCTCCAGAAACTGGGATACTCGCCGTCATCATCGTCGGAGGAGGGACTCGCCGGGAGTGCGGTGCGTCCGGAGCCCGCAGTGCTTGCCGAGAATCGGGAGACGCTGACCGCATACCAGGTGGAGAAGCTGCTGTACTATCTCCGGCGTGATTTCATCGGTTACGAGCGGATCGACCCGATCAAACACGACATCAACGTGGAGGATATCTCCTGTGACGGGTACGACTCACCCGTCTTCGTCTACCACACCGGCTACGAGCAGATCATCACGAACGTCTCACACGGCACCGACGAGCTCGACGATTTCGTCGTCAAGCTCGCTCAGCGCTCGGGAAAGGGGATCTCCAAGCGTCGTCCGCAGGTCGACGCGACGCTGCCGGACGGCTCTCGTGCCCAGCTCACGCTCGGCAGTGAGGTGTCCGATCACGGCACGAACTACACGATCCGGCAGTTCAACGACGTCCCCTTCACGCCGATCGACCTGATAAACTGGAAGACGTTCTCGCTCGACCAGATGGCGTTCCTGTGGCTCTGTATCGAGAATCACAAGAGCCTGCTTTTTGCCGGCGGCACCGCATCCGGAAAGACGACGAGTCTGAACGCGGTCTCGCTTTTCATTCCGTCGAACGCAAAGATCGTCTCGATCGAGGATACACGGGAGGTCGAGCTCCCGCAACGAAACTGGATCGCGTCCGTCACTCGGCCGTCGTTCTCCGACGACGACAAGGGTGATGTCGACGAGTTCGACCTGCTCGAGGCGGCGCTTCGGCAGCGTCCCGACTACATCGTGATGGGCGAGATCCGCGGCGAGGAGGGTCGAACCGCGTTCCAGGTGATGTCCACGGGTCACACGACGTACACGACGTTTCACGCGGACTCGGTCGGCGAGGTGCTCAAGCGGTTCACGACCGACCCGATCAACGTCTCGAAGACGATGTTCACGGCGCTGGATCTCGTCTCCGTGCAGTCGTCGACGCGGGTGCAAGGGAAGAAGGTTCGCCGGAACAAGTCGCTCACGGAGATCAACCACTACGACGCCGAAAACGACGAGATCAACGTCCAGGACGTGTACCAGTGGCAGGCTGAGACCGACGAGTTCCTCCAGATGGGCAACTCGAACACGCTGGAGGAGATCATGTTCGACCGCGGCTGGAGTCGGGCAACGCTCGACGAGGAGCTCCGAAAGCGCCGAGTCGTGTTAGCGTACCTGATTGACCGCGGGCTGAACACGTACGCGGAGGTGGCGGCGACGTTCCAGGCGTTCATCAACGACCCGGAGACGGTCCTCGCGTTGATGGCGACGGATCAGCTCGAGCGATCATTGGAGGATCTTCGGGAGATGGAGTCCGTCCTGATCGATGTCGACCCGGAGACCGAGGCGATGGTGCCGCGACCCGACCCCGACGAGGCGGGGCGCGAGGAGGCGGCGTCGATCCTCCGCGACGCGACGGCGCTGTTTGATACCTATCGAGGCGAGACCCCGGACTCCGTCGCCGACGCCTTACTGGAGACCGAGCCGGCCACCGACGTGAGCGCACAACCCGGTACGGAACGTGAAACCCTCGCCGCGAACGCCCGGGAGGCCGAATCAACGGTCGAAGGTCGACGCGCCGGAGACGAGCAGATCGACACGTATCCACAATCCACTCCGGAGTCCGAGGGCGGACGCGACGAGGAACACGACAAGAAACGACACGACGAAGATGACGAGGAAGACAGTAAAGAGAGTGAGGATGCAGCGTCGGCGTCTTCAAACGGAATCAACTTCGGGAAACCGTTCGATGACGGTGTCGACGTGATGGGTCCGGTCGGTCTTTCCACGAGTGAGAAGAGCGAGGATAAGACACGTGACGATGACGGTAGCGAGGCACAGGTGGACGCAGACCCCGAACTACCGAAACACGATGGCCCCGAGCAGTCGGCAACCGACCCCGAGCCGTCGGCAACCGACCCCGAGCCGTCGGCAGCCGACAAGACGGAACGACCCATGGAGGAGGACTGATCCGTGCGATCGATCCGGTGGTGCGAATGAGCACCGATCTCGGGCGTCGTGGCGAGGAGGTGTCGGACGACCTCCTCGGCCAGCTGTTCTACCCCGTGTTCCGGGTAGCGTTCGATCCGGCGGGCGACTTCGTCGCTGACGTAGAGACCAAGCTGGCGGAGGCACGCATGCCGGACCCGGTCGAGATGTACGTCTCGCGGTCGCTCGGCGTCGGACTGCTTGTCGGAGTGACGCTTTGGATCGTCGGAACTCTGATCGGCTACGGCGTCTTCGCGATTGGACTCGTGGATCCGGAGACGCTGTCGCTCGGAATGCCGTCGCCGAGCCCATCCGTCACGGCGGTGCTCAGGTCGCTCGTCGTACCCGTCGCGGTGTTAGTAAGCGGGCTGTTCTTCGGTACGCTCGGGTTTCTGCTCGGGTTCGGCGGGCTGATCGCGCTCCCGTACTCCCGGGCGTCGACTCGGAAGCGGGAGATCAATCTTCTGCTCGCCGACTCCGTCTCCTTCATGTACGCGCTCTCGGTCGGCGGGCTGAATCAGCTCGAAATTCTACGGGCGATGGCGGACGCCGAGGACACGTACGGGGAGGTGTCCCGCGAGTTTCAAAGCATCATCAACGAGACGGAGTACTTCGGGACCGACTATCGGAACGCGATCCGACAGCAGTCGCTGGAGACGCCGTCCGACGAGCTGTCGCAGTTTCTGGCGGACATGCTGTCGATCGTCAACTCCGGCGGTGATATGGAAGCGTTCCTTGCGGATAAAAAGGAGAAACACCTCCGAACCTCGAAACAGGAACAGGAGACGACGCTGGAGACGCTGGAGCTGTTTGGCGAGATGTACATGACCCTGTCGCTTTTTCCGCTGCTTCTCATCATCATCCTCGTCATCATGGGGATGCTCGGGGAGTCCGACGAGTTCCTCCTGTACGCGACCGTGTACGTGCTCATCCCGTTGACCGGGCTCGGCTTCCTCGTGTTGGTGTCGACGGTGAAACAGGACGAACTCGGGGACGGGTATCTCCGACCGAACGGGGGGAACGATCGGCTCAGAGAGACCGAGCGCGAGAGTCTCGTCCACCTCGGACTCGTCGAGAGCTACGTCGGCGAGTTCGACGTGTTCGATCGGGTGAAGGGTCGCGAGGGAACGCACAAAACGAAACGGCTGCTCGCGGCCCCACACCACTTTTTCAAGGAGAACCCGCTGTACTCGCTCGCGTTGACGGTGCCGACCGCGCTCGTACTTGTCGGCGTCGCTGCGGTCGGCGGGAGCGCGCCCGTGAGCGTCGATGGGTGGGTGAGCCGGCCGGTGTGGTCGGCGTTCATCTGGGTGTATCTCCCGCTGTACCTCGTGTTGATCCCGCTCGCGATCTTCCACGAGTGGAACGAGCGATCCCGGCGAGCGATCACCGGAAAACTCTCGGAGAACCTCCGGAAGCTCTCCTCGGCGAACGACACCGGACAGACGCTTCTCGAATCGCTCGAGACCGTCGCGAGCACCTCCTCGGGCAAACTCGCCGAGGAGTTCGAGGTGATGCATGCGAAGGTGAACTACGGGATGAGCCTTCGCGAGGCGATGGTCGAGTTCAACAACGCGTACGCGGTGCCGCGGCTCGCACGAACGGTGAAGCTCATCTCGGAGGCACAGGAGGCGTCCTCACAGATCACGGACGTGTTGACGACGGCGGCACAGGCGTCGGAAAACCAGGACGACATCGAGCGCGAGCGCCGGTCCCGCACCCGGATGCAGGTGGCGATAATCATGATGACGTACGTCACCCTGCTCGGCGTGATGGCGATCCTCCAGACGCAGTTCATCGACGTGATGGCGGATCTCGTCGAGCAGGGCGGCGACGGCGGCGGTGCAGCCGACGCCTCGTTCGGTGGTGGCGGGGTCGACCCGGACATCCTCTCCATGCTGTTTTTCCACGCCGTCACGATCCAAGCGATCCTCTCGGGGTTCATCGCGGGGTACATTCGGAACGCGGACATCATCTCGGGCGTCAAGTTCGCGGTGTCGCTGATGACGCTCGCGCTGGGGGTGTGGATCTATGTCGGGTGACCGCCTGCTCCCCGAGACGTGGCGGGCGGGCCCAACCCGGATCGACCGGGGTCAGACGGTCCTCGACTTCGCCGTCGGGATGTCCGTGTTCCTGCTCGCCGTTGGCTTTACCTTCGCGTTCGTCCCATCGCTTCTGGAACCGTTCTCCGCGGGCGAGGGCGCGCGAATGATCGTCGCCGAACGCGGCGCGGCACACCTGACCGAGACGTCGCTGTCGGCGGGCTCAGCTCCCGGCGTGCTCTCCGCGGCGTGTACTGTCGGGTTCTTCGACGGTGCCGACCCGGCCACCGTCGACGAGGACTGCGGCTGGGTCCACGACGAAAGCGATCTGAACGCGGAGCTCGGCGTCGCCGGCTACCTCGGGCTCAACGTCACCGTCTCACAGCGCGGGGACATCGCGTCGCTCGACGGAGACGGTGGCGAACCGGTTCCACTGGCCGGTGGCGACGCGCCACCGCCCGGCGCGAGCGTCTCGACGGGCAGCCGGGTGGTGGATATCGACGGGGAGACGTACCGGCTCACCCTGCGGGTGTGGTGAGATGTTCGTCGAACAGTTCCCGGACGACCGCGGGCAGGCACACACCCTCGAGGCGTTCGTCGCCGCGCTGCTGCTCGTCGCCGGGCTGATCTTCGCGACGCAGGCGACCGCGGTGACCCCGCTGTCGGCGAGCACGTCGAACCAGCACATCGAGAACCAGGAGGCGATCGGCGCGGCCGACGTCCTCGCGACGACGAAGGAGCGTGGAGACCTCAAACGTGGGCTGCTGTACTGGGAGGACGGCGAGTTCGTCGAGTCGGGTGACCCCGGCTACTACACGGGAACCGTGAACGAGACGCATCCGCTGCATGACCCGTTTGACGAGGCGTTCGACGCGAGACGCGTCGCGTTCAACGTCGACGTGTACGCTCTCGAGGACGGCGACAGGGATCGGCAGCGCGTGGTCGACATGGGCGAGCCGAGCGACAACGCGGCCACTGCCTCCGTCCGGCTCCCCTTATATACCGACGATCAGCTCTGGGAGAGTGAGGAGGCAGGCGACGGCGCGTTCACCGGTCCGACGCTCGGCGACACCGCCGATCACGACTACTTCGCGTCCGCCCACGCCGACGAGAGCGACGTCCTGTACACGGTCGTGGAGGTGCGCATCACCGCATGGCAGATATGAGTCCGTGGAACGGAAGCGACAGCGGGAGCCGCGACGGCAACGATGATCACAACCACCGCACGGACCGCGCACAGCTCATTCTGATCACCGGGCTCACGCTTGCGGTGCTGCTCGTCGCCGTCGTCCTGCTGTTAAATACGGTGATCTATACGGAGAACCTCGCGACGCGCGGCGTCGACGCTGGCGGGGCGGAAGCAGCCGAGTTCCGCGAGGGGACCGCTGCGGACGTCGGCGAACTGCTCGACCGGACCGACTGGTCGACGTCCGACACGGCAGCGTTCGAGTCCGATCTGTCCGCGTACGCCACGACAGTCCGGGACCATCGCCGTCACGACGGAATCGTCGCTCGGATCGAAAGCGAGACGACATCGGGGGCGTACGTCGCACAAGACGCTGAATCGCGACCGTTGATCCCGTCGGACGCGTACATGGACGAGACGGGTGCCACCGGGGACGAGGAGTGGCCGTTGGTAGAGGGTGCGACGCGGACCCGTTCGTACGTTCTCGACGTCACCGTTCCTGACGCCGGAACAGTCGAGAACGACACGGTCGTCGAGAGCGACGCGTTCCGAGTAACCGTCGAGGCCGCAGACGGCAGCGACGAGTGGACGCTGTACGTGTATCGCGTCGACGGGAGCGACGATGCGGTGGTCCGCGTCGACGACGGCGTCGGCGACTCGGAGCGCGTCGTCGACGACCGAACGGCTCGGATCGACCTCACGAACGGCTCGGTCGACGGAGAGCAGTGGGAAGCGCTCGTCTGGGCCGACGGGGTGGAGGACGACGGGTCCGAGACCAACGACCGGACCGAATACGATATCAGATACGCCAACGGCGACACGGTCGAAGGAAGCTACGCGTTCGTCGTCGACGCGCCCGACGGTGTCGCTACGGCGTCACCCGCCGAGCCGCTCCACGACGCCCCTGACGACTCCCCGTACGCCGTCGAGGCCGTCTACGACACGCGGCTGACGGTCGGCCACCACACGCCCGACCTCCGCTACGAGGATCGGGTTCGGGTCGCCCCGGGTGAACGCGATGACTGAGCGCAACCTCCACGGCGGAGTCGATCAGGACCGTGCCGTCTCCGTCACCGTCGGCTACGTGCTCAACCTCGCAGTCGCGTCGCTGCTTTTGACCGGGCTGTTCGTCGCCGGCGGCTCCTTCGTCCAGAGCGAACGCGAGGCGGCTATCGAGGGCGAGCTAACGGTTGTCGGTGAGCGCGTCGCCGCCGACCTGATGACCGTCGACCGCCTCGCGAACGCCTCCGAGAACCCGTCGGAGCTGACGGTCGAGCGCCGCGCCGAGCTCCCGACCCGGGTGTCGGGCGTCGAGTACACGATGACGGTCGAAGCGAGCGAGACCGGAACCGACGGCAACGTGCTCAGATTGGAGAGCTCGCGCGCCGACGTCGTCGTCGAGATCCCGTTCCGGACGAGCGAGGCGGTCGCGAATACGACCGTCGAGGGCGGCGACGTGGTGGTTCGATGGGATACCGACGAGACCAAGGTGGTGATCGAATCGTGACTGACGCACGGTGCCGGCGTCCCCCGACGGACGAAACCGCCAATGAGAGTCGTGCGGTCAGCGAGACGGTGGGGTTCGTGCTCGTGTTCGCGTTGATCACGACGACGATCGCGGTAACTTTCACCGTCGGTCTCGGCGGGCTCGAGGACGCACAGGTCGCCGAACGAGACGCCAACGTCGAACGCGCGTTCGACGTGCTCCACGACAACCTTCGGGACGTCTCCCGGGAGGGCGTCCCGAGTCGTGCGACGGAGATACGGATCGCCGGCGGTGAGCTCGCGCTCGCGGAGCGAACCACGATACGAATAATCTACGCGGAGGGCAACGCCACGGTCGTGGAGCGAACGCGACCGATCGTGTATCGCGGGAGCGGCGACACGGAGATCGTCTACGAGAACGGCGCGGTGTTCCGGTCCAGTGGCGACGTCGCAGTTCCCCTGAACGACCCCGATCTGGTCATCAACGGCGACCCCGGAGACCGGACGGTCATGTACTCGCTGATCCGCACGACCGGCCAACCACAGACCGTCGCTGGCGACCGAACGACGCTCGTCGTCGGCTCGACAGTCAGCCGCGAACTCGTCGAACCCGACAGGGAGCCGGATGAAAACGTAACACCCGAGAATAAAAACGTAACACTCGAGATCGACTCGCCACGCGCGGACGGGTGGGAGCGGCACTACGAACGGCTTGCGGCGGCAGACGACGAAGTCAACCTGGATCCCGACGGCGACGGCGACGTGACGGTCGACTTCGAGCTCGAGGACGGCGACGAGTTCCTGATCCACCGGACGACGATCGACGTCGAGTTCAGCGATTGAGTTCGACGGCGACGGCCGTGACACCGAGGACCGCTCCGATCGCGTTGAGCAGCACGTCGGGCCATGCGAACGACCGCCACGGGATCGGGGCTTGCAGGAGTTCGATGCCGAACCCGAACGCGGTTGCGACGCCGGCTGCCACCACGAGTCCGACGAGCGAGGGGCTGGTCCCGCGCGTGAGCAAGGCGGCGAGGATCGCGTATCCGACGACGTGAAACACGGCAGTCACACCGAGGCCGGCCGCCGCAGACGGTTCGGAGGCGGCGCCGGGAACCGGGACGACGGAGGCAACGAGAACGACGACGCCGAACGCGATGGCCGGTCGCAAGTGGTCGAAACCAGGTGGTTCGATAGTTGTGTCGCCGGAAGGCGTCGTCACGGCGTCGGATACGTCCGGTCGGCAGTTAGTTGCCCCGATCGAACCCGGCGTCCGAACGGACTGTCGAGCCGAGACGGATAAACGTCCCCGGCGTGTACGAAAACCGAAGGTGGATTCGAGATGATGTTACCGACGCACGCCGCGGTCGGGCTGGCGCTCGCAGCGCCGCTTGCGATCGTCGCTCCGGATCTCGCGACGGCCGTACTCACCGGCTCTCTCCTCGGGAGCGTCTTCCCCGACCTCGATCTGTACGCCGGTCACCGCCGGACGCTACACTATCCGACCGTGTATCCGATCCTTGCGGGTGTCGCCGCCGTCGTCGCGTTTCTCCTCGGAACGGCGCTCGCCGCGGGGGTCGCCGCGTTCCTTCTCGGTGCGGCCGCCCACTGTCGCATGGACCGGTACGGAGGTGGGCTTGAGCTGCGTCCGTGGGAAGGAACCTCGCAGAGAGCCGTCTACGACCACGTCCACGGACGATGGCGGCGGCCGAAGCGGTGGATCGAGTACGACGGGTCGCCCGGCGATCTGTTGCTGCTCACGGTGCTCGCGCTTCCACTGTTAGTCGTACTCGACGGACCGTTCCGGCTCGTCGTCGTCGCCTGTCTCGTAGTCGGTGTGACGTATGTGCTTCTTCGGCGGCGGCTCGCCGCGATCGCCCCGGCCGTGTTCGGTCTCGTGCCAGCACGGCTCGCCCAGTACGTCCCCGAACGATACCGACCGTGACTCGGTTTGAAGCCGGGGTTCGGTACGCCTCGGTGCACGTCTGAGGTTTTATGAAGGCCGGCAGCCAGTGACCGATAACGATGGACGACGGAACGGCGGACAGCGATGCTGAATCGGGGGCCGTGTCCGATGGTGATCGCGACGTCGGGCGGGAGCACGAATCCACTCACGTGGCGGACACCGACCAGTCAGAAGACGTGCTCGCGCGGCTGTTCCGCAGCGGCCGGTACAACGCGTTCGTCTCGTGGGCGCTCGTTCTCCTGCTCGCCGGCGTGTTCGTCGAGAGCGTGCTCGACGCCGACTGGCTGTGGACGCTGTTCGTCGTCTGTGCCGGAGTGCTGGTGTTGACGCCGCCCGTCGTGCGACGCGACTGGCGGATGATGCTCCCGTGGGAGCTGCTCGTGGTGGCGCTGCTCCCGATACTCGTGCGTGCGCTGTTCGGCGGCGAGATCGGCACGTTCGGGTACTATCTTTCGGTCGCGGGACTGGCGCTGATCCTCACCGTCGAGCTTCACATGATGACCGAGCTGAGGCTCACGCACTGGTTCGCGGTGTTTTTCGTGATGCTCACGACGCTGGCGTCCGTCGCGGCGTGGTCGATCGTCCGCTGGAACGCCGACCGGCTGTTCGGAACGACGTTTCTCATCGAACCCGGCCAGTCTCAGGACGCCGCAAACGCCGCACTGATGGTCGAGTTCGGCTACGTTACCCTCGCCGGGCTCGCCGCCGGGCTCCTCTTTAACGCGTACTTCAAACGCCGCGGCCGTCGTCTCCGTCGCCACCTTCGGCAGGTGGTGTTTCGATGAGGCTCCTGCCGCGCCCGTCGGTCCGCAATCAGCGGCGGCTCACGCGGGGGATGCAGGTCGCTCTCGCGGGGATCGTCGCGTACGGGGTCGCCTTCGGGGAGCCGAAAGCGATCACGAACGGGACGCTCGCGCTTCTGATCACGTTCGCGCCAGCGGTGTTCGAGCGCAACTACGAGATGCCACTCGATCCGTGGCTCGGCCTCTGGATCACGCTCGCGGTGTTTTTACATACGATGGGCTCTGCGGGGCTGTACGCCGCGATCGGCTGGTGGGACCATCTCACCCACGCGATGTCCGCCTCGGTCGTTGCGGGGATCGGGTACACGTTCGCGCGCGCCGTCGACATCCATCACGACGAGATCCATCTTCCCACAAAGTTCGCGTTCGTGTTCATCCTCATCGTCGTGATGGCGTTCGGCGTGATCTGGGAGCTGTTCGAGTTCGGGCTCGACGTCCTCGCCGACGAGACTGGGATCGCGATGCCGCTCGCACAGCACGGTCTCGACGACACGGTCCGTGATATGATGTTTAACACGCTCGGCGCGGTCGCCGTCGCAACGTTCGGACAGGTCCACCTCTCGGGGGTTGCGGAGTCGATCACCGAGGAGCTACTCGGGCGCGATTCTTGAAACGCACCGTCACCCCGTTGCACATCCGTAGCTCTCCAGTATGATGTAACTAAAAGTGGTTTCACACCAACGTGAACAGCTAACACCCTGTAGTACCATTATAATACGTGAGCATTACATGACCGACTTAGGTGGATACAGGGACCGAGTGGCACAGGTCGATCTCACCGATGGGGCGGTGAACTACCACGGGATCGACGACGAGGACGCCGAGAAGTACATCGGCGCGCGCGGACTCGGCGTCAAATACGTGTTCGAAGCGGGGCCGGACGTCGACCCGATGGGTCCGGAGAACCGGCTGGCGTTCATGACGGGGCCGCTCACGGGAACCCAGACCGTGATGAGCGGACGGATAGCCGTCGTAACGAAATCCCCGCTCACCGGGACGGTTACCGACTCTCACCACGGCGGCTGGTCCGGTGCGCGGCTGAAATGGGCCGGCGTCGACGGCGTCCTGATGGACGGCAAAAGTGACGAGCCGGTGTATCTGTACGTCGAGGACGGTGACGTCGAGATCCGTGAGGCCTCCCACCTCTGGGGGAAGGACGTCCACGAAACGATCGACGCCATCGGCGAGGAGGTCGACGGCTCCGTCGGCAAGAACGTCTCCGTGATGGCGATCGGCCCCGCCGGGGAGAACGGCGTGAAGTTCGCCAACGTGATGAACGAGGACGACCGATCGTCCGGGCGTAGCGGCACCGGCTGTGTCATGGGCTCGAAAAACGTGAAGGCGGTCGTGGTGAAAGCCGGGACGCGGATGCCGAAGCCCGCCGACCCCGAAACGTTCCAGGAGGGGTATCAGCAGGCGATGGAGGTGATTCAGGAGTCCGACGTCACCGGACCGAACGAGGGAGGACTCTCGGTGTACGGGACGAACGTCCTGATGAACGCTGTCAACGAGATGGATGGCCTCCCGACGAAGAACGCGAAATACACCTCGACGACGGCGTACAGCGACACCGAGGGCGTCGACGTCGACGCCGAACGCGTCTCCGGCGAGAACGTCGAGGAGAACATCCTCGTCGACGACCCGACGTGTCACTCCTGTCCGGTCGCCTGCAAGAAGGAAGTGGAGGTGCAGGTGAACCACAAAGGCGAGGATATGAACGTCCGGATGGAGTCGTTCGAGTACGAGCCGGCGTTCGCGCTCGGGCCGAACTCGGCGAACGACGACCGCGACGAGCTCGCCGTCATGATGGATCGGTGCAACAAGATGGGGATCGACAGCATCGAGACGGGCAACATGATGGCGATGGCGATGGAGATGAGCGAGGACGGCAAGCTCGACGACATCGAAACGGTCGACTGGGGCGACTCCGAGCGGATGATCGACCTCATCTTCGAGATCGGACGGCGGTCGAGCGATCTTGGCGACCTCCTCGCCGAGGGTGCCGACCACGTCGCCGAGGAGCTCGATGCCCACGATAACTCGCTGGCCGTCAAGGGGATGACGATCCCCGCGTACGACCCGCGATGCATGAAGGGAATGGGAATCGCGTACGCCACCTCGAACCGCGGCGCGTGCCACCTGCGCGGCTACACGCCGGCGGCGGAGATCCTCGGCATCCCCGAGAAGGTCGACCCGTACGAGTGGGAGGGGAAGGGTGAGCTTACCGCCACCTTCCAGGACCTCCACGCGATCTCCGACTCGTTCGACATCTGCAAGTTCAACGCGTTCGCGGAAGGGATCGAGGAGTACGTGCTCCAGTACAACGGGATGACCGGCCGCGACGTCACGGAAGACGAGCTGTTCGAGGCTGGCGAGCGGATCTACAACCTCGAGCGGTACTACAACAACCTCGCCGGGTTCGACGGGGAGGACGACACGCTCCCGAACCGGTTCCTCGACGGCCACCCGGACGCCATCCCGGGTCAGGGCGGCAGCGAGGGTGAGCTGTGTGAGCTCGATCCGATGAAAGCAGAGTACTACGACCACCGTGGCTGGGTCGACGGGGTCGTTCCGGACGAGAAGCTCGAAGCGCTCGGCATCGACATCGGTCCCGGCACGGGCGTCTCCACCGGCGACTCCGCGGCACCCGCGGACGACTGACCGGCGACGACCGCCGGACGCGACACCGGCTTTTTTACGTCATCCGCTCGCACACCTGCGGGTATGGCTCACGACCCGCTGTCGCCGTCCGAAGCCCTCCGAACCCGACTCGGTCTCGCGCTCGTCGGTCTGGCCGTGTTCGCGCTCGCCTACTCGATCGTCATCGCCGCCCAGCTCCTCGTCGGACTTTCGTTTTTCGCGGTCCTCGTCGGGCTGTACGTACTGTATCGGGTGATCGCGGTGCTCGATTCGTTCGCCGACGCGGCCCAGCGGCTGGTGGCACTCCGTGAGAAAGAGTCGGACGTCGGACGGAGAGCGAGACGCCGACGATGAACGGAACCACACCGACGAACGCGATCACGGTGGAACCCACGAGGAACGACCGCGTCGTTCGACCGGACCCACCGCTTCGGCACCGCCGGATATCATGAAGATTTATTCGATATGTAGTTTTAATCTCGACCATGGACATCGGCGTGTTAACCGTTCCGTTGGGAGACGAACCGATCGAGGACGCGTTCGCGTATCTCGACGAGATCGGTGTCGACGCGGTCGAGCTCGGCGTCGGTGGGTGGCCCGGGGAGGACCATCTCGACCGCACCGACTACCTCGATGACGACCGCGCGCAAGGTGAGCTCGACGAGCTGCTCGCGGAACACGACCTCCGTGTGTCCGCGCTCGCGACGCACAACAACCCGCTGCATCCGAACGATGAGCGCGCCGACGGGGCCGACCGCGAGCTCAGGGAGGCGATCGAGCTGGCCGACCAGCTCGGCGTCGGGACGGTGACGTGTTTCTCCGGGTTGCCCGCGGGGGCCCCGGGTGACGCGACCCCGAACTGGATCACGGCCCCGTGGCCCGCGGAACACGCCGAGGCTCACGAGTACCAGTGGGAGGAGGTCGCGATCCCGTACTGGCGGGAGCTCGCGAGCCACGCCGACGCCCACGACGTCGACGTCGCCATCGAGATGCATCCGAACATGCTCGTGTACGAGCCGACCGGGATGCTCGCGCTTCGGGAGGCGACCAACGAGCGTATCGGTGCGAACTTCGACCCCTCCCATCTCTACTGGCAGGGGATCGACGTACCCGAAGCGATACGCTTTCTCGGCGACCACGACGCGATCCACCACGTCCACGCGAAGGATACGCGAGTGTACGAGTCGAACGCTCGTATAAAAGGAGTGCTCGACACGACGGGGTACACGGCGGAGCCCGACCGGTCGTGGCTGTTCCGGTCGATCGGCTACGGCCACGACGAGGCGCACTGGAAGGACATCGTCTCGACCCTGCGGATGGTCGGCTACGAGGGTGCGCTCTCGATCGAACACGAGGATTCGCTGACGTCCTCGCGCGAGGGACTTGAGAAGGCGGTCGACGTCCTGCAACGCGCCGTGTTCGAGACCCGACCCGGCGACGCGTACTGGGCGGAGTGAACCAATGGCAGATGCGAGAGCCACGAGATCCACGATGACAGACGAACCACTGCGAATCGGCGTTCTGGGGTATCGATTCATGGGCAAGGCGCACGCGAACGCGCTGGCGCGATTACCGATGTTCTTCCCGGACGCGCCCGCGATCGAGCGACACACGCTCGTCGGGCGCGACGAGGAGGCGCTCGCCGAGGCGGCCGACCGATTCGGCTTCGCCCACACGGAGACCGACTGGGAGGCAGCGATCGACGCGGTGGACGTGTTCTACAATCTCGGACCGAACCACGTTCACGCGGAGCCGTCGATCGCGGCACTGGAGGCGGGAGTGCCCGTCTTCTGTGAGAAACCGCTCGCGCCGACGCTGGCGGAAGCGGGAGCAATGCGCGACGCCGCGGCCGCGGCCGACGTCCCGGCGGGCGTCGCGTTCAACTACCGGTTCATCCCAGCGATCCGCTACGCGCGGAACCTGATCGCGGACGGCGAGCTCGGCGAGATCCGGCAGGTTCGCGGACGGTATCTACAGGACTGGCTCGTCGACCCCGACGCCCCGTGGGCGTGGCGGCTCGACGAGGAGCTGGCCGGCTCCGGCGTGCTCGGCGACCTGGGCGCGCACACGATCGACCTCGCGAGCTTCCTCGTCGGCGAGGCGGTCGGCGGCGTCGAGCGCGTCTCCGGCCACCTCCGCACGTTCGTCGACGAGCGCCCCGTCTACGACGCGGACGGAGCCGTCGAGGAGTATCGCGACGTCACGGTCGACGATGCGTACACCGCACAGGTCGCCTACGAGTCCGGGGCCATGGGAAGCTTCGAGGCCTCCAGATTCGCGACGGGCCACAAGAACGACCACACGATCGAGGTACACGGCTCGAAGGGGAGCCTCCGGTTCTCGCTCGAACGGCTCAACGAACTGGAGCTGCTCGACGAGGACGCCCGCGGATACGAGACGATCCTCGTCACCGACGAGTCCGATCCGTACGTCGACCACTGGTGGCCGCCGGGCCACGTCATCGGCTGGGAGCACACGTTCGTCCACGAGAACTACGAGTTCTTACGGTCGTTGTCCACGGGAACCGTTCCGGACACCTTTCCGACCTTCGCGGACGGCTATTCCGTGCAACAAACGCTCGACGCGATCGAACGCGCCGACGAGCGCGGCGAATGGATCTCGGCAGGCGACGGTGGGTAGCCGGTCACTCGGCGGCGATGAACGCGAGACGGTCGGTACGGAGGAGCGGCGGTCAGGCCGGCAGGCCTCCGCCGAGGTCGTCGGTTTCCCATCCTTCGGCGGCGGCCTCGTCGGGGTCGTGCTCGCCGAGCGTTTTCGACCGGTCGAAGCCCACCGGGTTCCAGACGACTTCGACCTCCTCGTTTCCGGTTGCGCCGTTGACCGCAACACGGTCTCCCGGCCGAACGAGTCCGTCACCCGGCCACGCTCCGAACTGCACGTTCTCGTTAGGATCGGTTCCGTGAACGTGCAGGTCCTCCGCGGGAATCGGCTCGCCACCCTGGTGAACGATGATGAGTTCGTCGTCGTCGACGTCGACGTCGAACTCGGCGTCCGGCGGTGCGACCGCGTCGATGAATCCGAACATCGCCGCGCCGACGACCGCCAACAGGAGGACGACGACGCCGGCCAGCAAGCCGGTCCCCGCCATCGGGGTGAACCCCCTGTCATCGTTTCGGAGCGAACGCATTCAGTTCACTGTCGGTGCGTGCACCTCTAAGACGTTGCGACCCAGATATCACACTCGATAACGGCCGTCCCAGCGGGAACGAATCGGAACCGCATTATCTCCAGACGACGAACGATACGCCGTGTCATCGAGCGTCGACGCGAGTCGGATGGGACGAGAGCGAGGGCTCCGTGGCATCGCTCGCGCGTGGATCCACGTGCTCGTTCGCCCTCGGACGTTCTTCGCGAGCCGAGTGCGACGGGGTGATCAGGCGCCCGGGTTGACGTTCGCGGTCGCCGTCGCCGTCGTGTTCACGCTCGGGTGGCTCGCCACGGACCCCACGATCGTCCCGGGAATCGCCGAGTCAAAGGCGCTGTCCGCGGCGGTCGTCGTGGCGGTGGTGCTCGCGCTTGCGGCACCGGTCGGCCTCCATCTCACCGCCGCGATCGCGACGCTCTCGCTGTTGGTCGCGAGCATCGAGGTAAGGGACGGAATACGGCTCCGCGAGCGGGGTGGCGTCAGCGAAACGGTGCAGATCGTCGCGTACGCGAGCGCACCGCTGGCGCTCGGCGGCCCCGCGATTCCGGAACTTCGATTCGTCTGTGGGGTGTACGCCGTGGTCCTCCTCCTCGTCGGCGTCCGGGTCGTCCATGGCACGTCGCCGGCCCGGACGGTGGTTGCCGGCGTCCCACCCGCGGTGGTCGGATACGGTGTCGGATATCGAGTGATCGAGGCGGGTCGCACGGCTTTCGGCGGATGATATCGACCGATTCGGTCGGCAGTACCGGAAACGGCGCGAGCGGAGACTGCTCGGCCGCCTCCCCCCGACAACGGAGTGCGCCGGATCCGAGCCAGTCGCGGGCGGCTTTCGACAACAGTTTTAGGCGTGAACTACTCGGCATATACAAATGGATCAGCATATGAATCGTACCGTCTCCGTGACCGATCGCACCCGAGACGGCCGCGAAGCGGACGTCGCGTTCGAACACCGAACAACGCCGCCAGTATCGACGACATGAACTGGGACAACCTCCACGAGGAAGACGTCGTATTCGACTTCCGCGGGAACTCCCCGCAGGAACTCGTTTCCGGTCGGTTCTACCACGGTACCGTCGACGGGTACGCCGAGTTCGGCGTGTTCGTCGACTTGGCGCCGGGCGTGACCGGACTGCTGCACCGTTCCGAACTCGACCGTCGCCTAGAAAGTCTGGAGTGGGAGCCGGGTGACGACGTGATCGTCCAGGTGAAAGGCGTTCGCGACAACGGAAACATCGATCTCGCGTGGTCGATCCGCGAAACGGAGCGGGAGTTCCGTGGCGTCTTCGTGCACGATGGCGAGAACGAATGGGCGCTGGACGAGGACGGGACGGACGAGGAGACCAGCGCCGGCGACGCCGACGCCGACGCCGACGATGGGTCGGAGCCGGATGTCGATTCGGAACCCGGTGTCGACGCGGAGCCGGATGTCGATTCGGAACCCGATGTTGATGTGGGGTCCGAACTCGAAGCCGACGCGGTCGAAGCCGATGCGGTCGAAGACGACGCGGTCGAAGCCGACGCCGGCGAGTCGGACGAGGAGGAGATCGACGAGCAGGATACGGACGGGACGACGGGGGACGCGGAGCCGGTCAAGGACCGCGAGCGCGCCCCGATCGAGACGCTCCCCGACCGCGTCGGCGACGCGGTCCGAGTCGAGGCAGAAGTCGTCAGCGTCCGGCAGACTGGCGGTCCGACGATCTTCGAGGTGCGAGACGAAACCGGCGTCGTCGACGCGGCAGCGTTCGTCGAGGCGGGGGTTCGGGCGTACCCGGATGTCGAGGTGGGCGACGTGGTTCGGCTCGACGGCGACGTCGAACGTCGCCGCGGGGAGATACAGCTCGAGACGGACGCCCTTGCCGTGCTCGCGGGCGACGAAGCCACCACGGTCCGCCATCGGCTCGCTGAGGCGCTCACGGCGAAGGCGCGGCCCGAGGGGCTCCAGCCGCTGGCGGGCGACGAGGCGGTCGCCGAACTCGGTGAGGGGCTGTTGGACGCCGCGGAAGCCGTTAGGCGCGCGGTGCTCGAGTCTCGCCCGATCGTCGTTCGCCATCCCGCCACCGCCGACGGGTACGTCGCTGGCGCGGCGGTCGAGCGCGCGACGCTCCCGCTGATCCGGGAGGAGCACGCGAAAAGCGACGCCGAGTATCACTACTTCACCCGGCGCCCCCTCGACGAGCCGATCTACGAGATGGACGCCGCAACGAACGACGTCACTCGCATGCTCCAAGACCGGGACCGTCACGACGAGAAGCTCCCACTGTTCCTGCTCGTCGGAACGGGCTCGACCGTCGAGTCGGAGGACGGCCTAGGGCTGTTGTCGGTGTACGGTGCGGAAGCGGTCGTCGTCGACGCTGCCGCCGCGGACCCGGAGATCCGCGATGCCGTCGACACGCTCGTCTCGCCGGAGCTCGCGGCCGTCGACGAGAACCTCTCGACGACCGCGATCGTCGCCTCGTTGGCGTCGGCGATCAACGACGATGTCCGGTCGGAGCTCGAGCACCTCCCCGCCGTGAGCTACTGGGAGGACACACCGGATCGATACGTCGATCTCGCACACGACGCGGGCTACGACATCGAGCGCGTCGCCGAACTCCGCGAAGCGATCGCACTCGAGGCGTACTACCAGTCGTACGAGGACAAACGCGAGCTCGTCGCGGACCTCCTGTTCGAGGACGGCGGCGACCTCGTCGCGCACGTCTCCGAGCAGTTCCGGGAGAAGCTCGAAACGGAGCTGGAGACCGCGATGGCGAACGTCGTCACCGAGGCGGCCGGTGGCGTCGAGTTCGCCATCCTCGACACCGATAAGTACACCCACCGGTTCGACTTCCCGCCGACGTCGCTTTTGATCGACGACCTCCATCGTCGCCACGCGAACGGCGAGCCGTTCGCAACCGTTGGCATCGGTACCGACGAGCTGTACGTCCGTACGAGTGAGGCGGTGTCGATCCGAGACGTCGCGACACGCGCAGCCGAGACGGCACCCGCGGCCGACATCGACACCGCCGGCGTGCGCGAGGGGAAACTCGAGTTCCTCTCGGGCGAGCGGGAAGCGGTCGAGAACGCGGTGGTCGCCGCGGTCGCCGACGAGTTCCCGGTGTAGACCGACCGTCAGGGAAACCGAAGGGTTTCGCACGCCCCCGAGACGGTCCACCTGAGTTTGTGTCGATCAGACACGTCGTCCAGCTACGATACTCGTTCGTCGATGCAGGTGGATGCGACGTGAACTGCGTTCTCGATGCTGATCTCGAACCCGTCCTCGAACGTCGAACCGAACAGGCTCTCCTCGGCTGAGCTATCGGAAACGAACGGAGTGGACTCCGCACCGACCCACCTAAGTGGCCGCCCTCTCTT
>OBKM01000426.1_pt1 | contig 21085 bp, 20 predicted proteins | sample 1519691 | NCBI WGS metagenome assembly OBKM01 (sample SAMEA37050418, study PRJEB22526) | metagenome | biome: saline pan; feature: lake; material: water | place: Egypt | collected 2015 | depth 0.5 m | reverse complement strand
GAGTGCGCTCCTGTGTCGAGGTCGTATTCCATTGGGTTCGTCTCTATATTGAGTAGCCAAAATCAAAAGTGTTATGCTGTGTTGCGTTTATGTGGTTGTATCGGAATAGCGTACGGCTGTATCCCCGCCCTACTGCGCTACTCGACCTTCGGTCTGCGTTGCTCCTTGAGAACGGGGACTTAGCCTGCAAAAATTAACTCGACCGGCCGGGAACCGACAGCCCGAAGTCAGACACGGGGGGAGAGATACCACACCGGACACGCATGTCGGGGAGTGCACCATCTGCTGTCGGACTCGGGCTCGTCGCCACCGGCGGATTCGCGGGGGCGCTCTCGCGGTACGCGGTCGAGATGGCGGTTCCGTCGGCGCTCGCGGCGACACTCGCGGTGAACGTCCTCGGGAGTTTCGCCCTCGGCCTGTTGTTCTACGGGAGTCGGGGAGGCGTTGTCGGCGACCGGGCGATGCTCGTCGCCGCCACCGGCTTCGTCTCCTCGTTCACCACCTACAGCGCGTTCGTCGCCGACACGGCCGCGGTCGCGCCGACGACCGCCGGACTGTACGTCGCCGGGAGTTACGCGCTCGGGTTCGGTGCCGCAGGGCTCGGCGGGCACGGCGGTCGGTGGCTCGTCGCGACGGTCGATGGCCCCGGAGGTGGACGGTGACGGTCGAGCCAGCACTGGTTGGACTCGGTGGCGCAGTCGGGGCGGTCGGGCGCTATCTCGTCGGACTGGGGCTCGCGGACCGGCGGTTTCCGGCCGCGACGGTGGCCGTGAACGTCGGCGGGACGTTCCTCCTCGGACTCGTGGTCGCCGCCGGGGCGGGCGACCGGGTGCTTGCACTCGTCGGGGCTGGCTTCTGTGGCGCGTTCACCACCTACGCGACGTTCTCGGTCGACACCGTTCGCCTCTGGGAGGAGTCACCGCGCACGGCGCTTGCATACGCCGGCGGGACGCTCCTGGCGTGCCTGCTCGCGTTCGCGCTCGCGGGCGCTCTGGTCGGGCTGTTCACCTGAGATGGGCCGCTGCCGTCCACCAACTGCTAAGTGTGTGCCGACCCCAGGCGTGGTATGGAGTCGTTGCTTCTCGACCCGGCGGATGTACGTGAGAGTATCGAGGTGTCGGAGGTTATCGATGCTGTCGAGGGTGCGTTCGGGGCCTACGCCCGCGGTGACGTGCAGATGCCGGCAAAGTCCTACATCGACCTGCCGGCCTACAACGGCGATTTCCGGTCGATGCCGGCCTACGTCGACGCGGGCGAGTGGGACGCGGCGGCGGTCAAGTGGGTCAACGTCCACACGGACAACCCGGCAGAGCGCGACCTGCCGACGGTGATGGGAACGACGGTCTACTCGGACCCGGAGACGGGCTTCCCGCTGGCACTGCTCGACGGGACGCAGTTGACCCGCCTGCGAACCGGCGCGGCGGCCGCCGTGGCGACCCGGCATCTCGCCGTCGAGGATGCCTCGACGCTCGGCCTCGTCGGTGCCGGCGTCCAGTCACACACGCAACTGTCGGCAATCGCGGAGGTGCGACCGATCGACGCTGTCGTCGTTGCCGACACCAGTCCCGAGGCAGTCGCCGCGTTCCGTGACCGGCACGGCGACAGCTACGAGGTTCGGGAGGGGACGGTCGCGGAGGCGGCAGCCTGCCCGATCGTCTCGACGACGACACCCGTCCGGGAGCCGATCGTCACGGCGGTCGGCGAGCGGACCCACGTCAACGCGATGGGGGCCGACGCCGCCGGCAAGCAGGAACTCGACCCCGCCGTGCTCGCGGACGCGAAACTCGTCATCGACGACTACGAGCAGTGTGTCCACTCCGGCGAGATACAGGTCGCCTGGAGCGAGGGCCTGCTCACGGACGAGGATATCCACGCGGAACTGGGTGACGTGGTCGTCGGCGCGGCGACGGGTCGAACCCCGGACGACGGCGTGACCGTCTTCGACTCGACCGGCCTGGCCATCCAGGATGTTGCGGCCGCACACGCCGTCTACGAGCGTGCACGCGCCGAGGGCACCGGTTCGTCGTTCGGACTTGTCGGCACCGACGTCTGATAGTGATTCTTGCGAGTCGTTCCGGTATCGACCGGCCGACGATGGGCGGTCGTCCCGGTAACAGTCGCAGTAGTCACTACGACCACCGGGACGGTGTCGCCCCAGTACTTATGTGGCGGGGCGCGACAATCCAACTCGATGGCGGACGAGCGGATACTGGGTATCGACCTCGGGACGACAAACAGCGCGATGGCGGTCGTCAGGGGTGGCGAACCCGAGATCGTGGCGAACGCGGAGGGTGACCGGACGACCCCCTCTGTCGTCGCCGTCGACGACGGCCGTCGACTGGTCGGTCGACCGGCAAAGAACCAGGCGGTCAAGAACTGCGAGCACACCGTCCAGTCCATCAAGCGCTCGATGGGTCGTGAGGGGGTGACAGTCGACCTCGGCGGGGAGTCGTACACGCCGGCGGAGGTCTCGGCGATGATTCTCCGGAAGCTCAGGCGCGACGCCGAGACGGCCCTCGGGGGGCCGGTCGACCGGGCCGTGATAACGGTGCCGGCGTATTTCACCGACCGCCAGCGCCAGGCCACGAAAGACGCCGGCGAGATCGCCGGCTTCGAGGTCGAGCGCATCATCAACGAGCCGACGGCCGCGGCGATGGCCTACGGTGTCGACGACGCGCCCGGCGAGAAACGCGTCGTGATGGTCTACGACCTCGGGGGTGGCACCTTCGACGTCTCCGTGCTCGAGGTCGCCGACGGGCTGTTCGAGGTGGTCGCCACAAGCGGCGACAACGACCTCGGCGGTGACGACTGGGACAGCACGCTCATCAACTGGGCGGTCGACCGCTTCGAGTCCGACCACGGGGTCGACCTGCGCGAGGACCGCGAGGCGATGCAACGGCTCACCGAGGCCGCCGAGCAGGCCAAGATAGAGCTCTCCTCCCGGGTCGAGACGGAGTTGCGCGTGCCGTTCATCACGGCAACAGAGGACGGCCCGCGGGACCTCGAGTACGCGCTCTCGCGCGCGGAGTTCGAGGAGATGACCGCCGACCTCGTCGAGCGGACGGTCGGGCCGACCGAGCAGGCGATGGCCGATGCAGGTGTCGAGGCCGGTGGTATCGACGAGGTGCTTCTGACCGGCGGGTCGACGCGGATGCCGGCGGTTCGGCGGACCGTCGAGCGACTCGCGGGTGTCGAACCGCGCCACGACCGCAACCCAGACGAGGCCGTCGCGCTCGGCGCGGCAATCCAGGGGGGTGTCATCGCCGGGAGTGTCGACGACGTGGTGCTGGTCGACGTGACACCACTGTCGCTCGGTGTCGAGGTGCGTGGCGGCCTGTTCGAGCGGGTCATCCACCGCAACACGACCATCCCGACCCGCGCCTCGAAGGACTTCACGACCGCCAGTGACGGCCAGACCGAGGTCCAGATACGCGTCTTCCAGGGCGAGCGCGAGCGCGCCGCCGAGAACGTCCTGCTCGACGAGTTCACGCTCGGGAATATCCCGCCCGCGGAGGCCGGTGTCCCTCGCGTCGAGGTGACCTTCGGCATCGACACCGACGGCATCGTCCAGGTCAGCGCCGAGGAGACGACGACCGGCGAGTCAGAGGGGGTCACGATCGAGGGCGGGGTCGGGCTCTCGGAGGCCGAGATCGCGGAGATGCGCGAGGAGGCACGCCGCAACGAGGCGGCCGACCGCGAGCGCCGCCGGCGGGTTGAGGCGCGCAACCGCCTGCGCGACTCCGTCGCGCGGGCACAGCGTGTTGTCGACAGCCAGGACGACCCACAGGTCGTCGCGGGCCTTGAGGAGGCCCTCCGGGAGGCCGAGGCGTTACTCGACGGCGATGCCGACACGGCGGAACTGGACCGCGCACACGACCGGTTCGAGGAGATCCTCTCGGAACTCGATGGCGGGGCGGCGACACCGGAGCGGCCGGACTGACCACGTCACTCTCGCAACGTTATAGGGTATCCGGACCCACGTACGTGTATGGCGTGGTCACGCGGAGGGCTGCCGCGATGAGACGACTCTTCGGCGTCGAGCCACAGGTGCTGGCGCTCGCGCTGGCCCGGATGGCCGAGTCCGTCGGCAACTCGTTTCTCATCGTCGTGTTGCCGCTGTTTATCGCCAGCGATTTCGTCACCGGCGGAACGTTCGGGCTGACCGAGGTCGCGGTCACGGGGGTCGTGCTCTCGCTCGCCGGGTTCGTCAACAGCCCGCTCCAGCCACTCGCCGGCCGCCTCTCCGACCGAACCGGTCGGCGGAAGGTGTTCGTTCTCGTGGGACTGGTCCTCATCGGTACCGCTGGGTTTGCCTACTCGCTGGCCTCGACGTACTGGCATCTGGTCGTGTTGCGCGCCCTCCAGGGGGTGGCCGGCGCGCTCATCATCCCGACGACGGTCGCGCTCGTCAACGACCTCGCGACGGACGGCAACCGCGGCGGCAACATGGGCACCTACAACACCTTCCGTCTGGTCGGGTTCGGCGTCGGCCCGATCGCGGCGGGGCTGGTTGTCGCCGGCGGGCCGTACACGGTCGACCTGGGACTCGCCTCGCTCGCGTTCTCGGGGTTCGACGCCGCCTTCTACTTCGCCGCCTCGACGGCCGTCGTGAGTTTCCTGCTCGTGGTGTTCACCATCCGGGACCCGGAGATCGAGCCGACAGACCCCGACCGGGAGCGGACGCCGTTCCGGGTGTTCGACCGCGACGGCGAGGGACTGCTCGACCCCGTGTTCACGCTCGGCGTGGTCTCGTTTTTCATGGCGGTCGGCATCGCGGTGTTTGCGACACTCGGCGAACCGGTCAACGAGCGCCTCGGACAGGGCTCCGAGATGTTCGGCCTCCAGTTCGCGGCGTTCGTGCTCGCACAGATCCTCCTGCAGGCCCCGATAGGCCGGGCGACCGACTTCTACGGCCGCAAGCGGTTCATCCTCGCCGGGACGCTATTGCTCGTCCCGACGACACTCGCACAGGGGTACGTGCTCGACCCGTGGGTGATGTTCGGGGCCCGGTTCGCACAGGGTGTCGCCGGGGCGATGGTGTTCGCGCCGGCGCTTGCACTCGCCGGCGACCTCGCACCCGACGGCGAGTCCGGGTCGACGCTGTCCGTGCTCACGATGGCCTTCGGCTTCGGTGTCGCCGCCGGGCCGCTCATGTCCGGCTTCCTGTTTTCCTACGGCTTTGCGGTCCCGTTTATCGTCGCGTCCGCCCTCGCCGCCGTCGGGGCCGTGCTTGTCTACACGCAGGTCGAGGAGGTGCTCGAGTTCGACCGGGGTGGTCCCGTCGACCGACCTGTCGATACAGATGCCGACGACTGAAACCCCCGTCCGAGGCCCGCGATACCGCTCTCGCCCCGCCGTCGCGCAGAAAGCATTTAACCACGGGTGTGCTAATCACCCCCATACGTGAGTGACTCGATGACCGGTGACGCACCCGAACTGGATAGTAGCGGGGAGGACAGATACGCGGCGCTGGAACTCGCGGACGACCTCGTCATCTACGACCGCGAGGAGTCGAACGCGTGGCTCCAGTCGGATTTCACGCTCGACCTCACGACCTGACCCTGGGGGCCGGGGCGACCATTTTAACGGCTCCGACCCGACCACGGAACTGTGAGCGACCAGTACCGCACAGAGATGGATAGTCTCGGCGAGGTGCAGGTGCCGGCAGGCGTCTACTGGGGGGCACAGACCGAGCGGGCGCGACAGAACTTCCCGATTAGCTCGCACACGTTCGGCCGACGGTTCGTCCGGGCGCTCGGCGTCGTCAAGAAGGCCGCCGCGCGGGCCAACCACGACCTCGGCCTGCTGGCCGAGTCCGTCGCCGACCACGTCGTCGCGGCCGCGGACGAGGTTATCGCGGGCGAACACGACGACCAGTTCCCCGTCGACGTGTTCCAGACCGGGTCGGGCACCTCGACGAACATGAACGCGAACGAGGTCATCGCCAACCGGGCGACCGAACTGGCCGGTGGCGACCTCGGGAGCTACGAGATCCACCCCAACGACCACGTCAACCGCGGGCAGTCGAGCAACGACGTGATTCCGACGGCGATGCACGTTGCCGTGCTCGATGCCGTCGAGAACGAGCTGTTGCCGGCCCTGAAGCGACTCCGCGAGGAACTCGCCGCCGCGGAGGGGCGATTCGACGACGTTGTCAAGACGGGTCGGACCCACCTCCAGGACGCGACGCCGGTGAGGCTGGGCCAGGAGTTCGGCGGCTACCGGACACAGATCGAGAAGGGGGTCAAGCGCGTTGAAGGGACCCGCGAGCGGCTCGCGGAACTCGCGCTCGGTGGTACCGCCACGGGGACGGGGCTGAACTGTCACCCCGAGTTCCCGGAGCGTGCCGTGGACTCGATCGCGGCCGAGACCGGTCTCGACGTTCGGGAGGCCGACAACCACTTCGAGGCACAGGCCGCCCACGACACGATGGGTGAGTTCCACGGCGCGCTCCGGACGGTCGCGGGCAGTCTCGACAAGATCGCCACCGACCTGCGCCTGCTCGCCTCCGGCCCGCGCAACGGTCTGGGCGAACTCGAACAGCCGGAGAACCAGCCCGGCTCCTCGATCATGCCGGGGAAGGTCAACCCCGTTGTCGCCGAGGCGGTCAACCAGGTCCACGCGCAGGTCGTGGGTAACGACGCCGCCGTCGCACGCGGTGCGGCCGCCGGCCAACTCGAACTCAACCTCTACAAGCCCGTTATCGCGCACAACAGTCTGCAGTCGACGACGCTACTGGCCAGCGCGAGCGATACCTTCGCCGAGCGCTTCGTCGCCAAACTGGAGGCCAACCGCGAGCACTGCGCCGGGCAGGTCGAGCGGTCGATGGCACTGGCGACGGCACTGACCCCCGCCATCGGCTACGACGAGGCCAGCGAGGTCGCCACGACCGCCCTGCAGGAGGGCAAGACCGTCCGCGAGGTGGCTGTCGAGAAGGGGTATCTCACCGAAGACGAGGCCGACGAGGTGCTCGACCCGCGGCGGATGACCGAGCGCGGGATTCTCGGCGAGGACTGATACTGATTCTTGCGAGTCAGTCCGGTATCGACCGCCCGACGATGGGCGGTCGTACCGGTACACGGCCGCAGTAATCAGTACGAGGCTCCGTCGCGTGGCTCCTGTCCCGGGTCGGTCACGCGAGGGCTTGCGGTCGATGCCGGAGTGGTTGCGAACGCGTCCTCGACCACAGAGCTGTGTGGCTGGGACAGGCGAGCGTATGCTCGGGGCGCCGGAACCGGACGAACTGCGTCGCAACACGGCAGTCACGCCGAACAGTTAGGACTGTGGCGCGTCAACGCCATCCATGGCCACGAACCCGACGCTGCCGACAGCACTGCCAGTCAGCGAGTACGACCGGCGAACCGAGGCGGTTCGCGAGCGTCTCGCCGAGACCGACGCCGATGCCGCGGGCTGGTTCAGCGCGACGAGTATCGCGTACCTGACCGGCTTTCACCACGTCCAGACCGAGCGGCCGGTGTTGCTCGTCGTGACGCCCGAGCAAAGCGCCATCACGGTGCCGCGACTGGAGCGCGAGCGCATCGAGTCGAACCGCCGCATCGACGCCGTCCACACCTACTTCGACTATCCGGGTGGTGACCCGGTCGGAACCATCACCGAGATGGTCGCTGACCTCGGGGTCGAGCGACTCCGGGCCGACGCGGAGGGCCCACCGGGCGTGATGGGCTACGAGGGGCCGCCGCTGTCGGCCGTCGACATCGAGACGCAGTCGTGGGTCGACCGGATGCGCTGGGAGAAATCCGACGCCGAGGTGGCGCTCGTGCGCGAGTCGGCACGGTGGGCGAATCTCGCACACCGGTACCTCGCTGATGCCGCCGGCGAGGGAGTCCATCCGGCGACGGTCAGCCAGCGCGCCTCGATGGAGGCCTCGCGTGCGATGCTGGACACGCTCGGCGACCGGTACGTCCCGCGGGTGCGCGGGTCGGGACCGGTCCACGCGGGGTTCATCTCCGGCCCACAGACCCGCCTGCCCCACGGCCACACCGCGAACCGCCGTCTCGATGCCGGTGACGTGCTCGTCACGGGCGCGAGCGCGAACGTCGACGGCTACCGGTCGGAACTCGAACGCACGATGTTCGTCGGCGAACCCGACGACGAGCAGCGTCACCAGTTCGAGATCGCCGTCGAGGCACAGAGCGTCGCGATGGAGCAACTCGGCCCCGGCGTCGAACTTGCCGCCGTCGACGAGGCCGTCTGGGCGTACTTCGAGGAGCAGGGGGTGACCGACCTCGCTCAGCACCACGTCGGACACAACATCGGGCTGGGCGCACACGAACCACCCTACATCGACCGGGGCTGGACCGACCACTGCGAGGGCCACGATACACGCACTCCCGCGGATGCACTCGCGCAACCGGGGCAGATATACACCATCGAGCCCGGTCTCTACACCGACGACGCGGGCTACCGGCACTCGGATACGGTCGTTGTCACCGAGGACGGCACCGAGCGACTGACCTACTTCCCGCGGGACCTGGCGGGCAACATCGTCGACCGACCGGAGAGATAAACCGCGAACTGGCCATCTTGGCCTCAGGACTCCGCCCGCAGGCGGTCGTGCCAGCGCGGGCCACGATCACGGCGTTGCGGTCGTCTCGTCGCCAGCAGTGCCGGCCAGCGGCGTCACGACCAGGTCGGTGTAGGGGAACACGGGTCGCTTCGCGCGGCCATCCGTCTCGAATCGGACGACCCCGAGCGCTTCGAGCGTGGTCAACTCCCCGTGGACGTTCTTCTTGTCTCGATCCACCAACCGGGCAGTCTCCCGGATGCTCGCCGGCTCCTCGTCCCGAATGACCCGAAGGAGCCGGTACGTGCGCTCGTTGAACACATCGGTCAACCGTGACTCGTCCGGAAACCGGACGACCGCGGGCCCCTCGACGGGCGACCGCTTCTCGAGCTGTCTGATTGCTTCGAGCCCCTCCGCGTAGGGGTCGTGTTCGCTGTCGACTGTGATTAGCAGTGGGTTTTCCTCAGTCATGTGTCTCACCTCGGTCGCTGGATGGGCCGGACCGTGACTTCGGGATTTCGTCCCAGAACCGCTCGTACAGCGTCTCGATGCCGGGAAACTCGATAATTCTGGGCTCCGGGTCGGGCGCAACGTGCAACTCGTGGCCCTTCGTCGTCTCGTGAGCATTGTCGTATCGGCGAATCGTACCGTCGTCGAGGGTCTCTGAGCCAGACTCCAACGCTCCGTAGTGGAACGTGTACCGCCATCCCGACGGGTACGTCTCGCCGTCTGTGTGGCGAACCGATATGCGGACGACCGTCCCGTCCTCGTACACTGTCGTGTTACTGTACTCGTCCAAGTCGTCGGCAGACGGTCCCATCCGTCATTCCGTTGGTTTCGCAGCCAACGACAAGTAACTGTTGGTTGTGAGGCCAACGTACAGCCGGGGATGCCGTTCACGAACGACCCATCCGCAGATTGTTCCACAGACGGTATCACGACCCCGCCCGCAGGCGGTCGTGCCAGCGCGGGCCGGCCCGTCGCGAGAGCACGAGCCCGGCCACGGCAGACAGCACGGCGAGCACGACGGCACCAGCCGCGGCGGCGAGGGGCCACTCGTCGAACGCAAGCGCCGCAACGAGTAGCGGGACCGCGACGACGAACAGCCCGGCCCCGTAGACGGCAAACAGCGGCGTGTCGAACAGCAACTCGGTCGGCCAGAGCCCGGTCAGGTACGCCGTCAGCCCGAACACGTACACCGAGAGCGCGGGGAAGACGACCACGCCGAGCAGGAGTTCGGGCCGGGGAAACAGGAGGCCGGCGAGCGCGAGGTACGCGAGGCCGGTCGGCAGTGAGAGCGCGAGAAAGGCCCGCAGTTTGCCGGCGAAGACCGCGTCCATCCGCGCGGGATAGCGCAGGAACTCCCGGTCGTCGTCGTGCTGCGTGAGCCAGTTGTAGGTTGTGAAGGTTCCGAGGCCGAGCAGCGTGGCGACGGCGATACCGGCCGAGGGGTCGATACCGAGCGCGGCGACGACCCGGTCGAGCAGGAGTGCGGCCACCCCGAAGAGCACGCCGAGCGAGAAGACCACCTTCCAGACGGAGCCACTGGAGCGGACCACCTCGACGACCGGCCGGGCGGCGAACGGGCCCCCGAGGCGGTGGAGTCGCCGGTAGCGGTCGGTCTCGACACGACGGACACCGTCACGGGTCGGCGGTTCGAACAGGAGCGGGCCGGCCACGACCGCGACGGCGAGCAGGACAGCGCCCGAGAGGAGGGTCTCGACCGAGGGGTCGGCGTAGACGGCGTACGGTGACAGCGCGACCGCCGTCGCGGGGTCGAAGAGGAGACCCGCGACGATGGCAGCGACCAGGGCGGCAACCGCGAGTCTGCTCCGGGTGGCGATACCCGCGAGCGCGAGACTCGTGCCGGCCCCGAGTGCGAACGTGGCCGCGACCGTGACCCACAGGAGTCCCACCCGGCCGACGGTCAGTCCGCCATCGAGGACCACCGGCAGGAACCCGACCACCACGGGTGCCAGAAAGAGCACGGCGTAGTACAGCAGGTCCTTGAGCAGGAAGACCCCGAGCAGGCGGCGGCGCGAGACCGGCAGGGTCCGGGCCGAGAACACCAGTAGCGTGGTCTCCCCGAGCACGTCCCGCATCGCGTCCCGGCCGACGAGTCCGACCGTGCCGACCTGGAAGCCCAGAAACAGCACGAGGGCGAACAGCCCACCGACGAGCAGGGAGAGAGACACCCCCGTCTGTCCGAGCAGCCAGACACCCGCCCCGGTCAGCACGGCGATGACGACCGGAAAGACGACGAACCGGCGGGGACCGAACAGTCGGCTGTGCATCCGGAACTCCTCGGCGAGCATCCGGCGAAACAGCGACCCGGTCGTCACGCGGAACGCACCTCCGGACCGCGGTCGACCTCGGTTGCGAACGTCTCCAGCAGGTCCTCGTCGGCGGTCCGGGGGTCGCGTTCGGCGACGAGTTCCCCCGCCGCGATGATGCCGACCCGGGTGCACAGTTCCTCGGCGACATCCATGAAGTGTGTCGAGAGAAAGAGCGTGTTACCGGCCTCGCAGTACTCCCGGAGGTGCTCCCGGACGACGGTCTGCATCAGCGGGTCCAGGTTCACCAGCGGCTCGTCGATGAACACCAGGTCGGGCTCGTGCAGGAACACCTGCGCGAGCATCACCCGCTGGCGTTCACCCTCCGAGAGGTCGGTCGAGAGGGTATCGAGCACGCCCGAGAACTCCAGGCGGCGCGCCCAGGTCTCGATGCGCTCGGGGACGTCGTCGAGGTCGCGCACCTCGCCGACGAAGGTCAGGTACTCGCGGGGCGAGAGAAAGCTCGGCGGGTCCTCCCGCTCGGGCAGGATACCGACCGACCGGCGCACCTCGACCGGGTCGGCGACGGGGTCGACCCCGAGCACCCGCGCGCTCCCGCCAGTCGGGGTGCGCTGGCCGGTCAGTATCTCGATTGTCGTTGTCTTGCCCGACCCGTTCGGGCCGAGCAACCCGTACAGTTCGCCACGCTCGACTGTCAGGTCGAGCCCGTCGAGTGCCACCACGCCCCCGTACTCCTTCTCCAGGCCCGTCGTCTCGACTGCCGTCATCGGGCCCAATAGCGGGTTGCGTGAACTTATAACGTGGTGGCCATCGCGGGTCCTGCCGGGCGTTCAGGCCGTTCCCGCGAGTTCACGGGTCCGCGCGACGTTCCAGGCGAAGTCCTTGCCGTCTTCCTCGGGGGTTTCGAGCAGTATCGGCAGGTCACGGATGGCCTCGTGGGTGAGAAACGCCCGCATTCCGTTGACGCCGATCTCGCCATCGCCGACGTGGGCGTGTTCGTCCTTGTGGGTGCCACAGCCGTGTTTCGAGTCGTTGAGGTGGACACAGGCGAGATGCTCGAGTCCGACGAGGTCGTCGAACTCGGCGAGTGTCGCCTCGACGGCGGCGGGTGTCGAGAGGTCGTAGCCCGCGGCGAAGGCGTGGGCGGTGTCGAGACACACGTCCAGGTCCTGCGAGGAGCGCTCGAGCACCGCCGCGAGGTGGGCGAACTCGTCGCCGAGTTTGGTGCCGCCGCCGGCGTCGGACTCGACGAGCAGGGTGACACCGTCGGGCACGTCGAGTGCATCGAGTGCGCTGGCGGCGTTGTCGAGGCCGGCCTCGACGCCCGCGCCGGTGTGTGCCCCCAGGTGGACGTTGACGTACGCGACACCGAGTCGGGCGGCGGCGTCGAGTTCCGCCTGCATCCGCTCGATCGATTTCGCCCGGAGGTCCGCCTTCGGCGTGGCGAGGTTCACCAGGTACGAGGCGTGTATCACCCACGGGCCGACCCCTTTCTCGCCGGTCGCCTCGCGGAACCGCTCGGCCTCCCCGTCCTCGATCGTGGGGTGTCGCCAGACCTGTGGCGAGGTGGTGAATATCTGTCCGCAGTTGCCCCCGACATCGACCTGCCGCCCGACGGCGTTGTCGACGCCACCGGCGACAGAGACGTGTGCTCCGACGCGCATACCGACCATAGCGGAGCCCGGCGTATAGTGACTTCGAACGCGCCGTCCGTGCGCTGTCTCTCAGTTTCAGTTTCACCCCGGGGACGGCGCGGGTTCATACGTGATGGGGACCTATCGGTGGATATGCTGGACGAACTGTCCGCAACCTGCGAGGCCGACGGCTGCAAGCGCACTCTCGGGGACGACCCGGAACTGGTCTACCGGACCGAGGACGGCGAGCGCCGCGCCTACGAGTGTGCCTGTGGCGCGGTGACCGTCACCGTTCACCGGTGAGACCGACAGCGTTTTTCGGCTGTCGGCCGTGTCCGGTGACGTGAACGTTCGCGGTCCAGTCGTCACGGTCGGTGAGACCCGCACCGTCGACACCCGGTACGGCGAGTCTGACCTGCTGGAGGTCGAACTGCGCCCGGAGCGCGGGCAGGCCCCGCCCGTGACACTCACGCTCTGGGGCAAGTGGACAGAGACCGGCGCGTATCTCGAACCCGGGATGGAACTGGCCGTCTACGACGCCGAGCGCGAGGAGTTTCGCGGCGAGACACAGTACTCGGCAGGTGGGGACTCGATGGTGGTCGTCGAACCCGGCTTTCTGGTCGACGTGACGAGCATCCGCTCGTGGGTGCAGTGCCCGCGGATGTACTACCTGGGCAAACTCGACTCGGCCGGCCTGGCCGAACCCGTCGTCAAGGGAACAATCGTCCACGAGGTCTTCGGTGACTTGCTCCGGGGTCAGGAGCTCGGGTCGGCGGTCGAGAAGCGCATCACGGACGCGGGACTCGATATCGGGCTGTTAGGGGCCGACCCCGAGGCGCTCCGCGAGACGGTTCGCCAGCACGCCAGGGCCATCGAGGGCTGGCTGGAGCAGTCCCGGCTGACCGACCGCGACGAGTGGCGCTCCGAGCAACTGCTGGTCAGCGAGCGCTACGGGATGAAGGGTCGTGCCGATGCCGTCCGGCGAGGGAGCCCGGTCGAGTTGAAAACCGGGAAGAACACCCGCCGGGAGCCACGCTTCGAGGACAAGGTGCAGGCGACCTGTTACGCGCTCGTGCTCGGCGAGCAACGAGGTGAACCACCCGACACCGGAACCCTGCTGTACACGAAAAACGCCACGGTCGACCGGGCCGAGGAGTCGGGTGATCTCTCGCCGGCCAAGGAGTTTTCCATCGGGTCCGGACTGTTGCGCTACGTGCTCCGGGCCCGGAACGAGCTCGCGGCGATGGAACACGACAGCGGCGTGCCGACCGGCTACGAGGCCGACGCGAACTGCGAGTACTGCTTCGAGCAGGACACCTGCATGGCGGTCTCCGGGCGACTCGACCAGGAGTCGAAAGCCGGGCAGGTCGGGCCCGCGGTGCCGGCCGAGGAGCAGGCCTACTTCGAGCGGTTCTACCGGGCCATCGAGGCCGAGCGCCGCGAGGTCCACCACGAGTACGCCAAGCTCTGGGAGCAAACCGCCACGGAGCGGGCCGACGACGACCGCGCGCTGGTGAATCTCGACCCGACCGGCACGCGACGGCTCGAGGACGGCCGCTGGGAACTGCGCGCGACGGGGGCTGGGGTCTCGAAGATACGCGTGGGAGACCTGGTGCTCGCGAGTGACGGCGACCCGGTCGGCGGGAACGCGGAACTCGCCCGCGTCGAGCGACTCGACCCCGAGGTCGTCGTCACGGCAGACGAGCGCGTCGAGTTGCGCCGCCTCGACGTGTACCCGTCGGAACTGACGACTGACCGACTGCTGACGGCGCTGTCTGACGCCGTTCTCAAGCGGTCGCCGGGGTGGAAAGACCGCCTGTTTGGCCGGTGCGAGCCGACGTTCCGGGCGGTCGAGGAGACGTTCGTCGACAACAACGCGGCCCAGGACGAGGCCGTCAGGCGGGCGGTCGGGGCCGAGGAGTTCGCGCTCGTCCACGGGCCACCCGGGACGGGCAAGACATACACGCTCGCGCGACTCGTCCGGGCGCTCGTCGCGCGCGACCAGCGGGTGCTCGTCTCGGCGTTCACGAATCGGGCGGTCGACAACGCCCTGGAGGAACTCGAGGAGCAGGGATTCACCGACATGCGCCGCTACGGGACCGAGAGCGGCGTCCGGGCGGACATGCAGGAGTACCGGGTGCCACAGGGCGGTGAGCCCGAGGCGTGTGCGAGCGCGCTGTCGGATGCACCGGTGGTCGCGGCGACGACCGCCTCGTGTGGCTCGCGGGCGATGGGGAGACAGAGCTTCGACGTGGCCGTCGTCGACGAGGCCGGCCAGTTGACCGAACCGGGAACGCTCGCGGCGCTGACACTGGCCGACCGGTTCGTGCTCGTCGGTGACCACCACCAGTTACCACCCGTCGTTCGGGCCGATACCGACCTCGGGGAGTCACTGTTCGAGCGCCTCGTCGAGGCCCACCCCGAGGCGTCGACGCTGCTGACCAGCCAGTACCGCATGGCCCAGCGCATCCAGTCGTTTCCCTCCCGGGAGTTCTACGACGGCCAGTTGCGCCCCGCCACCCCGGAGGTGGCCGCCCGGTCTGTCGGCGACCTCCCCGAGGTCACGGCCGCCGAGCTTCCGACCCACCTCCGTGACCGCGTGACCGTCGTTGACCCCGACGGCCAGGCCGAGGGCAACACCAACCCCCGCGAGGCCGAGGCAGTCGCCGACATCGTCGAGTCGTACCTGTCGGCGGGTCTCGACCCGGACGACGTGGGTGTCATCACCCCGTACCGGGCGCAGGTCGCCACGATTCGAGGGCAGGTACCCGAGACCGTCGCGGTCGACACCGTCGACCGGTTTCAGGGCTCCAGCAAGGAGGTTGTCGTCATATCCCTTGTCGCCACCGGCGGGCTCGATGGCCCCATCTTCGAGGATTACCGGCGCGTGAACGTCGCGCTGACGCGGGCAAAGCGGGCGCTCGTGCTCGTCGGCGACCGGGAGACACTCCGGGGCGACGAGACCTACGCTCGGATGGTCGCGTGGGCCGACTAGTCGAGCCGTGTTCGCACCCGCCGTGCGCTGTCACGCAGGAGGCGGGTGTCGTCGGTGAACACCTCGACGGCGACGGTGCCGTCGAACCCCGCGAACCGGTCGGCGACGAGGTCGTAGTCGATCTCGCCCGCGCCGACCGGGATGTGGGTGTCGCCGCGCCGCCGCACGTCGTGGACGTGGAGGTGCGAGACGCGGTCGCCGCTCGATCTGGCGAACCGCTCGATGCCGTCCATGCCCTCCTCCATGTATGCGTGTCCGAGGTCGAAACAGACCGGGGCATCGGCCTCGCGGGCGAGGTCACCCAGCACCGACAGCTGGAGGCCGTGGCGCTGGTGGCCGACGTTCTCGACGACCACCTCGACGCCGTGGTCGCGACCGGCCGCGACGAGCCTGTCGAGTTGCTCGACGACGACCGGCCGCTGGTCGGTGTCGTACGGGTCCCGGACCGTGCCGTGCAGGACCGCCTTGCGCGCGCCCATCGACCCGGCCCACGCGAGGAGCCTGCGGTTGTGGGCCACGAGCGCCTCGTTGAGCTCGGAAATCGGTGTCGCGACGACCTGCTCGAACGGGAGATGCACGTCGAGCGCCAGGTCGTGCCGGTCGAGTGCCGCCTGCAACCGCCCGTCGTCTATCGACCCCGGGACGTCTGCCGCCTCGGCGAGACCGAACTCGACGAAGTCAAACGCCGCCGCCGTCGCCTCGATGCGCTCGATCGAGTCCCCGACCGTCAGCCCGAGTTCCATAATCGAGGGTGGACACGCGAAGAGAAAAGTCCACCGCGGGGCTCTCGCCCGTCGCATCCGCCGTGGAGTCCCTTCCCCACCCGGCTCCGGGGCATCGTCGTGCGGTTGTCAACTGGTTTCGGCCGGCCTGAGATGCTCACAGTCACCCGCGGCGACCGTCTCGACGCCGTCGCCGGTGTCGAGTTCGAGCGCACCCGGGAACGTGACACCGACGGCCTCGCCGACGAGGGTCCGGTCACCGGTCGCGACGCGGACACGACGGCCGAGCGTGTCGGCGTGTGCGCGCCAGGCCGGCAGCACCGCGCCGGTGTCCCGGGCGAGACGGCGGAACTCGCCGAGGAGTCGCCGGACGAGGGGGAACCGGTCGACGTCGCCACACTCGGCGCGGAGCGTCGTCGGGCGGTCGCCCGGCAGGTCCCCGGGGTCGATGTTCGCGTTGAGGCCGACCCCGACGACCAGCCACGCGAGCCCGTCGCCGTCGCGTGCTGTCTCGGTGAGGACACCCGCGAGTTTCCGGCCGTCGACGAGCACGTCGTTGGGCCACTTGATGACCGCGTCGACACCGAGTTCGCGGACGGCACGGGTCACCGCGACCGCCGCCGCGAGGGTGTAGACCGGCGCGTCTGCCGGCGGAACCGACGGCCGGAGCAGGATGGAGAGCCAGACCCCGCCACGTGGCGAGACCCACTCGCGGTCGAGACGGCCGCGGCCGCCGGTCTGTTCGGCCGCGAGCACGACGACGTTCTCGCGGCCCCGCGTTGCCAGGTCGCGCGCTCGCCGGTTCGTGCTGTCGAGACTGTCGTGAAACGCCACCTCGAACCCGTCGAGTCCCGCCCCGACCGCCGGACCGTACGCCGGTGTCGCGCGGAGTTCGTGGCCACCCTCGCCGGCCGCGATATCGACGCCGGCCACCCGGAGCGCCTCGACGTGCTCTCGGACCGCCGCGGGCGTGATGCCGAGGGTCGCCGCCAGCTCCGGGACCGGGACCGGTCCGTCGGCGAGTTCTCGCAGTACCCGGTCGCGCATGCCAGGGGTAGGAGTCCGACGGGCAAGGGCCTGGCGGCGTCCCGCAGGGGCTAAGTCGTGTCACCACCAGAGACGGGTATGCAGCAGGCCGGGCGCGCCGACCCACAGTCGTTCGACCGCGTGCTCACCTCGATGTGCACCGAACCCCATCCGGCGGCCCGGGCGGCCGCCGAGCGGTTTCTCGCCACGAACCCCGGCGACCCCGGCACCTACGAGACAATCGCCGACCTGGAGCGAGACGCGGTCGACAGACTCGGCGCCGTCGCCGGGCTGTCGGACCCGGCAGGATACATCACGAGCGGCGGCACCGAGGCGAATATCCAGGCGATGCGCGTCGCCCGCAACCGGGCCGAAACGGGGAGTCCAAACGTCGTCGCGCCGGCGAGTGCACACTTCAGCTTCCGGAAGGCCGCGGAGCTGCTCGGCATCGAGTTGCGCACCGCGCCGCTTGCCGACCGCCGTGTCGATATCGGGGCGATGGAACGGCTCGTCGACGCCGATACCGTCGCCGTCGTCGGGGTTGCCGGGTCGACCGAGTACGGAACCGTCGACCCGATACCCGCGGTCGCAGACCTCGCAGCGGATACCGGCGCGCTCTGTCACGTCGATGCCGCCTGGGGCGGGTTCTACCTGCCATTCACCGACCACAACTGGGGCTTCGACCACGCACGGGTCGACACGATGACGATCGACCCGCACAAGGCCGGCCGGGCGGCCGTTCCCGCGGGCGGGTTGCTCGCCCGCGACCGGGACCTGCTCGACGAGTTGGCCGTCGACACGCCGTACCTGGAGTCGGCCTCGCAGGCAACCCTGACCGGGACGCGAAGCGGTGCGGGCGTGGCGAGTGCCGTTGCGGCGATGGCGGCACTGTGGCCGGCGGGTTACCGCGAGCAACACGAGCGCGCGATGGCAAACGCCGAGTGGGTCGCCGGCGCGCTCGCGAGTCGGGGCCACGACGTGGTCGGCCCGGAGCTACCACTCGTCGCCGTGGACCTCCCGACGCCGACGACCGACGAACTCCGCGAGCAGGGCTGGCGGGTCTCGACGACCGGCGCGGGCGAGGTGCGCATCGTCTGCATGCCCCACGTCACCCGGTCGATGCTGCGCTCGTTCGTCGCCGACCTGGACTGGTACTGACCGAAATCGGTCGACTGAGTGAAAGGCTTTTGAGTCGTCGTACCCAAGCCCGGGTGCTATGGGAGACTTCGTGCTATCGACTGGCACCGGGTTAGGGCAGATAATCGCCATCGTGGTGCTCCTCATCGCGGTGGTGACTGCCTACAACGCCGTCGTCATCGTGCGTGCCTACGAGAAGCGGGCCTACACCCGCTTCGGGAAGTACCAGGGGTTGCTGGAGCCAGGGCCGAACATCGTCCTGCCGTTCGTGACAAAGACTTATCGATTCGACATGCGAACGCAGACGCTCGACGTGCCCCGGCAGGAGGCAATCACGCGGGATAACTCGCCGGTGACCGCAGACGCCGTTGTCTACATCAAGGTGATGGACGCCCGGAAGGCGTTCCTCGAGGTCGAGGACTACAAGAAGGCCGTCTCGAACCTCGCACAGACGACACTGCGCGCGGTGCTCGGTGACATGGAACTGGACGACACGCTGAACAAGCGCCAGCAGATAAACACCAAGATCCGGACAGAACTGGACGAGCCGACAGACGAGTGGGGGATTCGCGTCGAGAGCGTCGAGGTCCGCGAGGTCAACCCCTCGAAGGACGTCCAGCAGGCGATGGAGCAACAGACCTCCGCGGAGCGTCGCCGCCGCGCGATGATTCTCGAGGCCCAGGGTGAACGCCGCAGCTCCATCGAGAAGGCACAGGGTGACAAGCAGTCCGACATCATCCGCGCCCAGGGTGAGAAGCAGTCCCAGATCCTCGAGGCCCAGGGTGACGCCATCTCGACGGTGCTGCGGGCGAAATCCGCCGAGTCGATGGGCGAGCGTGCGGTCATCGAGCGCGGGATGGAGACCCTGGAGGAGATCGGCAAGGGCGAGTCCACGAAGTTCGTCCTGCCCCAGGAGCTGACATCGCTGGTCGGCCGCTACGGCAAGCATCTCCAGGGCAGTGACGCGAAGGAGAACGGCCACGTGCTGGAGGGGCTGGAGTTCGACGACGAGACCCGCGAGATGCTCGGTCTCGACGATATCCAGGAGATCCTCGGCGAACTCGACGACGAGGAGGAGATCGTCGATATCGACGAGATGGAAGAGGAGGCCGAGAAGGTGAAACGCGGCGAGGCAGACGCCGACATCCAGGACCCCGACGAGTTGCTCGACGGCGACGGCGCGAGCGATTTCAACCCGAACGACGACTGACCGTCGCCGGAGCGGGCCCGTTATTCCGCTCGAACCCGTACAGTTCGACAGTGCATCGCAGCATCCTCGAGACAGTCGGGTCGCCGCTGGTCGCGGTCGACAGCCCGCCGGGGACGACAGTCGCGGCGAAGGTCGAGTCGTTCAACCCCGCCGGGTCGGCAAAGGACAGGCCGGTGCGGGAGATGGTCCGGGCGGCAGAGCGGGCCGGCGACCTCGAACCCGGTGACACGCTGGTCGAACCGACGAGTGGCAACACGGGCATCGGGATGGCGATGGTCGGGGCGGCGAAGGGTTACGACGTGGTGCTCGTGATGCCGGCCTCGGCGTCGGCCGAGCGCCGGCAGGTGATGCGGGCCTACGGCGCACGGCTCGAACTGGTCGACGGCGATATCTCCGTTGCCCGCGAGCGCGCGGACGAGCTCGAGCGCGAGCGGGGATACGTCCAGTTGCGACAGTTCCAGAACGGGGCGAACCCCGACGCACACTACCGGACGACGGGGCCGGAGATACTCGACCAGGTGGGTGACCGGCGGGTCGACGCGCTCGTGGCCGGTGCCGGGACCGGCGGGACCCTCACGGGAACCGGGAGACGGCTCCGCGAGGTGTTTCCCGACCTGGAGGTGGTCGCGGTCGAACCGGCCGAGAGCCCGGTGCTGTCCGGCGGTCAGCCCGGCGAGCACGGGTACCAGGGGATGGGACCGGGGTTCGTCAGCGAGAACCTCGACCTGGAGCTGGTCGATGGCGTCGAGACGGTCGAGCTCGCGGCCGCCGAGCGGGAGTGTCGCCGACTCGCCCGCGAGGAGGGGTTGCTCGTCGGCCAGTCCTCCGGGGCGTCGAACCTGGCGGCCAAGCGCGTCGCGAGACGCCTCGACGGGGACCCGCTTGTCGTCACGGTCTTCTGGGATTCGGGCGAGCGCTATCTCAGCACCGGGCTGTTCGAGGAGACCGGCTAAACCCGGTCGGCAGGTATCGACCAACCCGTGGGCGGGTCGCGGGCCCGATGGCGGGTCCGCGCGCGACAAAGCTATAAGACGGCCGCACGCGTACAGCGAACCAATGCGAGCGAAACCGGAGTACCGCGACCGCGACGAGACGGAGGTGGCGGTGCTCGACGTGCTCGCCGAGCACAACGACGACGGGATGAGCGTGCTCTCGATCCGGGCCGAGGTCGACGCCGACATCGACTCGCTCGAGGTTGCCCTGGAGCGGCTGAAATCCGACAAACTCATCGACGTGCGCCGGGCAAACGGCCGGACAGTCATCGCTGTCGAGGACCACGTCGTCGGCCCCGGCGACCCCGAGGACGGCGGCGAGGACTTTCTCGACTCGCTTCGCGACCGGTTCCTGTGACCAGTCTTTTGCGACTGGCGGCCGAACGCGTGGTATGCGTGTCGTTTCACTGCTCCCGTCGGCGACGGAACTCTGCTACGCGCTCGGTGTCGAACCGGTCGGTGTTAGCCACGAGTGTGACCACCCCCCGCAGGCGCGCGAGCAACCGACGGTCGTCCACTCCCGCGTCGACGCCTCGGCGTCGAGCCAGGAG
>OBKM01000425.1_pt1 | contig 21103 bp, 16 predicted proteins | sample 1519691 | NCBI WGS metagenome assembly OBKM01 (sample SAMEA37050418, study PRJEB22526) | metagenome | biome: saline pan; feature: lake; material: water | place: Egypt | collected 2015 | depth 0.5 m | reverse complement strand
GCTTCGAATGCTCGCGGACCAGACCGTCACGCTCGACGGCGTCGACCGCGAGCGCGAGCTGATCGAGCGCTCGGTCCGAGCCCTCATGAGCGCGGTTCGGGACGCCGGCGACGGCGACGTCGCCCGCGGCACGGTTCGGGCGTTCGATCGGGGCCTCCTCGACGTGCCGTTTCCGCCGAGCGAGGCGGCCGCGGGCGACGTCCTGCCGGCTCGCGACGACGACGGCCGCGTCCGGCTGTTGAAATCCGGCGAGTTGGCGATCCCGGACGAGGTCGCTGAGATCCACCGGAACAGACTGGAGGAGCGGGCGGTGACGGAGGGACGTGACCCGTCGTTCCGGATGGTCGCCGACGACGTCTCCGCGATCAGCGACGGGCGGCTGGTGGGCCGCCCGGGAGAGGACTGATGGAGATCGCTCGCCTCACCGCGACGCCGGCGGTCTCGGCGTTCTTCACGGACGACCAGGCGGCGATCACCGCGGGCGCGGAGCCGGACGGGTTCGCGTACGACGCCGAGCCACGTACCCCGGGATTCGACCGGATCCGCGAGCCGGGAGAGGCGCTGATCGTCGAACTCGAAACGAGCGACGGTCGCGTGGCTCGCGGCGACTGCGCGGGCGTCCAGTACGCCGCCGCCGGGGACCGCGACCCGGTGTTCCGGGCGGCAGACTACGTCGAGGCCGTCGAGGGGCGGGTCGCCGACGCGCTCGTCGGGCGGGACCCGGCGGCGTTCGCCGACAACGTCGCCGCGCTCGAGGCGGTCGGCGGGCTCCACTCCGCCGTCGAATACGGCGTCTCCGGGGCGTTGCTCGCCGCCGCGGCGACGGCCCGCAGAGAGACGCGCACCCGCGTGCTCGCCGACGCGCTCGGGACGGAGCCGGCGACGGACCCCGTCCCGGTGTTCGGACAGTCGGGCGACGACCGTCGCCGCGGGGCCGAGAAGATGCTGCTGAAGCGCGTCGACGTCCTCCCCCACGGCCTCTTCAACAGCCTCGAAACGATCGGCTCCGAGGGAGAACGACTGGTCGAGTACCTCTCGTGGCTGTCCGCGCGAGCCGACGAGCTCGGTCCGGCGGGGTACGCGCCGCGGTTCCACGTCGACGTGTACGGGATGCTCGGTGAACTGTTCGACCCGCCGTACGACCGGACGGCGGTGGTCGAGTACGTCGGCGAACTGCGCCGCGCCGCGGCGCCGTATCCGCTCCAGGTCGAGGAGCCGGTGATCGCCGCCGACCGGGCCGGCCAGATCGCGGCCATGGGCGCGCTGAGCGACGGGCTCGAGGACGCGGGCGTCGACGTCGACCTCGTCGCCGACGAGTGGTGTGACGACCGCGAGGACGTGGCGGCGTTCGTCGACGCCGGCGCGGCCGACGTCGTCCAAGTGAAGACGCCCGACGTGGGGAGTCTCCTCGAGAGCGGCCGCGCGGTCCGTTACTGCGAGGGGACGACGACCCGCGCGTACCTCGGCGGGACCTGTAACGAGACGGTTACCTCCGCTCGGGCGAGCGCACACGTGGCGCTCGCGACCGACGCGGCACAGCTCCTCGCCAAGCCCGGAATGGGGTTCGACGAGGGGTACTCGGTCGTCACGAACGAGATGCGTCGGACCCTCGCACGACACCGGCGAGCGGACGAGTGAGCGAAGCGGTGCGGAGCCGCGTGCGAGGCGGCGCCCGTCCGCCGCGGGCTCAGCGGTGCCGGGTACACGTCGGGGCACCGATTCGAGACGGGTTACGAGCCGTCGGGGGCCGCGCCAGTGGACCCGTCGTCGCCGACGCCGTTCCGCACCTTGACGGCCACTCCAGAGCCGAACGCCTCGGCCTCCGCACCCGACAGCTCCGCTCGCCCGACCGCGAACAGCGTGTCGTCGCCGTCGACGACGAGCACCTCGTCGCCGGGGCGGATCCCGTCGTCGGCCGCCGTGACGAACTTCGCGAACGCGTTCCGCCCCTCCCGGACGAACGGCTCGCTCTCCTCGCCGACGACCATCCGATGACGCGGGGCGTCGAAGGCCGCCCGGATCGCCCGCCCGCCGGCGACGCCGAGCGTGAACCGCCCGTCCGTGCCGTACGAGACGAGCCGGTCGCCCTCGGAGCTACCGGGGGTGTCGTCGACGTCGCCGCGGATCACCTGCCGCGGTCGGCCGCCGCTCGACTGTCGGACGGTCAGGCTGTCGGTCTCGGGGAAGAGCGCGTCGCCCGCGCCGGCACCGAACTGGTAGTCGGCACCGGTTCGCAGATCCGCGAGTACGTCGGCATCGGTCATACCCGGGTTACCCCGGCCGTCCCGAAAGCGGTTGCGACACGCTGGTGCGACACGCCGCCGTGACGCGTCGGGTCCGGCGATCCGACCGGGTCAGTCGGGCATCGCGAGATCCGTCTCGATGCCGTCGCCGTCGATCCGCCATCGGTCCGCGAGGTCCCGGTACGCCGCCGGGTCGCTCGCGCGATCCGGCGGAATCGGATCGACGGCGTCGACGTCGAGCGCGCCGTCCGCGATCGACCCGTCGGCCGCCGCGAGCAGCGCCGCCAACCGGTCGGCCGCGGACGCGATCACCTCCGCGCTCTCGATCCGCCACCCGAGTTCGAGCGCGTCGGTCAGTCGGTCCGCCGCCGCTGTCACGTCTCCGCGATCCGCTGCGAGCGCGCCGCTGCCCGCCAGCGCCCGCGCCTCGATCAGCGTGAACCCGCCGGCCCGGGCCTCGTCGATGGCCGTCTCGAACGCGGCCGCGGCGCGATCGAACGCTCCCCGGCGGTGCGCAATCAGCCCGCGGACTCGTTCGAGGGCGGCCAGCCGGCGGCGGCCAGCGTGGTCGTCGAGCAGCGTCTCGGCCCGGTCGATCCACCGATCGGCCGACGCGAGGTCCCCGCCGTCGACGGCGACTTCAGCGAGCGTCGTCGCCGCCGAGGCGCACCGTGAGTCGGCTCCGAGCGTCTCGAAGGCGTCGAACGCCTCTGTGAGTCGGGCTTCGGCCTGGTCGAGGGCCCCCGCCTGGTGTGCCGCCGACCCGAGGTGGTCCAGCGAGAAGGCCTGATAGAGGTCGGACCCGATCCGGTCGGCGATCGCGCCGGCCTCGCGAGCGCGAGAGACAGCCTCGTCGATCCGGCCGCGCTGTTCGGCGATCGCGCCGAGGTTGAACAGCGCGATCGCCTCGCGGTGCTCGTCGCCCACGGTCCGGTATCCGTCCAGCGCGCGGTGTCCCGCCTCCGCCGCGGCGCGGAGGTCGCCGCGCCGTCGCGTGGCGACACACCGGTTCGCCTGAACGTTCGCGGCGCCGTGGGTGTCGTCGTACGCCCGGAACAGCTCGTCCGCGACGCGGTAGTGCTCGATCACGGCGTCCGTGCCGTCGACCGCGTCGAGGGCGTTGGCGACGTCCATGAGCGACTTCGCGATGGCGATCGGGTCCTCGATTCGAGCCGCGATCGCGTACGCCTGCGACGCGGCCTCGTACGCCGTCTCGTAGTCGCCGGCGAAGTGGGCGGCCTGCGCCCGTCCCCGGACCGCGCCGGCGAGCCCCTTGTGATCGCCTGCGGCCGCGAACAGCTCCGCCGCCCGGTCGAAGTGTTCGCGGGCGACGTCGTACTCCCCCCGACGACGGGCCACGTCGCCGTAGCCGCGCTGGCGCTCCGCCTCGCCCGCGTCGTCGGTCGGGCACCAGGCGTCGAGCGCGTCCGTCGCTCCGTCGAGGTCGCCGGCGTCGATGTACATCCGGACCACCCACTCGGCGGTTCGGTCGCGAAGCTCGTCGGAGCAGGCGCTCGGGAGATCGATCCACGAGTAGCGGATCCTGCCGAACAGCGGTGCGAGCCGGGGGTACCGCCGCCCGACCCCGTAGAGGGCCCGAGCCGTCTCGTCAGCCCACCCCTCCGAATCGCGTTCGATCCGATCGATGGTCGGCGAATCGCCGCCGACCGCCCTTCGGATCCGGGACCGGCGGGCGGGGTCGTCCGCGAGCGCGAGAAGGCGTGTCGCCGCGCGACCGACCCGCCTCGCGACGACCGGCTCCGGCTCCCTATCGAGGAGTCGCTCGAGGAACAACACCGACCACTCCTCGTGGACGGTGCGGTCGCGGTCGTCCGCCGACGGGACCAGCACCGTCCCCTCCAACCGGTCGAGCGAGCGGCGGATCGCCGCCGCGTCCCGAACGGGTCGACCCGGGGGGTGGCCCGATCGGTCGGACAGGTCCCGGCTGCGGTCTGCCTCGTCGCCGGCGAGAGCGTACGCGAGCGTCCGGACCGGGGAGACGCCGGCGACGTTGAGGAGGTTCACCAACACGGCGACGTCCGTGGTCGGCGCCGGCCGGTCGAGGAGGTCGTCGACCGCTTCGTCGACCGCGGCTTCGAGCGGCCCCCGACCGTCGAACGCGTCGCTCGCCTGCAGGAGGTGGTGGACGAGACGGAGCACCTCGTCCGTCCGCTCGTCGTCCGCTCGCCGGACGCTGTCGAGGATCACGTCCGGGCTCGCGGGCGTATCGGTCCCGGTGAGTTCGGCCACGTGGTCGGCGAAGCGCTCGACTTCGCGAACGTCGAGACGCGGCATCCGGACGGTCTCCATCTCCCGTCTGTACGCCAGGTCGGCGGGGCTCAAGGGGGTCGAGACGGGGTCGTCGTACGACTCCTCGCGAGCGTCGAAGAGGAACGAGACGTCGGAGCGGTCGGCGAGCGCTCTCGCCACGCCGAAGGCGTCGGCTGCATCGGGGTCGACGCCGTCTTCGAAGACGACCAGCGTGTGTCCGGACGCGCGGGTGACTCGGTCTCGGAGCGCCTCGGTCGCGGTGAACGGCTCGCCCTCCCCGCCGGGGCGGTACAACACCGGACCACGGCCGGACCGGTGCCAGCGCACGGCGACCGTCCGACAGACGGTGCTCTTCCCGCATCCCGCGGGGCCGACGAGCGCGTGATCGGTGCCCTCGGCGAGCCCGTCGAGCAGACGGTCGGCGATCGGTTCGCGCTTCCCGTTCCGGCGGGCAGTCCGATCGAGCGTGTGGCCGGCGTCGACCTCGGCGAACGACGGCACCGCCCGGAGCGGACCGACTGGGTCGGTCTCGCGGTCGAGCCGCTCGTCGTCCACGCGGCGGAACCCCTGTTCCGAGAGCGGGTTCGACCGCTCGTCGGTGCCGCCGAGCCGACTGTCGAAGCCGTCGGCGTCGACGCCGCGGACGGTCTCGGCCACCTCGCCGGCGCCGTCGGTTCCGTCGGCTCGGCCCGTCCGTGCCGCGTCGAGCGACGCCAGCTCAGACGTCACGTCGTGGCCGGCTGCCGCGAGTGCGCGGACGCGGTCGCGCCCCCACTCGACCGACGCAGGTCGAGTCGACTCGCTGATTCCGAAGAGCCCGCCGTCGTCGTCGAACACCAAGCAGACGAGGGTGTCGTCGGCGACGAGGACGCCGACCTCGACACCGTCGACGACCCGGATCTCGACCCCCTCGCGCTTCGCCGTGCCGGCGAGGGTGTCGCCGTACCGCTCGCGCCCGAGGCGATACGTCCGGTCGGTGAACACGAGTTCGACGCTCCCGCCCGCGCTCGCGACCCGCCGGCACCGATCGAGCAGCCGGGGATACGGGAGGGCGGGCAGGGCGGCGACGACCGTCTCGGCGTCGACGAGCGCCGCGTCGAGCCGCTCGAGCGGCCGGTACGGGTCCGGGGCCGCGGCGCGGTACGTCTCCGCGTCCCGCAGGGCGACCGGCGAGAGGTCGACGCCCGGTCCGAGCGGGCGGAGCACTTCACTCGCGGCGTCGACGTCGCTCGCGACGGTCAGAAACCGACGATAGCTCCGCGCGAGCAGTCGGCCCGTGAGCGTCGTGCGGTAGCCGTCCGTCTCGCCCGCGACGAGCCCCGCCGCCTCCAGCTCGTCGATGGCGCGGTTGACCGTCGACCGCGAGTGGTCGAGCGCGTCGACGAGTTCGTGTTTTCGAAGCGGCTCTTCAGCGAGCTGCTCGAGGAAGTCGAGGCGCCGCTCGACGACCGCGACGATGTCCGACTCCCTGCTCATACGTGCCTCACGACTGGCCCCACCCGAATAACTGTTTCCTCGGCTTCACGTCTGACCGCGGCGTGACACAGTGTCTCACCGATTGAGAATATGAGGCTGGCCGTTGCAGGTCGGCGCATGAAGGGACAGCGCGTCGAAGACGCGAGCGGACGGGTGGACGGACCGGACAGGATCGAATCGGTCGTCGCGGAGGCCCGCTCCGCGGCGGGCCGGCTGGCAGAACGGGAGGCTGCGGCGACCCGACGACTCGTCGAGGCGGTCGGCCGGCGGTTGGCCGACCGCGAGACGATCAGTCGGTTCGCGGGGACCGCGGCGGCCGAGACCGGTCGCGGGCATCCGGGGGCGAAACTCGAGAAGATCGCGACCGCGGTCGACGGCGCCCGCGCGCAGCTCCGAGACGCGCCGACGGTGGGTCGAGTCGAGCGCGACGGATCCGGCGGGACGGTTGCCGTCGCGAACCCGGTCGGCGTCGTCGGGGTGACGGTCCCGGCGACGCACCCGGTGGTGGTTCCCGCGGTCACCGCGCTGTTCGCGCTCGCGGGACGCAACGCGGTCGTCTTCGCGCCGTCGCCGTCGACGGTCGAGACCTGCGACGTCGTCGTCGAGGAAATCCGCCGGGCGCTCGCCGAGGTCGGCGCGCCGACGGCGGCGGTCTCGTTGGTGCCGGCCCCCGCGTCGAAACCCGGTACCGACTCGTTGTTCGAGCGGGTCGACCTCGCCGTCGGCTCCGGCTCCGAGGCCACGGTCGCCGCGGGACAGCGTTGCGGGACGCCGAACCTGTGTGCGGGTGCCGACGGGCTCGTGGCCGTCTCCGACGGATCCGCGTCGACGGCCGCGGTCGCGACCCGCGTCGCGGTCGGCGCGACGTACGATTTCGGTACACACCCCGCTTCGGAGGCCGCCGTGGTCACGATGTCTCCCGCGGTCGACGAGCTGATCGGCGCGTTGGAAGACGAGGGTGGGTATCGCCTCGACGAACGGGAGCGCGACCGGCTCAGAGCGGGACTCCGCGGAGAGACGGACGAGTGGGAGTCGGCGCGCGGGAACTCCCCGCGGTGGTTCGCGTCGGCGCTCGAGCTGTCGGCCGACGCTCGCGACGTCGCGTTCCTGATCGCCGAGCCGGACGACTCGGACGACCCGCTCGCGACGCTGCCGGGGATCCCGGCGGTTTCGGTCCACGGCGTCGACGGCTTCGGCGAGGCGGTGGCGCTCGCCGACGACCTCGGGGGACCGCACGCGGCCGCGGTCCACACGACGCGACAGGGGCGGGTGCAGCGGGTCGCGGAGCGGCTGCGCCCCGGGCGGCTCGTCGTCAATCAGCCCGGGACAGCGGCGGCGGGAGCGCCGCGAAGCGGGTTCCCGGTCGCGCCGATCGTCGGCGGCGGCGTCGACGAGGGGAGCCAGCTCTCCGGCGGGCTGGCTCCGACCGACTTCGTCGAGACGACCAGGGTGTCGGTGACGACGGTGGCGGACCGGCCGACTGGCGCGGACGGCGCCGGCGACACGCTTCGCGGTCCCTGAAGCGACGACGGGGCGGCTTAAACGGAGAGCGACCGCTATTCCGGCGTCACAGCTCGATTCGGTCGACGATCGGGCCGTCCTCGCCGCCGTCTCGACGGGTGTTGATCGCGACCGTCTGGATCTGCTCCTCCAAGAGGGACCCCTCCAGCTTCGCTTTCAATAACGAGTCGACCTGGTAGACGCCCGCTGCGTTGTTCATCCGGATCACTATCTGTACGGGGGTTCGATCGCCCTCACGCAGCGAGACGCGCTCTATCGCCTGCGACGAGACGGTGTTGATGCCGCGACCGCCCTCCTCGTAGGGGATCCGGGAGCGGCCGCGTTCCATGTCGAGCCCGTCCGCGATCCGGACGACGCCGGCCTCCCGCGTCAGCGGCTCCTCTTCGGTGTGGTGACAGAGTATCGCGTGGAGCACCTCCGCCTTCACGCGGACCTGGTCGGGGACGCCGTAATACGACGGGAGCAGGTTGTCGAGGAGGTCCGCCGCGAGCGGGATCGAGTAGTACGGGTGGTCGTGGCGGTGGACGACGTGGCCGATGTCGTGGAGCGTCGCCGCGAGCGCGATGATGACCGGCTCGTCGGCCTCGTCGAGCCCCTGCTGGCGGGCGCCGTTGAACTCGACGCCGCCGGACTTTAGCAGGTCGTACAGCCGGAGCGCGCGGTCGCGGACGATCTCGACGTGTTTGGCCCCGTGGTCGTTGTACCCCTTCCGATCGACGGGATTGACGTTCTGCGCCGCCAGATACGTCGTGATCTCGTCGTCCGAACGGATCCGGTCGAGCATCTCGTTGAGCCGCTCGTCCGGAAAGGCGTGGTCGGCGTCGGGGTCGTACTCTCGGCGGTCGGCGTCGGTGTCGGCCGCGAGAGCCGGTCCCGTGTCGCCGGCTGCGCGCTCGAGCGGATCGTCCTGTTCGGTCCCCTCGCTCGGTCGACCGCCGGCGTCGCTCTCCGCGACCGCATCTGTGGCCCGTCCGCCACCGTCGTCGCCGTCTCCGGTCGCGTCTTCGACTGGATCGCTCATGAGTGTGGGTAGAATCGCCGCGGTTACATAAGGGTACGGCAGGACGGCGACGCCGGTAGCGATCCGGCAGTATTCGGCCCGAGACACAACCTATAAGCACGAGACGGTTCCAGCTATCGGTGTGATTCGACCCGCGTCAGATCGCGGCTCGCCGACGCCACCAGCGACGCGGCTCTTCTCGAAAAAACGCGTGTGATCCGTCCGCCGGCGGGAGTGGCGACCCCGTCCCGGACGACCCCAGGCCCGCTCGGAGCTCCGACCGGTTGTCGGCTGCGAGGCGTCCACGCGAACCGGCGACGACACGACACACCGACGACATCCACGAATCGACGACGACACCCACGAACCGACGACGACACCCACGAACCGACGACGACACCCATCATGACCGATACAACGACCACGACGCCGTACACGACCCGAGACGCGACCGACCGAGAGCACAGCGACGAACCGTTCGAAGGGGTCTACCCCGCGATGACGACCCCGTTCACCGACGACAACGAGGTCGACCACGAACAGCTCGCCGACAACGCCCGGTACCTCGAACGCGCGGGCGTCGACGGCGTGGTTCCGGTCGGCTCGACCGGCGAGTCGGCCACGATGACTCACGACGAGCACGTCGACGTCATCGAGACCGTCCGCGACGCGGTCGAGGACGTCCCCGTCATCGCCGGCACGGGCTCGAACAACACCGCCGAGGCGTTGTCGCTCTCCGAGCGCGCCGCCGACGCGGGCGCCGACGGGCTCCTGCTCATCTCGCCGTACTACAACAAGCCCGAGCCGCAGGGGTTCCTCGACCACTACCGGACGATCGCCGACGCCGTCGACCTGCCGCAGATCGTGTACAACGTGCCGAGCCGGACGGGTCAGTCGATCCCCGTCGACGTCACCGTCGAACTCGCGAGCCACCCGAACATTCAGGGGTATAAGGCCGCATCCGGCGATCTCAACCTGATAAGCGAGGTCGTCGAACGCACCCGCGACGCCGACTTCTCAGTGGTGTCGGGCGACGACGGGCTCACGCTCCCGGTCCTCTCGATCGGCGGGACCGGAACGATAAGCGTCGTCGCCAACGTCGAGCCGGAGCGCTCCTGTGCGATGGTCGGGGCCGCGCTCTCGGGCGACTACGACCGCGCCCGCGAGCTCCACCACGAGCTCTCCCCGCTCGTCCGCGAGCTGTTCGCCGAGACGAATCCGATCCCGGTGAAGGAGGCGATGCACATCCGCGGCCGCGGCGGCCCGCACGTCCGGTCACCGCTCTCGCGGCTCTCCGCGGAGCGCCGCGACTCGCTCCGCGAGCTGCTGGCCGAGTACGAGTCCGAGACGCCGGCGGCCGTCGACCCCACGCCGACGGAGGGCGCCGAATGAGCGGCGGCTCGGCTCGACCCGACGGCGGCTCTCTCAGGCTCGCCGTCACCGGCGCGGGCGGCCGGATGGGTCGTGAGGTGATCGAGGCCGCCGCCGACCGCGAGGACGTCGCCGTCGCGGTCGCGGTCAATCGCACCGCCGTCGATCCCGTCGCGGGAGTCACCGTCGACCCGGCCGACGACCTCCCCGGACTGCTGGAGCGTCACGCCCCGGACGTCCTCGTCGATTTTACGGGACCGGCCTCCGCGGTCGCGTACGCCGAGGCGTGCGCCGAGGCTGCGGTGCCGATGGTCACCGGGACGACCGGCTTCGACGAGGGGCAACGCGACCGGCTTCGGGCCGCGAGCGACGCGATTCCGGTGTTGAAGGCGTCGAACTTCGCCCGCGGCGTCGCCGCGCTCCGTCGCGCGGTCCGTGAGGCGGCCGCCGCGCTCCCCGGCTACGACGTCGAGCTGACGGAGACCCACCACAACGGGAAGCGGGACGCCCCTTCCGGCACCGCGAAGTCGATCCTCGACGACGTGGAGTCGGTCCGTGACGACCTCGCCGAGCGCGTTCACGGCCGCGAGGGTGACGCACCCCGAACGGCCGGCGAGATCGGGGTTCACGCCCGGCGGGCGGGCAACGTGACGGGCGAACACGAGGTGTTGCTCGCGGGCAACCGCGAGACCCTCGAACTCACCCATCGAGCCGGCGACCGCGGCGTCTTCGCGGAGGGCGCGCTCGACGCGGCCGACTGGCTCGCGGGCCGCGAGCGCGGCTGGTACGGGTTCGACGACGTGCTGGACGCGGGCCAAGAGTGACCGCCGACCGACCGCACCGACACCGACGGATAAATACCGACACTCGGCCACATACGACTCAATGACACTCGAATCCGACGTCGCCGAACTGTGGGACCGCTATCAGGACGGGTTGGCCGCCGCCGACGTGACAGCCGCCGACGCGGCCGTCATCGACGCGTTTCTCGACGCTCTGGAGGCCGGCGAGGTCCGCGCCGCCGAGAAGACCGGGAACGACGTCACCTCGTGGGAGGCGAACGAGTGGGTGAAACGCGGCATCCTGCTGAACTTCGGTCTCCGAGAGACCGAGCCCCGCGAGTACGGCGGCGTAACGTACTACGACGTGCTCCCGCTGCGCGACACCGCCGACCTCGGCGAGCGCGGCACGCGGAACACCCCCGACGGCACCGCGATCCGCCGCGGTGCCTACCTCGGGAGCGACTGTATCATGATGAGTCCCTCGTTCGTCAACATGGGTGCGTACGTCGGCGACGGCACTCTCGTCGACTCCTGTGACACGGTCGGCTCGTGTGCTCAACTCGGCGAGAACGTGAAGCTCGGCGCCAACACGCTGATCGGCGGCGTCTTAGAGCCCGTCGAAGACGCGCCGGTCGTCGTCGAAGACGGCGTCTCGCTCGGCGCGGGCTGCCGGGTCACGAGCGGTTTCCGCGTCGGCGAGAACAGCATCGTCGGCGAGAACACGCTGTTGACGCCCCGGATCCCCGTTTACGATCTCGTCGAGGAGGAGGTGCTCTACGGCCACCTCCCCGCCGAGCGCCGGGCGTTCACCCGAATGGTCGAGTCCTCCGTCGGGGACCACGAGCTGTTCGAGGGCGGCGCGTACAAGCCCGCGGTCGTCGCGACGCACGTCGAGGCGGACACCTTGGAGGCGACCCGGCGGGAAGACGCCCTCCGCGAATGAGCGACGGACGCGCGGAATCACCGACCAATCCGTCCGTCCGGCGCGTGAGCGACTGGGACGCCGACCGCCTCCGTGAACTCGCGGGCGACCACGAGACGCCCCTGTACGTCCAGGATCTCGACCGGGTCCGAGAGAACTGCGAGCGCCTCCGCGCCGCCTTCCCCGACGCCGACGTCCGATACGCGGTGAAAGCGCACACCGGCCGCGCCGTGCTCGCGGCCGTTCGCGAGGCCGGACTCGACGCGGAGTGCGCCTCCGCGGGCGAAGTCGACCGCGCGCTCGCCGCCGGCTTCTCGGGCGACCGCCTCCACTACACCGCGGTCAACCCGCCGGCTCGAGACCTCGACTACGTCGTCGGGGTCGCGGCGGCCGAACCCGACCTGACGGTCACCGTCGGCGCGGCCGACACCCTCGACCGCTTGGCGGATCGCGGCTACGACGGACGGGTCTGTCTCCGCGTCAACCCCGGTGTCGGCGCGGGCCACCACGAGAAGGTCCGAACCGGCGGCGCGGCGAAGTTCGGCGTGCCGTACGACCGGGCCACTGCGGTCGCTCGGGAGGCAACCGAGCGCTTCGACGTGGTGGGGATCCACGCGCACGCCGGCTCCGGCATCGACCCGGAGCAGCTGGACAGCCACCGCGAACTGGTCGGTCGAATGGGCGATCTGGCGCGGGCGCTGGCAACCCCGGACGCCGACGACGTCGCCCCCATCGACCTCGACTACGTCGACGTCGGCGGGGGGTTCGGCGTCCCCTACGCGGAGGACGAACCCCCACTCGATCTGCCGGCGGTCGCCGAGGCGACCCGAGCGGCCGTCGCGCCGCTTCCGGACGGTGTCGACCTCGCCATCGAGCCCGGGCGCTACGTCGTCGCGGATGCCGGCGTTCTCCTGACGCGGGTGAACACGGTGAAGCCGACACCGGACGAGCATGTGGTCGGCGTCGACGCGGGGATGACCGACCTGTTACGCCCGGCGATGTACGACGCGTACCACCCGATCCGGAACCTCGGCGGGGCTGACGGGGGGGCAACCCCCGAGACCCGCTCGGCAACCCCTGTCACAGTCGCCGGACCTATCTGTGAGACCGGCGATACCCTCTGTAGGAACCGCGCGCTCGCCGATCCGATGCGAGGGGACCTCCTCGCGGTCGGGATCGCGGGCGCGTACGGATACGAGATGGCGAACCAATACAACTCACGACCGCGACCCGCCGAAGTCGCGCTCGACGACGGAGCGGCGACGGTCGTTCGACGGCGAGAGCGTCTCGCCGACCTGACGACGGTCGAACGGGAGGTGGAACGATGAGCGTCCACGGCGTCCCGTTCGAAAAATACCACGGCACGGGGAACGACTTCCTCGTCGTCGACGCCGACGAGCGAAGCGTGCGCGACCGCGCGGCGTTCGCCCGCGCGCACTGTGACCGCGAAACCGGAGTCACCGATCCCGACGGAGATCCGGGGCGACGCGGCGCGGACGGCGTCCTCTTTTTGAGTATCAACCAGCGGTTCGATCCGACCCGCGTGGTGATGACGCTCGTCCAGCCGGACGGCTCGACCGCGACGATGTGCGGCAACGGCGCGCGGGTCGTGGCGCTGTGGGCGCACGAGCAGACGGGCGACCGGGAGTTCATGATCGACACGCAGGCTGGCACTCGGCGCGCCTCCGTGACCGCTGACGCGACCGCGGCGACCATCGAGATGGGCGAGCCGACGTTCGACCCGAGGTGGGTCCCAGTCGATCGCGACGAACCCCTGATCGACGAACCGGTCGACGGACTCACCGTCACCGCCGTCAACACCGGTGTCCCGCACGCGGTGGCGTTCGTCGACGACACCGCTGCGGTCGACCTCGAGGCTGTCGCGCCGCCGGTTCGGCACGCGGACGTCTTCCCGGAGGGCGCGAACGTGAACCTCGCCACCGTCGTCGACGACGGGAGCGACGACGGCCCCGCGGTCGTCGATCAGCGGACCTTCGAACGCGGCGTCGAGGGGGAGACGCGGTCGTGTGGCACCGGCGCGGTGGCGATCGTCGCCGCCGCACGCCGGCTCGGGCTGATCGACGGTGAGTCCGCCGTGAGCCGACCGCCGGGCGGCGAACTCGAGATCACCGTTCCGGAGACGGGCCACGCGACGCTGACCGGTCCGGTCTTCCACGAGTTCAGCGGGACGCTGGCGGCCGACCCGCGATGAGCCGGGAGCGGGGCGGGGATGCGAGACCGGCGGAGTCGGCGACGCCGACGCGGTTCGATCCGGTATCGTTTCTCGAAGCCGCGGTGCGGACGCCCTCTCACGAGTCGGTCGACGAGATGCGCGAACTCGTCGTCGACGCGCTCGACCGGTTCGACATCGACAGCGAGGTCGTCGCTGGCGGCTGTGTCGTCGCCGACAAGGCGTCGGCCGATCCCGACGCCGGCCCGCATCTCGTGTTGAACACCCACCTCGACACGGTGACGCCGCACGTCCCGTTCGAACGCGGGACGGCCGCCGACGGCAGCGACGTCGTCCGCGGCCGCGGCGCCTGTGACGCGAAGGGGCCGCTCGCAGCGCTCGTGGCCGGGTTCATCGCCGCTGAGCCGAAGCGAGGGCGCCTCACACTCGCGCTCACGCCGGACGAGGAGGCGTTGTCGCTCGGCGCGGCGGCGCTGACCGGGCGCTCACCGGGCGCCGAAGACCGCCTCAATGGTGACCTGTTTCTGGTCGGCGAGCCGACCGGGCTCGACGCGTGTACCGCGGCGAAGGGGCGGTTCCAAGGGACCGTCGAGCTGTCGGGCGTCGCCGCTCACGCCGCGGAGTTCGCCGGAGCGAACGCGGTCGCAGCCGCGGAGGACGCGCTCGCCGCGATCCGGACGTTCGACGACGACGCGGCCGCACACCCGCAGCTCGGTCCGCCGAAGCTCACTCCGACCGTCATCGACGGCGGCGACGCGACGAACCAGGTCCCCGCTGACTGCGCGATCACGGTCGACCGACGGAGCGTGCCGCCGGAGACGGCCGAGGGGTTCCGGTCGGCGCTCGCAGACGCGGTCCGGGCGGCGGTGCCGGACGACGTCGGCGTCGACGTGGCGCTGACGGACCGGGAGTCGCCGTTCTTCGAGGCGTTCTCGACCGACCCGGACCACGAGCTCGTCGGCGCGGTGACGAGCGCGGCGCGGGTGGCCGGCGAGTCGATGGGGCTTCCGACCGACCGCGGCGGCTCGGCGCGCCCCTTCGGTGCGGCGACGGAGGCGTCGTACTTCGCGCCGGCGCCGACGGTGGTGTTCGGCCCCGGCGACCTCGCGGACGAGACCGGCGCCGTCGCGCACGCCGAGCGGGAGTACGTTCGCGTGCGAGAGGTCGAAGCGGCCGCGATGACTGTCGATCGAACCCTCCGTGCGGTTCTAGGTAGCGAGTCGGGCAACGGCGAGTCGGGCGGTGTCGAGACGGTCGGTGCCGGGTCGGACGACGCCGGATCGAGCGACGGCGAGCGCTAAAGCAGGAACGTCTCTTTTCGCTCGCCGAGGTCGACGAACTCGTCGGCGGCCTCGATCAGCTCGTCGGCCGCGGAGTTCGAGAACCCCATCGCCTCGACCCGGACGCCCTCGTGTCGGAGGTGCGAGCAGAGTCTGGCGAAATCGCCGTCGCCGGTGACGAGTACCACCGTGTCGACGTGGCTTGCGAGCGAGACGGCGTCGAGGCTCATCCCGAGGTCCCAGTCGGCCTTCTTCGAGCCGTCAGCGAACGTCTTGATCGCTTTGATCTTCGTCTCGAAGCCGATGTCGCGCAGCGCCTCGAAGAAGCTCTCCTCTTCGGGTGATTCGGCCCGGATCACGTACGCGATGGCGCGGACCAGCGCTCGGTCGTTCACCGCCTCTTCTAACAGCGCGGAGTAGTCGATGTTCCGTGAGTAGACGCTCTGTGCGGAGTGATACAGATTCTGTGAGTCAGCCAACACCGCGACGCGTTGGGCCGGATGGATCTCGGTCATACTCCTCGTTGACGCGCATCCCATAGGGGTTTTGGGATTCGCGGGGGCGACGCCGAGACGCGATCCGTTCGGACGAGCGATCCGCGGCAGGCGCTACCGGGCGCTCCGCGACGGGTGCCGTCGGGCGCTCCGCGACGGACGCTACTGGACGCTCCGCGAGGCGGCCTAGAAGGGAACCGAAGCGAGCGACACGGTGTGGGGTTCTGGCGGGATTGCGTCGCCGTCGGCGACCGCGATCGCTCCCCGCGAACCGTCGCCATCACCGTTCTGACTCGCCAACACGGCGGTTCCGCCCACCGAGAGCGGCGCGACGACCCCCGCGGCCAACGCGCGGGCGTCTGAGAAGTCGGTCCGGAGGACGACTCGCGTCCCCGCCTCGACGCCGTGTTCGTCGACGACCGACGCGGCCGCGGCGAGGACCTCGCGGTGCGTGGCGTCGTCGTCTCCCCCGAGCCCTCGAACCAGCGGGTCGTCCGGGCCGACGTCGCTCGGCGGCATCCCGGGGTTCTCGCTCCACAGCTCCTGCTCCCAGTGAGTCGTTTCCGGTCGGTCCGGCGGCCCGCCGAAGGCGGCGAGGTTGGTGCCCGGCGGCGGATCCGTCCGCGGCTCGTCGGCGACATCGACGAGAACCACTCGGTCTCCGGCCTCGATCCCCGCGTCGGTGTCGAACCGGACCGCCGCGCCGAGCCCCGCCGCGCCCAGAGCGGCGAGCGTCGTGTGAAGCCGCGGCGTCGGCTCGATCGCGACCGTCGATCCCTCGCGTGCGCCGAGGTAGCGAAGCACGTTCGCCGCCTTGTACGCGTTGGTGATCAGGTCGTGATACGTTCGTTCGCGACCGTCCGCAGTCACGAGCGCGACGTCTCTGCTGCGCCGATCGCGTGCGAGTAGGTCGCCGACGACATCCATACGAGGGAGTCAGAGCGGGGGCGACTTAAAAACGCGGAGCCGCGGAGACGGTCAGGGCGCGCCAGCGATGACCATCTTCGATCCGTCGGCGGAGAAGGCGAGTTCGCGGGTCGAGTCAGCGTCGACGCGGACCGCGTCGCCCGGCCCGAGTTCGACGGGTTCGCCGTCGACCGTCAGCGTCGCCGCCCCGTGGAGCAGGACGTACACCTCCTCGTGGTCGCCGTCGGCGTGATCGTGTTCCATCCCCTCCCAGCCGTCGTCGGCTTCCAGGACAGTCACACCGAGGCGCTCGCAGCCGAGCGCGTCGCGGAGGAAGTGCATGCCCGGCGCGCGCGGTTCGACGTCGTCGTAGTTCGTCGCGTCGTATCCCATATCGAATGATTCGTGTCGGGGCGTGGAAAAGCTATGGTCGGAAACGGCCGTGGGGAGTCAGGGAATCGCGTCGCGGTCGCCGTTAAAAGGAGCTTTTCAACCGCTCGAAGAAGCCGCCGCCGACGTCGATGTCCTCGCCGCCGGCCTCGGCGAACGCCTCCAGCGCCTCGCGCTGCTCTTCGTTGAGCGAGTCCGGGATCACGACGCCCACCTGGACGTAGAGGTCGCCGCGACCGCGCCGCCGAAGGCGAGGCATCCCCTTCCCTTTCAGCCGGAACGTCTCGCCGCTTTGCGTGCCGGAGGGGACGTCCATCTCGACGCTCCCGTCGACCGTCTCGACCTGAATCGTGTCGCCGAAGACGGCCTGCGGGAAAGAGATTGCCTCCTTCACGCGGAGGTCGTCGCCGTCGCGCTCGAACCGGTCGCCGACGTCGACGTCCACTTCGATCAGCAGGTCGCCCTTCGGACCGCCGTTTTCGCCGGGAGCGCCCTCGCCCTCCATGCGGAGACTCTGTCCGGAACGGATCCCGGGCGGGATCTCCACCGAGAGGGTCGCCTGCTCGCGGACGACCCCGTCGCCGCCGCAGTCCGAGCAGTCCTCGCTGTACAGTTCGCCCTCGCCCTCACAGCGCGGACACGTCGACGTCTGCTGGACCCGTCCGAGCGGCGTCTGTTGCACCTGCTGAACCTGCCCGCGCCCGTTACACTGCGGACAGGTCTGGACGTCGGCGTCCGGCGGGTGGCCGGCGCCGTCACAGGTGTCACACCGGGTCGGACGCCTGAGCGTGACCTCCTTCGTCGCCCCCTCGAACGCCTCCTCGAGGTCGATCGAGAGCCCCGTCCGGAGGTCGCGGCCCTGGCGCGGGCGGTTCCCGCCGCCACCGCCGCCACCGCCGCCGAAGAACTGGTTGAAGATGTCTTCGAATCCGCCGGCGCCGCCGGCACCCCCGAAGGGACCGCCCGCGCCACCCATGCCGCCGGCGCCGCCACCACCCGTCGCACCGCGTTTGTCGGCCTCGGTGAACCGGTCGTGGCCGAGCTGGTCGTACTGCTCGCGCTTCTGTTCGTCCGTGAGCACCTCCTTGGCCTTCTGGATCTTCTTGAATCGCTCCTCGGCGTCGTCGTCGTCGCTGACGTCGGGGTGGTGTTTGGCGGCCTGCTTGCGGTACGCCTGTTTGATCTCGTCTTCGCTGGCGTCCCGCGACACGCCCAAGACGTCGTAGAAGTCTTCGCTCATGCGTTGCGTTCGGTGAGTTGGTGTTAGTCGTCAGATCGGTTTAAACGACTGGATCGGACCGGGTTCGGACGGGGCCGAGCGCTCCCGGCGTCGGTTACGTGTCGTCCTCGCCGGCGTCACCAGAACTGCGCCGCAGCTCTGGTTGGCTGATGCGAACGGCTACTCGTCGTCTTCGTCGTCGACGTCCTCGAAGTCCGCGTCGACGTACTCCTCGTCGTCGGCGTCCGCGTCGGGGCCACCGGGGCCGGCCGCACCGCCCATGCCGCCGGGACCGGCTGCGCCGCCCATACCACCGGGGCCGGCCGCGCCGCCAGCACCGCCCGGACCGGCCTGTGCGGCCTGCTCTTGGTACATCTGCTTGCCGATCTCCTGCAGGGCCTCGGAGAGCGCCTCGGTGACGGACTCCAGCTCCTCCGTTTCGGCGTCCTCGTCTTCGAGCGTCTCCTCGACGTCCTCGATCGCGGCCTCGATGTCGTCGATGAGCTCCTGGTCGAGGTCGTCTTCGTTCTCCTCCAAGAGGGTCTCCGCGCGCTGGATCGAGGTTTCGGCCTCGTTGCGGGCCTCGATCCGCTCGCGGCGGGCCTCGTCCTCCTCTTTGTGCTTCTCGGCTTCCTCCTGCATCTGTTCGATCTCCTCGTCGGAGAGGCCGACGCCGCCCTCGATGGTGATCGACTCGGCGTTGCCCGAGCCCTGGTCTTCGGCCTCGACGTTGACGATGCCGTTCTCGTCGATGTTGAACGAGACCTCGATCTGCGGCGTCCCGGCCGGTGCCGGCGGGATGCCGGAGAGCTGGAAGGCGCCCAGCAGCTCGTTCTCCTCGGCGATCTCGCGCTCACCCTGGAAGACGCGAACGTTCACGGACGTCTGGTTGTCCGCGGCCGTCGTGAACACCTTCGACTCCTCGGTCGGGATGGTGGTGTTCTTCTCGATGAGCCGCTCGAAGAGGCCGCCTTTCACCTCGATACCGAGCGAGAGCGGGGTGACGTCGAGCAGGACGATGTCGTCGACGTCGCCGGAGAGCACGCCGCCCTGGACCGCCGCGCCGAGCGCGACCGCCTCGTCCGGGTTGACATTCTTCTTTGGCTCTTGGCCGACGAGTTCTTCGACCTTCTCTTGGACCTGCGGCATCCGGGTCGAGCCACCGACGAGGATGACCTCGTCGATGTCGTCTTTGGCGTAGCCCGCGTCAGAGAGCGCCTGCTCCGTCGGGCCGACCGTCCGCTCCAGCAGGTCGGCGGTGAGCTTCTCGAAGGTCGCCCGCGTGACCGACTGCTCGAGGTGGACCGGACCGCTGTCGGTCGCGGTGATAAACGGGAGGTTGACGGTCGTCTCCTTCTTGTTCGACAGCTCGATCTTCGCCTCCTCGGCGGCGTCCTTCAGCCGCTGGAGCGCCTGCCGGTCCTCGCGGAGGTCGATCCCGTGGTTGTTCTTGAACTCCTCGGCGAGGTGGTCGATGAGCGCCTCGTCCCAGTCGTCGCCGCCGAGGTCGTTGTCCCCGTTCGTGGCGACGACCTCGTAGACGCCGCCGCCGAGGTCGAGCACCGAGACGTCGAACGTCCCGCCGCCGAGGTCGTACACGAGGACGGTCTGGTCGGACTCGTCGTCGAGCCCGTACGCCATCGAGGCCGCGGTCGGCTCGTTGACGATCCGCTCGACGTCGAAGCCGGCGATCTCGCCGGCGTCTTTCGTCGCCTGCCGCTGCTTGTCGTTGAAGTAGGCCGGGACCGTGATCACGGCCTTCTCGACGTCGTCGCCGAGGTACTCCTCGGCGTCACGCTTGATCTTCTGGAGGATCATCGCCGAGATCTGCTCTGGCGTGTACTCGTCGTCGTCGATCTCGACGGTGTACTCCTCGTCGCCCATGTGGCGTTTGATCGACTGTACCGTCCGCTCCGGATTCTGAACGGCCTGGTTCTTCGCCGGCTTCCCGACGAGCCGTTCGTCGTCGGCGAACGCGACGACGGAAGGCGTCGTCCGGTCGCCCTCCGCGTTCGCGATGATCTCGGGCTCGTCGCCCTCCATGACCGCGAACGCGGAGTTGGTGGTACCGAGGTCGATACCGAGAATCTTGTTGCTCGCCATCTTATCCAAATGTAACGGCTTGCGTCGGTTAAAGGTTACTAGACGACGCGATCTCTACGCGTCACTGATACCGCCGCAGTCATGCGTTTTTCCCGATCGTGTGAATTGGTCGCACCGGTGTTTTTATAAAGACGCGCAAGCGCAGCAGGACGAGTCGAACGGAAGTCGAACGGAAGTCGAACGGAAGTCGAACGGAAGTCGAGTGGGAATCGAGCGGGAACCAGCGTGGACCGACCACGAATTCGGCGCACCCACCACGAACGAAAAGACGAGAGGGGACGATCGTTGGTCGGCTGACGGACTCGGGACGTCGTTTAGATGCTTACAGTCCGGAGACGAGGTCTTCCAGCGCGGCTCGCGGGTCGTCCGCCTTCGCCACGCCGGACGCGAGCAGGATGCCGGCGGCGCCGAGGTCGCCGGCGGCGGCCACGTCGTCGCCGGTCGAGACGCCGGCCCCGCAGAACACGTCGACGTCGGGATCGACCGCTTCGGCGGCCGCGACGGCGTCCTCGACGATCCCCGGATCGGCCGTCGAGACGGAGACGTCGCCGCCGATCAGCTCCGGCGGCTCGACGGCGACGGCGTCTGGGCCGAGCGCCGCGGCCGCGCCGACCTGCGCGGGGTTGTTCGCACAGACGATCGTCCCGAGGTCGGCGCGCTCCGCCGCGCCGACGGAGCCGTCGATGTCGGCGAGTTTCAGCCGGTTCTCGGAGTGGTTGATGAGGGTTCCCGTCGCACCGTTGTCGGCGACCGCTTCCGCGAGCGTCGAGCCGGTGTGCGAGCCGTGTGCGTTCGGCGAGACGTGTTGCGCCCACGTCTCGACGCCGGTGTCGGCGACCCGACCGATGTCCGCCGCCTGCGGTGAGACGGCGATCCGCGCGCCGGACGCGTCGGCGACGTCGCGAGCGGCGGTCGCGACTTCGATCGGATCACA
>OBKM01000424.1_pt1 | contig 21123 bp, 9 predicted proteins | sample 1519691 | NCBI WGS metagenome assembly OBKM01 (sample SAMEA37050418, study PRJEB22526) | metagenome | biome: saline pan; feature: lake; material: water | place: Egypt | collected 2015 | depth 0.5 m | reverse complement strand
CCTCCACATTTGGACAAACATATCGAGCGCATCTATCCAATGGATGGTTTCTAACGTAGCAATCCTCAAAAGGCGATTCAGATTGTTTTCCAGATCTCAGGAACTTGGCTGATATCGGTCACTGCAATAACCCGGTAGCCCATCCGTTTGAGACGGTTTCGCTTTCGCTTGTCGTCTTCTTCTACATAATCCTTCTCGTGATCGGGTCCGTCAACGAATACGGCAATCGAGCTTCCGCTCCGCTCGTAGAAAAAATCGGGTTTCGCAACGGGCTCATCACCGTCGTATATCGTCTGCTGTGCCTCGTCTGGAAGCTGGAAGCCTCCATCTCGGATCGCATGGAGGACTTCACGCTCGAAACTGGAATCACAGTCTTCCAGCAAGTCCGTGAACTCACCGCCGGTGTCGGTTTCTCCAGATACCCCTGTCAGTTTTCCCGTCTCCATGGTGTCTAGCCAGGTTTCGACCAAGGTTCTATCAAATAGTTCGTGCTCTCGCTGGTTGTAGAAAGACATCAGACACTCGTAACAGGCTCGTTCGCAGCCTTCGTCTTCGGGATCACCGTGAAGCACGGTCTGAGCCTCGCGGATAACTTTCCGGAAGCGTGCTTCGTCCATCAGCGAGCGGAGCATCCCAGCCCCACCCTCGCTTGTCTCATAAATCACGATTGTAATCAAGCCATGCTCTCCGATTGCTGGCTTCACAAACGTCTCGATTTCCTCTTCGTCCAAATCAAACGCGACGAGAATACCCTGATAGACCGCCTCTTTGAGCGTACGATAGAACTCTTCAGCCCGGTCTGGTTCGACATCGGATGGCAGTGGGGTCGTCAGCGTCACAGTGTCGTGCTGTCCCTCCGAGAAGAGCTCTATATCGCGCTTGATGGCATCCTCAGACGCATTCGCGTAACAACCGGAATCGTCGTCGTCAACGTGGTTCTCAATCTGGTTCTCGCTTGTCAGCCACCGATTACACTCCATGCAGAGTGCAAACCCATCGAAGTCCTCATCCGAGTCCCGGAGCCCGCTGTTGACAACGACGATATTGGCACTCCCCTCGTACGTGACACGCGCATCAATTCCATCGCCTTCGAGGTCGTATTTTCGCGGGTCGGAGCGCTCGTAGTAGCTGTTGATCTCGTACCCTTCACGGCGACGCTCTTCTTCGTCGCTGGTAATGTATTCCTCGGGTTGCGCGTGTTGATCGGGGAACTCCATCGCGTTCGGGTTCGGATGCGTTCCATCAAAGGGGGTCTCACACGATGGGCACGCCGCTGACTCCTGCGCATCATCGCCCATCAGGATGGTCTCGCACTCGGGACAGACACGCATATGTCGTGTGACCGGCTCAGCATCCTCGGTCTGTGGCCGTGCGTACCGGATTGCAAACCGTTCCCCAGCGTAATAGACGTAGTTCCCCGGAGCGAATTCCTTGATTGCCCGTGTCTGGTCCCGCTGAATATCATCCTCGCGGGACGTGAACGTCAGCGTGGTACTCTGTCGAGGGAATCCATAGTTTGGCAGGAAACCCTGTGATCGGAGGTACTGATACGTGTAGAAGCGTTTGTTACCGGAGCGCATATCATCGAGACGGTCTTCAATCGCGTTGCGTTCGATGCGATCCTGATACGACCCGCCTTCTGTGCCGAGAAGCTGGTTCAACCGACGCAGTTCGCGGTAGAGACGACTGTACTCCCGACGCCACGGATCGAAGGCTGCGTCAAGGTTGTTAACAAAATTGGAGACCTGGCGCTCGACGAAGGCATCAGTAAACCACTCCGCAACTTCGTCCTCTTCGCGCTCTCGGGCAAAGGCACCTTTCACCGCTCGGATAATCTCCGCCTTGTTGTTCTCGACCGCCTCTTCCAAATCTGCCCGGTAGTCGGGCATAATCTCGTAGTTGTTCTCTTCCGGCTCAATCACCAGCATCTGTTGCGGTTTACTTGGGAATTTCAGGTCGATATGTTCCAGAACAAGCGCGTTGATGTGTGACTCCATCAAATCCTGATTGTTCAACAGGAACGTCGGTGGGCTGATTTCACCGGCGATGATTCGTTCGGGGTTCCGGTAGAAGTACTGGTCGTGTGACCCGCGTCCGAACCCACGCCCACAGAATGTCGTGACGAGTGATGGCTGGTTCTGGCGACCCGCACGTCCGGAACGCTGTGCGTAATTACTCGGATTTGGCGGGACGTTGCGCATGTAGACGTTAGAGAGGTCTCCGATGTCGATTCCGAGTTCCATCGTCGGTGTCGACACGATGGTGTTGACCTTCTCGCCTTCCCGAAAGTCCGCCTCCAGTTGCTTGCGTGTCTCGTTTTCGACCTGCCCACTGTGTTCGCCGGCAATGATGTCCACCGCGTCGTCAAATGACTCGGTATAGAGGTCGTAGAAGTAGGACGTTTCAAGGTCAGTCTCTTCCGGGGTAATCGAATCACAGCTGTAGTTCAGACAAACGTCGAGTTCCTTTCGGGTTGTCGGCGTACCGCATTTGGGACACACCCGAACGTCCTCAGGAGCGGCGTGAGTAATGCGAACCGTGCTATAGTTCAGCATGTACACTTTACCTGTGTACTTCAGTGACTCCTGCGTGAGGAGTTTGAGAATATCGTCGTCGCTGATGATGTCGATAACGCTCCCGATGATTGCTTCTGCAGTGTCGGTGTCAACGTCGAGTGCACGTGAAGTCCATCGAATGTGGCGTGACCGGGGATGGGTGAGACGCCGAACGCGGTGTGGTCCATCCGTGCTCGCTGTATCGCTATACCCGACTGGGAAATTGAAGAACTCCTGGCCGTGGAAGTGCACTTCGTCGTCGAGTTGGTTGATGACGTTCCGCTTGAAATCGGGGAAGTTCGTCGTGCTATCGTGGTCGATCGCGACACTTCGGCGGAAGATGTCCAGGAACCCATCAAGATACTCCTCTCTCGTGGTGGGGTCTGCATCCGAAAGCACAGGAGTCGATTCCCACACATCATCGACTTCGGCCAGACGGTCGAGATTCTCGTACTCGACATCGATCAGTCCAACGTCTTCCAGGCTCTGCTGGGTTCGCTGCTGTTCACGACCCAGTTCGAGGATGACATTGAACAGAAGATACCGACTGTAGTTCTGGCGGTCCTCTGCAGACGCGCCGAACATACCCGAGTCTATCGCAGGGGGGAGTGCTTCCTCTTCATCGAGCAGATCGAAGACCTCGTTGCCAATCGCATTCAGGCTGATATCCTCTTCACGTTCGAGCGTGTGATACAGAGCGCGCCGGAATCGAACGCGCTGGTAGAGGTTGTTGAGGTGGGCTGCCTGGAGAGCCGTATCCTGCCGATTGTCCGAAAAGGCAATCGTCTTCTGCTGGTCCTCAGGAAGATTCCGCATCGTATTCCCGATGAGAACGTCGGTCGCCGTTGAACGTCCGACAGTGCCGAAAGTGAACAGCTTGTTGAACTCGTTTTTGACTCGCCGTGTGTAATGAACGCCGCAGTTCGGGCAGAACAGGAACGGTTCACTGACCCGCGTGACCTCGACACCCTGTGCTGCGAAGCACCCGCAGTCGAGTTGTCCCTGTTCGACCCGCCCTGGTGTGAGTTGCTCACACTCGGGACAGAAGGTGGCTGGATGGGGTTCGGCTTCGGTATAGGTATCGCTGAGTTGGCCGCTCTCGTTCAGCCACTCGTCGGGCAGTGGAGTTGCTTCGGAGTCCCAGTCGCCCTGCATAAGATACGCATTCTCCTCGCCCTCTTCCGTATCGACAAGGGTACTCAAGGTTCCCTGTCCCACCTGATGCTCGCCGTCTATCGTGACGGTGTAGTACTCCTGACCGCAGCCTCGGCAGAACGAAAGGGGATATGCAGTCCGAGTACGGTCGTGCTCCTGCGCGCAGGTGCGACACTCGATATCGCCCGCGTCACTGAGATGGGGTTGTTCGGGGTCAAACGCCTCCTCGGTGAGGCAGGAGACGAGGCCACTTCCCTGGCTGAAAAACGAGTGCAACTTTGGGATGAAGACGGGCTGTTGGTCGCCCTGAATTTCCGTCGTCCCCACGGTCCCGACCAGCAGGGCCGCCTGTAGCTCGCGCTCGATAGCCTCTCGGGAGGCATCCGGCCGGTGTTGTTCCTGATAGCGGGTGACGAGGTCGTCGGTGTCGTCCTCCTCACCGGCGAATATCTGCTGACTCTGGGAGCTCAACTCCTCGTCGAGGAATTTGATCGTGGGGTGGTCTTCGAGCACGTCCCCGAGTGTGGCTTCGTCCTGGGTTTCTGCCGGCATCAGGTCCCGGTCGAGGAGTTTCTCGGTCAGGTCCAGTGCCGCGTCAAGAGTGCCATCGAACGCGGCGATATCCTCGGCCGTAACTTCGATTTCGCTTGGGAGTCCCTCGTCGCCAGACAGTGGCAGCGGGTAGTGCGACTCCCGGATGACGTGGTCGGCGTCGACCGGCTCACCGAAGATTTTCGCGGTGAAGTCCGCAATCTCGTCGTTGGCGTCGATACCTTCGTCACTCTGGACCGTCGCAGAGGTTCCGATGCAGACGAGTTCGTCGCCGGCGTCGGTGTTCTCCTTCAGCCGGCGGACGAGCGCGGCAACGTCGGCTCCCTGGTGGCCTGTGTAGGTGTGGATCTCGTCGAGGACCAGATACTGCAGGGCTCCAGCGTGCATCTCTGGGAAGAGACTCTTGTCGTCATGCCTTGTTAAGATGAGGTCGAGCATGACGTAGTTCGTCATCAGGATGTCCGGCGGGTTCTTCTGCATCTCCTCCCGGGAGACGACTTCGGAGTCGAACGCCTCCTCACGACCGAACTGCCGCAGGAACTCGGGCGCTTCGTCAGGATTGTGTGGCGTGTCACCCGTGTAGAGACCAAGACGGAGGCCAGTCCCGTCGAGACGTTCGGCGAAGTCCTCGTACTGGGAGTTCGCCAGCGCATTCATCGGATAGATGATGACCGCCTTGATGCCGTCCTCACCCCGCTCCTTGGCTTCGAGGCAGTGGCTGACGATGGGAATCCCGAACGCGAAGCTCTTCCCCGATCCCGTGCCCGTCGAGACGATGGTGTTGTTCCCGGCTTGGATGGACTGAATCGCTTCGGTCTGGTGTTTGTACGGTTCGATGGGATCGCCACCAGCACCGGTGAATACGTCTAGAATTCCCCCATGGAGCTTATCATCTGCGACGAACTCTTCGAGAGTCTCGCCATACTGGAAGCGCTGATTGAGCTGGACGAACGGTTCTTTCCACAGTACCTTCCCCGTCTCGATCCGGTTTTCGATCCAAGCGTTGATCGTCTCGTCGTCGACGTTTTGGAACGTCTCGACGTAGGAACGGTAGGAGGATTGGACGTTATCGAGAGCGTCGAAGGGATTGAGACGTTTGCTCATTTTTCCTCCGCAGATGTGTCACTTATTTTCGGTGCTATCTTTTTAAACGTCTTTTTGATTTCGTCACGGGTACGATAATAACCATATTCTTCCTCATCTTTTCTCCGCACTTGATCAAAGGAGTTAAACACTTGTTCAAAATCATCCGGTGAGAGACCGTATAAATGGCAAATGATGGCCTCTAATTCTATACGAACCTGTTCTCTATCTTCACCTGCTGGACTCGAAAATTCATAAGCAGATGATAATCCGAGCTCCTCCATATATGCCATTAAATCGTTCGAATTACAGGATAATTTTGTAGAAAGTTCAACTACCCGATTACGAACCGGTTCTCCATCTAAGCGGACTTCGTCAAATCGATCGGGATCTGGTACCGGAAGCTGTTTTATTATAAACTGGCTCAGGTGTGTACTTCCTACTTTTTGACGTGCCACATAGTCTAACGCATACGAATTCATACAAGCCATCATTAATGCGGCTTCCTCAGCATCTAATCCGAGGATGTGGTTCATCGTATGGACTGTCGGCACGTCAGGTAAAAGAGAGCAGATTGCTGTGCGCTCATTAGTAGCATTTGTAACATCCCTGAGCGCAATATGCCACGGAGACCGGAACTTTTCTTCATACTCCTCTTTTTTCAACCAGTATCGGGGTAGAATAGAGAAAGAGGCTTGATCTTTTTCGTCGACCGTAACCTGTCTCGGGTCGCTTCCCTCCTTTTTATCGTGTGTTGCAAACCGATGATCATACTGGTGGAAGAACTTCGATTCATATATTGGGAAGTACTCTTCAGATTCACCGATGAATCTATTCTGACCATCTAACCGCAATCCCTCATCCGAAAGGTCATCAAAGGTTTCGAAGAGCCCGGAGTCATTAGATTTGTTAAACATGACGCTTAGGCTTAGATTCCATGGGTTTCCTTGATCGTCATCTTCGATTTTAAGTGCTCCAGTATTTTGGTATATGTTAAGAGTAAGGTCTGCGTCACGCCCATTATCAAATGTTGGGCAGTTTTTGGTGTTCGGATTAATGAGACTAATATCTTCTCTAGATAACTGATATTTTCTTGTTGAGTCATATAGCTGATCAATTTCAGTAAGATTGAAACAAAGATCAAAATGATTCTGAGGGAGTTCGGTGCCAGCAATAACTAATAGACAGAAATTGAATTGACCATGCACGTCTTGGAATATCCGATTCTTATTTTCAAACCCAAACAGGGAGTCCAGTCGTTGATTCTCGACTAATTTCCTAAAGAAGTCCTGAGTAGACGAGTCAGTTGCAATACCTGTGGGAGTTATGAGTCCAGTTCTCCCCCGGGGGGAAATATTATCGGTTGCAAATCCAGCAAAGATGGCATATGTATTAACATATCCCTTACTTGACTTGGGATACCGGCCGCTATTTTTGAAAAATTTGGTTTGTTGATCGATTCTTTGAACTTCTTTCTCCCATTCTTCGTGAAGTTCTGGATTTTCGTCCTTAAGTTCGTCTATCAGTTCTAACCGCTTCGATTTTGTTTCTGCATTTGCAATTTTGGGTGCAGATACGGCAAAGAACTCAACTGCTTCGAGAGATACCCGATCCCACGGGGGATTCCCTATTATACAATCAAATCCACCTTCTTGGTAGACACTCGGATACTCAATTGGCCAGTGGAAAAAGTTATTTCTTTCTGCAATCTTGGATGCACGATCGACCATACCCGCTAATTCTTCTGAAAGTTCCTCATTTCGACGTATTTGATCAATAGTCTTCGGAGTCGGGTACTCTTCAGCGATACCCCTTTCCATGGGCCAAAAGAAAGCCGAAGTCCACAGATCGTAGGCAGCTTTCTGTTTTTGATATGATTGGCTTTCCCTGAACTTCTTATAGAGCTTCTCTTTCTTATGAATGTCCGCCTTGGTCTGCTCTTCAAGTGAATCAAGTTCTTCAGCTAAACTAACGTGGTCTTTGATTCCCTGACCAAACGAGGCAAGAGACCGACTATTGGTTTTTCTTCGGTCCTTGTTCTCCTTCCTGACACGCTTTCGAAGTTTGTTTCCAACATGCCATTCTCGCCCACTTGATGTTTCGTAAGCACCTACAGGAAGTCCATTATTCACTAATTCAGGAGTAGTTCCAATAAGCGAGTTCCCCTGCTTGATTCGATGGTCAAGAAAACTCAACGGCTTATCTTCGACAGCAGAGTTAATCCATAAACTAACCTTTGCTAATTCAACAGCCATCGGATTCAAGTCTACCCCGTAGAGGCAGTGTTGGACTACAGATCGGCGTGCTTGTCGAATGGTTCGCTCATCAGGATACAAAGAATCTGAGCGAACTTCTGCGAGCTTTTGGGCAAGAAAGTTGTTGGCGGCTATGAGAAAAGCTCCACTTCCACAGGCAGGGTCACAAACTGTAATATTTAGCAACTGTTGTTCTTGAACTTCAGATGAAGCATCTTCGTCAACTCGATCTTCCACGACCGGTTTGAGCGCACTCTGAATAAGTTCATCAACAAGACTAGGATCGGTATAGTAGCTCCCCGTTTCCTTCCGCTCCATCCCTCGGTCATCAAGATAGAAGGAATCTGGAGAAATTGTCCTCTCTTCCAATTCAATAGCTGTTTCAGCTATCTGTGGTGTGAACTCAAGGAGACTCTCGTACACAGCTCCGATTTCTTCAACACCTAAGTCAGCGTATGAAATTCGCTGACGGTAGCCATCCTGTTCGATATGAGTCAGGTCATCTACAGCACTCAGGAGCTTCTCATTGGGACATTCAGCATCCAGTATATACTCCAAATTGTCGTTATCGAACAAATCCCCATTATAACCGGGAACCCCAAGACGCTCATCTCCCTCACCAACCAGTTGGAACGTCGCTTTCAGCCCCTCCCAGAGATCGGTATTACGGTCTCCCTTCTCACGCTGTTCGGCCCGTTCACGGAGCTTTGTGATGCTGTATTCATCGGTGAAGAGGCTATCACGTTGAGACATCATACCTCGTTGCTCGGCAAACATCAAAAACAGTATTCGGTAGACTACGTAGAGCAGATCCTGATAATAGTCCTCAGCTGCGTCTTGTCCACCTTCCTCTAGAGCAGCTTTAATCTCGGAATTGAGGAATCCGTTCCCAAGAGTTTCTAGCGCATTAACGACGTTCTCCTGAAGATCTTGGCCGACTTTCACGCCAGTAGATAGTGCCACCTGATACAGCTGCTCCAGTGGAGTTTCGGTGTCATCCTCTTCGTCGGCAACTACTGGCTGGATAAACCGTGTAGCGTGAGATAGGCGATAGAGTGCCCGGAAGTCTCCGTAGTTACGGTTGGTGAACATATTCTCCAGATCGAACTCTACGTACCCACGAGTGTACGTGTGGTAGAAGTCCCGAAGAACCCGGAGCGTGAGCCCGTTCGTCACGACACCCCAGTCGTGCTCGTCGCTGGCGTTCAGGAACTCCTGCAGCGTATCGTGTGGACTCTTCGTACCACGCGGCGCGTCCTCTGGCTTTTCGTCCAGCTTTTGCCCCGGTTCGACGGTGTGCAAAATTGGAGCCGTTCGTCCCTCCATCTCGCCGTAGCTCTCGATGTCACCATCGGGCCAGCCCTTGTGAGACAGATTCGCCTCGATTCCACCGACTTCGAGATTCTCCCGCTGATAGACCGGTTCGAATCCCAGCCTCCGGAACAGCTTGAGCATCCACTTGTTCCGGGCGTCCGAGACATCCATCCCGAACAGCTCGTTGTCCATCGTGTGTTCGTCCCAGCGCTCCCGAAGCGTGTTCCAGGCGTCTCCGATTTCCTCTTCGAGATCTGCCTCCTCGGGTGGCTCCGTATTGGGTAACGCGAACGTCTCGGGACGGACAGCAGACTCCGCACACTGTCGCTGGCGGAGCTTGTTCACTAACTCGTCGGTGAGTAGCCCCCCGCTGGTGGTGATGAACGTCGTCGACCCTGTTCGTGGCGTCTGACTGGAAGCCGATTCCGCGTCGGATTGGGTGTCAATACTCATTGTCAGTTGCTCGGGTAGTAGACGGTGACAGTCAGCAGATCCGTGCTCGCAATCTCGATGCTGTCGATACCGGACATCCAACTCCCGGTATCAGAACCTTCGAGTTGCTCCCGCATCTGCTGGCGTTGCTCGATAATTGTGTTCCGGCGCTCCTCTGCTCGCTCCTGCAGCGCCTGGTCGTACCCCTCGTGGTCGAGCGCCGCACTCAGCTCGTCTTTCTTCTCCATCTTGGACCGATTCGCTGGCTTCGCCTCGCTTGCTTCGAGCGCGTCGACAGTCTCCTGCTCCAGTGGCGTCTCCCCGTATATCGGAAGGCCGACCTGGATGAGTTCCTCCATGATTGTCGGGGTGGGGTCAGTATCAGCCACATAACGCACCAGTGTCGTGTACACGACTGTCGGCTCGTCTGCCTCGACCGAGCCACGGACTGCGGTCCGCCCGTACCTGTCCTCGTCGGTCAGAGCGGTCTCCTTGACCGCCTCGATGAGTCGCTGGACGAGTGGATGTGCGATGTCCAGCATCTCCGTGTCCGACGACTGTGAGGCCTCGTTCGGGTCGAAAGTCACGTCCTCGTACTCGCGCTTGATGTCCGGTCCGTGCAACCGGTCAGCCGTGACTTCGATGTCGAGATGCCCCTGGACGTTCATCTCGTACGAGCACCCGAACAGATTCAGCGCGCTCTTGACGAACTCCTCCAGCGCTCCCTCGCCACCGATTCGCTGGTGAGTTTCCTCCTGCCGCTTTTGCACTTCCCGCAGTCCGACCTCGGTGTGCCCGTAGAACGACTCGGATTTGATTCGGTCCAGCGTGTCGTCGTCGAAGACACTCGTGCTTTCCCGCTCCGACGGGTCGGTGCCACCGCCGAACTCCTCCAGCGTCGCCTGTGGAACGCCGGCGTCGACACCCTCGTCCTTGAGGAGTTCCAGAACACCTTCGTCGTCACCGAAGTACGGCGGCGAGAAGCCGTACTCCTGCCGGATGTTGTTCGCTTTTTCGACCAGCTTTTCGAGGATAGCGATGTCCATCTGGTCCTCGACGACCATCGTCCGGATGACGACCTCGTCGTTCTCCTGTCCGTACCGGTCGATTCGCCCGTTACGTTGCTCCAGCCGGTTCGGATTCCACGGCAGTTCGTAGTGGATAATCTGGTTCGCGGCGTGCTGGAGGTTCATCCCTTCGCTGATAACGTCCGTTGCGATGAGCACACCACGCGAGGAGCTTTCGAACTCCTGAAATCGCTCCTTGCGCTGTGCCTCGTTCAACGAACCGTGGAGGGTGAACACCTCCGTTTCGTCGGTCTGTGAGTCTTTGATTTGCTCTTCGAGGTACTCCAGCGTATCCACGTACTTTGTGAAGATGATGACACGCGGGTACTGGAATCGGTTCGGTAGCGTGTCGGAGAGGAGCTTCTGCAGTTTGGCGTCGCGTGTCTTGGTGATGCGCTCCGCCTTCTCCGAGAGCCCTTCGAGTTCCTCCAGCTCTCGTTCTATGGCAGCCTTGTCGCCGGTGACAACACGCTCCACTCGCTCCCCGACTTCCTCTTCGCTGTACTCCTCGCCGGGATCGTCGTCGAGTGCGTTCGCCTGCGCCATCTCTTCAGAGATACCGGCTGTTTCCTCGATAACGGTCTGCTCGCTCTCCTCGTCGAGTTCCTCCAGCCGGTTCTGCAGTTTGTCCTGGCGGTTCTTCAGGGACTCTCGGAGTGCCGCCGGACTGCTGAGGGCGCGCTTGAGGAAGTGGATGACCGACCAGCGTGCAAGGGTCTGACTCTTGGAACTCGAACGCTGTGCCGACGACATCAGAAGTTCACCGTACTCTCGGACAGCGTCGTAGGTCTCCTTCTCGTAGCTTGTCGGTGTCACCCGCACTTCGTCCTGATCCCGCTTCGGGAACGGGCTGTCGCCCTCGCTATCCGCGAACCACTCCTTGACATCGTCTCTCCGGCGCTGGACGACGTGTTTTCGTGCCACGTCGCGGTGTATGGTCGGGTCGTGACGCGGCCCCGATACTGCATCGACATCGAGCATCCGAATGAGACTGGCGAACGAGTCCGTGTAGCCGTTGTGCGGCGTCGCAGTCAACAGCAGACAATGGTTTGCGTGGTCTGTGATGTCCTGTGCAAAGTCCCACCGCTGCATATCGATGGTCTGGTTCGGTGAGGACTCGTGGGGCTTTGCGGCCTGATGCGCTTCGTCGATGATGACGAGGTCCCACTCCTGGTCGAGAATCTCGTGTCGGACGCTGTTCTGCTTGGCGTAGTCGATACTCACGATGAGTTTCGAGAAGTGTTCCCACGGGCTCGTTCCCGGCGGAATCTCCTTTTCCATCGCCTTGCGGTGGCGACGACTGATAATATCCGCGTCGATGTGGAAGAAGTAGTTGAACGCCTCGCGCCACTGTTCTCGGAGGTTGGCCGGTGTGACGATGAGAATCCGGTCGGCCTTGTTCCGGGCGATGAGTTCACTCGTGATGAGGCCAGCCTCGATTGTCTTCCCGAGACCAACGTCGTCGGCCAGTAGCATCCGTACGCGAGGCATATCGAGTGCCATCACGACTGGGGTCAACTGGTACTCGGTCGGAATGACCCGCGACCGCTGCAGGCTGACAAGCGGGGCTGTTCCGTGGAGCATCGAGAGCCGGTAGGAACGCTCCAGCAACCGCTGGAACTCTGGGTTCCCCAACTTCTCTGGGTCCGGTGGTTCAAGACTCCCTTCAGTGATATTCTCGACCGGTGTGTAGAACCGGTGACGGTCACCAGTATTTCCGTCCAAGGGCGTTGCTGTGATGACGTTCCCATCCATGGCGTCGACGCGCCAGAGACGGTTACGGTTTTGTACGACTGAGCCAGGTTGGATGTTCGGAGGGAGATTTGAACTCATGGATAGGGTTTCACTGGTGTTAGTCCGTAGATACGTGGTTATACACCGGTGGGTACTTATTTTTACTGACCCACGGGCAGAAGCTCAGCAATGCTACGTCATAATCGACAGTTCCGGCTTGCGATTGCCGACGCCACGCTCGCCGACATCGAGCCAGTCGACCTTCGAGAGTTCGGTCACGTCGCAAAGCGGTCTGGAGTTCGGACAGCCCGGAGTCCTTTCCATCAGGCGTCCCGCCAGATTTTCACGGGTGAGACCCTGAAGACATGATTCCTAAACCTCGGTGAGAGATGACAACGGGAGACGACTGCAAAGTCTAAACGGCTTTCTGACGCGACCAAAGAGTCGCCCTAATCACTATGAGACTGATTCTATGACACGCTGCTCCAACAAAAGGTGGTCTTTCAATTGTCGTGCCGAGTCAGGCAGTCAGGCAGCCCTTTCACCTCGACAGCCTCGACATCCGGTGCCTTGATGACCGCCTGGCCCTTGCCGAATTTCGGGATGTCCCGCTTGTAGCCGCGAGGAACCGACGCGACGTCCTCAACGACTTCCTCGCGGAGATGGAGAAACACGTTGGTGTTGGTCTGCTTCAGGATGTCGCCGTCGATGTCCTCGGGATTCTGCGTGATCATCATCAGCCCGAGTTGGTCTTTTCGCCCTTGCTTCACCGCCTCGCGCGCTCGCCCTACGATGTAGGCCTCACGGATGTTGTCGGGGCTGGAGAAGTAGTTGTGGGCCTCGTCGACGGCGACCAGAAGTGGCGTTCGCTTAACCGCGTGATCGACCTCGAAGTCGTCGATTTTGTTCTCAATGATGTACGCGAGAATCGAGAGCACGACGAGGTACTCCCGCTCGCCGCGAAGATGACTCGTCGGGATGACCGACACTTGCCCTTCGCGGAAGAGTTGGTCGGTGATCTCAGTGAACGGATTGATCCCGGTGTCGAACACGTCGAAATACTCGCGCTGGATGACGCGTCGGCGGACGGCACTCCACGTTCCGTCTCCGATTTCGTTGGCTTCACGGAGTCGGCTCTCGCTGTGATCGTGTTCGTCGATGAAATCCACGAAGTCGTCGTAGCGGGGCGATTCAACGCCGCGCTTGGGCCACGTGTCGTTGTCCTCGTCGAAGCACGCGAAGTACGCCTCTATACCGCTCCTGATCGCGCCGCGAGTGATGTCCGAGCCCTGTTCGAACGGCATCAGGAGACGCGGTTCGCGTTTGACGACGGAGAACGGGATCGTCAGCGACTGGCTTTCGCCGGTTTCTGGCGGCCGCGTGTTGTCGACCTCGGGGATGAAGACTTCCAGATCGTCAATCCCGTCGTACTCGACGTTCTGCCGACGGAGCTTCTGACGCTGCTCGTCGGTCAGGTCGTTGCTGTCGTCGCGCATCTGCCAGTACTCGTTTTCCGGGTCGAAAACGACGGTACCGAGGCGACTGCGCTGCTCATCTTCGTCTTCACCGACGTTGACGGGGTACCGCTTGCCATCGACGTACTGGCGAAGCAGGTTCTTCGTGTAGTGAGTTTTCCCGGCACCGGTCGACCCGGCCACGAGCGTGTGGCGGAAAATCGCTGGCTCGCCGTCCTCTTCCTCGCCCGTCTCGGGGTCGATCCCCGGATTCTTGATGTAGTAAGGGAACTCCTCGCCGTCAATCTTCATCTCCTCCCCGCCAACTGAGAGGTAGCCAGCGAAGATTCCCTCGTGCGGGATGTTCAGTCCGGTGCGGAGGTAATCGTCATCGCGGGAGAGACTGACCGGCGTGTTCGGCTTCGGAATGCGATTGACGATGCCTCGATCGAGATCGTCCTCTTGCTGGCGGACGATGGCGATGGGCTCGAGTTCAGCGACGAGGACGAATTCCGACTCGTCCAGTTGTCGGTGCTTGCTGATCTGGTTGTGGGTGTCGGATTTGTCGTCCAACTCCGTGTACGGCTCGTATCGGAGGCCGTCGACGACCGCGAACAACTCGTCGCTGTCGTCCGGGTACGGAATCTGCACATAGTCGCCGACACGCACCTCGTCACGCTGTCCCGTCGTGACGAACGCGTTGACGTTGTACTCGCTCCGAGTGACGCGGATCTCCTCGCTAGCCAGCACGTGGCCGACCTCGCCTTCGCTCGGCTCGACAGTCGAACTCGGCACGCTCTCCTCAGGGATTGCGCCCGCTTGCTCACCTTCGTCTTCCGACGCCGGTCGTGCGTCGGTTTCGCTCTCCGGTTGGTCGTTTACCTCTTCCTCGGCGAACGGATCGTTGTCGAGTACGTCCTCAATGTCGTCTGTCATAGGTCTGTGTCGTCCGTGAGGTCGCTCCAGCGCCCGTCCCAGTTGTAGTCGTAGGAGGACTCGGTGCGCTCGATCATTTGCTCGATCGTTTCGCGGTTCTCCCGGCCGATGCGTGCGATTCGGTCGGCCCGATGGATCGCTCGCGGAACGCCGCGACGCTGTGCAATCTCTTTCAGGGCCTTCAGTTGTATCTCTCGCCGGCGCTGCTCGTCCTGCACCATGAGGTGCGGCGCTTCGATGCGGAAGAGTTCGCCATCCCGGGGCAGCCGCACGTAGCAGAAGGCCCGCCGGTAATCGTTCGGGTCGCCGTGATCTAGCCGATTCGCGAGAGGTTCCAACACCTCGTACGACTGGCTGTTTATTTCCTGTCCGCACTGTACGAACCACGAGGTGTACGTGAGGTAGTCCAAGTCGTCGTGGCGAAGTACCTCCGAGATGAACTGATAATCGCGCACCCACGGCGAATCCAGCAGTCGACCACTATCGTCCCGGATGTCGTGCCGCTTGATCTTCTGCCGCAGCGCCGAGAGCACCTGAGACATCGACGACGTCTTGACGACACCGATGAGCGGTTGCTCTCGCTCGTATTGGCGGTCGATGACGTCGATGTAGTTGCCGACGATCTCGGCCGGGATATCCCACGTTCCGGCGGGCGACCGATTCCCTGCGTGGTCGAGCAGCAGCCAGTACGCGATGCCCAGCGGCAGCACCGAACCGTCGAGAAACAGCGCTCCGTCCACGGCGTCGAGTGATTCGACTGCCTGCTTGCTCTCGCTCAATCCCTGCGCGACCGCCGAAACGGCCTTCGAGATGTTCTGCAACTCCTCCGCCAATTCGGGAAACGGCACCAGTTCGGCGGTGAGGTACTCGGTCTCGATTGTTTTTGAACGGAGGGTCGTGTCTGCGTCGTTGAGGTACGCCACGCCGACGATGTGTCCCGTTCGTTCGACCGTTCGATCCGACGTGTCGCCGGCCACGGCCGTCTTTGCGTGCGCGGCATCGACGACCAGCCCGTTGTTGTACTCCAAAGGACGCGTCGTGCTGCCGTCGATCCCGTACGTCGCACCGTCCCACGGATCGCCAGTCCACGTCCCCAACTCGTCGATTCGGGTGCGCTGGTATTCCGGTTCACCAAGTGCCTTGACCTCGCCTCCGTCGAGTGAAAGCAGTTCGAACAACTCACGGGCGTGGTTGGTTTGCGCGTCGGGATCGCGGGGGACGGCCGCGTCGATCTCCTCGAAGAGTTCCCGAACGACCCCGATGGCTTCCGAGTTCATACTTAGTTGGTCCCCACCGAGCGCATCGTTACTTGGCTCGTGTTGCTCGCCTCGTCGATCTCCACACGGCACTCGTGGTCGGCGCCGTGGATGAGGGTTTCATCGTGTGAGACTACGATAACCTGCGATACGTCCCACTCCTTGATCGTGTTCAGCATCTCTTCGAGCTGACCGACGTGCCCGTCATCGAGGAACGTCGTCGGCTCGTCGAGGATGAACGGCGGCAACCGACCGCGATCGCCGCCCCTCAACTCGACGATGAGTTTGTAGATGCCCGCTCGGAGCGCGAGGTTGACGAGCGCCCGCTCGCCCCCGCTGGCGTTGCTCGGATCCTCGGTCATCCCGTCGTCTCTGAGCAGCCCGATGTCGTAGTCGTAACTGTTGCTGCGCTCGTCGTAGGTTTCGCTGATGACCACCTGCTGGTAACTGCTGTTGCGGTAGATTTCCCGGAAGATTTCGTTGGTGTATTCGTTGATGTACGCGAGGTACTTCTCCCGGAGTTCAGACTTGACGTTTTCGTAGGTTGTCAGAACCCCATCGAGTTCGTCGTGGACGGCGTTCGCCCACTCCGCCCTCCGTTCGAACTCGCCGATGCGTTCCTTCAGTTCACGCAGATTCGACAGTTCGTTCTTCAGCCGGGTGCGTTCGTCGCGGAGTGCCTGTGCTTCATCCTGCAACTCGTCGCGAGTCTCCTTTCGTTGCTCGATCTTTGCTTCGACCTGTTCAAGTTTGGCTTCCAACTCCTCGAGCTCGGTATCGCCGATCTTCTCTTCGAGATCATCCCGCTGGTTGCGTAGGTCATCGAGTTGCTCATTGAGGTTCTCGATCGTATCTCGGTGGTATTCGATGTCACGCTGGTTCTCCGAGATTTGCGACCGCATCTCCTCGATTTCGTCGTATAGATCGACGATCGCTTCGACGGTTTCTTTGCGGGCTTCGAGTTCCTCGACCCGTTCCTCGGCGTCTTCGAGGGCCGCTTCTCGCTCGTCGATGTCGTCCTTCTGTTCGTCGATGTCCGCTTCGAGCGTCTCGATACTATCCTTCGCTTCTTCGATGTTGGCCTCGACATCGTCGAGATCGCTCTCCAAGTCCTCGATGTCGCTTTCGATGCCATCGACGTGTTCGAGCTGTTCCTCGACGGCTTCGAACATCTCCACGAGTTCTTCGCCAGCGTCGATGGCTTCCTCCAATTCGTCCCGTTCCTCTTCGAGGCGGTCGATCTCGTCTTCGAGGTGGTCGATTTCCTCTTCGATGTCGGCGATGAATCCCTCGTGGGCGTCTATTTCCGACTCGGTTTCCTCGATTTCTGCTTCCAGATCCGCCGCCTGTTCGCGCAGCTCTAAGAGTTTCTCCTCGGCCGGATCGACCTCCTCGCGCTCGAATTCGATGAGGTCGAGCACGTCGTCACGAAGGTCGTCAATATCGGCCTTTTGCACCTGCAGTTCGTCACGTTCCGTCTCTCGTTCGTTTAGTTGGCGTCGCGTCTCTTCGAGTTCGGATTTGACTTCTGCAACCTCGTCCTCGATGTGCGTCTCGTCGACCGGCTGCTTACACCGGGGACACTTGCTCTCCGCTTCGAGTTCTTCCAACTCGTCGATGTCGGCGAGCAGGCCCTCCTCGCGCTCTTCGAGCGCGGAAATACGATTCCCGACCTCGTCGAGTTCCGCGTTGACATCTTCCAAGAGATCGGGGAGCAGCTCGTTGGCCACCACTTCGAGTTCCTCCGCAGACAGGTCGATATCGTGTTCGGCTGCTCGTTCCGCAAGTGAGGACAGCCGCGTCTCGAACTCGTCGTTCAACCCTTCGACGCGTTCCTCGGCGTCGTCGATGTCGCCACGGAGCGATTCGAGTTCGTCCCGCCGATTATCGAGTTTCGATTGCGCCTCGTCCAACGCCGTGCGCTCGTCTTCGAGGTCGCTCTTCCGTTCCGAGAGCGTCGTGTTGCGTTCTGCGAGAGTGGTCTCCGTTTCGCCGTGATTGTCTTCAAGCGTGTCGATCCGGGTTTCGACGGCGTCGAACGTGCCGGCATCGACGTTGCTTTCGGAGTCGATGTCGGGGAGGAACGAGACGGTTATCTCGTTCCGTTCGTCGATGATGGTATCGAGTTCTTCTTCGGCTGAATCGAGGTCATCTCTCCGTTCCTCTATCCGGTCTTCGAGCGTCTCTCGCTCTTCACGATACTCTGCCAGCGCCTCCCGTGCGTCGTCGAGGTCGGTTTCGAGTTCTGCCAGTTTTTCTTCAGCGTTCTCCAATTCGTTTTCGCGATTGGCGCGTTCGACAGAGGCCGACTGCACCTCCTCTTGCACTTCGTCTGCGGCCGTCTCGACCGACTCTTTCGTCCCCACGTCGTAGTTGAGCTCCTCGGCGAGCCCATCGATCTCGTCGTTCAATTCCTCGATGTTGCTTTCGAGATCGTCGATCGTGGCACCGCACCCCTCTATTGCTCGCTGTTCCTCCGCCCGATCTTCCTCGGTTTCCTTGATCTTGCGCTCGGTATCGCGCTTCTGTTCGACGAAGTCTTCGTAGTCCTCGATGTCGGACTCCAGATCGGCGCGAGAAGCCTGCAAGTCGTCCAAGTACTGTTCAACTTTGTCGATCTTCGACTCGACCTCGCTGATCTCCTCGTCCAGTTCGGCAATCGCGTCCTCGAAGTCGCCCTCGTCGCGGTCGAACTTCTCGTCGAGTTCCTCGCGGCGGCTCGCTGCATTGTCGCTGTTCCGATCCTCGATGCGTCCGGCACCGCGTCGGGCCATCTTCATCGTCTGGATGTAGTCGTCGATTTCGTCGAGGCCGAGCAGACCGTCGATCATCTCGGCGCGGTCGTTCGCCTCGATCAGCCGGTCGATCTCACCCTGCTTGACGTACACCGAGTTGGCGAAGTCGTCCTCGTCCATCCCGAGGATCCGTATGACTTCACGGCGCACGTCCCCGATTCCGGACACGACCTCGGAGAGAGCCGGCGAGGTCAGCGTCGCGTCGTTGGGAGTGCTGGTCGTGTACAGCTCCCATTCGACCGTGTACTCGGCGCCGTCGATCTCGAACGTAAGTTCGACGACGCCCTTCGTTTCGCCTCGACGGACGAATTCCTCCAATCGGAAGGAGTTGTTGCCCACGTTCCGAATCTCCGAGAGGAAGAGGCCCCCGAACACACCCATCAGCAGCGACGTCTTGCCCGCACCGTTCTCACCGTGGACGAGGATCGTCCCCTCGGGGAACTCCACGGTCTGGTCGGCGTAACTTCGAATGTTCTGGAGCCGCAGTTGCTTGAGCTTCATTCGTCTCCCTCCGTTTGCACCGCCACGTCGCTGTCAAACGCTTCCTCCTGTGCCTCCATCAGCAACTCCTCCACCTCGTCGTCGAATCCGGATCGAGCGACGTTTTCCGTTCGAACCCGCTCCTCGACCTCGACGGTGACTTTGCTGAGGTTCTGCTCGGCCAGTCGCTCCTCGATCAATCTGTCGGCACTCTCGATGTCGCCCGGCGGCCGCTCCTCATCTTCGTCGAACTCGAAACCGCCGCGTTGATCGTCGACTCGGCAGACGGCAGCCCCCCGATCCATCACTATCTCCCGAACGTCCCGTGAAGTGACTGACGTCGATTCGCCGTTGATCGTGACGATGACGACCTTCCCGTCCACGTTTCGACGTTTGATCTCGTTCTCGGCGTGTTCTCGTCCGTCTCCGCCGGCGAACGTGATAGTGAACGGGAGGAAATCGCGAGCATCCAGTTCCTTTTCGCGCCGCGTCAGTTCGCCCTCCTCGATTTCGAGCAGGCTGACCGTTCGCGGTGGCGTCTCGTCCTTTGCGCACCGCTCGGTCGATCCCGCATACCACACTCGCGTCCCATCTTCGATGGTTCCTTCCGTCTCGTGATAATCGCCCAGCGCGAGCGCATCGAGATCGATGTTCACTCGCTTGAGCACGTCATCGAGCGGATGTTCCGCGAACACCTCTGGAACGGGTGGATGGAGGAGTTGGTGCATACAGAGGATCGTGTACGCGTCGCCGGGCGGTTCTCCGAGGGAGAAGTCCTCGGCGTACCACGCCGGCTTCGTCACGGCGTCGATCCCGTAGACGGCGACCTCGCCGTTGATCATCCGCGGGCTCTCATCCAACCGTTCGGCTGCTCCTGTTTTGCTGATGAGATCGAGGTACTGGTCGTCCATCTTCCGCTCGTGATTCCCGACGATGCCGAGAAAGGGAATGTCGGCGTCATCGAGTCGTTGGAGTACGTCGATGCAACGGTTGAGGTCGGGGAGTCGAGGATCGCGCGAGTCGAAGAGGTCGCCGGTGTGGATGACCGCATCGACGTCTTCGTCTATTGCGTACTCGATTGCTTCCTCGAACGCGTCGACGAAGTCTTCGCGGCGCACGTCGCTCCCGTACTGTCGGTTCCCGAGGTGGGTGTCGCTGACGTGGAGGATACGTGTTACCATATAATCGTGACTATGACGCTAACGACACATAAGCCTGAGACATCCAAGGTGAAAGTAATAGCCAAGCAGCGGTGTACCGAAGAAAGGAATTGATTGATAACTGAATGAAAAATCGATCTCAATCACGTGCCGATTGGACTAAAATGATGTTGCAGCAACTGCAACCCATTTTCAGAGAGTATCAACGATGCCAAACACAGAATTCGGAGTGTCAGTTGCAGAGGAATTGGTTGAGGAACTCGATGAACTGACCGACGAGTGCGTCAATCTGCAAGCAAGCCGCTCAGAGGCTGTAGAGGCTATTCTCACCGCGTACTTCCAGAGCGATGTCGACCACGAAGCACGGGTGCGTGAGCTGATCATCCGTCGGCGAAAAGGAACACTTTGACAGATCTGAAATAATTGCACCGCTGCAAGAGCGTTTGAGCCCGTGATTTGCGAAGTCAGCAGTTGAGCGAACTACTAGGCTTTAAGTACTCGAAACGCGACAGGTGCCTCATGACCGCATTCGCTGCTGAAACCCTTTCCTTTCTCGAACAATCACGTGCGAGACGTCTGGATTCGTACCGCAGTACACCGGAGGACATCAACGCACACTACAGCGACGAAGGACAGATACAGGCAGACTATCACAAGCGATTCGCCTTCGAACTCATCCAAAATGCAGACGACGCGATGGGCGAAACGACGGGTGAGAAGAAAGTCCGATTCGAACTGAACGGCGACACCCTTCTTGTAGCAAATACGGGCAGACCAGTTGATCAGAACGACGTGCGAGCCCTCTGTACGATGAGTTACACAACCAAAGACGCAAGCGGTGATCAGGAAGCCCCTATTGGTCACAAAGGGCGGGGATTCAGTTCTGTTCTTGACC
>OBKM01000423.1_pt1 | contig 21159 bp, 15 predicted proteins | sample 1519691 | NCBI WGS metagenome assembly OBKM01 (sample SAMEA37050418, study PRJEB22526) | metagenome | biome: saline pan; feature: lake; material: water | place: Egypt | collected 2015 | depth 0.5 m | reverse complement strand
GCTCCTTGTTGATCCGTTCGAGGTAGACGACGCCGGGTTCGCCGTTCTCGTGGGCACCCTCGAGGATGTGTTCCCAGAGTTTCTCGGCGGGCACCGAGAGCACTTCCCCGACCTCGACGTGCTCGCCGAGGCCGAACATGTCGTACAGTTCCTTCGTCTCGGGCGTCGCGACGTGTGGCTCCTCGGTTCGGGGGTTCGTGAAGACGAACTCCTCGCCGGCCTTCAGCGCCTCCATGAAGTCGTCGGTGACGCCGACGGAGATGTTGAAGTTCGAGAGGTGGCCCTCGACCGCGTTCCGGAGGTGTTCGGGGACCTTTCCGTCGTCGTCGATGAGTTCGCGGGCCTCCTCGAGGGCGGCCTCGAAGGAGTTGTGCGTGAAGTCGTCGGGGTCGTTCAGCCGCAGCGTCTCAGCCAAGGAGACGTCCTTGTTCTTCGCGTGGATGAACTGGATGACGTCGGGGTGGGAGACGCGCATGACGCCCATCTGGGCGCCGCGTCGGGCGCCGCCCTGTGCGATCGTCTCACACATCTGGTCGTAGGTTCGCATGAAGGTGATCGGCCCGGAGGCGATCCCGCCGGTCGAACCGACGGCGTCGCCGTACGGACGGAGTCGCCAGAAGGCATAGCCCATCCCGCCGCCGCTGTTGTGCGAAACGACGGAGTCGGCGACGTATTCGTGGTTCCCCTCTACCGTGACATCGTAGACGGTGTCGCGTCCGGCGTCCTCGACGGTAGCGACTTCCTGTGTCCAAACCGTTTCGGACTCGAGGGAGCCACGAGTCGTCTCGCCCGTTTCGGAGGTTTCGAGCGAGTCAGCCATCGTCTCGCTGCGGGTGTCAACGAACCCGATCCGATCCGCGAACCGCGAGAGACCGAGTTCGTCAGTCGGTGCAACGGTGAAATACTCGCGGTCCTCGTTGTCCCACGCCCATTTCGTCGCCGGGATTCCGACCCCTAAAAGCAACTGGAGCGCTCCGTCAGCCAACTCCTCTGACGCGCTGTAGAAGCGCGGGTATTTGTCTTTCCCGAGAGTCCCGTCCGTCGAGAAGAGCCCTCGGAGGAACGCGTGGATTCGGTCGTGGTCCGCCTTCCGGATACAGTCCGGGACGCTCGCGCTCGAGGAGTCGGGTTTCGCGTCCCCGAAGTTCGAGAGCCAAAACCGTTTGATCTCGTGGCTGTGAACAACGGCTTCATAACAGCCGTCCCGCCAGGTGTAGTCGACGCCGATGTCGAAAAGTGACCGGGAGAGCGAATCGATGTGGTTGAGCACATCGTCGCGGTTGACGTGGAACCGGATACCGTCCTCGTGGACGGAGCCGTCGCCGATCCAGATGCCGAGTAGTTCGGCTAACTCCGTCGTCAACGCCGTCGGCTGTGTGACCTCCTTGACGGCGGTTCCGTTGGCTTCGAGCGATTGGGCAGCCCGATATCCGCGGACAGTCGTCGCGTGAACGTCGAGTTCGTCGGCGATTTCGCCGTCAGTATGACCGATTTCGTAGAGTCGGACGAACTCGTCCTCGTCGAATGATCGCCCGTTCGGGCGGCCGCCGGAGCCGTTCGGCGGGAGCTCGAGTTCGTCTGCTCGACGGCGCTGGATCGTCGACGGAGCGCTACCGAGCCGTTCGGCGATATCGTAATCGTTCAACCCTTCGGCGTGTAGCTCCGCGATCGATTCGTTCGACACCGACCGATTTGCGTCCCACCGGGCACCGGCTTCGACGCCGGCGAGCGAGGGGGACTGATCCCGGTCGGGGAGCCACCCGAGGCGAACGGAGACCGTATCGCCGGCTTCGATATCGTCGATTTCGGTCCAGTCGCCATCGACCAACAGCCGGTGATTCGGTGTGCCCGTCAGTTCGATACCGCCTTCGGTGACGATCCGCTTCGTCGGCGCGTCGTCGTAGGCGTGGATCTCCTCGACGGTCCGCTGTCGGTACCCATCGCCGTCACGCTGGACGATCTCATCGCCGGGAGAGACGTCAGCGATCGAGGTGACACCTTTCCCGTCGACGTGAACGTCGGTGTCCGCCGTGAGACACTGGAACACCTGTGCGGCCTCCTTTGCGGTCTGGTGGATGTCGTCGATGTCGTCCTCGGGGGAGTCGACGAAACACGCCGACAGCTGCTGGAGTTCGTCGCCGGCGTTCATAAGCGTCGGCGAGTTCGGCATAAAGGAGAGCCGCTCCATCCCCTCGCGGAAGGCGTCGGCGGTGTCCTCGACGTGGGATTGGATCTCCGATGGCAGCTCCGGGACGACCGTCTCGTAGGCGAACTTGTTGACGTTGTAGACCGAAAGCGTCGTTTCGGCGTCCGAATCGGCGGTAACGCCCGCACCGAAGACCTCGCTTGCGAGCTCGTCGCGGCGGGGGTGATCGGGCTTGAGTTGCTCGGGCGTGACGGTTATATCGACGTCCCGTCGTCCGGCTTCGAAGACCGTCTCCGCCAACGCGACGTTCCGGGCGACGCGGTCGAAGAGTTCCTCTTGGTTCTCGACCGGATCACCGTCAGCGTTCTTCCGGAGGTATCTGGCTGGAAGGATGTTGTGGTAGGCGTTGCCGGTGAGCCGTTCCTCCATGGTCTCGCCGGTCGTCCGTTTGATCGGGAGGGTGAGTTCGTCCGCGGACGGGTCGGCCCCGGCCATCACTCGGTCCTCCGGGCTGGTACAGCCAATCTATCCGTCGGGTCTCGCGTGAGGAAGCGTTCTGTGAGAGTCATTAGTAACGGGAGTTGCGTACTGTTGGGTGCCAAATAACCCTTGGCATCGGGGAATGTATCGACGGTTCGATGTATCGCAGGGGGCATGCGTTGCTGTGCTTTGTCCGGATATATAGTGTGCCCCACAGCTACGGACGTAACGAACTAAGCGAACGTATATAAGGGTTCTCAGTCCGGGGTGAAAGTAAAGATAAAATCGTCGAAACCCCTAGAGGGGAGCGCTGTTTCTACTGGAAGTGATCGGGGGGTCGGACCGCCGTCTATCCGGTCGACGACCCCGAAGTGACGGCGACGTACTCGGAGGGCAACGCTGCCACCGCCGCATCGGCGTCAGGGCGGTTCGTCCGCCCCATACCAACAAATGACACATATCCTACATCAGTCAAAATAGGACGGATACGGCATAGTACCACGCCGAAGTGGACGACCGTGAAACACCTCGGGGCAAGCGGTCCGAGAGGCCTCGTCACCACGGGTATCCCCGGTTGTCGGACGCCCTCGGTGGATCCGTCTCGGGCCGCTGGGACGGCCCGAACGACAGCCGTTCAAACGGACCGAAGGAAGTTCGCAACGACATCGTGGCCGGCCGCGGTGAGGACCGACTCGGGGTGAAACTGGACGCATTCGATGGGGTGTGTTCCATGTCGGATCCCCATCACTATCTCGGCGCCGTCGTGGTCGGTCGTCGCGGTGATATCGAAGCACTCCGGGACGTCCAACGCGACGAGGGAGTGATAACGACCGCCCTGGAACCCGTCTTCGATCCCCTCGTAGACGCCTTCGCCGTCGTGGTCGATCGGAAACGCCTTGCCGTGTATCGGTTCCGGGGCTCGGCCGACGGTCCCACCGTACTCGTGGACGGCCGCCTCAAGGCCGAGACAGACGCCGAGTGTCGGCGTTTCGGGGCTTATATCCCGGAGGACATCCATCGTCACGCCGACATCACGGTCGTTTTTCGGGTGTCCGGGCCCCGGCGAGATGATGATCGCGTCCGGATCGATCGCTCGGACCGTTCCGACATCAGCCGTGTTCCGCACCACCTCCGTCTCCGTCCCCTCGTGTTGGCTGACGTACTCGACGAGGTTGTAGGTGAACGAATCGAAGTTATCGATAAACAAGACGTCCGTCATCGCGGGACCTCCGTGTCGGCGTCGAGTTCGATCTCGCGCAGGGCGACGAGGACGCCGTCCATCTTCTGTTCGGTCTCCTCGAACTCGTGTTCGGGGACCGAGTCGGCGACGATGCCCGCGCCGGCCTGGACGGTCACCCGATCGGTTCCGTCGACGCCGGCACCGCCTTCGACCGTCGCGGTCCGGATGACGATCGCGAAGTCGGCGTCACCGCTCCAGGAGTAGTAGCCGACGCCACCGCCGTAGACGCCGCGTGGGCTCCGCTCGAGGTCGTCGATGATTTCCATCGCCCTGATCTTCGGGGCTCCCGAGAGCGTCCCGGCCGGAAACGAGGCCCGGGTCGCGTCAAAGGCGTCGGAGTCCGCTGCGAGGACGCCCGTTACCGTCGATTCGATGTGTTGGACGTGGCTGTATTTGAGGACGTTCATGAACTCCTCGACGCGGACGCTGCCGGCCTCGCTGACGCGGCGGACATCGTTTCGGGCGAGATCGACGAGCATCGTGTGTTCGGCCCGTTCCTTCCCGTCGGCGAGCATCTCTCCGGCGAGTCGGCGATCCTCCACGGGGCTTGTCCCACGCGAGCAGGTCCCCGCGATGGGGTTGCTCATGACTTCCCGGCCCCTGACGGAGACGAGCGTCTCGGGTGAGGCCCCGACCACCGCGAGGTCGTCGTAGTCGAGGATATACATATACGGGGAGGGATTGATCCCGCGAAGGGATTCATACAGTCCAAGGGGGTCGACGCTCCCGTCCAACTCGCGTTTCCGGGAGATGACTCCCTGGTAGATGTCGCCGTCGAGGACGTGTTCTTTCGCCTGCCGGACCGCGTCCTCGTACTCGGCTTTCGGGCCGGTCCGCTCCTCGGCGGCGTAGAACCCGTCGGTATCGAGCCGTTCGTGGGACGCGAGTAGCTTCCCGACCCGATCGATTTCCGCTTCGATCCCGGCGTAGATCCCCCGGGGATCATCGCCCGAGCGGACGAGCGGTGTGAAAACGAGCGAAACAGTTCCGGCCGCGTCGTCGAACACGAGCGTCTTTGTCGTGAGAACGAACTGCGCGTTCGGGATCGAGGAATCGGGGCGCTCGACGCCGACGTCCTCGAGCCAGAGATCGTACACCGCATCGTAGGAGAGGAAACCCACGAGCCCACCTTGGAGCCGTTGTCGACCGGTTTCCGGGAAGTTCCGAAGCGTCACGTCGGGAAGCGCCGCCCGGAGCGTCGCGACCGTGTCGCCGTCGTTCGGCTCGAAGATGCCCCGGTACCGTTCATCGAGCACGTCGATAGATCCGTTCGCATCACCGTCGACGGTGACGACGGCGGCCGGATCGTAACCGACGAAGGAGTATCTGGCGTGTCGGTCCGCCCCATCCCCGGCTCTGAACGCGCCGTCGGGATCGCTTGAGGCGACTTTCCCGGCGCTCTCGAGGAGGAACGTGTGATCCGCCGGCTCGGCGTTCGTGGTTCGTCCAGTCAGCGCGGCGTACGCCTCGAGGGGTTCCGTCCCGACGTCGAGTTCGGCGACGACGCGGACGACGGCCGGCGTTTCATCGGCGAACTCGACGAAGGTCGATTCGGGAATCATGGCCGGGCCCCCGCCTGTCGGATGAACGACTCGACCGCGTCCGGATCCTTTCGTCCCGGCCTGGACTCGACACCGCTTGCGACGTCGACCGCGAACGGACGAACGGTCTCGACGGCCTCCGTGACGTTGGATGCCGTCAGGCCGCCGGCCAAAACGACCGGCGAGGAAAGCGTCTCGACGAGCTCCCGTGTCCGGCTCCAGTCGTGTGTATCGCCGGTGCCGCCGGCCCCGGCGTTGTCGAGTGAGTCGACGAGCAACGCGTCGGCGACCGTGTCGTAGGCGGAGGCGTCTTCGGGGGAGACGGCTTTGACCACGTCACCGTGGATTTTCGCCGAGAGATACGCCAGATCACCGGGGGTTAGATGGCCGTGTATCTGGACGACATCCGGTTGGATCCGGGCCGCCAGATCGACGGTCGACTCGGGGGTATCCGGCATCGTCACCAGTACTGTCGTCACGAACGGCGGCGTCGCTCTGGCGAGTTCGACCGCCTTGGCCGGGTCGATCTCCCGGGGCGTTTCGACCGACACGCCGGTCGTGAGCCCGACAGCGTCCGCGCCCGCCTCGACGACGGCGTCGAGATCTTCGGGCTCCGTAACGCCGCAGATCTTCACCCGGGTCATGGCTCGAACGCTCGAAGCGCCTCGAGTTGTTCCGTCGCCGCGCCGGAGTCGATCGACTCGCGCGCGGCCTCGACCCCAGTCTCGATGCTGTCCGCTGCCCCGGAGATGTAGATCGCCGCGCCCGCGTTCGCGAGGATGATCGCGCGTTTGGCTCCACGGACCGATCCATCGAGGATGCCGCGCATGTCCGCGGCGTTTTCCGTCGGCGAACCGCCGGCGACGTCGCCGAGTTCGTAGCGACTGAGCCCGATATCGGCCGGTTCGACCGTGTACTCCTCGACGTCGTCGCCGTCGACCTCGGCGACGGTCGATTCGCCGTGGACACCGATCTCGTCGAGCCCGTCGCCGTGGACGACCAGCGCCCGATCGACCGCCATCCGCGAGAGCGCGTCGGCCAACACCGGAACCAGCTCCGGATCGTAGACGCCGACGACCTGTGCGTCCGCGCCGGCCGGGTTCGTCAGCGGGCCGAGTACGTTGAACACCGTCCGCATCCCGAGTTCCTTCCGCGGCCCGATGACGGCTTTCATCGCCGGATGGAACACGGGCGCGAGCATAAACCCCATCCCGGTGGCCTCGATACACCGCTCGACGGCCGGCGGTTCGGCGTCGATCGTGACGCCGATCTCCTCCAGTACGTCCGCGCTTCCGGACGAGGAGGAGACGGAGTAGTTGCCGTGTTTCGCGACCGGCACGCCCGCGCCGGCGACGACGAAGGCGCTCGTCGTCGAGACGTTGATCGTGTCGTGGCCGTCGCCGCCCGTCCCGCAGGTGTCGACAAGCGGCTCCCGATCGGGGTCGATCCGCCGTGCGGCGTCGCGCATCCCCTCGGCGAACCCGGCGATCTCGCCCTCGGTTTCGCCCTTCGCACGAAGCCCCGCCAGGAGCGCGCCGATCTGTGCCTCCGTCGCCTCCTCGAAGACGAGCGTCGCCGCTTCGCGCGCCTCGTTCTGTGTGAGATCCTCCCCGTCCGTGACTTGCCGTATATACTCTTTCATGATGACCACTAATGATCAATACTGCGTTACGATGTACAAATAAGTACATCTTTAAAAGGGTATCGTTGGCGACCGGCCGGGCCATGGCAGTCACCCTATCTAGCATCGACCGACTCCCGTCTCGTGCTGTCCCATCACAGGGGGGAGCTATTCCGAAAGCTTCAATTACGTCACCGGGATACGAACGAGTGCAGACAGACACCAGCGAGGGTTCGTGGTCTAGGCTGGTTATGACACCTCCTTGACATGGAGGAGGCCGGCAGTTCAAATCTGCCCGAACCCATACCAATTTAAACATTTTCGGTACCTCAGGTAAGCAGCATAACGTGTCTCCCGGCGATGTCCCCGACCAGTATCCGGCGTGTAACCGACCTCTCGCTCCTTCGCTCGGTCTTTCGACCTCGCTCGTTGAGGCCGGAGGCTCCGCCTCGAAACTGCTGAAGCCGACGAGATTCCGAGGCGACGTAACCGCTGTTGTCGGACCGAAATCCGTCGCTGTCTGGCGATCACCGCGGAGACAGCAACGTATCAACGGCGATGTCGGCGACCGACTCGTATACATCGAGTACCGTCACAACGGTGCCCGGACGGGCCTCAACGTTCGGAACGTCCGTGACGTCAGAGTCAGACAGCCGACCGCCCGGGAACGGTTTCCGCCGCCGGGCGTCTTTTATATACTCTCGGCGTAGACACCGTATGTTATTGATCCGTGGGTCGGCGGGCGGAACAGCGTTGACGGGAACGTTGTACGAACCCGACGAGGACCCGCCGACGTTCCGCGGCGCCCCGGACGACGATGCGCCGTACGTGTGGGTCTGCGACGCCTTTTATGAGGTCGAAAGCGGCGGCCAGCTCCAGCGGGTGAACGGTGATGAAAAACGGATCGCCTTCGAATCGCCGATGCCACGCGGGTTCGAAGACCGCGACCGGGCGATCGAGGCGGCCAAAGCACACATCCGAACGCAGTTCGCCAGGCTCGGCGTTCCGGAAGCTGACGTCGATATCGGCGTCGAGATCGCCGACGACGTCGCGACCTGAGCTTTCCCGACGTATTTACACGACGAGTCCCCAGCGTTCGTCGTCGTAGCTCCGGTCGCGGTCGGCGTCGAATCGCTGTTCTATCGCCCGCGTCAGCGCGGCTTTCTCCTCGCGGCTGATCCGGGCCAACTCGTCCGCTTTCGCCACCGCGAGCGGCGGTCCCCCCTCGTGGGCGATGTCCCGGAGGAACTGCATCGTCAGCGCCTCGCGAAGCTCGGGATCGCGGGTAAAGACGGCGGGTGCTTCGATCCGGAAGAGGAGCTGGCTCCGCGGATCGTACACGCAAAAGAACGTCACCTCGTACTCCGCCGCCGGGCGGGACCGCTCGAGACCGAGCGCGTCGCCGTCGGCCGAGAGGGGACCGTCGACACCCCCACGCGAGACGAACCAGTTGCTGAACGTCAACTCGTCTGTCGGCGTGTCGCCCTCGTCGTCCGTCCGCCGCAACACGCGTTCGAAGAAAGCGGCGTCGTCGACCCACGGGGCCCGTGCCTTGCGTCGAACGGCCCGAGTTATCACTTTTGAGTTGCCGTTCTTGACGAACCCGGCGACCGGGACGCCACGCTCGGCGAAGCGCTCGACCAACCCGATATACCGGGCGACCACGTCCCGCGGGCGCTCGTCCTCGACGAGCAGGTCGGCGAGTTCCGGGTGACGGTCCGCCCACACGAGCAACCCCTTCGGATAGATCGGTCCATCGAGGATCAACAGGTCGTCGACGACCCCGGCCTGTAGTTCGGCGTGGGAGGCCTCGGCGAGGTACAACGACAGGGCGTGGACGACGGCTTCCTCGTAGCGGTTGACGTGTGGTGCCTGAAGCACACGTCCGCGGGAGTACCCGCCGTCGAACCCGCTCCAGGCTTCCTCACCACAGTCGACGGTTGGGTCGTTCGAGTGGACGGTTTTGACCACCGAGCGGGACCTGTGCAGCTCCAGATCGGAGGGCACGGCGGCCATCGCGGCGTGGGCCACATCGATCACGAGTCCGTTAGTGAACGTCGTCGGGTTGATAGTCCCGGAGTCGAGCCCGTGTTGGGTCGGAAACGGCGGCTCCTGTAGGGCGGCGTCCTCGATATCGATCCGCCGTCGTCGGAGATCGCCGACCGGCTCGATGATACGGCGCCCGTCGACGGACAACGGGGCGAGAAAATCCTCGAAGACAGTCTCGGCGAAGGCGTCGTGGTCCGTCGTGTCGACGCGGTGGCTGATCCGACCCGCGAGCCGTGCGATCCCGTCGAAATGAACCGGATCGAGCGTCATACTACAGGTGGAACGCTTCGGAGCATAAAACGTTGGTAGCCGAACTGGGCGGGAGGGTCCGTCCACCGGATCATTCATCCCGAACGTCCATGCAAAAACCGCCGCGATAGCGGTACGCCTTTCATGGGGCCGTCCGAAGGCGGCCGGTATGGGATACGACAAAATCGAGGTACCCGACGAAGGGTCGAAGGTCGAACTCACGGAGGACGATGAACTCGTCGTCCCGGAGGACCCGATCATCCCGATCATCCACGGCGACGGGATCGGGACGGACGTCGGTCCGGCCGCCCAGAAAGTGCTCGAAGCCGCCGCGGAGGCGACCGGTCGTGAGATCAACTGGATGCGCGTCTACGCCGGCGAGTCCGCCCGCGAAAAGTACGACGAGAACCTCCCCGAGGAGACCGTCGAGGCGCTCAAAGAGTTCAAAGTTTCGATCAAAGGCCCCCTGACGACGCCCGTCGGAGCCGGGTTCCGAAGCCTCAACGTCGCCCTCCGCAAGAAGCTCGATCTGTACACGAACATCCGTCCGACCTACCACCTCGATGGCGTCCCCTCCCCGGTCAAACGCCCCGAACAGATGGATATGATCTCCTTCCGGGAGAACACCGAAGACGTCTACGCCGGCATCGAATGGGAAGCCGGCACCGACGGGGTCCAGCAGGTCAAGGAGTTCGTCGAGGAGGAGATGGGCTTCGACTCGACCATCCACGACGGTCCGGTCGGTATCGGTATCAAGCCGATAACCGAGTTCGGAACGAAACGGCTCGTTCGTAAGGCGATCGATTACGCCCTCGAGAACGACCGCGACTCGGTCACCCTCGTACATAAGGGCAACATCATGAAGTTCACCGAGGGTGCGTTCCGCGACTGGGGCTATGAGGTCGCCCGCGAGGAGTACGGCGAGGAGGTCATCACCGAGGACACGCTCTGGGAAGAGCGCGACGGCGAAGCGCCCGAGGACGCCGTCGTGGTCAACGACCGGATCGCCGACAACATGCTCCAGCAGATCCTCACCCGGACGGACCAATACGACGTGTTGGCGCTGCCGAACCTCAACGGCGACTACCTCTCGGACGCCTGTGGGGCCCAGATCGGTGGTCTCGGCATCGCGCCCGGGACCAATATCGGCGACGGGCGCGTGCTCGCCGAACCCGTCCACGGCTCCGCGCCGAAATACGCCGGCCAAGACAAGGTCAATCCCACCGCGATGATCCTCTCAGGTCGGATCATGCTCGAGTTCATGGGCTGGAACGACGCTGCGGATCTCATCCGCGACGCCGTCGAACAGGCGATCGTCGACCGGAAAGTCACCTACGACATCGAGCGACAGGTCGAGGGCGGCGAAAAGCTCGCGACGAGTGAGTACGCCGACGTGGTCGTCGAAAACATCGAAGAACTGGCCTGATCGGTCCGCAGCGTGGATTTTATCGGCGAACGCCGAGCCGCCCAGGCGTTCCGCAAAAGACTGCAGTAACCGTATCAGTCGTCCGCGGTTGTCGGATCTCTGCCCGGATCGGCCGTGAGCTCGGCGGCCTCCGCCGACGGCAGAACGAACTCGTCGAGTTCCCGCTGGAGGGTCGTCGTCTGTGCGCTGAGATCGACCAGTTCCTCGCGGATTTCGGATATCTCGTCGGCCGTCGATTCGCTGGCGTCGGCCGCAGCCGTTCCGGTGCGGGCGAGTTCTCTGGCCTCGTTTGCGACGCTGTCGATGACCGATGTCACCTCCTCGGTGCTTGCGGCCCCATCGTCGGTTGCGTGGGCGACTTCCGCGATGGACGTTTCGAGATCGTTCGCCGACGTATCGACCCGCTCGAAGAGCGCCGCGACCGTTTCGACGCTGTCCGCGCCGTCCGCCGCGACCGATTCGAGCCGCTCTACGTCCTCGTTGACGTCGGCGACGTCGCCGAGCGTTTCGCCGATCGTCTCCTGTATCCTCGCGGAGTGGCCTCTGGTCTCCTCGGCGAGTGTTTTCACCTCGTCGGCGACGACGGCGAAGCCGTCACCGTTTGACCCCGCCCCGCCGGCCCTGGCGGCCTCGATGTTGGCGTTGAGCGCGAGTATGTTCGTCTGCTCCGCGATGTCGTCGATCAGGGAGGTCGTCTCCTCGACGTCGTTCATCCGCCGATCGAGGGTTTCGGTCAGCTCCGCGACTGTCGCGACCTGTTCGCTGACCTTCTCGACGGCGGCGGCGGCAGCGGCCGCCTCGTCGCTCCCCTCGTCGGCGAGTCCCGCGACTTCGCTGGTTTCTTCGGAAACTTCCTGTGTGCTTGCGGCGATCTCCTCGATCACGGCGGAGAGGTCGTCCATCTCGGCACACGCGGAGTCGAGTTGCTCCGCCTGCGTTTCGAGCTCCGAGGCGAGTTCCCTGACGTCGTTCGCGTTTCGTCGTTGCTCCGTTTCGAGTTCGTCCGCCCGATCGCGGATCGCCCCGGTCGTCCGATCGACAGTATCCGCGAACGAACGGAGATCGGCGAGCACCGATCCGAGGTCGCTGGTCATCTCGCGGTAGGCGCTCGAGATGTCTTGGATCGCCGTGATGTCCGAGTTCGACGGCGGTGTCGCCGTCAGATCGCGGTTCGCGATCGCGGTCAGCGCCGTGGCGACGCCGCTTGCTTCCGTCTGTAGCGTCTCGTTCAGTTCGTCCAGTTGCTCGCGCTGTGTCTCCGCCTCGGAACGGGCCTTTTCGATCTCGGCGCGCTGTTCCTCGAGCGTCTCGACGTCGTCCATGCTGTCGTCCAGCGAATCCCGGGTGAGCTCGATCGAACGCCACTGGAACAGGATCGCAACGACGAGAATGAGCACAAAGAAGGCGTGAATGAAACCCCAGACTTCGGGGTTCGCCATCGCCGGCTCGTGGTTGTACACCATCTCGCCGGCCGTGTGTCCGAAGATCGAGTGTTGGACGGCAACGTATACGACCGCGAGTCCGAGCGGCAGCCAGTCCTCGTACATCGCAACGACGCCGACGCCGACGAAGTACATGAAGTGCGCCTCGACGAAGCCACCCCAAAAGTACGCGAGCACCGCGGCGCAGGTCATAAAGCCGAACGCGGCGGTGATCGACCGAACCCGCCGTGGAAGCATCGGTAGGAGGCTCACCACCGCTAACGCGAGGATGATACCGCTTCCGGCGAGGCCGTGTGCGAGCGGGATCTCCGGAAACGGTGTTCCGGTTATCGCTCCGGTGCCGGAGAGACGACTGAGCACGAAAAGCAGCGGCGCCTGGACGACCAACGAGGCGACGATGGCCCGATGTCGGAGTGTGAACTGATCGGTGCCGAGTCGGTCACCGGCCGGGATGCCCCTGAGGAACCGGGCGAGTGTGGATTCTGTCTTCGTCATTACTCCAACGTTGCCGACCGAGGATTTAAACCATGTCTCGATAACGGTTGGTGAGCCGTGGTCGCGAACAGGCCTCCGGCGGGGGGTCTCAAAGCCCCCGAAAACGGCTCACTCGGCCCAGTCGGGATCGGTCCGCGGCGGCGAGAACACGTCGACCCCCCGGACTGTGGCGTCCCCCTCGTTTTCGACCGAGTGGGGCTCCCCACCGGGGATACTGAAGGCGTCACCGGGGCCGACGACGGTCTCCTCGCCGTCGATGCGGAACGTCAACGAACCTTCATAAACGAACCCCGTCTGTTCGTGGTGGTGGCTGTGTTCGGGGACCGTCGCACCGGGTTCGATCTCGAACTGCCGGAGACTCGTTTGCTCGCCCGTCGCGAGCGGTTTCAAAAACACGTCCTCGACCGGTTCCGCGGCTTCGGTTTCGGCGGCTCTGACTCGATCCATACCGTTCTCTCCGTGCTGAGGATATAAATACCCCAATACGAGGGGGGCGACAACCGGTTCGATACACGGGACGACGACCGTTTCGACGCTCAGTACGATTTCGCGAAGTACGCCGTCTCCTCGGCGTCTTCGTCGCAGATCCCGCAGGTGTCGTGGACCGGCTCCTCGTCGCGATCCAGCGGGAGCATGACGATCTCCGCGGCGATTTCGTCTTTGATCACCGCCTCGCAGTCCTCGTCGCCACACCAGCCGGTCTTGACGTAGCCGCCGTGGCGACCGATCGTGCCGAGGATCTCCCCGCGGCCGTGGGCCTCGCGGACGTTCTCCTCGAGGTTCTTTTCGGCGGCGGCGTACAGTTTGGCGTAGACGGTATCGAGTGCGTCCCCGACGGCGTCGGTAATGTTTTCGCGGGCCGCGACCTCGCTTTCGCCGTCGGGGCGGTGGACGAGCGTCGCCTCGTCGTCATCGACCTCGTTGGGGCCGATCTCGATCCGAAGGGGAACCCCGTTGAGTTCGTGTTCGTTGAATTTGAACCCGGGGTTGCGCTCGTCGCGGCCGTCGTATTCGACGCGGAACGATTCGTCGAGCTCGGCCGCGAGATCGGCGGCGTACTCCTTGACCTCGGTTTCCGTGTCCGCCTGCCAGATGGGGACGACGACGACCTGCGTCGGGGCCAACGCCGGCGGGACGACCAGTCCCTGATCGTCGGAGTGCGTCATGATCAACGCGCCGAGGGCACGCCAGGAGATACCCCAGGATGTCGTGTGTGCGGTTCGTTCCGCTTCGTCCTCGTCGGTGTAGGTGATGTCGAACGCCTCGGCGAAGGAGGTACCGAGGTGGTGGCTCGTGCTCGCCTGGACCGACTTGCCGTCGGGCATCAGGGCCTCGATCGTCGTCGTCGTGTGTGCGCCGGGGAACTTGTCGTGTTCCGGTTTGCGGCCTTTCAGTCCAGGGATGGCCATCACCTCTTCGTAGAGGCGTTCGTACTGATCGAGCCGCAGCATCGTCTCCTCCCAGGCGTCCTCGTCCGTCGCGTGGGCGGTGTGGCCCTCCTGCCAGAGGAACTCCTTCGTCCGGAAGAACGGCTTCGTCTCGGTCGCCTCCCAGCGGACGACAGAACACCACTGGTTGAGCCGCATCGGGAGGTCGCGGTGGCTGCGGACCCAGTCGGCGATGAAGGGAGTGATGATGGACTCGGAAGTCGGCCGGACGGCGAGCCGTTCCTCGAGTTCGTCGTGGCCGCCGTGGGTCACCCACGCGACCTCGGGGTCGAACCCCTCGACGATGTCTTTCTCCCGCTCGAGATACGACTCCGGGATGAACATCGGGAAGTAGGCGTTCTGAACGCCGGTGTCTTTGAACCAGCCGTCGAGGTGCTCGCGGAGCCGTTCCCAGATGGCGTAGCCGCGGGGACGAGTGACGATGAACCCGCCCATCGGCGCGTAGTCCGCCAGTCCGGCTTTCCGTACGACCTCGGCGTACCACTCGCCGGGGCTGTGCTCTTTGCTTTCGGTGATTCCGAGTTCTTGATCGGTCATGGTTGATATCTGTCTCCGTGTTCGACGGCTGCGTTCCGCGCTTCGTACCGGCTCGGTGCGTCCGATGTTCCGTACCGGCTCGACGTGTCAGTACACGGGCACGACCGCCGAAACTGACTGTTGAAGGGTTCCAGCCGAAACCGATCGCCGAAGGGCTCCAGCCGGAACCGATTGCCGAACGGACGCTCGTTGGTGGCAGTTCGGCGGCGTGTATTTATATACTGTCGGGATTCGTCCGCGATGACACGACCCCCGGACGCCGGGGGCGGCCGAACGGGACAGCACACGAACAAACAGGAGAAGGTTGCCGAATCCGACGACGTTCCGTCACCGCTCGGTGCCAACGTCGCCCCACCCGAAACTCCCATCACAAGGCCGCTCCGAATCGCCGGTACGTCATGAGCGAGTTTCCGGACTACGTCGACGTATCGTACACCGACGGCGAGGGGGAATCGGCGGCGGATTACCCCGACCTGGAGGGCAAAATCGAGAAGGCGATCGAGGTCGTCGCGACCGGCCTCGAGGAGTACGAGACTCCCGCGATCATGTGGACCGGCGGGAAGGACTCGACGCTGACGCTGTATTTCGTCAAGGAGGTCGCCGAGGAGTACGGCTACGATCTGCCGCCCGCGGTGTTCATCGACCACTACCAGCATTTCGACGAGCTGCTCGGGTTCGTCGATCGGTGGGCCGAGGAGTGGGGTCTCGAGGTCATCTTCGCACGCAACGAGGACGTCGGCGAGTACGTCGACCGACACGGGCTCGACCCCGGTGACGACATCGATATTTCGGAACTCAGCGAACACAACCGACACCACATCCGAAACATCCTGGAATACGACGAGGAGACGTTCCCGTTTCTCCTCGATACTTACGTCGGCAACCACCTGCTGAAGACCGTCGCGCTGAACAACACGCTGGAGGAACACGACATCGACGGCATCATCTCGGGCATCCGTTGGGACGAACAGGAAGCCCGCGCCGAGGAGACGTTCTTCTCGCCGCGACACGACCCCGACATCTACCCGCCGCACGACCGCATTCAACCGATCCTGCAGTTCGACGAGGGCGACGTGTGGGACGCCTTCTGGTACTACGTCGTCCCCGAGACCGTCGCCGCCTTCCCCGACGACGGCTACGTCCCACAGGACTACGACGATCTGCCGACCGAGCTCACGCACGAAGACATCCCCGTCTCCCCGAAGTACTTCGCCGGCTTCCGGTCGCTCGGGAGCGAAATTTCGACCGAACGAAGCGACGAGGAGCCCGCGTGGCTACAGGACCTCGACAACACCACCGAGCGCGCCGGCCGCGCCCAGGACAAAGAGGACCTGATGGAGCGACTCCGCGACCTCGGTTACATGTAAGCGCCTTTCCGACACACAAACGCTCTCCCCGATTTATAAACTCCCCTCGTCAGATCGCCTCGGAGCGTTACGGAAGATTCGAGGCGAAAGCCTCACGCTTCAGCGCGGGGAGGATGTCAAGTCTCGGCCAGACCGTCTATGACGCGCTGGCTCGCGAGCAACGCCAGGCCGCTAACGAGCAAAAGCACGAACGCGAGCAGATACAACACGTCCGCGGTCGGATCGACCGTCGCGACGAGGGCGAGCGCGCCGCCGAAGACGAGCCAGCCCGCCCCGGCACGCGGTTCGCCGCCGTAGAAGTGGACAGTTGCCGCGACCGCCATCACGATCGCGCCGCCGCCGACGAAGGCGCCGTCGGGCAACCCGAAGAACAGATCGGCGAGCAAAAGCGGGAACAGTCCCACGAGGACGAGCAGTCGGCTGTAGTACGTGGGTTCGCGCTTCATACCGGGTCACGGGGCGACGGCAACAAATGTACTCCGGATTCCGGCTTTGGCTCCGGGGCTGCGCCGACAGTCGAGGCGGTCACGCCGATGACCGCCACGTCAAGAGGACGAGCAGGGCGGCCCCGAGAACCAACACGGCACCGCCGGCGACCAATGCGGTCGTGCTTGAGAAGGCGGTCCCGATCACGAGCAACAACCATCCGATCGCCCCGACCGCATGGACGACGCCGAGTCGGAGACGACCTTGGCGGACGTACGCGCTGCTTCCGGCGAGCAGGCCGACGGAGAAAACCGCCGCCGCGAGAACCATGAGATCGATATCGACGCCGCCGACGGTCGGAGGATCGACGAACGGGTTCGCAAGAAACAGTACAACGCCGACGCCGAGACAGGCGACGATGACGATCGGTGCGCGATCGACCTCCCGGTCGGTCGGTTCGTCGTCGCCCTCGAAGTCCTCCGGATGAAACCGGTACTCGTCCTCTTCGCTCACAGGAGATCACCCCTCAGCCCCCTCCGGGGCGGAACGGACCGAGGACACGAAACGATCGCGACGCGCCGTCCGTTCATAACAGCCGATACACCCCGTTCGTGCGGGTCACTTCGCCTGACTGTCGCAGCTTCCGGAGCGTGCGCTCGACGTAGGGCTCCGGGACGCCGAAACCCGTGGCGTACTCGACGACATCGTCCTCGGTCGGGGTTTCGAGCTCGGAGAGTCCATCGAGGACGACCTGTTTCCGGCTCCGCGTCGAGGTTCCGCCGGCGTCGGCGCGCGCCGCGGCTTCGGACACCGCAGCAGCGTCGATCCCCGACGCGGAGAGATACGTCACGTCGTCGATCCCGACCCCCTCGATGTCGATGTCGTCGGGATCGACGAACTCCCCGTCATCGGCTCGTTCGGCGAGCATAGAGCTTCTGACCCGTGCCGCCGCCTCGGAGCTCTCCGTCTCGGCGAACGCACGCAGCTTCGAAAACTGGTGGCGGCGGCGACAACGTGGACAGCGAGTCGTCTCCGGGCGTCCCTCCACGATCCAGAGGGCGTGACACTCCCGGCACCCGACGACGGCGTACATACCGCACACCTTCACCGCCCGGCAATTCAATCTGCCGCTCTCTGTTGCCCGGTTGGCGGATCGTCCGCCCGACACCCGGACCCTGTGTCGTCCGAAACTACGGGTAATCCTCTCCGGCGAAATAAAAATCAATTACATAATACGTCCTTGTATGGAATAAACCTACCATTATAGTTTGAGGGGAAGCCTCTTGATGTGGTGGGAGAGACAACGGTGTATGTCTGAGCCAACGGACGACCACTCCGCGGGCGCGCGCGGACTCGCAGACCCCGACGACCACCGCGCCAACTGTGGGGTCGGTGTCGTTATGGATCTCGACGGCGACCGCTCTCACGGAACAGTAGCTGACGGCGTCGAGTTGCTCGAAAACCTCGAACACCGCGGGACGACCGGAGCCGACGAAAACACCGGCGATGGGGCGGGGATACTGTTGCAGACACCGCATGAGTTTTTCGAGGACGAGATCGCGGAGCTCCCCGACGCCGGCGAGTACGCCGTCGGCTCCGTTTTCATGCCGCAAAACGACGACGCGGCGGCAGGGCTCCAGGATCTCACCGAGCACGTTCTCTCCGAACACGGTCTCGACGTGTTCGCCTGGCGGGAAGTGCCGACCGACAACGACTCGCTCGGTCGGACGGCGACCGAGTCCGAACCGTCCGTCGTCCAGTGTTTCGTCCGCTCGGACCTCGACGAGGACGCCTTCGATCGAGCCCTTTATGTCGCCCGTCGCGACCTCGAGACGACCGTCGAGAAGCGATCGCCGGACGGCTCCGCGAGGTTTTATATCTGTTCGCTCGACCGGGAAACGCTCGTTTATAAAGGATTGCTGACGGCCGAGCAGCTACCGGATTACTACCCGGATCTGAGCGACGAGCGGATCCGGTCGGCCTTCGCGATGGTCCATGCCCGGTTTTCGACGAACACCCTCGGCGCGTGGCACCTCTCACACCCATACCGCAACATCATCCACAACGGCGAGTTCAACACGATCCAGGGCAACATAAACTGGATGCGGGCCAGGGAAGACGACCTCGCACACCCGACGTTCGGCGACGATATCGAGACGCTTTACCCGATCATCAACGACCCCGAGCAGTCCGACACCGCCTCGGTCGACAACGCCCTCGAACTGCTGATGGCCGGCGACCGCGAACTCCCGCATGCCCTCCGGATGTTGATCCCGGAGGCGTGGCGCGGCGACGCCAACCAGGTCTCAGAGGACCGACGCGAGTGGTACGACTACCACGCCTCGCTCGTCGAACCGTGGGACGGCCCCGCCCTGGTTGCCGCCACCGACGGCGACCGGATCGGAGCGGTCCTCGATCGAAACGGGCTCCGACCGTGTCGTTACGACGTGACGACTGACAACACGCTCGTCATGGCGAGTGAGGCGGGTGCCTTAGAACAGGACTTCGGGGACATCAAACGCCGTGACCGCCTCCAGCCCGGACAGTTGTTCGTCGCCGATCCCGATGAGGGTCGCGTGATCCCCGACGCGGAGATCTTCGACGACCTCGTCGACGAGAAGTACGGTGAGTGGGTGGAAAACCGGCAGATAGCCATCGACGATATCGCCGACGCGGACGACCCGAACCCGCGCGGCTCGATCGGATCGATCCGGTCCAAACAGGCGCTGTACGGCTACACCGAGGACGAAATGAACCACCTCATCGAACCGATGGCGACCGACGGGAAGGATCCCGTCGGATCGATGGGTGACGACACGCCGTTGAGCGTCCTCTCGCAGTTCAACCGACCGCTGTTTACGTATTTCAAACAGCTCTTCGCACAGGTCACGAACCCGCCGCTCGATTACATCCGCGAGGAACTCGTCACGTCCATGGAAACGCGGCTCGGTTACCAGCGGAACCTGCTCGATGAAACGCCGGAACACGCCGAGCAACTCGTCGCCGACTCGCCGGTTCTCACCGACGCACAGACGGCGGCGATAAAGGAACTCGACGGTGACCTCTCGGCGACGGTGATCGACATCACGTTCGATCCCGACACCGACCTCGAAACCGCCGTCAGGGACGTCCGCCGGGAGGCAACGGCTGCGGCACAGGAACACGACATCCTCGTGTTGTCGGATCGAAACGCCGGCGAGGACGCGATCCCGATCCCCGGGTTACTCGCGACCGGCGGCGTCCACCACCACCTCGTCAGAAACGGCCTCCGGAACCACGTTGGAATCGTCCTCGAGTCGGGCGATCCGCGGGCGGTTCATCACGTCGCGACCTGTATCGGTTACGGTGCGGGCGCGGTGAACCCCTACCTCGCATACCAGTCCATCGGCGACATCGTTGCCGGTCCCGACGGGGCCGACGAGGGGCGGGCTGTCGAGGCGTACATCGAAGCCGTCGAGGACGGACTCCTGAAGACGATGGCCAAGATGGGGATCTCGACGGTCGAATCCTACCAGGGCGCACAGATCTTCGAAGCAGTCGGTCTCGATTCGGACTTCGTCGCGGAGTATTTCGAGGGAACGACGGCCCGAACCGAGGGCGTCGATATCGACGACATCGAAGCCGATCTCAGAAGGCGCTATGAGGTGGCCTTCGCGGCGGACCCGGAGCTCGAACATCAGGGCGAGTACGAACACCGCTCCTCCGGGATGTTCCACGAGTGGAACCCACAGTCGGTCGGTACCCTCCAGAAGGCGGTCCGTGGTGGCGATTACGACGAGTATCTCGAGTTCGCGGAGATGATGAACGACCAGACGGAGAACCTCCAGACGCTCCGTGGACTGTTGACGTTCGACACCGACGATCGGCAGCCGATCGACATCGAGGACGTCGAGCCGGTCGAGAGTATCGTCGAACGGTTCTCGACGGCCGCGATGAGTCTCGGCAGTCTCTCGCCGGAGGCCCACGAGAACAACTCGATCGCGATGAATCGCCTCGGCGGCAAATCCAACACCGGCGAAGGCGGCGAGCCGCCCGAACGGTTCGACACGGAAAAGGAGTGCAACGTCAAGCAGGTCGCCTCCGGTCGCTTCGGCGTCACGTCGACGTACCTGACGAACGCCGATGAGATACAGATAAAGATGGCGCAGGGCTCAAAGCCCGGGGAGGGCGGTCATCTCCCCGGGAAAAAGGTCAACGAGATGATCGCACACGTCCGGTACTCGACGCCCGGCGTCGGGCTCATCTCGCCGCCGCCGCTGCACGATATCTACTCCATCGAGGACCTCAAACAGCTCATTCACGACCTGAAGGCGGCAAACCCCGAGGCGGACATCAACGTCAAGCTCGTTTCCGAGGCGGGTATCGGCACCATCGCGGCCGGTGTCGCGAAGGCCAACGCCGACGTCGTCCACATCTCGGGACACTCCGGCGGAACGGGGGCGTCGCCGAAAACGTCGATAAAGAACGCCGGGCTTCCGTGGGAGCTCGGCCTCGCGGAGGCCAACCAGATGCTCCGCTCGACGGAGCTTCGCTCGCGGATCAAAGTCACCGTCGACGGCGGCATGAAAACGGGATACGACGTGGCGGTCGGCGCGCTCCTCGGTGCCGAGGAGTACGTCTTCGGGACGGCCTCGCTTGTCACCTCCGGCTGTGTGATGGCCCGGCAGTGTCACGAGAACACCTGCCCGGTCG
>OBKM01000422.1_pt1 | contig 21161 bp, 23 predicted proteins | sample 1519691 | NCBI WGS metagenome assembly OBKM01 (sample SAMEA37050418, study PRJEB22526) | metagenome | biome: saline pan; feature: lake; material: water | place: Egypt | collected 2015 | depth 0.5 m | reverse complement strand
CAAAAATGTGGCACACATTGGGTGCGGGGCTGTTTTTGGGCATCGGAATTTTAGCCTACTACCGGGCGCTCTCGGTTGGGCCAGTGAGTGTCGTCACACCCATTTTCGGGATGTTTCTGGTGACGAGTTCGATCATCGGCATTGTCGCTCTCGGCGAGCCACTGACGCGCCGCAAACTGCTGGGGATTGGACTCGCCATCATTGCGGTCTATCTGGTTGTTGTTGAGTAGCCGTGGCCAATGCAGGCATTTGAAACCCTCTTTCAACGTAGGTATCAGTATGACAGCACCTGAGGAAACAGCTGAACTCACACCAACAACTGATCCACAGCGACGAACCGAGGACGAACACGGCCATGCAAACGTCTCACCGCTTCAGTTTGCCACCCTTACTGTCTCGACATCTCGAGCCGAAGCCGAGGGTGAGTCTGCCGACCCCGGTGGCGACAAAATCGAGACACTGGCAACCGAAGCCGGCCACCGCGTTGTTGCGCGAGAGTTGGTGCCTGACGGCATCGGGCCAATCCAGCGCGCACTGGACGAACTGCTGGCTGAGCCGACTGTTGATGTTGTTGTGACCACTGGCGGAACTGGTGTCGCTATCGACGATGTAACACCTGATGCTGTTGCTGACAGATTTGACCGCGAGCTACCAGGATTCGGCGAGCTGTTCCGGCAGTGGTCTGCTGAGGAAATCGGCTCCCGGACGATTGCCAGCCGCGCAACCGGTGGGATCGCTCGCAACACGCCGGTGTTTGTCATTCCCGGCAGCACAAACGCTGTTGCGTTAGCGATGGACTTAATCATTCTGCCCGAGGCCCCGCATCTCGTCGGGCTGGCGACCGACCATCTGGTCGAGTAAGCTACGCCTCGCTGTAGACAGCCTGACCCTCAAGCCTCTCCGTAGACCGGCACGGCTGCCCCGCTTGTGACGCTGGCGGCATCCGAACAGAGGAACTGCATGACTTCGGCGACATCGGTTGGCTCGACCCACTCCTCGCTTGGCGTCATCATCTCGCGGTTCATCGGGGTATCCAGCACACTCGGCATCACGCAGTTTGCCCGCACGGTTCCGAGATTCTCCTCGGCAATTGTTTCGGTCATAATCCGCACGCTTGCTTTGGTGGAGCGATAGAGTCCATCGCCCTCGCCACCCTCAAGCCCCGAGCGCGCAGAGACGCTGACGATTGCACCCTCGCTTTCTTGGAGATAGGGAAGGGCGTGTTTCGAGGCCAAAAACATGGTTTTCAGGTTGACATCGAACAGCATGTCGAGTTGGCCGACATCTGTCTCTTCAACCGGGTCGCCGCCGCGCCATGTGCCGGCGATGTTGAGCAGGAAGTCGATCCCGCCGTAGTCGTCGACGATGCTGTCGATTGTGTCGGCTACGGCCGCTTCGTCGGTGAAATCAGCCTGATAGAAGCTGATGGTTTTCTCATCCGACAGCAGCGAGTCGTCGCTGTCGATATCGACAATATCGCAGGCAGCGACACTCGCGCCCGCGTCGGCAAACGTTTCAGCGACCGCGCTTCCGAGCGCGCCGCAGGCTCCGGTGACGACGGCAACGTGATCCGAGAAATCAAATTCGACTGTCATACTCTCCCAACGGAGTTGAACTGATATAAACTACGGGCACACACCCCACGGGCTGTAATGACTCGCGGTTACAACCTCGCACTGCAGCCGTAGCCGCAGCTACGGCGTCAGCACAAGCTTGCCGAGGAAGCTATCTTCCATCACTGCTCGGTGGGCCTCTCCGGCCTCCGACAGCGAGTAACGGGTGGCAATCTGAATTGCCAACTCGCCTCTCTCCAACAGCGTGGCAATCTGCGACAGTGGCTCTCGCAGATCAGGTGTATTGAACATGCTCATCATCGTCAGCGAGAGCTCCGTGCCTCGCGCAGCCGACGATGGATCAAACCCCACGACGGGATCGTTTTCGCCGATGCCGACGACTCGACAGCCCCTGGCTGCGACGGATGCATCAAACTGCAGATACTCATCCAGTCGGTGATCTAAGATTACGTCAACTCCCGCTGGCCGTCCGGCGACTACCTCTGCCGCCGCGGTGACTCCATCAGCGAGATCATCACGGCTGTAATCGAGAACAACATCTGCACCCAACTCGCGGAGCGTGTCGTGGTATTTGGGCCGAGCGGTCGTGATCACCTGCGCGCCGGCTACCGCTGCGAGTTGGACAGCAACGTGGCCAACACCACCCGAGCCACCGTGGATGAGACAGCGATCACCAACCTGGAGGCCCGCGTGGTCGATCAGTGCGCGCCAGGCGGTGACACCGACGACACCCGCCGCGCCAGCCGCAACCGTGTCAACGCCCGACGGAAGACTGACAACGTGATCAGTCGGGATCACCGCATACTCTGCATACCCGCCGTCGTGATTGTTACCGATCCCGGTTGCCATGACCGACTCGCCTGGGATGAAATCGGCGTTGTCACCGACGGCGACGACTTCTCCGGCGGCGTCGATGCCGGGGATCATCGGCAACGTGTATGGCTCATACGTCCCCTCTCGGAAGTAGGTATCAACCGGGTTGATGCCGGCACCGTGAACCTCGATCAGTATCTCGTTGCTGGCTGGCTCGGGCTTGTCGATGGTATCGAGTTGGAGTGTCTCGGTTCCACCGTGGCGGTGGTATCTTACGGCGCGCATATGCGGGCCTACAGCCGGTGTCGGCAAAACAGTGGTGACGACGTTGGTTACTTCGAATCGGGCTGCATCGACCGAAGCCGTTCGATTCGGCGCTCAGTTGATGGATGCGTGCTGAACGGGCTTCGCAGCTCTTGGGCTGGTGGAAGGATATCCAATACACCGGCTGAGCGGGCATGTGTTCGCAAATCCTCGGTTGGCTGGCCACGGGAATCAGCCAGCTTGGTGAGCGCGCTGGCGAGGGTGTGTGGCTGACCAGTCAGTTCTGCGGCAGCCGTATCGGCAGCCAGCTCACGGCCACGGGAGCAGATGCCGATAGCGAGATAGCAACTCCACAGCTGTACTGTCGTAATCACTCGGAGCCCAGCCCACAGGAAGAGTTGGCCCAGATACAGCACGAAGGCATAGGTGTGAACGAGTTGGAATCTGGGTCGCGCGCCCGGTTTGAGCTCTTCGGCAATCAGCAGTGGCACCAGCAAGTAGTTCACGAGCCGTCCATCCCCATTCGACAGATGGCTCACCTCGTGGGCCAACACAGCTTCTATTTCTGGGTCATCAAGCTGTTGAATCACTCCACGGGTGATGATGATTGTACTGTTGGCGGAGCCACCCAGTGTGTAGGTTTCGGGGCGGTCGCGGTTGACGATTCTGACATCTGGTTCCGGTACTGATGCCTGCTGAGCGAGACGGCGAGCCATGGCTGCGATCTTCGGATGGCGGTCGGTTGCCAGCGTGCCGGTTGTGCCAAGATCAGTTCTGAACTCGTTGATCTCCCGTCTGACGGGTGTGAGATACAGCGATGGCAACAACACAAGCCCGACAACGCTGATGATTCCGATCAGGGTCAGACTGGAAAGCTGTAGCACCGATGTCAGCAGTGCTTCCCCAACTGATGGAAACACAAAGAGCGCGACAAAATACAGCACGAAAACGACGCTCCCAACAGCGATTCCGCCAGCAACCACCACTGCGACACCCAGTATCGTCGCGGAGACAAGGGCGATCATACTCAGCGAGACGAGCATTCGCACCCCGAGTGAGAGTAGCGACCAGCTGGGAACCATGCTATATTGATGCAGACGGCTCAGCCGAATAGTGATTACGACTATCCGCGATGGAGCCGAGTTTACAGCCTCTCGCTGCAGCCAGCAGTGGCGAGGGCCAGCTAATCGAGGAAATCAGGCTCCTCGCGTTTTGCGTCTCGCTCCGCAATCAGATGATCTTTGAACGCTGCAAGCTCGACATCCTGGGCTTCGCGTTCTTTGCGATCCCGGACGGAGACGGTCTCGCTTTCGGCTTCGTCGCCACCGACGATGAGCATATACGGGACGCGGTCGGTCTGGGCCTCGCGGATTTTTCGCCCAAGCGTCCAGGAGCGATCCTCGATGTCGACGCGGAAATCTGCCTCCTCAAGCTCGTTTTTGAGTCGATGCGCATACCCCAACTCGTCGTCGCTGATCGGGAGAATTCGAACCTGCTCAGGGGCGAGCCACAGCGGGAACTTGCCGTTGAAGTGTTCGATAAGCACCATGAAGAACCGCTCAAAGCTTCCATACAGGGCGCGGTGGATCATCACCGGGCGGTGTTCGTCGTTATCCGAACCGGTGTAGGTGAGATCGAACCGCTCGGGCATGTTGAAATCGAGTTGGACAGTCGGCCCATCCCATTTGCGGCCGAGCGCGTCGGAGAAGGCGAAGTCGATTTTTGGGCCATAGAACGCGCCGTCGCCAGCCTCAAGATCGTACTCCATGTTAGACTTTTCGAGAACGCTTTCGAGCTGGCTTTCTGCTTTCTCCCAGATTTCGTCGCTGCCGACGGATTTCTCCGGTCGCGTTGCGAGTTGCACCTCGTAGTCGAGATCGAACGTGTTGAGCACATCCAGAATCATCGACATAATGTCGTCGACCTCGCGTTCGATCTGGTCGGGCGTACAGAAGAGGTGACCGTCGTCGATAGTGAAGGCCCAGACGCGAGAGAGCCCTGAGAGCTCGCCGCGCTGTTCTTTGCGGTAGACTTTCCCGTTTTCGGCGTACCGGACGGGCAGGTCGCGGTAGCTCCAGGAACCTTGATTGAAAATTGTCGCATGGCCAGGGCAGTTCATCGGCTTGAGACCATACTCCTCGTCGTTGACATCGAGGAGGAACATATCGTCGACGTAGTTGTCGTAGTGGCCGGATTGTTTCCACAGTTCCGTCCGGAACAGATGCGGCGTTTCGACGTACTCATAGCCGTACTCCGTGTTCATCTCTCGGCCGTAGGCTTCCAACTCATCAAGGACGGTTTTCCCGTTCGGATGATACAGCGGGAGCCCAGGCCCGGTCACCTCTGGCACCGAAAAGAGATCCAGCTCCTGGCCGAGTTTGCGGTGGTCGCGCTCTTTGGCCTCCTCTCGGCGTTGGAGGAACTCCTCCAGTTGGGACTTCTTCTCGAAGGCCGTCCCGCGGACGCGCGTGAGCGTGTCGTTGTCTTCGTCGCCGCGCCAGTACGATGAGGAGATGTTGAGCAGTTTGAACGCGCCGACTTCGCCGGTCGATTCGACATGGGGGCCTTTACAGAGGTCTTCGAACTCCGCCTGTTCGTAGAAGGAAATTTCCTCAGAGTCGGCGGCTTCGTCGTCGAGGATTTCGAGTTTGTACTCGTTTTCGCCCTCGTATTTAGCGACCGCCTCCTCGCGGCTGTAGAGAGAGCGTTCGATATCGTAGTCGGCCGCAACGATCTCAGCCATCTCGTCTTCGATCTCGTGGAGGTCGTCCTCGTCGAGATCGACGCCGGTGATATCGTAGTAGAATCCCTCCTCAGTCCAGGGCCCGATGGTGAGTGTGGCATCATCGTGGAGTCGCTGGAGTGCCTGGGCGAAGACGTGTGCTGCTGAGTGTCGGAGGACATCGAGATACTCGTCGCTTTGGTCGGTGACGATCTCGATGCGGTCGCCATCCGAGACCGGGGTGGCTTTGTCAACTAACTCGCCTTCGATCTTGCCGGCGACCGTATCGTCGCCAAGTCCGGGGCCAATCTCATAGGCCACATCCTGGACGGTCGACCCCTCTGAAACGGCCAGTTCCGAGCCGTCCGGCAGGGTTACCGTGATCTCGCTCACACTTTCGCTCATAAATTTCGAGAGTTGACTGGTGGGGATAAGTGTTGTTGGATGCGGCTCGGTGTGGGTGGTATGTCGACCACCTCTGGACAACGGTGCGACTGGCTAGCTCCCCTTCATAAATCGCCTCAATGAGCTCCAAGACACGCGGCGTCAGCGTCGACAACAGACCATCGTCGATGGGAATGACCGCGTCAACGCAGTGGTATCTCAGCCAGTAGTGCTCCTGCTGAGGAGTTCAACCGAACGAGGCCGACTGTTCGAGAAACGCAGCAGGCGTTACGATATCGACACCATGAAACTGACCCAACTCCGTGAGATGTGGATCACCCGAGACGATGTACGCCGCATCAGCTTCGACAGCGATCTCCAGAAACAGATCGTCCTCTGGATCGTCTTCGATGATCTCGAATGACTGACTCGGCTCAACTAGTATCGCCTCGTCACGAATCAGTGCTGGATATCGATCTCGCTCGGCATCTGTAAATGGGAGACGTTCGTAGCCGAGTACCCGCTCGAATTCGGCAATCGCAGCGTCGGCGGTGACCAGTTCGACATCACCGGCAAAGGCCACGACAAGACACTCCCACGGTTTACCGCCGAAGCCGATGGCAGACACGAGGACATTCGTGTCAAAGACTACTCGGATCGTGCCCATTCAATCGCCTCATCAACTACGTCTTCATCGACTCCCTCAGTCTCGAATCGGTCTTGGGTGTCGCTGGCGAGTCGAATAAACTCGGCTGTCGACTCCATTTCCTGTAACTGACTCACGCGTTTCGCGGTGTCGTGTAGCTCGCCAATCTCCTCGGCGAGCGTCTCGATAACTGCTGCCTGCTCAGCAAGATCATCGATCTCACTGAGCTGCTGTCGGAGCTTTTCGCTCGCTCGGAGCTGTTCGATCAGGCTCACGAGTGCATCCGAATAGGTTTCTCCTCTGCCGGATAACCCAGTTGTCTCGTCAACAACCGTAATCTGATTTTCGTGTTCGATTTTTCGAATGTCTTTCGTACTCATAAAGCTGGAAGACCTGTCTGACTGTTTTTCCTACTTAATGTATGTGCTGCTACTTATAAAAATGCGAGGCGATAGCATTTCAGTGGTAAAGCTGATTTATCGCCACCTCAGCGACAACATAGTATGACCGACTGGTCAGCGTACGAATCCGAACTTGCTTCGGGCGAAGCCGACCGTGTCAACAGCGTTATCGACGATGCCGAGGCGATTGCCGCAGAGCTTGCCGACCTCGCAGACAGCCCCGACGGATAGATACGCGAGAGCCTCTTGGATGCCAAGTAAACTATCGAGTCAACTGGCGTTTCGATGGTTGGCCAACTACTCCGAGAGGCTGCAACAGAGTTCGACAGCTGAATCGAACAGTGAGAACGCAGCCACTTGAACAGAACCATTATGATTCTCCCACTCAAAGTGGGAACTATGCCAACTGTCGACTCGAAAGGGCGGATCGTCCTGCCGAAGGAACTCCGCGACCGTCTGGGAATCACGCCTGGAACCGAGGTCGAGGTTCGCACTGAAGAGGGAAAAGCCGTCGTCGAGCCTGAAACCGACCCCGATGAGATTATCGACCGCCTGGACAGCCTCGTCGCTGAAACCGTCTCGGAGCCTGATGAGCAGACACCACGTGAGGAGCGTGTCGACCCAATTGCGAAAACGCACAGAGACGCCGTTCGACGCGGCGCGGACGACGCCGATGAGTGACGCTGGCGGGCCGTATCTGTTCGATGTCGGCGTCATCGCCCTCGCCCACACCGAGGCTCCGGGGAGTGAGACCGCACTCTCCGCTGTCAAATCCGCCATCGCTGGCGAGATTGAGGCGGTGGTGCCGTATCCCGCAGTCTTCGGTGCTCATACCGTCTTAACAACCTACTACGGCCGGTCGAACGCAGAGGCCTCACGGCTGCTGGAAAATTTCATGGATGCGAGTCGGATTCGATGGGACGACGGTATCTCGGCACCCACTGTTCGGGCTGCATTGGCACGGGCAAGCGACGCCAATGTCGATGGCTGGGATAGCTACTACGCACAGGTAGCGACCGAGACGGGTGTCAACACGGTACTGACTATTGACGATGATTTCGAGCGGTTCGATGCCTTTGAGACAGAGATCATCCTCTCTCCTGCGGAGTTCCGCGAACTAGATGCGTTTCTTGCTGACTGATCGCTCAAAGTATTCGCCTGTCGTCTATGCAGCTCACTCGAACAAGTCTCTGTCACATTTATATTTCAGCAATACATGTAATACAACATGGCGACTGTCAGCCTCCGAGTGCCAGACGAGCTCAAAGAAAAGATGGACACCTACGACGAGATCAACTGGAGTGCCGTCATTAGAGCCAACATTGAGGAGGAAATCGAGGAGCTGGAATCCCGCAGTATTGGTCATGCGGTGGCAACGAGCGAGCGGCTGAGCAACGATATCAACGAGGCGTCAGTCGAAGATCAAAACACCGCCGAGATCATCCGCGACTGGCGGGAGAAGCGATACGGAGCGAGTAATGACTGAGATCGTCGTTGATACGAGCGTCGTCGTCAAGTGGTATATTCCCGAACAGGATCACGACCCTGCTCGCGCGCTTCGTGATGCATATTTGGAGGGAAGCTGCGATCTTGTCGCTCCAGCACTGATGCCGTTTGAGGCGATAAACGCACTCAAATACAGCGGGCAGTACGAGGGATCGCGGCTCGAAACGGCTGCGAACACACTCCCGGAGTACGGCATCGACCTGGTTCCATTCGCTGAGATTGATTCCGTGGCTGCGGTTGCAACTACCCTCGATATTCCGGTCTACGATGCCGCCTATATCGCGCTTGCAGAACAACTTGAGACAACCCTTTACACGGCTGATGAAGCACTGCTCAACGATGTTGCTGGCGAGTATCGCAACGTTGCAGCACACATCCGCGACTACTCGTAGAACGTTCTCACTTAGCGCGGCGGCAACGCCTCTTGGTTGCCTTTCGGCACCGTCGACTGCAACTCACCGTGGACATAGAGTCCAACGCCAATCGGTTCGAGTTCGTCGCCGTCTTCATCGCCACCGATTTCGTGGGCAGCGATGAGATACCCCCAATCGCCGTCCCAGGAGAGTTCCTGATCCTCGCCGCGAACAAACGTCGCTGCCGCCTCGCTGTCAAGTTCGATAATATTCTTGCTGGCGTGGCGACCAAACCGCTGGATCGCACTTTGTGTCGGTTTCCAGTGTTCCTGCCGCGTTCGCAAAACGGTCATCCCAAGCCCCTCAATGCGAATCGGCGTCGGCACGTCGGCCGCGAAAATCCAGATCTTTCCATTTCCTTTCTCCCAGAAGGTGAATCGCTCGAAAACAGCGGGGTCGATTTCGAACCGGTTCTCGAAAAACGCGAGCACCTCCTCGCGTGAGGCTCGCCCCTCGACAGTGCGGTCGGCCGCCGTAGCTGGCAGCCGATCAAACTGCTGGCCGATGTTTTCGCCACTGCTGTCGCTCATCTGCCAACCTCCAGTTTCGCACAGTAAAAGCCGCCGGTGTCATTGAAATGCGGATAGACTCGATGGGTGTTGGTGACGCTGCTGTCGTAGTGCTCACCCTCCCATTCAGTGACGCCTCCCACCGACTCCAGCGGGCAGTCAAACGGAACGACCTCGCAGTCTTCAGTGTCCAACACGTGGTCGACCACAGCCTCATTTTCTTCAGGCGCAAACGTACAGGTTGAGTAGACAACTGTCCCGCCGGGTTTGGTTGCCTGGACGGCCCGCGAAAGAATCCCTTTCTGGACGGCGGCAACGCTTTTGACGTGCTCCAGTGTCCACTCCTCTAAGGTGGTCGGATTCTTTCGGACTGTCCCCTCACAGGAACAGGGTGCATCGACAATTGCGTGGTCGAACGCATCGAACCCGAACGGTTTCAGTGAGAAGTTTCGGCCATCTTGGTTGGTGACAGCGAGATTTGTCACCCCCAAGCGTTCGGCATTGTGGCGGAGTGCCGAGAGCCGTCCGAGATTGTTGTCGTTGCCAACGACGAGCCCCGTGTCGTCCATCATCGCCGCAATCTGTGTTGTTTTGCTCCCTGGAGCTGCACAGCTATCCCAGACGCGGTCGCCCGGTGCCGCATCGAGTGCGAGCGCCGGCAGCGCGGAGACCTCCTCTTGGCCATGGAGCCACCCATGAAAATACGGCCAGTTTCTGCCAGCAGAGTCTTCAGGCAGTCGAAGCAGTTTGTCGTGCCAGCCAACGGGTTCGTACGCGACGCCTTCGGTATCAAGCGCGCGGCGAAGCCGATCAGGGTCGGCTTTGATTGTGTTGATGCGGACGACCGCGGGCAACGGTCGCTCACAGGCTGCAAAAAACGCCTCGCGGTCATCGACGAGCGGTGCGTACCGCTCTAGTGGATTCATGCCGCCTCTTTCGGAGGAGTTGGCTTGTCGGTTTCGGACTCGCTGACACCAAAAATTAGTTGATCGCTCTCAAACAGGGGTGTATGGCTCATATTGATCGGCAGCTTGATGTGACACTGTCGAATCCAACGCTGATCGAGGGCTTTCCAGGCGTCGGGCTCGTCGGCAAGATCATCGCCGACCATCTGATCGAATCGCTTGAGATGGAGCATTACGCAAACGTCCACTGCGAGGGGATTCCACCGGTCGCAACCTACCAGCGCGACCAGACAGATTTGGTGACACCAGTCCGCCTCTACGTTGATGCCGACCGCGAGCTACTCGCACTTCAGAGTGATGTGCCGATCAATCCAAAAGCCGCGTCGGCGTTTGCCGACTGCGTGAGTGGCTGGTTCGAAAGTGAGGATGTACTGCCGGTGTATGTGTCAGGGCTGCCACGGGATTCGGAAGCGGTTGAACCGACACTCTACGGCGTCGGCGTCGGTGAGGGTGCCGACCAGCTCACCGAACTCGGCGTCAACCCGCCATCCGAATCAGGGCTTGTCTCGGGGCCGACAGGCGCGATGTTGGCGCATGCAATCGACACCAAAACCAACGCAATCGGGGCAATCGTGGAATCCGATCCAAACTTCCCGGATCCGATTGCTGCCCAAACCGTCATCAACCACATTATCGAGCCAATTGCGGATATAACGGTCGAAACCGAGGAGCTGACGGCCAAAGCCGATGAGATCGAACAGGCCCGGACACAGCTTCTGAAGCGGATGCAACAGGCCAGCGAGGAGTCAAGCAGTGCACAGCCGTTGCGGATGTACCAGTAGGGTTCTGAACGCTTAAACCGCCGAAGGCCCTCTACCCATGTATGAGTGATGACGCGGCAGCGGTCGAGGAATCGGACGGCGCGGACGCCGAATCGACCGATGAGGACGCACCTGATAGTGCCGATGAGTCTGCAGCCGAAACTGCTGATGAACAGTCCGGAGCAACTGCTGTAAGCGAGCAGTCGGTCGCGTCGCTGGTCGAGCAGATCACTGACCACGAACCGGAACTCGCTGCGGTAGCCGAGGAACTCCACTCACGGATTGAATCACTGGAAAGCGATGTCGCAGAGAAGGAGGCGGAGATCGAGGAACTCACCGAGAAACTCTCCCGAGAACGAGCCAACTTCAAGAACTACAAAAAACGAACCGAAAAGCAACAGGAGAAGCTGAAAGCCCGTGCAACCGAGGATCTGGTTGAACGACTCACCTCGGTACGAGATAATTTGGTTCGCGCACTCGATCAGGATGCCGACGCGGATATCCGCCCCGGCGTTGAGTCAACCCTCGAAACGTTTGACCGCACGCTTGAAGATGAAAACGTCGAGTTCATCTCGCCTGCGGCTGGCGACGAGGTTGATCCCGAACGCCACGAGGTCATGCAGCGTGTCGACAGCGATCAACCCGAGGGAACGATTGTCGATGTCTACCAAGACGGGTATGCGATGGCCGAGAAAATCCTCCAGCCGGCACGTGTTACTGTCAGTACTGGCACGGACGACTAACTGCTCCGGCACAGGGGACTAACTGTTCCACCACAGAAGACTAACCGCTTGCCGCACAGCCCTGTCTCACGGCACTATCCCAAACCCCAACGCACAGCGCACTACCGACTGGTGTGCTTGCGGTTTATTTAAATACACCGAACAGCCGGGGTTGTGTACTCTCATAATCGCCAGACAGCAGCCGGATACCTGAAACACTTCTCCCGGCGTATCTAGTAACGTTTAACCGACCCAAGCCGGTATAATTGGTCAAGATGGCCAGTGAGAAAATTCTTGGAATTGATCTTGGCACCACGAACAGCGCGTTTGCCGTCATGGAAGGCGGCGATCCCGAAATCATTGTCAACGCAGAGGGCGACCGAACAACACCTTCTGTCGTCGCCTTCAGCGACGACGGCGAGCGACTGATCGGCAATCCGGCGAAAAATCAGGCTGTCCAGAACCCGGAACGAACGATCCAGTCGATCAAACGCCACATGGGCGAGGAGGATTATGATGTCGAGATCGACGACGAGAGCTACACTCCCGAGCAGATATCGGCGATGATCCTCCAGAAGATCAAACGCGACGCCGAGGAGTATCTTGGCCACGATATCGAAAAGGCCGTTATTACCGTTCCAGCATACTTCAACGACAAGCAGCGACAGGCGACGAAAAACGCTGGTGAGATCGCTGGCTTCGAGGTCGAACGAATCGTCAACGAGCCAACGGCGGCCTCGATGGCCTACGGCCTTGATGACGAATCCGACCAGACCGTCCTCGTCTACGACCTTGGTGGTGGCACCTTCGACGTTTCTGTCCTGGAACTCGGCGGCGGCGTCTACGACGTTGTCGCAACTAACGGTGACAACGATCTCGGTGGCGACGACTGGGATGAGGCGATTATCGACCATCTCGCTGATGAGTTCGAAAACGACCACGGGATCGACCTCCGAGAGGATCGCCAAGCACTTCAGCGACTCAAAGAGGCAGCCGAGGAGGCAAAGATCGAACTCTCCTCGCGGAAGGAGGCCAACATCAATCTCCCGTTCATAACGGCTACTGACTCCGGGCCCGTCCACCTCGAAACCTCAATCACTCGCGCAACCTTTGAGAACATCACTGAGGATCTGATTACTCGAACTGTCGATCCGACAGAACAGGCCTTAGAGGATGCCGACAAATCAACCGGCGACATCGACGAGGTCATCCTGGTCGGTGGCTCGACACGGATGCCACAGGTCTCCGAGAAGGTCGAAGAGATCATCGGCAAAGAGCCGAAAAAGAACGTCAACCCAGACGAAGCAGTCGCACTCGGCGCGGCGATTCAGGGCGGCGTCCTTGCTGGCGATGTCGACGACATCGTCTTGCTTGATGTGACGCCACTCAGCCTCGGCATCGAGGTCAAAGGCGGGCTCTTCGAGCGACTCATCGACAAGAACACGACGATTCCGACCGACGCCTCGAAGGTGTTCACCACCGCAGCAGACAACCAAACGTCGGTGCAGGTTCGGGTCTTCCAGGGTGAACGCGAGATCGCCGACGAGAACGAACTCCTTGGCGAGTTCATGCTGACTGGCATCCCGCCAGCCCCGGCTGGAACCCCACAGATCGAAGTCGAGTTCTCAATCGACGCCGACGGCATAGTCAACGTCTCTGCAGAGGATCAGGGCTCGGGCAACGCCGAGTCGATCACCATCGAAGGCGGCGCCGGTCTCTCCGACGAAGAGGTCGAAAAGATGCAGGAAGAAGCCGAGAAACACGCCGAAGAAGACCAAGAGCGACGCGAGCGGATCGAGGCCCGCAACGAGGCCGAAGGCGCGGTTCAGCGCGCCGAATCTCTGCTTGAGGAGAACGAAGAACAGATCGACGAGGAGCTGGAAGCCGATATCCGCGACTCAATCGAGGATGTCGAGGAAGTCCTCGAAGACGACGAGGCCGAAACCGAGGAGCTTCAAGAGGTCACTGAGGCTCTCTCCGAGGAACTGCAAGAGATCGGCAAACAGATGTACGAACAACAGGCCCAACAGGCACAGGCTGGCCCTGGCGGCGCGGGCGGCCCAGGTGGAGCCGGCGGCCCTGGTGCCGGCCCCGGCGCAGGCCCTGGCGCGGGTGCTGACGGCGACGGCGATGAGTACGTTGATGCCGACTTCGAAGACGCAGACGAAGAAAAAGACGAGTAAGGTTCGGCTCCGAACCTAACTGAGGAGTTTTAGTTTTCGTCCCGCAGTTCAACTGTTCCGCCAGCGAGGCCGTCCCAGTTGACTCGGTACCCAACCGCTGAGAGTACGGCACTGGTATCTGTCAACTCGTATTCTGACAGCACCTGTTCAGCCTCAGCCAGCGACAGTCCGGCTTCAAGTTCGCTTTCGACAGCATCGAGAACAGTTGGTTTCACCAGTGATTGCCCGATTCGTCTGTGATCAGGGAACTGACACTCCGCAATTGCATCGACTGCCACACCGAACTCTGCAGCAACCTCCGTAAGTGGCACCACTTTCGCCGCTGGCCGTATCTCGGCGGGAAGCTCCGCAGCCGCGGTTTCGAGCAGCCTGGTCTCGTACTCACGCAGCACATCGACAACATCCTTTGGTCGTACGCTCCCTGTATAGGGGATAACGCGGTGGTCGGTGGCCTCGACTGCTTCACCCACGCCCAACGATTCGTCGACAGCAACGAGGAGTTCTACATCCTCGACGGCGTCCAGTTTGGCGAGCTTTGATTCGACATACTCCGGCGTCCAAAACCCCATCACCTCGAAGTAGATGAGACAGTCCCCATACTTGTAGTCGAAGGCGAAATCCGGAATCATCACGCTGTCTGCGGCTTCTAACAGATCTGGCTCGCGGTGTAGCTCCCAATCGAGATCAAGTGCTTCAAATCGGGCCGCAAACTCGCGTTCGACACCGCTGTCGTAGCTTGGCTCTGCAACTGGCTCGGTGCCGGGTGCCGATACATCACAGGTTTGTAGCCGGAGTTTGCGTTCTGTGCCGTAATCTTCGACTGTGGCTGCTAACTCCCAGTCGTTGGTGGTTGCGACAGACCGCAACAAGCGCCCAAAGGCAGTGCCATACCGTCGTGTTCGTCGGAAGAGCCGGTCTGGGCCAGTCACGACAACTGTTCGCTGGCCGGCCAGACTGCCAGATTTGTCGGCGGGCTGTTCGATTTCATACATCAGCCCAAGCCGCTTAATCGCCCGAATGAGGGCTTTCGGATCATCGCTTCGAATCCGCACCTCGGTTGCATTGAAGAGTGCAGTCTGTGCCAACGAGAGATTATACTGCTCGATCAGTGTGTCTGGATCCCATCTGGTATCAAACTCGTCTAACTGCTGGTTACACTCTCGGTCGGCATAGAGTGAGCTTTCGATACACTCGGCATCAATCGCTAGATCAGTTGCCGCCTGGGCGAGTGCTTCAGTTCGTTCCTCCGCGGAGGCAACGCCCACTGTTTCTGCTGCCTCAAATGCGGCTCGGCGGGCGCGTACCGGTGGCACACTCGCCACGGTCTCGAATGTCGCCTCCCGATCCAACAGCGCGGCAAGCCCACGGACGAGTTTGAAATCGTCGGCCTCCTGCTCTAAGGTGGTCAGTGCATCATCAAGCGCGTCGCGTTTCTCGCCAACGTGGCCTTGATACGTCCCAATCAGCTTGGCAGCCAGTGGGCGAGATTCCCGGCCGATAAACTCTGGGCGGTAGCTGTCGCCGCGGCGCGTGACTCGCAGCAGATCCTTCCGCAACACGTGGTGTGGTAGATGCCTCGCTAATAAAAACACCCCGTAGCAGAGTCGTGTGCGACGATCACCGCCGACGCTGTGACACTCGCGTTTCGGCTGTTTCGCTGCTCACCAACTCATACAGAATCGCTCGTCCGTCATCCGCTTTTGGTCGGAGAATCCGGCCCAGACGCTGGGTAAACTCGCGTTCGCTCCCGCTGCCGGAGAGGATCACGCCGACGTTGGCGTCGGGCACATCAACTCCTTCATCAAGCACGTTGGCTGTGATAATCCGACTGTAGGTGCCGTCTCGAAACCGATCCAAAATCTCTCGTCGTTCGCTGCTGGACGTTTCGTTGGTGATCGCCGGCAACAGAAACTGCTCCGAGAGTTGGTAGACTAACTCGGTGTGGGCCGTGAAAACGATCACTCGGTCGTCAGCGTGGCGGTCGAGAATCCGGCCGAGTTGGTGCTGTTTGTTCTCGGCGTTCATCATGATCTTGCGGGCCCGCTGTTTGGCAAGCAACGCCTCCCGTGCTTTCGGATCGGAGCCAGACCGCTTGACTAGCTGCTGGTAGTCGCTGCCGCTGGAAAACTCGATATTCGAGTTGCGGATATACTCGATGAATGTGCCTTGGGCCTCGTCGTAGTCAGCGCGTTCTTCGGGTGTGAGCTCGACTTCGATCCGGCGGATTTTGTAGGGCGCGAGATGATCACCCGCAAGCTCGTCAGTTGCGATGCTGTAGACGCGGTCGCCGATCAGCTCAGCAACTGTCTCGTGGGCACCATCCGGGCGTTCGAATGTGGCTGTCAACCCCAGTCGGTCGGGCGCGGCGAGCAGGCGAGCGATATCCTGATACCCCTCAGCACCGAGGTGGTGGACTTCATCGAAGACAACGAGTCCAAACTGGTTGCCAATCTCGTCGGCTCGGAGATAGGCTGAGTCGTACGTCGAGACTGTCACGGGTTCGATTCGCTGTTCGCCACCGCCGAGTCGTCCAATCGGGAGATCGAACTCGGATTCCAGCTCCTGTTGCCACTGTTCGAGCAGGTCGATTGTTGGCACCACAATCAGCGTCGGCTCATCACAAGCCGCCATCGCAGCCAGCGCGATGACGGTTTTGCCCGCGCCAGTTGGGAGTTCAACCACGCCCCGGCGGTTGCTCTCAAGCCAGGCATCAACTGCCTCCTGTTGGTACTCCCGGAGTTCGTAACTTGTCGTCAGCGAGATTGGTTCAGTTGCAAGCACGCGATCATCGACAGCGGCATCGCGGTGGGCCAAGAGATCGCGGATTGCCGCATACCGGTAGGCTGGTGCGCGTGCGGTTTTGCTTCGCGGATCGGTCTCAACACCCGGCAGCGTCGCAAGCGATGGATCCTGCTCCTGATCGCTCTCTATCTGGATCGTCCCCTCCACAAAGCCGAGTGTGACTGTCACGACCGCGTTTCTCAGGGCAGCAGTAAATGTACTGTGGGTCGACTATCCAGCGACGGTGGACAGCGGTCGGGGTGTTTGCGACGAGACAGCGGTCGGGGAGACTATATACTGGCCACCGCTTGGTTCGGGTACTGCATGCAGTCGTTGCTGGTTGTAGCAAGTGGGTTATTCATTGCTACCCATATCGACACGCTTGTCGTCATCAGCGCGTTTTGTGCTGACAACGATTACCGCATCTGGGAGGTGTTTGTTGGCCACCTCGTCGGGTTTAGCGTTGGGCTGGGAGCCGCCGTTGTCGGGAGCATCGTCGCCGCCGCGTATCTGGAGTCGTGGACGTTTTTGCTCGGCCTGCTGCCCTTTAGTCTTGGACTGTGGGGCATCATTCGGAAACCGCCCGAGGAGGTTGTTGCTGAAACAGCGGTCGTCCCAAACCCCATTGGCCGCATTGGCGTCGTGACAGTGATGGGGATCGGACTCAGCGGTGAGAATATCGCTGTCTTTATTCCGTTTTTCGCTACCCTTGAGTCAGCCGAGTTGCTGCTGGTTGCGGTGTTGTATCTCCTCGGTGCAGGCGGTGTGTTTGTGCTCGCGCTTGGAGTTGTCCACTACGTCGCCAGCGATGGCATCTCTGATCGGCTGGATCGGTGGCTTGTTCCGACGGTGCTGATGGCGATTGGTGCCTACGTCTTTTTAACGGGACTGCTCATTCTCTGAGCGTTTCTCGACTGCTCAGGCCGATAGCTCCTCGCTCACGAGGTCGGTTGCCTCCTGAACCGCCGCTATTGAGCTGAGATAGCCCGCGCCAACGCTTGCCTTCAGCGCCTTGGCTGCCCGACCGGTCAGGACTTCAGGGCCGACCTGGGCGACCGCGCCGTCGCCAACAGAGACGATCCAACCCGGCGCTGAGAACCGAAACGGCTCCAGTTGCGGCTCAAAGCCCTCGCGGCCATTCAACTCCCACTCCACGAGTCGGGTGATGTTTTCGGCCGCCGGTGTGGCTGCCCTGATTGCTGCCGACGCACTCGCTGGCACTGCCTCGCCTTTGGCATCTACTATTCGGGCTGCATCACCCAGCGCGAATGTGGTGTCGGTCAGCCGAAGATCACGGCGAACCACTGGGCGATCGCCAGCCATCGCCTCTCCGCCTGCGATGCCGCCAGTCCACACAAAGAGGTCAGTATCAATTGTCGTTGTGCCATCAGCTGATTCACGGGTCGTTGTCACCGTAGACGCAGTTGCTTCGGTGACGACAGTATTGGTTCGAATCTCGACATTTCGATCTGTGAGGGCGTCTGCAACGGCGGTTTGGAATGCTTCGGGAAATGTTGGCGCAACAGCCGACTGCTGTTCAAGCAGAATAATTTCGATCGCATCACCCATTTCCGCTTCAGCAGCGAGGGTAGCCAACTCACCAGCGACCTGCACACCTGAGAGGCCAGCCCCGCCAACAACGATGGTTGCTGGCTCACCGCGATCAATGAGCGCGGTGGCACGGTCTCGCAATGCTTCTGCATCGTCGATGGATTTGAGCGGGTAGCCGTGGGTTTCGACACCTGGGAGCTCATAGAAGGCGGTGTCAGCACCCAAGCAGATGGCTCCGTAATCGTACTCCAGCACTGTTCCATTAGCGAGTGTGACGCTGTTGGATTCGGTATCGACATCCGTCACTCGTTCGGTACAAATCTCAGCGCGATCAAAGAGTGAATCCAGCGAGACTTCGATCGCATCAGTAATCGAGGGCCGTCTGATAACACGGTGGAGTTCGTGTTGGACGAGATGGGTTTCGGCGGCATCTACCAGCCGCAGCGTTGCGTCGGCAGGAAGCGACTGCTCCAGCTTTCGAGTGAGTGTGACACCGGCATAGCCGGCCCCAAGCACAACAACATCCATACCATGGGTTGGGCCGCCAGCCGAAAGAACATGCCGCTCCGAAGCCTGATTCGCGTGACCGACGGAATTTTGCGTTCGCTTCATCGAGTACTGACGTGGTTGGAATCGGTCTCACAGCGGCTGTCGGGGATGCCCTCATCGATGTTCTGCCGCGGGTCATCCAGATTTCAGTGGTGATCTCGGTTGCGGTCTACGTTGCGAATGTTGCTGTTGCGTTCGGCCTTGTCGAAAAAATCGCAAGCCTCTCTCGACTCTTAACAGGGCCAGCAAATCTGCCTGATGAGGTCGGCACGGCAATTTTGACGACCACTGCTTCGACAACCGCGGGGTATGCGATGTTGGCTGATCTTCGTGAGTCGGGGTATCTGGATGACACAGCAACGCTGGTTGCGGTGGTGATGAACACATTTTTTGGATTCACCCAGCACGTCTTCACCTACTATATTCCGGTGTTGATCCCGATTTTGGGGCTTGAGGTTGGTGTCTTCTATGTCGGCACCCGAGCACTGATCGCGCTGTCAATCACGGTTGTCGGCATTCTCGCGGGTGCGGTGTTGCTCTCTGACCGAAACTTCGATGCCTCTGTCCAACTTGATCCAGATGAGCTTGCTGCGGAAAATCAGACACCTCGCCAGCGACTCGTTTCGGCCTGGGAGCGAACGTGGCCAACGCTTCGCCGCCTCATTCCACGGCTAGTGATTATCTATACTCTCGTCACACTGCTTGTCACACAGTATGATCTGGCTGCGATCACTGGGTCGGCTGATCCGCTTGCTGAACTCGTGGGGCTGCCAGCAGCCGCTGTCCCCGTGATTGCTGTCTATACCTTTGATACGACTGCTGGCGCGGCAACAATTGCACCCATGTTGGGCGATATCTTCACGCCTCGGCAAGCGGTCGCAACACTGCTGCTCGGTGGGATTGTCTCGTTTGCGGTTTCAACATTCAAGCGGTCAATCCCGTTTCAGTACGGGATTTGGGGAGCCGCATTCGGCACAAAAGTCATTGTCGTCAACACGGTGCTGAAAATATTCTTCATCAGCATCAGCGTGGTGCTGATCTTGTCGCTCTAGTTGGTTCTTAGTAGCTGCCGTTCAAACCCCCACTATGAGCCGTTCTGTAATCGTTGTTGGCGGTGGTGTTGCTGGGCTTGTTGCTGCCCGCCACCTGGCGGAAGCCGGTGTCGATGTCACACTCTATGAGCAACGCGAGACAGTCGGTGGCCGCGTTCGCTCCCGGACTGTTGATGGCTACACACTCGACTGTGGGTTTCAGGTGCTTTTCACCGGCTATCCAGCAATCCAGCGCGAACTCGATCTCAATGCGTTGGATCTACAATCATTCAAACCCGGCGGCGTTATCGCCCGCCCTGGCAAACGCTCGGTGCTTGCTGATCCACTCCGTGATCCACTGGCAGCCTTTGAGAGTCTCATCAACACGGAAGTCTCCTTCAGCGATAAGTTGCGGACGCTCGCGCTGCGACAGGATTTGGCTGGCCGCGAGTACGACGACCTCTTTGCTCGGGAAGATGCCTCCATCCGTTCGTATCTCACCGACTGGGGGTTCTCGGATCGCTATCTCTCGAATTTCATCGCCCCATTCTACGGCGGGATCACGCTGGATCGAAGCCTCGAAACGTCGAAACGAGTGTTTGAGTACACCTTCAAAGCTCTCAGCGAGGGCCAAACAGTGGTGCCTGCAGCGGGGATGGGTGCAATCGGCCAGCAACTCGCTGCTCAGGCTACCGAAGCCGGCGCGGAAATCGTCATAGGCGAGGCAGTCACCGAACTCACACGCAAGCGACGCCACGCGGTCGTCGTTACCGACACTGACCGACGCGCCGTTGATCGCGTTGTTGTCGCCACCCCACCGAAAGTCGCCGCCCGGCTCACCGGCACCGACGCTATCCCAACCGAAGGCGTCGGCTGTGTGACCCAACACTACGTCTTACCTGAGGCCCCACCACTCAACTCCGGCAAGCGACTGCTGTTGAACGCTGGTGGCTCGGAACCAAACACCGTCGTCCCGATCTCGTCGGTCGCACCCTCTTACACGACTGGTGATGATCTGCTGCTCAACGCAACCTTCCTCGGTCAGCCAGCCGCAACCCGCGAGGAGTTGGCTGAGAAAACCCGCGACGCGCTTGAATCGTGGTTCCCCGAACGAAGCTTTGAGAACTTAGCACTTCTCGCCACAGACCGGATTCCGTTTGCGCAGTTCGCCCAGCCGCCGGGAGTTCACGACGCACTACCGGATGTCCGAGATGGTGGTCGCCGCACCTATCTGGCTGGTGAGTACACCGAGTGGTCGTCAATTCAGGGCGCGATGAAAAGCGGCCAGCGGGCGGCTGAAGCGGTGTTGGCTGATCGGTAACGACGAACTGGTTGAGCTGATAGCGCGGAGTGAACGCTGGCGTCACAACAGCCGACGAAACTCAC
>OBKM01000421.1_pt1 | contig 21171 bp, 22 predicted proteins | sample 1519691 | NCBI WGS metagenome assembly OBKM01 (sample SAMEA37050418, study PRJEB22526) | metagenome | biome: saline pan; feature: lake; material: water | place: Egypt | collected 2015 | depth 0.5 m | reverse complement strand
GGGTGCTGTGGGTTCTCGAACAGCTGTTCGGTCGGCCCGACCTCGACGAACTCGCCGAGATACATGACTGCGACCCGGTCACAGACCTGTCTGACGACACCGAGGTCGTGACTGATAATCAGCACCGACAGCCCGAGATCGTCCTGAAACTCCTCGATCAGTCGCAGGATCTCCGACTGGACCGAAACGTCCAGTGCCGAGACTGGTTCGTCCGCGACCAGCAATCGTGGATTCACTGATAACGCACGCGCGAGGCCGATCCGCTGTTTCTGCCCGCCGGAGAACTCGTGTGGGTACCGTTTCATATCGTCGGCAGACAGGCCAACGCGTTCCAGAAGATCGCCGACGATTGACCGTCGTCGTTCCCTGTCAGCCATCCCCTGGACGATCAGGGGTTCAGCCACCGCATCGCCGATATTCATTCGAGGGTCGAAGCTCGAATCGGGATCCTGAAAGATCAGCTGGACGTCCCGACGGAACTCCCGGAGACGCTCCGTGTCGTACTCCAGTATGTTCTCGCCGTCGAACAGTACCTTCCCGTCGGTCGGGTCTTCGAGCCGGATCATCGACGATGCGGCAGTCGATTTTCCACAGCCCGACTCGCCGACGATGCCGAACGTCTCCCCGCGCTCTAGCTCGAAACTGATCCCGTCGACCGCCTTTGCCCGCCCTATTTCGGTGTTCAGCAGTCCTTTCGTGATCGGGTAGTGCTTTTTCAGCCCCTCTACTTTGAGTAGTGGTTCGTCGTGTCTGCTCATTTCTGAGCGTCACCCCCATCAGTCGCCATGTCGGTGTCGGTGGTGCCGACAGACGAGCCCAGAACGGTTTCGGAGTCTTGGCCAGGACCGAAGTGGACGCAGGATGTGGTGTGTTGGGGGTCGTCCCCGACCTGATACATCGGCGGCTGGTCCCCCGTCCGACACTCCGCTATCGCGTGCGGACAGCGTTCAGCGAACCGACAGCCGTCCGGTGGTGACTTCGGATCGGGCAGATCGCCCGGAATACCGCCGATGGTACCGGTTCCCGGCAGACAGTCGAGCAGGGCCCGGGTATACGGATGTGCGGGCTCCGCGAAAATCGTCTCGACCGGTCCCTGTTCCATGATCTTTCCGGCGTACATCACAGCTACGCGGTCGGCGATCTGGGCGACGACGCCCAGGTCGTGCGTAATGAACAGCATTCCCATGTCACGCTCGCTCTGTAACTCATCGAGGAGCTGCAGGATCTGTGCCTGAATCGTCACGTCGAGTGCTGTCGTCGGTTCGTCCGCGATCAACAGGTCCGGCTCGCAGGCCAGCGCGATCGCGATGAGCACTCGCTGTTTCATGCCGCCGGAGAACTCGTGTGGGTAATCGGTGAGCCGAGAGCTCGCTTCGGGGATGCCCACCTGCGTGAGAAGCTCGACAGCCCGCTCCGTTGCCTCCGATTTCGTAAGGTCCGAGTGGAGCGTGATCGCCTCCCGGATCTGCCAGCCGACGGTGTACACCGGGTTGAGCGCCCCCTGTGGATTCTGGAAGATGTGGCTCACTTCGCCACCACGGATCTCACGGAGTTCGGCGTCGGACATCTCGGTCACTTCACGGCCCTTGATTCGCACTGATCCGTCCGGGACGAACGCTGGTGGTGATTTATACAGCTGTGTGACCGCCTCGCTGGTCACGGTTTTCCCCGACCCGCTTTCGCCGACGATCGCAACCGTCTCCCCGGCTTCGACCGTCAACGAGATGCCGTCGACGGCTTTGACCGTGCCGCTGTCAGTCCGAAAGTAGGTATGCAGGTCCGATATCTCCAGCAGCGGCCTGCTCGCTCCTGATACAGTGCCAGTACTTCTGTCGTCGTCGATAGGTGAACTCATTCTCCGCTACCTCCATGTCGTGGATCTAATGCGTCCCGCAGTGCATCGCCGAGGAAATTGAACGCCAGAATCGTGAAAAACAGGAAAACACCGGGGATCGTGGCGATCCACCACGCGGTCCGTAGCTGATCGCGACCGCCGGAGATGAGCCTGCCCCACGAGGGAACCGCAAGATCACCGAGCCCCAGGAAGGCGATCGCTGCCTCGGCGAGGATGATCGTCGGGATCGTGAGCGATGCTGCAGTGATAAGGCTATTCGAGATGTTCGGCAGGAGGTGACGTCTGATCGTCCAGAACGACGATGCTCCCGCGTTTATGGCTGCCTGAATGTATGGCTCCTCACGACGTTGTAACGCCTCCGCCCGCATGATCCGGGCAGAGGATCCCCACCCGAAGAGACCGAAGATGAGGATGAGCACGAAGAGGCTCCCACCGATGGTGTACGCCAGCAGGAGGAACAGGAAAAACGTCGGGAAGGTGATCTGGATGTCGACGTATCGCATCAACAGTTCGTCGACCAGACCGCCGTAGTACGCCGCGGTCAGCCCGACGGTTGCGGCGATGGTAATACTGAGCAGGGTCGCGATCAGCCCGACCTGCATACTGACTTCCATGCCGTAAATGCTGGCCAGCAGGATGTCTTCTCCTGATGATGTCGTGCCCAGCGGGTGGGCCCAGCTTCCCTGACACATCGTCACGTCGTCGACAACTGTGGTCCCACCGGGGCATTCGTTGCCAGTGACATAATCTTCGATGGAGGTCCAGACGGGTGGCTGGTTCTCTAGACCCGGCGTCCGCTCTGGCTCCGGGAGCACCCGGGAGCCGATCACGCCGATCGCGAAAATGACAAGCAGGAATAGCCCGCTGATCACGGCAGCCTTGTTCTTCCGGAACTCCTTCCAGTAGTACCGGGTCATTCGCGGATTCTCGTACAGCGGGACGATCCCGTAGTAGACGATCACCAGCAGCGTGATCGACCACAGCCAATCGACCGGCGATACGGTTCCCAGTACCGGGAACTCAGCAGCCCCCGTCTCAGCGATGTATTGCGAGTAGATATCGTAGAGGACGCCGAGCAGCCAGACCGTGACGATCCCAAACCAGGCGTACTCCTTTCGCGGACGCGGGGTATCGTCACTATCGATCCGTGACCAGTCGATCTGCTCGAACGTCTGGGCGTCTTCGGGATTTCCGCCGTCGGTCTCGGGTGATCGGTCGTTCTCACTCATTATCGATCACCGTAGTCGATCCGTGGGTCAAGTATCGCATACATGATGTCCTCGATGAGGTTCCCGATGATCGCGATGAACGTCGGAATCAGGATTGTCATCGCGACCAGATCCGTGTCCTGCCGGATGATCGCGTCCAGCGACGCGAGTCCGATCCCCGGGATCCCGAAGACGATCTCTACCAGATAGGATCCAAACAGGACGAGTCCCAGAATCCGTCCGACCAGAATCGTCATTAGCGGGATCGAGGCGGGCCGCAGGATATGTTTTGCGACGATCGTTCGATCGCTAACACCTTTCGATTTCGCGGTTTTGACGAACTCCGCGTCGACGTATTCGAGTGCCTCCGCCCGTGCGTATCGCATCACAGAGGCGATTGCGCCAGTCATCACGACGAACGTGGGCAAGATCAGCTGTGTGAGGTTCTGTGGACTCAACACGCCGATATAGCGTTCTCCCTCGAACTCCTCGCGTATGAACGCCGGGTGCTCGCTGCTGGCGGTATCCAGTAGCACCCATCCACCGTCCGCTGACTTGACGATAGCGGCGTTCCAGCCGATATCGACCCAGCCGAGGAACGTCCCGAAGATTACGAGCAGGACGATACCGAACCAGAAGTTCGGAATGCTGATACCGAAAAACGCGATGAACGTCGCGGCGTAATCTTTGGTGGTGTACTGGTTGACTGCGGAGTACAGCCCGATGACCGTCCCGATGATGGTCGACAGCAGGATTGCCGGGACGCCGTACATCAGTGAGTACGGCACCGTCTCCTTGATTACTTCACTAACCGGCTGACTGTACTCGTACGACCAGCCCCAGTCGCCCTGGACCATGTTCACCAAAAACTCGAAGTACCGTTCGTGAAACGGCTTGTCGACGCCCAGACGTTCCTGTTCGGCCTGCACGGCCGTTTCGATATCAACGCCGTCGACTGCCGCCTGGAACTCCGCCTGCATGATCCGCTGGTCGGGCACCAGGTCCATCAGGAGGAAGGTGATCGTGAGGATGATGAGGGTCGCAAATCCGGCCCAGAGAGTTCGTCGAATAATATACCATTTCATGTGGAGTATTGCGTACTAAAATATGGTTAGAGCGGCCGCGTAGTTGCGCTAGACCTCGTCGAGGCTGAACGTGTCGTTCTCTCTGAGGAGGTCCCGTGCCGCGACGATATCGTCCTCGGTGATCCCGGTACCGTACGCCGTGACCGCGGATTCGTCGTACCACTCGGACCAGGTCGGCTGGTGGGTAACAGCGGGTTCCGTCCGACCGCGCTGGATGTCCTGCGTGATCGTATCCTTGTCGATGACACGGGCGATCGCTTCACGACCGTCCCGCTCACGACAGATTGGGCTTCCGTTTGCCCGCTGGTTGTAGAACTGGAAGTTGATGTAGGGGTCTTGCTGATCCTCGACGCGGATCTCGTCGACGGCTTCCTCGAACTCCTGGATAACCTCCGTCGGGAGACCCATCCGGTCGGCCTCGCCTGCCCGGAATCGCTCGACACGAGTGGACTGCTCGCCCTCGACGTCGAACTGATAGGTATCGAAGTACGGTGCATCCGCCCACGCGTCGTCCATCTCCTGGACGTTGCTGTCCTCGGTGTGCTCGCGCATGTAGTAGTCGTCGTTCCGGGTGACGGTGAAGTCGCCCGTTTGCCCTGCCGTCCGGTCCTCGAACGTGTAGGGGCCGAGGTTTCCGGTCCAAGTGAAGTCCTGCACTTCGTCGGAGGTCCGGAGCGCCTGTGCGTCGGGGGCGTACTCCTCGAACAGCTCCTTCGGCAGGACGTCCTCGCCCCAGATGACGGGGCGGAACGGGAACAGACCGTCGGGCTCGGCGATTTCGATCTGGAACTCCAGCTCGCCCGTCTCTTCGACGTTCTCGACGACATCGTACGAACCGATCGCTTCGCTCGGCGGGACCTCCTCGTCCCAGAAGTCGGCGGCGTCGTCGGCGACGCCGTGGACCATTTCGATCTGGAACACCCAGTCCTCGGCGGTCATCTGCCCGTAGGAGTTCCCGTCGGCGTCCGTACCGAACTCGAGGTTGTCCCGGAGCGTACACACGAACACCTGCTCGTCACCGGTGTCCTCGATATCGATGTGCAGCGGGACGATCTCGTCCTCGGTGTCGATCACGTACGATCCATCGGTCAGTAATGCAGTTCGCAGTGCGGAGTTGTTGTCGTCTTGCTCGGGCAGGAACGCTTCCGAGAAGGGGACGTTGTCGAGCCAGACGTAGTCTCCGCCAACGGTTTGCTCGTCGCGGTATCGGTTGATCGTCCCGAGGTCGCTGCCATACAGGTTGAACTCGTCGGTGGTGTTGATCGCCTGATCGAACCCAATAAAGTCGAGTCCCTGCGAGAGGAAGTTCGCCGGGAGCTCGTCGGTCAGGGTTCCCATGATCTCGTTGAGTGCCTCCTGGCGCGCATCCTGTCCCTCGGCGGCCCGGAAGTCATCGTAGAGGCCGCGCATGTCCACGTCCGGCTGGTAGCCGTACGCGTTGACGGCGCTGTCTTCCAGCCAGAACACGTCGGTGTTCCCCGGCGTGCGCGGATACGAGTTCGCGCCGATACCGATGAGGATGTCCCAGTCGTTCACCGTTCGGGTTCGATCCGGCGGTCCTGCGTTTCTGCCGACCGGCCCGTACTCGAAGTCGTCGGGGTCCTCGTCCGGGAGCGGCTCGGAAAAGAAGTCCTCGCCGAGGATTTCGGCCCGCCCTTCCAGCTGGAGATCGACGCCGATCAGTTCGAGGTCACTCTGGATCTGACTGGCGATGTCGAGCGCTGTATCGCTTCCTTCATCGTAGAAGATCGTCGGCTCGATCCGATTGCCATCCCCATCGTACAACTCGACATCGGGCAGCTCCTCGGACGGGTCGCCGTTCTCGTCGCCATTCTCGCCGCCGTTGCCTTGTTCTCCAAAACAGCCGGCAATTCCTGCTGCGACTCCCGCTCCGCTCACCTGAATAAGTTTCCGTCTGCCGATTCGGGTGCTGTTACCTTGTGGCATATTGTTGGGAACTTATCCTATGCATATATATCTGTTCTTGTTAAATCTGACATAAGTTGATTGTTCATAAACATCATGTGCGAAAAAACAATACGATTAGGTAAGATATGGGTGTTTTAATGAGTGATTGTTTCATATCTTGTAAAAATACCCATAAATTATAATGTCATTCCCAGTGAACGCTTGTCGTTTGTTCTCCTGTCGGTGCTGCCAGTTTATTTTGCTGGACCGACGCTCAGCCTTGTGTCCGTACAGCATGTCGGTCGGGTGATGGACGTCGCTACCCTCAGGATGCTGGACGATCGCAGCCAGATTGCGAGGACGACCGACGACTGGAGAACCCGTTTCGATGGCGTCGTAGTTGCCGGTAGTCTCGGATAGACTCACGATGAACTAATTGTCGACGCTATCGCTGACGCCTTCCATCGCGAATTCGTCGTGGATCCAGCAGAGCGTGGGAGCGTCTCGAACCCGCTGCAGGGTATAGCGGTACGAACCCGGAGCTGGTCGCGGAACACCATTTCGATGCTCTGATGCTATTGCGGGCGTCCGCGAACGATTTGACATCCAGGTCTGGAGCAACCCGGATACCGGCGGGTCTAACCGGCTCTAAGTGAGTAGTGAGGATAATGAGGATGTCAAAATTGCCATAGAGTGGCTCACGAGTAGGGTTACAGTCGACATGGTGGTGTGAGGGTGTCCGTACTACAATATTTGAAGTGAACACTTCGAAAACTGTAGTGGAGCAAGAGATACATTTGACCGACGCCATATTTCGGTCGCAGTGCTCCCTCGTTATCTATTTCAAATCTACTCTGTGCGATATCTGCCGCTCGCGGAGTTGCTCGCGGCAAAAGTATAGCGGGAGGTAGATTTGAACCACGCCAACTTCGGTCGCAGTGCTCCCTCGTTGTCTACTTCAAATCTCCCCGTCGTACGTTTGAGAACTCAGGTATCGCTCGCCGATAAAACGGCTCGCTGTGGGGTTGAGTTCTCAAAAAGTAGCGGGAGGTAGATTTGAACTATGAGGACTGCGCTCGCCGTGCTCGCTTGTCCTTGAGTTCAAATCTACTCGTCGTATTTTCGAGACTCACGGACTCCTCGCTACGCTCGGAGTTATTGTTCGTCTCGAAAAGTAGCGGGAGGTAGATTTGAACTACCGATCTGCGGGTTATGAGCCCGCCGGAATCTCCTGGCTATCCCATCCCGCTACATTCTCGTACCGCTGTCCGCTAGTTAAGGGTTGTGTTTCGGCCGCCCCATGTGGGTTCTCCTCACTCGTGGACGCTCCAGGTGAAGTAACTCTCCGCGAGAAAGTTGACGACGAACCCACAGGCGATGCCCACGGCGTTGGCCAGCAGGTACGGGACGCCGAACACCCGCACCAGTATGGAGAGAACGACAGTCGCGACTGTGAGGCCGCCGAGACGGACGGTGTTCGAGGTGGCAAGCCGTTCGAGAACTGAACGCAAGCCGTCATCGCCCCACTGGGCGAACGTCCAGCGTTCGTTCAGAACAAACATGACGACGATCGCAGTTTCCACGGCGATGATCTTTGCGAGTTCCAGTGGCAGCTCCCAGCGTTCGACGAGCGTGATCAGGACGGCAAAATCGATGGTCGTGCCGACGAGCCCGACAGTGCCAAATCGAAGGAGGCGACCCCCGGACAGCAGTGATCGCAGCCGCGCCTGCACGATGTCGAACATCCGTGGTCGTCGTATATCCTCCCCGTGGCAGTGAAAAGCCATGTGGCTCGCTGCCGTGACATTTAATTACTTGACCTGTGACGTACCCGGAGGGAGTAACGTGTTTGACAGTGGTCACCCGGACGAACTCGCCCGGCTTGTCGACGGCTTACCCGGCCTCGTCTATCGGTGTGAGCCACAGCCACCGTGGGAGATGGCTGTTCTGCGTGGACGCGTCGAGTCGCTTACCGGATACCCGCGTTCGGCGTTCGAGGACGACGAGATCAGCTACGGTGAGCTGGTTCGGGACGACTCCTTCGAGCGGCTAACCGAGAGCGTCCAGACGGGTATCGAGACGCAATCGCAGTTCACGTCGACGTACGAGATTCGGACGCGAACCGGGACCTCGAAGCACGTTTTCGAGCGTGGCGCGCCGATCGTCGAGGACGATGCGGTGGTTGCGCTCGCGGGTGTCATCGTCGAAATTACCGAACAGAAGGAGTACGAACGGCGACTGCAACGCCACAACGACCTGTTTTCGCGCACGCAGGAGCTGGCCGATGTCGGTGGTTGGGAGCTCGAGGCGGCTACCGAAACGTTGCGGTGGACCGATCAGGTCAACCGCATCCACGGTGTCCCCATCGGCTTCGACCCGAGTATCGAAGACGCACTGGAGTTTTATCATCCCGAGGATCGGCCGGTAATCCGACAGGCAGTAAACCAGGCGCTACAGGACGGCGAGCCGTTCGATCACGAACTCCGTATCGAGACCGGTCACGGGGAACAACGCTGGGTTCGCGCCCGGGGAGCTCCACAAGTTGAGAACGGCGAAGTGGTCCGACTACGGGGGGCCGTTCAGGATATCACCGACCGACGCGAGCGCGAGCGATCGCTACAGGAAGAAAAGGCACTGACACAGAGTATCTTCGAGGCGCTGCCGGACATACTCTACGTCTTTGATGAAACGGGCCAGTTTACACGGTGGAACGATCAGTTCCGGACCGTTACTGGCTACTCCGACGCCGAGATCGAAGCTATGAGTCCCGAGGATTTCATCGTAGCCTCCGATCGTGATGCGATCAAGGACAAAATCCGGACAGTCCTGGAAGACGGGGAGACCACGACGGTCAAGGCGCGGTTACAGACCAGCTCCGGCGAGCAGGTCCCATACGAGTTCACGAGTGCACCGCTCTCGACCAGCGACCGTGCGGAGGTGGTCGGACTCGGCCGAGACATCTCGGGACAACTGGAACGGCAGCGACGCTTCGAGGCGGTATTCAACAACACGTACCAGTTCACGGGGCTGTTACGTCCCGATGGAACGCTGATCGAGGTAAACGATGCCGGACTCGAATTTACGGGCACGAACCGCGACGAGGCCATCGGGTCCAAACTATGGGAGGCTTTAGAGCTTTGCACCGACGACGCGGAGGGGGCACTCCGGCGTGGCTTCGAGCAGGCGCTATCCGGCGACTCGTACCGAGACGAGCTTCGTGTGCGAGCCGCCGGGCAGGAGTCGGTCATCGACTTTTCGATCAGGCCGATCACGGACGACACCGGCGAGGTAGTGTTTCTGGTTCCGGAAGGGCGCGATATCACCGAGTTCAAGGAACGAGAACACTTGCTGCAGGTCCTCAACCGACTCCTGCGTCACAATATTCGGAACGACCTGACCGCGATCCGGGGGTACGCAGACACCCTTGCGGAGTCGGTGGCCGACCCGACACAGCTTGGGTACGCAAAACGGATCGATGCTGCGGCCGAGAACTTGTTGTCGACCAGCGAGAAAGCAAAGGAGATGGTCGATTTGATCCTCACCCCTGTCGAGCACACCCCCAATCTGGCAGTCGGGCCGGTGGTAGAGGAGGTGTCACAATCGGTAGAGCGGGATCATCCAGCAGCGACTGTGAACGTATCTGTCGAGGACGCGGTCATCGCAGCATGTGATGAGCGAATCGAAATCGTCCTCGAACAGCTGATCGAGAACGGCATCGAGCACAACACGGACGATCAGCCACACGTCACCGTTCGTGTCTCTGCTCGGGGGGAGGCTGTACAGATCGAGATTGCAGATACCGGCCCGGGAATCCCCGACGACGAGTGGTCGATGACGAACGAGGAAGCGACCGAATCACCCTCGCAAGTCCGTCACGGGCAGGGGATGGGACTGTTACTCACACAGTGGATCGTCGACGAGTTCGGTGGCTCGGTCCAGTACAGTAAGCGGCCCGAAACGGGCAGTCTCGTCGTTGTCCATCTCCCCGTGGCGTCGACCGCCGAGCAAAACGACTAACTCGCTGCCACGATAGGTCCGAGTATGACACGTGTCGCGCTGATCGCACACGACGACAAGAAATCGGATATGATCGAGCTGGCACAGGAACACGAGGAACTACTGCAGCAGTACGACCTCATCGCCACGGGGACGACCGGCAAACGCCTGATGGAAGAAACCGATCTGGAGATCGAACGGAAAGAGTCCGGCCCGCTCGGCGGCGACATGATGATCGGTGCTGAAGTTGCCGAAGGAATCCTCGACGGGATCGTCTTCCTGCGTGATCCGTTGCGCGCACAGGCCCACGAACCGGATATCTCCGCCCTGTTGCGGATCTGTGACGTTCACGACACGGCGCTGGCAACGAATCTCGCTTCCGCCGAGTATCTATTAAAGGGGCTTGCGGATCGACCGGTCCATCGGAACGACTAGCTGCGCGATCGACTCAACCCGCTCGCTCGATGACGGTGACCTCACCGGCGTCGAGTCTGTCGACGTCGAGGAAATGTGGAATATACTCCCGTTTATCATACGTTTCGCGCTCGTCTTCACTACCGGCGACACACCATAGCTGGACCTCGTCTGGGCCGTGCCAGTCGCCGTTACGGTTGATCTGGAACAACGTCAGTTCCTCGCCATCGTGCTCGATGACGGCGTTGCGACGAACCCCGGGATCCCCGCGAATGATGAGGCGCTTCATGGAACTGCGTTCGTACGACCCTCAATTAAGCGCTTCGAGACACGTCGCCGCCGAACCAAACGGGTTTTAAGCGCCCACGGATAACGTCACTCCAAGAGGCCGATATCTATGGAAATGCCACGCCGATTTAACACGTACTGCCCGCACTGCAACGAGCACTACGAACACGAAGTCGAGAAAGTCCGCCGTGGTCGTGAGACCGGGATGAAATGGATCGACCGACAGGAGCGTCGAAACAAGGGTATCGGGAACGACGGAAAGTTCTCGAAGGTGCCCGGTGGCGACAAGCCCACGAAGAAAACCGACCTCAAGTACCGCTGTGGCGAATGTGGAAAAGCCCATCTCCGTCAGGGATGGCGCGCCGGTCGCCTGACGTTCCAGGAGTGATTACAATGGCAGGAAATTTCTACAAGGTCAAGTGCCCCGATTGCGAGAACGAACAGGTCGTCTTCGGCAAAGCCTCCACGGAAGTATCGTGTGCGGTCTGTGGCGTCACGCTTGCCACACCCACCGGTGGGAAGGCGGAGCTACACGGCGAGGTCCTCGAAACCGTCGAGCACCGCCCCGCCGAGGCGCAGTGAGCGTCGAGGTGATCGACGATGAAATTTAGCGGCTGGCCCGAGTCCGGCGAGCTTGTCGTCGGCGAGGTCGACGAGATCGAGGACTTCGGCGTCTTCGTCGATCTGAAGGAGTACGAGGACAAACGCGGTCTAACACACGTCAGCGAGGTCGCGTCGGGCTGGATCAAGAACGTTCGCGATCACGTCCGCGAAGGACAGACGGTCGTCTGCAAAGTGCTCGATGTCGACGAGGACTCCCAGCAGATCGATCTTTCGATCAAGGACGTCAACGATCATCAGCGGTCCGAGAAGATCCAGGAGTGGAAAAACGAGCAGAAGGCGGACAACTGGATGCTGCTGGCCTTCGGCGAGGACGTCGACGACGAGACGTACACTCGCGTCGCCAACGAGGTCCTCGCCGAGTTCGGTAGCCTCTACGATGGCTTCGAGCAGGCCGCGATCCACGGCCACGAGGCGCTGGAGGGAACCGACCTCGACGACGACGATCTCGACGCGCTGGTCGAGACGGCTCGCGAGAACGTCTCGGTGCCCTACGTCAACGTCACGGGCTACGTCGATCTGTCCTGCCCGAGCGCTGACGGCGTCGACTCCATCAAGGAAGCGCTGAAAACGGCCGAAGGAAACGGCGAGGTACCCGACGAAGTCGAACTCGAGGTAACGTACGTAGGCTCGCCGGAGTACCGGATCAAGGTTCAGGCGCCGAACTACAAAACCGCCGAAAGCGAACTCGAAACGAGCGCCGACCGGGCGATCGAGGCGATCGAAGAGGTCGGCGGCACCGGCGAGTTCCACCGCGAACGACGCACCGACGACGAGTAATGAAATCGGATATCCGGATCTGTTCGGTGTGGCGCGAAGCCCACGAACGCCCGGTGTACACCCTTTCTGAGAGCTGTCCCGAGTGCGGAGCCGACGCGGTAAACAGCGCGCCAGCCCCGTTTAACCCCGAGGATCCCTACGGCGAGTACCGACGCGCACTTAAGGAACGCGCACGCGAGTAAGCGGTATGAACGAAGTCGATGTCGAGCATGTAGAGAGCGCCGAGCTACAGGACCCGGTACTCATCGAAGGGCTTCCGGGGGTCGGTCACGTCGGGAAGCTCGCGGCCGAGCACCTGCTCGATGAACTCGACGGGACGCTGGTCCGACGCGTCTATTCGGATCAGTTCCCGCCACAAGTAGAAGTCGGCGACGACGGCGTTGCCGAACTCACCTCCGCGGAGTTTCACGCTGTCGAAACTGCCGGACGTGATCTGCTGGTCCTCACGGGCGATCATCAGGCCCAGAGCAACGAGGGCCATTACGAGCTTACGGACACGTTCCTCGATGTCGCCGAGGGGTTCGGCGTCGATGAGGTCTACGCGCTCGGCGGCGTGCCGACCGGTGAACTGATCGAGGAGTACGACGTGCTCGGCGCCGCATCCGACGAGCATATTGTCGAGGAGCTGACCGACGCCGGCGTCGAGTTTCGGGAGTCGGAACCTGCGGGAGGCATCGTCGGTGTAAGTGGCCTGCTACTCGGCCTTGGCGGACGCCGCGGCCACGACGCTGCCTGCCTGATGGGCGAGACGAGCGGCTACCTCGTGGATCCCAAAAGTGCACAGGCAGTCCTGGAGATCCTGCAGACCGTTCTCGGCTTCGAGGTCGACTTCGGGAGTCTGGAGGAACGAGCCGACGAGATGGAAGAAGTTATCGGCAAGATCCAGGAGATGGAACAGCAACAGAGCGTCCCCAGCGACGACGATCTGCGGTATATCGGCTAGCGTTTCCGCCGTAACGTCTCAATCTCGGGATCCACCACGTATTCTACATTTCCAGCGATGGATCAAAACATCCATGTCCGCGCGAGTGGCAGTCACATACAGAAAGGTGTCACCTGTGACAAAAAAACGCGAATACCGCGACGATTATACCGACAAGAAGCTCTACATTCCCGGCCCGACTGAGGTGCGTGAGGACGTCATCGACGCGATGGCAGAGCCGATGTTCGGCCATCGGATGGACCGGATGACCGACCTGTACACGACCATCGTCGAGGATACGAAGGAGTTCCTCGGTACCGACAACGAGGTCATCATCCTCACCGGCTCGGGGACGGAGTTCTGGGAAGCATCGACGCTCAACCTCGTCGACGAGAACATCCTCGTCGCGACCTGTGGGAGTTTCAGCGAGCGCCACGCCAACGTGGCCGAGCGACTGGGCAAAACCGTCGACACGATCGACTACGAGTGGGGTCAGGCCGTCAAGCCCGAGGACATCCGTGAGGCGCTGGAGACGAGCGACAAGCACTACGACGTCGTTGCCGTCGTCAAAAACGAAAGCTCGACAGGCGTCCGGAATCCGATCGAGGAGATCGGCGATGTCGTCGACGAGTACGAGGACACCTACTTCGTCGTCGACGCGGTCTCCTCGCTGGGCGGCGATTACGTTGATATCGACGAGCACGGGATCGACGTCCTCTTTGCCTCCTCGCAGAAGGCCTTCGCGATGCCGCCGGGGCTTGCGATCTGTACCGTCAGCGACGAGGCGTACGAACGTGAACTCGAAAAGGACGAGGCGTCGTGGTACGGCGGCTTCCAGCGCTGTCTCGACTACTACGACCGGAAGGGCCAGACACACTCGACGCCTGCAATCCCGATCATGCTGGCCTACCGCAAGCAGATGAAGCACATGCTCGAGGAAGGTCACAGGGGGCGTGACCAGCGCCACCGAGAGATGGCCGAGTACACCCGAGAGTGGGCACGCGAGCACTTCGCAATGTTCCCGGAGGAGGGCTACGAATCACAGACGGTGTCCTGTATCGAGAACACGCAGGGGATCGACGTCGCCGAGACAGTTGCCGAGGTCAACGAGAAGTACGATATGGCCTTCTCCAGTGGGTACGGCGACCTCAGCGAGGAGTCGTTCCGTATCGGCCACATGGGCGAACACGACGTCGAGAGCATCAAGGAACTCACTGACGCGATCGAAGACGTGGCGGGCCTCTAGAACGGCTCGGAGAGATACCTTTTCGGCAGCGCGTTCCGGACGGTGACGAGCGGATCGACGACCTGACTGATTTCGAGGCCGCCGACGAGACTGGAGAGCATATACGCTTCCGTCGTCGAGAGCCCGTGTTCGGCGGCAAGCAGTTCGAGTGCGTCCCGATTCGCGAGCGTGCACGCTGTCTCCATCGTCTCAGCGCTGGCGATCGTTTTCCATTCCGTCGGTGTCTCGACGAGCGGTCGCTCAATGTCGACCGCCGGTTCGACGATGTCGACGGTCACGTCGATTTCGGTGGCGATCTCCGCGCCCGTCCCGCACATCTCCCCGTCGGCCATTGCGGCCTTGCAGTCTCCCATCGCGAACAGTGCGCCGTCCTGAAACACGGGGAAGTAGGCGGTGTTTCCACCGGTCATATCGGTCGTATCGAGGTTTCCGCCGTGGTCGTGGGGGACGAGCGTGGTATAGGACTCGTCGGCGGGCGCCACACCGATCGTCCCGATCACTGGCTCGACCGGGATGTCGAGCCCCTCAAACGAGAGCGAGCCGTCCTCGATCGGTGTCATTCGACTGTTCGGCGCTTCGATGCCCGGCTCCCCGTCGAGCAGGCCGAAGCCGTCGATCGTGATGACACGACCTGCTGGCTCAGTGACGCGGATCTCCTCGATATCGATCCGCAGTAAGTCGCCCGGCTCGGCCCCCGCGACGGCGATCGGCCCCGTAGCCGCGTTGACTTCGTCTGGGATCTCCTCGATGACGTCCGCATCGGACTGGACGGCGCCGTCGAGGCTGTCACGGGTTTCGATGGTCAGTTCGGTGCCGGGGTCGACGGTCACGATCGGTTCCATCTCCGGCCGAAACTCGTAGATAGCACCCGCTTCGTGAGACACTGTCTCGCGTGACATAGACAGTACTCCGTCGTAGACCTACGTAAAACGTCCGCCCTCTCAGTGCCCGAGCGCCAGCACGTCCGCTGCCCGAGCGTCCCGCTGGGCACGCTCCGTGAGGTCGTCCGGTTCGAGTCGGTGGATCTCGTCGACAGTCCCGCGTATTTCGGCCTGCTCCGGCGCAAAGCGGTTGCAGCCGGCCGAGATCGTCGCCGTGTCGAACGTTCCGATCGTCCGGGATCGCTCGACGATCTCCGCTTTGTCCATCGTTAGCAGGGGACGATGGACTGGCAGATCGACTGCCCGGGTCGTTACACCCATGTTCGCGGTGGTTTGACTCGACTTCTGTCCGATGGCCTCGCCGGTCACGATCCCAACTGCCTTGCCGTCCTTTGCGACGGTTTCGGCGACCCGGTACATATACCGACGAAACGCAAGCATCCGTCCCTCGCCGATGGTGTTGGCCAGGTGCTCTACCGTCCCTCCGGCGTCGACGATCCGAAGGTCAAACGGGTAGTTCGGGGCGTATTCCGCAAGCGCTCGAACGGACTCGATCGCTCGTTCCCTGTGGTCGACGCCGCCGTAATCGCCCAGATCGAGATAGACCGGACGGATCGGTGCCCCACGGCGCATGGCCTCGTACGCGGCGACCGGCGAGTCGATCCCGCCGCTGATCAGGGCGACGAGCGGTTCCTGTGTTCCGATGGGGAGTCCTCCCGGCCCTTGCCGTTTCTCGACGAAGACGAACGCCTCCTCTTTACGACACTCCACGTGGAAGGTCAGATCGGGATCGTCGAGGTCGACCGTTGGGTCGAACTCCGATGCGACGGTATTCCAGATCGTCCTCCCGCCGAACTCGCCGATATCCTCGCTGTCGAACGGTGTCGTATCGCCGGCTCGACGCGCCTCGACGGCGAAGCTGCCACCGGTATAACATGCCTGTGCAGTCCGCGCGAGCGCGCTCTCGATAGCCTCCCGATCGGCGTCTACAACACAGGCAGGGCTTGCAGAGACGACACCGAACACGTCGCTGGCGGCCGCTGTCGCCGCTTCGACAGTCGCCTCGTCGACGTGAATCAGCGGGCGTGTCCACCGCCGCTCGACATCCCCATCGATCCCCCGGGCCGCCAGCATTCCCTCGACGTTTTCGACGAGCCGTCGCTCCATGGCGTGTTGGACCTGCCGACTCTTGGTGTTCACCTCACCGTGTCGGAGCAAGACGGTGTCTGCGCCCGGAGGATGCATGAATGTAGGTAGATTACAGGCGAATATACGCCCTTTGGAAGTACGCTCTCGTGTCCGTGGGCACTCCCAGATTCTTAGGCTAACCAAAACCCTTTTAGATTTAGGCTCGCCTAAGTCCAGTTGATGAGCACTACGGTCGAGCCGGACGAAAGCGAGCAGGAGTCCTCCGAGCCACCAGTCGTCACTGCCTGTGAAACCACGCCTGGACGGGTCGTCTTCACAGAAGATGGAAACAGCGACGGCTGGATTGCAACGGATCTGAGCGTCCCACTTTACCAGTAACGGACTCCTTGCGACAGCCTGTACAGTTCTATCTTCGAAGAGCGGTCGTCGGTTTCCGGATGCTCTGGGGTGTAGATCACCCCACTGTGTACTTGCCGTCCTTGCCTTCGACCTCGTCTGGTTTCTGTGTCCGAACTTCCGTGTGGACACGTAGCCTGGCGGCAGCAACTCCCCACCAACCGATTAACTGAAAGAGAATATTATTTTTTGAATCTATAAAACACTTTGAGCAAGCATGAATCTTTAAGTGTATCGCGGTTCAATATAGAGTTGCTATGAGTTCGCAGAAGCACGCCCGACAGCAGTTCGGCGACGTCCACGAAAGCGAGGCGCTTCGGATCCCCGAGGACAAGGCCGAACAGCTAATCGAGGCTCTCAACACCGATCTCGCGGCGACGTACGTTCTGTATCACCAGATCAAAAAGCACCACTGGGTCGTCGAGGGAGCGGAGTTCCGCGACCTGCACGTGTACCTCGGTGAGGTCGCGGCGGACCTCGAAGAAGGCGCTGATGTCCTCGCGGAACGCGCGCAGGCACTCGGCGGCGTACCGCTGTCCGGCGGGGCGAACTACGAGGACCGCGCACCAGTAACGCCCGAGGACGAGGATGTCTACGACATCCGAACGTCACTCGAAAACGACCTCGAAATCTTCGGGGATATCGTAGAACAGCTCCGCGAACACGAACAGCTCGCTCGTAACCTCGGGGATCCGGCGACGGCCGAACTACTCCGCGAGGTGCTCATCGACGTCGAGGAACACGGCCACCATCTCGAACATTACCTCGAAGACGACACGCTCGTCACCGAGGCGTCGATGGAGTAAGACCGGCTGCGCTTTTTTCGGTTTTCCGCTTTCCACGTTCGAAGCAACCGCTCCGATAGCCCGCCGAGAGGCACGCTGTTCCCGCACCCTGAATCGGCTTATCACCGAAAAAGATTAATAACTAACACACGCAGTCGAACCGTGTACCGCGGCACTGTAGTAGTAGCAATTCCCCCGGTCGACCACCAGTCACTATGAGTCCCGAGCATACGGTTCTCTGTCTATCTGTGGACGCCGACAGTGCAGAACGACTCGCCAGTCCGCTTCGCTGGTCGTATCCCCGTATCTCTGTCGTTGCGATGACGGCGGTCGACCAGGCAATTACAGAGATCGAGTCCGAAACTGTCGACTGCGTCCTCACGGATCGGCACACCGTCGATTCGGATGAACGCATTCTCAGTGCCATTCGGGGCCAGTACCCCGAGGTGCCGCTGTTGATCGTCTCCAGTGATACACTCGACAGTACCAGCGTCGTTTCGGACGTCGTCGATTTTGTCGATCTCGGCGACAAAACGGGCGAGCAGGCGCTTGGCGGATGGGTTGCAAACGCCGTCGTTCGCGGCTCCGACTCCGCGACACGACCGGGAAGCGGATCGCCTGAGGAGCTGGTCCACGATATCAAACGGTTGCTTGTCGATGCGAACTCGCCGATGGATATCGAACATGCTGTCTGCAATCAACTTACCGACAGAGCTCGATACACGTTCGCGTGGGTGGGAGAGTACGACCCCGGCGAACGCCAGGTCGTCCCCTGGGTAACGAGTACTGCACCCGACGGCTGGCCGACGTCCCGAACCTTCTCTGTCGGTGCGAACGCTCCGGATACCGTTCTCGACGAACTCCTGCGCAACCGATCGATGCAGTTGGTTGACGATATCGAAGCCAGTCCGGCTGCGGTCCCCTGGCAGGCAGCTGCCCTCGAACATGACTGTCAGGCAGCAGTCTTCTTTCCGCTGGTCGAAAACGACGAGCTACACAGTGTGCTCGGGATCTACACGAGCGCTGCCGACGGTTTCTCCGGCGTCGAGTTGAGCGTGCTCGAAGAGATCGCCGACACGACGGCACATGTCCTCGACTCCATGGCGGTTCGCGGCAAGATCGATCAGCAACAGCGAGTGCTCGAGCGGTACGAACGTCTCGTCGAAACTGTCGGCGATGGGATGTACGCTCTGGATGCCGGTGGCCACTTCATGACCGTCAACAACGGGTTGCTAGAAATGTCCGGTTACTCCAGGGAGGGTCTGCTTGGTGAGCACGTCTCACTGCTGCTGGATGAGGCCGATAACGAACGTCGCCGTGAGACGATCGACCGGCTGGAACGGGACGATAGAGAAAAGGAAGCCGTCGAGATTACGCTCACCTGCAAAGACGGGAGCCGGATTTCCTGTGAGAACCAGATCGCCCTGTTGCCCCGAGACGATTCCCACCGTGGAACAGTTGGTGTCCTTCGTGATATTACCGAACGCAAGAAACGCGAACAGGAGTTACAACGCCAGAACGAGCGCCTCGAAGCGTTCGCAAGCATCGTCAGTCACGATCTCCGTAATCCCCTTTCGGTCGCGCAGGGCTACGTCGACCTCGCGACAGAGCAGGTCGGAGAGCTAGATGCGCTTGACAACGTTCAGGCGGGACTCGACCGGATGGAAGACATCATCGGTGACGTGCTTGCGCTGGCGCGTCACGGACAGACAGTCACGGAGACAGAACAGCTCACCCTCGATGAGATCGCCAGTTCGGCCTGGTCGAACGTCACGACACAGCAGGCCCAGCTCGACATCGTGGAGTCTGGACCGATCGCGGCCGACCGATCCCGCTTACTCCGATCCCTCGAAAACCTGTTTCGAAATAGCATCCAACACGGACGAGAGGATGTCGTAATTCGGATCGGCATCCTCCCTGATTCCGGTCGGGGCTCCGGTGATACTGATCGACAGACCGGGTTCTACGTCGAGGACGACGGGCCGGGAATGCCCGAAGAGATCCGTAAGAACGCCTTCGATTCGTCGTTTACCACCTCCGAGGAGGGCCTTGGTATCGGTCTCTGGGTGGTCAAGGAGGTTGCGTCCGCACACGGCTGGACGGTGAGCGTCACTGAAAGCGATAGCGGCGGAGCACGTTTCGAGTTCAGGGACGTTCGATCACAGCCGGAGTGAGTATCGACGGTTCCGGCGAACAGCGTAACATTCTGAAAGCTGGTTCGTCAAAGAACCTAAATATACGACCACCGTGAGATCTCGTATGTCTACCGGCAGTTCGGAGGAGCACCCCCACGGCGAGGATGTCTGTTCCGTCGTCGATTCGCTCGAACAGATCGGTTCCCAGTGGCGACTGATCGTTCTCAACGACCTGCAGGACGGTGAAAAGCGGTTCAACGAGCTCAAGCGGTCCACCGATGCGAGTTCGCGGACGCTCTCGCGTGTACTCGACGATCTTCAGGAGATGGGCTTCGTAACGCGTCGACTCGAAGAGGATGCACCCGTTGCGACGTACTACGCGCTCACAGAGAAGGGGGCCTCACTGTGCCCGGTCTTCGACGAGATCGAGGCGTGGGCCGAGGAGTGGCTGTAACCTCGACTATGTCGTGAACGAGGGGATGCTCTCTACTGGTCATTCCCGGGATGCTCCGCTAGCCAGCGAAGTAGTGCATTGCCTGGATTTTGGGCGCTACTTTCTCGATCGGACCATCGCCGCAGTGACGACAGTGTGGTGGGATCTCGATGTCTTCGAACACGGTCTCACAGCTCTCACAGACGAAATACCGGAGCTCGGTCATAGCTGTGATCCGGGGCCGTTCGTTCAAATCTGTTCCGGCGGCTGTCGACCGATGATGGCGTAGAACGGGGCGGTTCCGGGATGGGCGACGATCCGCTCTGTCCTGTTGAAGCCACCAGCGTCGAAGTACTCCTCGACGAGTTCCCCTCGTTCGTCCATCGACCGGGTTCGCCAAGCCCGGATCGCTTTCGTCGGAAACATCCGGTTGGTGAAACTCACGATCGCGGTCCCCTCAGGTCTGAGGACACGACCGAACTCGCTGAACACGGTACCGGGGTACTGGAGATACTGTACCGACAGCGCACAGCTGAGGACATCGACCGAGTTGCTAGCCAGCGGGATCGTCTGCTCGCTGTTAAAATCCTGCACAAAATACTCATCCAGACGCTCGTTTGCCTCCAACTCGGCTTCGTTGAGCCCATGCCCGACGACGTAGTTAAGATCGACCTCCGGAAGAAACGATACCCAGCTGCTCATCGCATCGAAGACGCGATCACCCGACACCATCTCCGAATCGTACAGCGCCGTCAGTCGAGCGATAAACGCATCGTCCGCGTGCGTGACGAATCGTGGTGACTCGTAAAACTCCGTGTCGTCGTCGGTATCGATCTTCTGCCGGTCGATTTCAGAGAGAATGTTCGACACAGTGGTTCTGTGCAAGGCTCGGAGGAGCAAGTATGCACCGCCCGACGTGGAACCGCTTGTCCAGTCTGGCCTGGGCGAACGACTGGTATCGCTCTGGTACTACTCATCGACCGCGTTCCGGAACGCCACGAGCGCCAGCTCGGCACACCTGAGCCGTGACGGTGTGAGCTCCATCCCGACTAGTTCTTCGATCGTCTCA
>OBKM01000420.1_pt1 | contig 21172 bp, 10 predicted proteins | sample 1519691 | NCBI WGS metagenome assembly OBKM01 (sample SAMEA37050418, study PRJEB22526) | metagenome | biome: saline pan; feature: lake; material: water | place: Egypt | collected 2015 | depth 0.5 m | reverse complement strand
CGCCCGTTTGCGTTCTAGAACTGCTCTCACTCGTTCCCGAACATCTGGCGCATCTTTAGGCTGATTATACACAGTGTATACACAGAACTAAGTGGTCGGGATGAACATCATCGCTATGGGACGCGACGCACAGATCCATATCCGAGTGACCGAAGAGAGGAAACAAGAATGGAAAGAGAGTGTAGCCGCATCGAACGAGTACAAAGATCTGACTCATCTCGTTGTAGCGGCGGTTGAATCTGAACTGCGAAGCGAGTCCGATTCACAACCAACACGATCTGCGGATCCGGTAAATGTCGACCTCTCAACGGTCCATGAGCGTATAGACGATATCCGAGAAGAGGTGGATGATGTTAAAAGGATCTCACTAGACACATTTGAGCTTGTGAGAGAAGATGACGAAATCATGCAGATTGCTACCTTAATCCTCGATAAAATCCCAGAGGTCGAATCCGAAGAGGAGATCCGGAACCGCGTGCCAGAGAGTGAGATCATTAACGAGCGTATTGCCGAAATTGGCCCAAGTTGGCTGTTGAAAAAGAACCTCCAAGCAGAAGGGCATGATGTGTATACGGTCCACCGTGCACTAGACAAACTCATCAATGAGATGGAAACCGTACACGTCGTCGAAGTGGACGTTGATTATACTGACCGTAAAGATACAGAAGAGCGCTACTACCGTCTCAAAGAATGAGCTACCCAATTAACGAGAAGTATACTGACGAGTTCTGTGAGCGGAACGCTAAGTTGCTCTCTCGATTCGAGCGGTCAATGTATCAGACTCGTCCTGACGGGTCTGCTCAAACGTGGACAAGTTCTGCAGTTACCTACACTCGATGGTTTCGCGATCGGCGTGGCAAATCGATCGATGAAGCAGGTAAAGTTGACGTAGATGACTACTACGAATACGTCTCTGGGCAGTATGAGGGCGGTGCGACAGCAGGTGGAAAGTTCGACGGTGTCCAGCAACTCTACCATTGGATGGATCGGAAGGAACTCATTGAAGAGAACTTCACTGAGAGTTTGCTGAGAGAGGATTACGGGATTTCAAACGGAGCGACGCGGCAGGCGCGCGCGCTCCGACAAGAGGAAGATTACATCTCGATTCCACGGAAGGCAGTTGAGCTATTGTGGAAAGAAGAGAATCTCCCGGGACCACGGATCCGAAACGAATTGCTAATCAAATTGCTCTGGTACACAGGGCTTCGATGCTCGGAGATTATCCGTATTCGGATCGGCGATATTGATCATGACGAGCATAAGATCAAGATCTTCGATAAGAAAACCACCGAGTTCCGCCCAGTCTGGTACCCCCAGCGTCTCGAGCTGTTGTTTACTCAGTGGCTTGATCAGGGTGGACGCGATGTGATCGGTCCGCACGGTGGCGAGTCTGAATACCTGTTTCTAACACATCAGAGCCCCCAGATGCGAGCCTCTCACGTATCTCGGATCGTCAAAGAAGCAGCGAAGAACGCAGGTATCAACGAAGTGCTCTACGTTGATGAAGCAGGAAAGAAGAGATGGAAGATTACTGGGCACACCCTGCGACATAGTATGGCGACCTACCACGCTAATAAACTTGATACGAAGGTCCACCATCTACAGAAGATTCTCGGCCACGATGATATCGAGACGACGCTCAAATATGTTGATGAGGACGATAGTGCCATCCGTCAGGCGATGCAGCGGCCATGGAGCTGATGGTTCTACGCTCTTCTTACGATGTCAGCTGTCTCGAATCGCTCAAGGCTGTCAGCAAAACCGAGGATAGTTCATAATTCCGGATAAAAATCTACATATCCGTTACGTCTTCCAGCTTACTTGAACATATATTATTCTTAACACGATATATAAAAGAAGGCGCGGGTTTAAATAACAGAACTGTATCAATCTCGTCAAATCATAATTATTCTGGTAAATCCTACAGTAGAATATCGAAAGTTCTTGCCCACCAATAGAGATATATACAAGGGGGTCGTATTTACATGCTTATTTCTAATATCTCGATCATCTAGCATTGAGAACCTGTTTTTAGGAACCATCCAAGCGATTGGATAGAGATAATCGGTTAGCATATTCTAGCGCGTTTAGCCCTCAGACAATACTGAGTCGCCAAAATACGTGAGTATGGAGAAAATTGGAGTTCATCTTGTGAACAATATTGATAACACCCTAGTACAGAGAGGTCTATAGATAGTATTCAACAAATACCAGATAGTCATCTATTATTCATTCCTGTCATTTTTACCACCATGTTCTACAAAAGCAATAAAAACAGGCCGTATAGGCCCTCTATGGGACCTTTACAATTGTAAGAATCCTTCCCTTTTATTACATTCCCCGCCCAACACGTATCCGGAGGTCACAAGGAAAATAATCTGAAGGGTAAGTCCACCCAACCTCTGCCCGGGGACTTTGGAAGGGATCCGGAGCGGGATCGGGTGGTGCTCACGAGAACGGCCGTATACGCCCGTACGTGAGACGTTGCAGATGGGTGTATGCGTCCGAGCGGTTTAATCTTCCCTCTCTGGAGTGACCACTCTCTCCAGCGTTGGGAGCCATGACCGCGATCCCGTTCTCCACGATCGGTGAACCGTCATCCGAATACCGGAGTGGTAACCATAGACAAAGATGAACGAAATCAGGCTGAATCCGACGAAGGACGCATACAACGCGATCAAGGCGGACGTTGACGTGCCCGCCGCGGTCAAAGAACTGTTCGACAACGGCATTGACAACGGTCTGCGACAGGGCCGGGACGAGATCACACTCGCTCTCCGTTACGAGAGCGACGAAGACGGCAACCCGGTGCTCGTCGTGGAAGACGACAGCGGAGGACTCGATCCGAACGAACTCTCCATGGTGTTCGCTATCGGGGAGTCCGAGAAGGAGAACATCACGCGCTCGATCGGTGCGTTCGGTATCGGAGCGAAGAAGGCACTGATGTGTCTGGGTGACGAGTTCACGATTCGAAGTCGTCATGCGGACGCCGACACGGGGTACGAGTACACCGTAGGCCAACAGTGGCTGGAAGACGACGACACGTGGTCCGTCCCCATCGAGGAGGTGGAAATGGAAGCAGGCACCACGGAGATCGAAATCCGAGAACTAAACTTCAACTGGCAGGATATCCGCGCGGTGCTGAAGAGGGACCTCGCGGACACCTATGAACCGTTCCTGCGTGGGAACGCGGACGTCACAGCCCGAATCCTCTTCCCCAACGACGAGGGAACGAAGCAGGTTCCGCTCAGTCCGCCCGCGCGCACGCCTTACAGTTACACTCCGTGGGATGGCTTCCATCCCCGGCGGTACGAAGGCATCATCCTCGATCCGGATGAGGTGTCCTCGCCAGTTCACATGCGCGTAGAAGTCGGGCTCCTCGTTGAGGGAGACGCCGACGAGGCTGGGGTCGACTGGGTGTGTCAGAATCGCGTCGTGGAGCGCGCGAACCGCGACGGTGTGAGCGGCTTCGGCAGTGCAATGCCGAAGTTCAGGGAGAGCATCCACAAGCGCCTCAAGGCGCGCGTCGAGCTGCAGACTGACGGCGACGCCTCGGAAATCCCGTGGAACTCGGACAAGTCCCGGATCCGCGAGCGCCACGCTGTAACCGAGGCCGCTCGTAACGTGCTGCGAAAGATCATCCCCGCGTACATGGCGGCCAAGTACGGAACCGTCGAACCGGCCTTCTTCGAGCCGTTCACCGATGAGGACCGGTACGCTGCAAACGACGGCAAGGTCGACATCGTGAGCCTCCGCGACAAGTTCGAGCGGAAGCGGCGGGGAGAACTGAAGCAGATCCAGATCACGGAGAAGCCGGATGATGACCTGCCCCAGATCAGTGACATGCAGGAGACAGCAGAGGCGCACGCGCAACTGGGCTTCACCTACGAGTACCTCGACTGGGTGGAGCCGTGGATGCGCCCGACGTACAGCGCCCTCGCGGAACACTACCGCAAGAAGGCCGGCTGCTTCGACTCGCTGGAAACTCTCGATCGGATGCCGCCGGACTTCACCCAAGACGGACGGAGCGGTGGGGCAGAGCGCGACCGTCTGACAGAACTGGCCCGCCAGCACGTCAACCAAGGTGTCCGCTACACCGGACTGAGTGAGTGGGAGGAGCCCCGATACGACCTCGAACTGAAGGAGGCAGCGGACGACCGAGACCTCAGCGTCGATGCACTGGAACCGGTCGACGAACTCCCCGACCCACCCGAAGAAAATGAAGATGAGGACGGCGAGGCCGAGACCTTCCGCCTGTCGTTCGGGGAGTTCACCGAGAGCGACCTCGAAGTCATCGAGTCGCACCTCGGGGAGCTGGCTGCTCTCTCACCCGAGAAGCGGAAGGAGAAACTCGTCGAGCACTTCCAGCGTCTGAACATGGCCGGCGTTCGGTTCGAGGCTAGCGCGGACTAGAGGGCTAACCTCGCGGCTCCGATTTTTATTTAGGCACCAGTAACGGGGCGGCCGCCTCGTCAAAGAGCCTCGTAACGCGTTTTCGATCGAGGGTGTCGGGATCGTTGTACTCGTCGCACCCATACTGGTATGTACAGAGCGGACAGCCGCTCTCACAATCGCACTCGTAGTGTCTCTCCACGAGCTCCATCGCGTCGTCGAAATTTTTGAAGGTACCTTCGATATCTTCGATGAGAGTACGGGTGATTTCGGCACCGCCCTCCTGCGCGTCGAAGATGTACACGCCCTCATCCTCAATGCTCTCGGTGATTTCGCGGATGTCGACGCCGCCGAGGTACTGGAGGCTGACGCGGAGCGCGTGGGCGAAGGTATGGGTTTCAACTTCATCAGCGAGGGAGAGCCGCACTCCCTCTGTGGGGTAGTTGTATCCGAGCCGGACGAACTCTGACGGATCATCGAGTCCGTCAGGGTCATGTTGCGGGTCCTCCGTACACTGGGCGTGTTCGCCCGAGCGCGTCACGGTTCCGGGACACCCCTCAACGCCACACCGCTCGAAGAGGGTCGGGCGAGCGTCGACGGCCCCGTTCTCGTACTTCGCACGATAGCTCGTAGCGTGTACGAGCACCTCGAGATCGCCATACTCGACCGTACCGAGATCGTTTCCATCGCCGTCTTCTAAAGTGAATGAACGCTCAGTATCGAACGACAGCACGTCAGTATCGCGGTCGGTGAACGTTGACTGGACCGGCGAGTCGTCGATCTCGTAGATGTCGCGGGCCTGCAGACCACTGTCTTTCCCGAGAGATAGATCCTCCAGATAGGACTCGACGGAGTCCATAACTCCGACTTTTCGTGGCTTGAGAGGGACTTCCGAGTCACACTGGTCACAGGACTCCCGAGCGTCGAGGTAAGTTGCGTGGCATGCGGGGCAGACGAAGTCTTCACCGAGGTCGGCGTTACCGGAATCGGCCAAGGTTTCGAGCAGTTCCTCCGACTGAAAGTCATCGTAATTGACTCGTGTCGTAACATACGTCCGGCCGTTGTGGAGGTAAGCGGATCCCGGGTGGAGTTCGTTGATCGCCATCCGCATGTCCCGGCCCCGGTCACTCCCCGCGAGGCGCTCACGCTCGTAACCTTCTTCAACGAGAGTTAGACCGACTGATGTCGAGATGTTCCGCATATTGAATGCAAATTTGCTCTGGCGCGAACTGCGGAGGAAGCTTACGTACTCCTCCGAGCGCATGTCTTGGAGATGGTCGTTGAGTACCGATTTTCGCTGACTGAGGTTGGTGAGCTCGCTCCGTAAGTCCTGTATCTCATCGTCATCAACCGCGCTTCGAAGTTCTCGGTTGATCTCGAGCTCACGCTCAGCAAGGTCGTCAACCGTATCGAGAATATCGTCGGTATACTCACCGAACTGCGTCACGAAGCGAGCACTAAAGTTGTCGATGGCATCGTCTACGAGTTCGTCGTATTCGTCGGCGGCAACGACAATAGTCCCCGAGCACTCGTCGTCCGAACACTGCGTCGGCGAATCGGTAGCATCGTATTTCAGGCCGCATGAGCGACAGTACGCGTAGTCAAGTAGGGATTCTAAGAAATCATGGAGATCGTCACGGTAGTCGTGGACGACAGTCTCGAGGATCTCCAACTTCGGCCTTCGAGTCTCCATTTGTAGTTCTTCGTTAGACAGGAACAGCAGCTGAGTGAGTTTGCTGTACTCCTCACCCTTCGAGATATCGGAGTCGTAGTCGTCACCACCCAACACTCTCGTCTGTCGCCCTTTCCGCTCGACATTCCAATCGATCGCGAAGTGTGACGCGATGAAATCGAAGACGGCCCAACTGAGCGACACACGGAGAACCTCCTCATTGTGCTCGTTCAGAGGGACATCCTTCGGATCGGTCTTGATCAGATCGGCAGGGTGCTCGTAGTAATAATAGTCGATAGGATTGCGCTGGCTCACGCTGTGAACGAGTGCCGATTTCGAACTTCGACCAGCCCGTCCGATGCGCTGTAGATATGCATTCATGTTCGGTGGCGTCCCGAACAGCAATAGTGAGTCGAGCGCTCCAATGTCGACACCGACCTCCATCGTCGGGCCAGATGAGAGGAAGTGGGGATGCTTTCCCTCTTTGAACAGATACTCGATATTCCGCCGCTTCTGTTTTGGAGTGGTTCCGAGATACACCTCGCTCCACAGCATCATCGGTGAAGAGTAGTCAATAAGGAACGCACGGTGGTTGTACCGTGGATGCTCCAGTTCCTGTTGTTCCTCGAATGAAGTTCGGAACGGAACGCAGTCGTCGGGAACCGCGTTGAACGTGGTTTCGAACGTGCTGAACGTAGTACCCTTCTCAGGACGGTAGATCAGTTCATCGTTGACCCCGGCGACGGTGAGTTCGATGGCAGATGGTGCAAGGGAAACGTACCCGTCATCCGGATCGTATTCGATCACTCCATCGCTGTCTAGTGTCGTTACAGATCGTCCAACATCGTCACGACTCAGCTCCTCGCGGATCTTGTCGACGTTGACGTTGTTCCCCTTTTCAGCCAGTATACGGATGACTTCGTGCTCGCCGCCAGTCAGTTCGATTTCAGGGTCGAGCCGCATGTCGAGTATACCGTCTCGCACGAGCGACGGCTCCCGCTCGCGGAAGCGACCGCCGTACGTGTGGGGTATCGCTCGCCGAAACATCCGGTCCTCGAAGGCATCGTCGGCATCCCACCGCCGCCGAGCCCTTCCCTTGAGCCGTTGACGGAGATTTACGGTTCCTTCTTTGACATCGCGGAGTGTAGAGAGAGCGTCCTCTATCTCATCGAGTTTCTCGTTAGATGTCTCAATGACGGTGTCGAATGAGACCCACGCCTGACCCGGCCCTTGATTCGAAACTACCCCGTCGACGAGAAGTTGATCGACCGACGTGTCTTCCTCTGGATCGTTGAAATCTCGACCCAGCCGATTCATGTCGCCATGAGAGTCAGAGAATGACAACATCTTCGCCGATTCGAATCCCTCATCGTCGGCGACGCTCCGCAGGAGATACTGCGATGTCGTCACCGCGAGATTGTTCGGACTGCGGGTCAGTTCCGTGTATCTCGTCCCGCGACCAGAGACGCTGTAACTCGTCCCTGAGTGGTAACAGGGTGCCGCCGAACGGAAGTCGGTCGGACTACGAAGTTGACCCGATGCGTCGATCGTGAGGTAGTCCTGTGGTTCAACACGTCTCGACTGGAGAGACGGGCTCTCGCATTCGCAGGTCGCACCCGCAGGACCCTCAAACCCACAGTTGCTACACTCGACCCTGTCGAACACCTCAAACAGTCCTTTTCGGACGAACGTGCGAGAGTTACATCCACACGTCGATGGTGGTGACTTTTCGTAGAAGCGACGCTCACATTCTTCCTTCTTACAGACCCACGGGAGAACATGAGTATTCGTGACGGCGGCACCGCACGAACAGGTAGTACTTCCCAAGTCGAGGTCGGTGTGCGTCTCTCCACACGAGTGGCAATCTACTGGTAGAGAAGAAGCGACCATCTCGAAGTCCGATCCACCGCAGTCATCACACTCAAACGAAACTGAGATCGTTCGCTCGCATGACGGACTGACGCACGTTACGGTTGATTCTCCGGTTCTAACCGTACGAGATCCGCAGGCCGTACAGTCGGTCGATGGCGCGCGCTCGCGGCGAGCGGAACACTCCGTGCACTCCAACAACGGTGAGAAGGTGACCCGCGTCGTCAGGACATCGTCGTCTCGTGCAGCCCCACACCGTTGGCATGAGTGTTCGTTGTTCCAGTTACCCCCACCGTGCTCTGTCGGCATGTAGGGGTCAAGTTGGTCGCATTCTGGGCAATACCACGCGACTAGCGCCTCCTCGTCACCGTGGTTACAGTACGTCGAGCGGGTGATAAATTCACCACCACATTCTGTGCACTTGTCGCGTGGAGATCGGTATACCGCGTCACAGGTGGCACAGCCATAAAATCCGTCCACGGGCCACGAGAACATGTGGCTGCGGTTCTCAAGGAGACCGGAGAACTCACCCAGTGTCCGGAAATTGGAAAGTAATCGCTCACTCTCAACCCCCGAGAGAGAATATTCGGACTCCAGTTTCTCAAGGACTTCCGTCCTTGTCCGTGGCTGGTCATTCAACTCCGAGTGGAGGTACTGGATCATCCGACGCACGTCGTCGTCGGGCGATTCTTGCGAAAGGAAATTGAACAGTAGGTCCGCAACGGTATCCTCAAGAACGTTGTTGTCGAGTTGATCGTGCTCGTCGACAACGAACTGACCGGACTGAAGCGATCGCGGTGTCGCCATTTCGTCGCGCGCCATCTCCAGTAGTTGCTCCTCGGATATCTCCTCCGTCAGCAGGGAATCTGGTGGCGCTGTCGGTTGATCGAACGTCAATTCTCGGGGCTTCTCTCCTACGTGCGTTATTTCTTCAACACCGCTCACTTTACGGAACAGCTCTTCATGATTACCAACCGTCGCACTGCTTGCGATTACCTGCAGATCGTCCTCACCGAATCGCTGTTCGCGAAGTGCGCGAAGTCGCTTGACCAACCATGAACTGTAGCTACCGAAGAGACCGGTGTAGGTATGTACTTCGTCGAATACGAGGAAATCCGGCTCATAGATGAACGTGTCATGCTCATCAGGCGCGTTGACGTTGAGAGATTTCAGGTTGATCGTGTCCGGGTTTGTTAACACGATGTCGACGTCTTTCTGTAGGACGTCTTTTTTTGTTAGGTGGATGAATTCAAGCGGAACATCGTCCTCACACATCGGCTTTTCCGGTTTCGCGACGAACCGACCCGACTCGGGAATGACGCGGATACCTTTTCCGCAGGTTTGGCACTTGTCCAGTTGATCGTTGTACCCCGGACACTCGAAGTATTTAAACGAAGAACGGAGATAACCTTCCGCTCCTTTGTCGCTCGTGTTCGTCGGGGTATCACCGTCATAGATTCCGACTTTGATCCGTTTCCGAGCTGGTAGTTCGGCGTTGATCTTGTACAAATACTCGATCAGTCGCTTGAGTTGGTCCTGTGCTAGGGCTTTCGTGGGATATATTAGCAGGGCTTTGACGCTCTCGGGGTCACATCCTTCGATCTCTCCCTCTCGTGCGCGCAGGATGTAGTCGAGGATGGGGATAAGCCACGCTTCGGTCTTTCCTCGGCCGGTCGCCGCCGTAATGAGGGCGTTGTCTCCTTCCTTAACCGTCCGAATACTTCTCTCCTGAAAATCATAGAGCCGAGTGAATCCGAGTTCGGAGAACGCATGCTGTATCTGGTAGTGGATCCCAGCGCTGGAAGCGAACTCCTCCCACGACATTTCACTCCAGTTCGGGATGTCTAGCGCCTGTAGATACGGACCGCGTGATCCGAGGAACTGTTCCTCCGCATCGGTAGTCTGGATCCGGTGGTAGACGTCGCGTGCGGCCGGGCCAAGATCACCTAGCAGGTGTTTCGTGTACGCATTTCGCACCTCTTCCGCACGCTTCGCGGGATCGTTCATGACGAGTCGATGCGGAGTTTGATCGCTGACTCGAGATCACTGACCTGCTTGATCTCCTCGAGGTTGTCGACCGTAAACTCCGAGAGATTCACTGATTTCTGCTCGGTGAATTTTCTGAGTTTTCTCACGGTCGAGTCGCTGAGATCGTATTCTGATTTGAACGCTTCCCACCCTTGTTTGCCCCCTTCTTCATCCCACGAGGCTTTCAGTCGTTCCCACCGGCTTGCGAGCCCTGAAGGAGTGTTCGTCGGGTTGTCGATATCGCTGGTGAGGAAGTTGTCCATGTTGTAGAGGACCTGTGAAAACTCGGAGTTCCCACCACTGATGATCCGGTCCAATTCCCGGGCGGAGTTGATGTCATCTCGCCATCTCTCAACGTGACCGTCAATCTCCTCCTGTACGGTTGTTTTCGCATCGTTGATTGCGTCTTCGGCCTGATCGATATCGTCTTTAATACTCATCAACCGGCCCTCGTCTGCTTCCTCAAGAAGCTCTTCGTCGGTGATGTCTACGACTCCAAGTGCTCTACCAGTAGCGTCATCCACCTGAGCCGGTTGCGGCTGATCGAACACTTCGGTAAGGATACCTGTATAAAATTGTAGATCTCGGATTGACTGGTTTAGATCGGCGAGCGCGCTGGTTACCCGCCGGATATCCTTCTTGGCTATCGAAACGCGCTGCTCGACGTTCTGTGCTCTGCTCGCTCTGTCTGCCTTCTCGTGTAGACGTTCTGCTTCGTCTTCTAACGAGCCGTGAATTTGAGATGATTGCATTATCGGGTACCTCCGAGAAGTTCGAGAACTTGATCACGTTTCTTACTAAACGAAGTGAACTCGTCTGACTCTCGGACCAGTTCCTCAAAGTCAGTCTTCTCGGCACCACCAGCTCCCTCGAGTTCGCCGATCATTTCGAGAAGGACGTCGTAGACTTTCCACGCCTTCTGTTGCTCTTTCGCCTGCTGGTAGCCGTGGAGGACAGACATGATTTCCACTGGGCTGTCCGCCTCTATCGACTGATATTCTTTGAGGGCATCACCGAAGTCATCGAGATGGAGTGTCGTATCCTCTTCACGGAGTAAATCGCCGACCGATTTCCACCGGCCCTCTCTAGTCACTTCAAGCGGCGTGAGACTGTTATCAAGTTTCTCGTATATCTCGAGGAGTTTCTGTTTATTATGTGTCGGCTTGAACACCTCTGCATACGTTTGAATCTCCTCTTCGATGGGATCGAATGACGTGTTTTGTTTGAGTTTGAGGAGTTCGTTCGCGAAATCTGAAACGGCCGTGATCAGGTCTTTCACTACGGTGGTCGCGTTGTTCCGAGTCGTTCCGATCTTGTACGCCTGTGGGAGGTCGTCAACGCTCACGTATGCCATTCCCTCGATATACTCCTCGAGATTGTCGTTGACCCCTTTGACCGCAGAATCCAATCGTTCGTGGTCGACGACGTTCTTTTTCAGGAGGAAGAATCCCTCGACTAGACCACCAATATCCGAACTGTTCCGCGTAACAACGTTGAACGCGTCCAACATACCCATCGGAAGGTCGATGTCGATATCCGAGTTCCTGTGAAGTGGAGAAGAACTCTTTTTCGTATACTCTTCGAAGAGAATCTCTCTCTTGACCTCCGAAACCCCTTGCCCGGTGTTCATGAGAAGGAACTTCGAGAGAACGGTAAACTCCTCCACGGACATGCCCTCAGGAAGGTGGGTCTCGATCTCCGTCCGCATGTCGTGCCGGTATTTGATGACTCTATCGTCGGCCCATCCCCGGAGCTCGTCGATATTAGTCTCCTCGTCAAAGTCCTCGTGTACGCCGGCGTACAGCAACTTTGAGTAGAGTTCGTAATTCTCCACGCCGTGCTCTATAGTGTAGCTTCGCTCCGAGGGTTGATCCGGCCCTTTGATTTCGACTGGAACGTCGCTTCCCCGGGCAAAGTAGATCCCGTTGGTTGACTGCGCCGTTGAGTTTTCATTCGCTAGGCGCGTCGGTTCGTACCATCGATTCAACGCCATCCGCACACCATCCCGGAGCGTGTTCGAACTCGGATAGTCGCTTCCGTGCTTTATCCAGTCTTGAAACTGTGTGGATTTCTCTGTCGGGATGTGAGGTCTCGTAAGGTCATCAGCTCCGTCATCATTACCCGTAGTATCACCTGAATCCGAATCTTCCTCTTCGGTCGAATCCCCAGAATCCGGTTCGTCTTCCTCTGATTCGTCCTCTGGGGAATCTGGATCATCCCCCTCAGTAGTTGGTTCATCTTCCGGATCCGTTTCTCCATCGACCGGGACTGTGAGGAGGTCTGCCCCACTGAGGATCCGATCGAGATCGAAATAGACGATGCCGTCTTCAGCGTATCCGGTTTCGAACTCGATGTCAAACGTGTTGAAGACTGACTCGGGGACCCAGAGCTTCTCGCTATCCGGATCTCGTTTACCGTACCATTTCGTCAGTCGTTGGCAGCTCTCCGTCTCTTCCAACGATACCACGGATGGACGAGATTCGACGAACGCGTTTGTTTCCACCTTTTTGAACGGCGGGATCGTCGATGTGAGACAGTCCGCAATAACGTGTACGAGAAGCACCCGCGGCGTCTGCTGTCGATTGCCGTCCTGAACGAGGTTTTGATAGACGTAGTGGACAAACGCCTCGTTGAACGGATATATATCGTCGAATCCGTCCTCAGGTATGCTCGTGCTCGTCTCTGAGTGTTTCTTTATTTCCTCCAGATATTTTTCGACGAGCAGCAAACTTGCGGATTTGTCTTCAAGGAAGTACGCACGACCCTGATCGTCGGTCATGCTGAGGTATCCCTGCGAGCGCTGTTTCATGTACGACAGGGAGTCGTCACTGGTCGAGAGGGCGTCATCGATGTTCTCCCGTTCCCATCCGGAGGTCCATCCGAGAACGATATCGAAGTGGCTACTCGACAGATCGAAGATATGGTCGAGGAGGTCGTCTTTGAGGACGTTGAACGTGGTCAGGTCCTCACAGATGAGAACCGGTCGTTTACCCGCCTCAACGTATGCGTCCGAGAGTTCCTCAAGTTGACCTTTGAAATTCTCGATACCGAGGTTGTTCGTCAACAGGTCGTGAACTGCTCGACGGAGGGCTGGGTATGTATCAGTTTGGTACCGGGTGTCTCCGAAGACATTGAAACAAATATCGCCGTAGTCGTCACGAGTGAACAGGTCAATCGCCTGCTCTTTTCCTTCCTGTTCAACTGCTTTCTGGTAGTTGGTTAAGTTATTGACGAGTACGTCACGGAACGATGTCTTGGAGTCGAAATCCTCAAGGAACTTTTCGAGCTCGAACCCCTTGAGTTGTCCTCGATCCTTATGGAATGTCAATAATCCTTGGACAATGAAGTCGGCGACATCCTCTGGATCCAGATCGCCGATAGATCCGACTTCCTCGTATTCCTTGTCGACCGGTTCGTGTAGTATCTCGAGGATCTCATCGAGTTTCGTGTTACTTCGTGAGATGTGGATCGCAACGTGAGAGTCGCTTCGTTCGGAGACATCACCGTATCCGTTGATCTCGTATTCGAGCCACTGACAAAGGTGGCTTTTACCCGAACCGACCTCTCCTTTGACGATGAATATTCGGTTGTCGTCTTTGAGTTCAGATTTGAGGACGGCATCACGGAAGTCGTCTTCGGATACGAACTCCGAGCCACTATCGTGCGGACGAAGAATTTCGGCTCTGATCTTGGATATCGGAACGTGCGTCTCTCTAAATACGTCCGGCTCCTTCTGCTGGGATTCCGGCTTGATGAACTTCTCGACCACTTCCGGGTCCCAGTTCATGCTCATATCAGTCATTGTTCGATCCTCCGTTCACTCCGCTCCAGCGGGTACCAGTACGCTGGGCGATCCGGGGCATCACCGATCTTGTAGCGTGCGGGTTCTTCGGTGTCGTCGATTCGATACGGAAGTCGGACGGTCTGTGTCACATCAGTCATACCTACGAAATCAAGGGTTCCGTCGTCTGTCATATTATCAAGCGTATCTGCGACTCCAACGTGGAGGCGGGGGGCGCCGCTCAGATCGTGGAACACTGGAACGAACTCCTCATGAATCCACTCGAGTGCCTGAAGAATACCTTCAGGGTCATCTCGGTGTGTTTGGTGATACGTGAGTAACTCGTGAAGAAGCGCACGCGTGGGAGAGGTTACAATCTCGTCATGCTCGGTTGAGTAGGAAATTGCTCCGATCGGGTCAAGCAGGTTCGCCCACATCGACGTCTTTTCTGTACGCCACTGGATGTCGAACTTGCTCTCTTTTTTGAGTAATTCGACGAGAGCCTCCTCATCGACACGTCGGAAGCCGTGCTCCTTCTCCGTCGATGTGTGCTCCATGAGCAGATCGTGGATCTCTGCGAGTTGGTACTCATCACCGTGCTGTGAACGAATATGATGGAGTAAACGCGCCTCGAAAGAGAGTTCAGGGTAGATGTCCCGGTTGAGAGGTTTGACGACATCCTGTGCACTCCGATCGATAAGATCGAGCGAGTGCATGAACTTGATACAGTCCTCGATGTGGCTGGATTCGTAACCACTAGTCGAACTGGAGTTCGGCCTTCCGAACCGTTTGGTCACGCCGGAGAGAGAAATATCCTCAACGAGGAACTCGTCGATCACTTTCAATTCAGCACTACGGACTGTTCCGTACCCTGTGAGTATCTTGTCCGGGGTATCGGTTGCACGGCTTAGTTCAGACATTAGGGTATAGCCCTGCGTTGCGATCTCGCTGTTCGTCGAGCTGTTCCTCGCTGAACTGACAGCGGGTGAGCATAGAGTCCATGTTGTTCGCTATTTTCATGACGTCGCCGCGCTCGGTCCATGACCTGAGTGCCTCTCGGATCCGTTCAGTGTACTTCTCTAGTATCTGTTCTAGGTCGTGGTTAACGAAATAGTATAACGGTTCCCACGCGGGGCTGTTCGGAGGGGCCTTGTCGTAGTCGAAGAGGTCGAGGAAGGAGTCCGCCGGCGCACCGACCTCGTTGTGGTGATGCGATATACGGTGGTAATAGAGGTTTCGTGTATCGGCCGTTGGAAGCGTAGAGTTGAGATGCTCGTCGATATAGTCCTCGACGCTCCGTTCGAACCGGGTAACAGTGTTGGGGACGAATTCATCACGAACCGACTTCCGCGAGGTGTACGCAGGTGTCGACGGCGAGTCGGTGTCGACCACGAGGATGTACGGATCCTCACGACTACGCTCGCGGAGGAGTCCCCTCACGAGATGCTGTTCTCCCTTTTCGACGAGATTCTCCTGATTGGTTACGTGAATGAGTGGGAACTCAGCAGTCTCCGCATCGATATCGTCAGGGTTCAACAACTCGTAATCGACCAATCGGAAGTCATTGTCCCAGAGATCATCGTGGATTACGCGATCGAACCCGAACTCCTTCAGATACGGGATGCTCCGAAGTTGTGCGCGGTTCTCGTATACATGTTCTCCAACGCAGTCGTCCACCATGACCACAAACGTGGTGAACTCGGAACCGGTTAGAGATTCGATCCCTTTTGACACTCTTTGAACACTGGTGGATAAGTCACATAAATGTATTGACTCTCAGAATGATAAATCGCAGACGGCGACACAACCCTTATACAATAGTCGTTCAGTCAACTGATTATGGCTACCAGCGCTTCCCTCGACAGAGACGCTCTCCATCGAGTGGATTTTATCGGGGGAACGCTCCCCAACGAGATCGCCTCCCTATACGCGGATCTCGTTGATGAATACGGAGTACATGATGTGCTCGTTCTGAAGCGATTTGGTGGTGGTTCCGAGGCTGTTCGAGATAAACTCCGGCGTGAAGCCGACATCGTCGAACAACCACGCGTAGAGTCTCTCGTGCGTCACGCCCATCGCACAATCGATCGATTGAATGACCCACCTTATCGGCTTTCCTCGTACGAACGGAGTTTCCTCTTCGAACAGTTTCTGGATGGTTGGGAGTGGGATGTACCGTATCTGAAGAATGCCTCCGAACACGATTCATTTCCTCGGGACGTTGAGCAGTTCTCGATAGTCGCATCATGGCAGGGGTCACCGATCACGTCCGATGACGTTCTTAATGAGTTAACTGAGGTACATACGGCGTTCCAAGAGCAACTCAGTGGAGCTGGTTACCTCGAACACGCGAGAGTGGTTCATGCGGCGAGAGAAGCCGTAGAGAACGACGAAATCGAGATGACTCCTCCTTCCGCAGTTATCGTTCTCGAGGCAGAGGATTACACCACCGCCGAGCGTGCGTATGTTAGAGAATTCACCGAGCAGGTACTGACACACTGGGTTGCGGTCGAACAGAGTGCCGTTCAGCGAACGCGGAACGAGACCGGAGAAATTCAAACAAGCGAACTCGGCGACGACGTCGAAACAGTCGAACATTCCGAGACGGACAGCGGATCGTTGGTTGACGCAGTCGCCGCGCGTCTCGCGATGGGCCGGACTGTCAACCTCACGAATGAAGACGATCGCGTTTCCGTGCTGAACGCCACCACGTTCGACGAACAAATGCGAGCAGTCGTTGAAGAAGTCGAACGGCTTCGTGAAGAGGAAGCGCTACGCTACGACGACGTCGCCATCGTTCTGAAGGACAACCGGTCGCCGATACGAGGTGTCATCGAGGCACTCAACAGCAGGGGCATTCCGACTACATCAACGACAGTCAGCGGCCTCGGAGATGATCCCTCCGTGCGGGAACTCTACACCGTCGCTCGAGTGATGGCAGAGCCTGATACGGTTAACGATGATGCGTACGGGCTTCTCAGTGCGCGAGTCGGTGATGATCCACCCGTTGACGAGATTGATTCGGCGGATTCCCTCGTAGGAGAACTCTGGAAGTGGATCCGTCTCACCGAATTGAAACGGCGTATCGCAGAGAATGAGTCAGAGATCGACGCCCGAGCACAATTCTCCCACGTGAACGATATTATTGAGCTTGCGGAGTTCGCAGACCGATCCCCGTTGATCGACGCGACGTGGGAGCAATTTCGAGACCTCCTTGAATTTTCCTTCGAGCACGCCGCACCGGACGCCTACGGTGACGATATTGATTCTGTGGAGGGAGGAATTCTCGTTGACGCCGTACAGCGGGTCAAAACAGGACAGTGGAATACTGTGTTCGTCGTGAACGCAGTCGATCAAGAGTATCCATCCGATCCTCGAGTGAATCGACTGTTTTCGCGGGCTCACTTGGAAAGGATCCCGGAGTATCCCATGGTCTCGGCACCGACGGCCGATGAAGTGAAAGAGACGTTCGAGACGGCGAAAACCGTCGACACGCGACCGTTTCGTGCGTATTACAGCCACTATAGCAGACGGTTAATGGCCGTCGCTACACGTGCGGCTGACAGTCGTCTCTACTTTACTACGTATCGTGAGAGACGTTCTGATCCCGGGAAGTATCGTCGTCCATCTCGATTCTTGGTCGACCTTCTCGAGACGTTCCCACAGATCTCCGAAGTCACGGAAGGGGATATTCGAACGGAGAGTCGGGCAGTGGATCATACGCTCGACAGTATTGACAGAACACTCGACGAGATCCGTCGTGCTCCCACAGCCGACGACCCGATCGACCTTACAGAGATTGAACGGAATTTCGGCGCGATCCAGCGGTTACTCGCCGAAAGTGAGCGTGGTGACGAGATCGCGGCTGCGATCGCCGCTCGAGCGGACTTTGCCGACGGGGTGGTTCGTCGTGAGTAACACCGACCAAACTGTGTCTCCTTCCAGACTTGCCACGTACGTCGAATGTCCGCGACGGTACGAGTACCAGTACGATCAGCGGATCGAACCTCCGCCGGACGGAGAGCGGTACAAAAGCCGCGGAATCGTGTATCACGAAACAATCGCTGCCGTTTGTAACGAAACTGGCGACATGGAGGATGAGACGGATATCATTGAATATGCCCGCAGGCAGTTCGAGGATATATGGTCTCGTGAGTGCTCTCCGAGAGATTATAAAACTCTCTCCCACTACGAGTACGATCGGAAACTGACGCGGACAGGCATTGATTCATACTTCGAAAACGGGCCGGGAGTCGAACACGCTCGCAACTCCGTCGCGACCGAAGTTACGGTCGAAACTGAGTACAAGCGGACGAAGGTCAACGGAAGGATAGACAACGTCGTTCAGACGGATGAGGGACTGTCGTTGGTCGATTATAAGGGCACTCTTAGTAACATCATCACGAGTCGGACGGTAGGAAAACTGAAAGAGCACCTCGAAAGTGACTCCTATCGGCCGAAACTCGTCAAAAGTGCGATTCAGGCGGCAGTGTATCTAGAAGGGATCAGGGAGACGGATCTCTTTGAGGAAGGAATGGACGTGTCGTTTGTATACTATGGGATCCTCCACGACCACGAGCCAGTTTCCACTGACGAAGGGATCGTACCTGATGTCTCCGGAAGTGGGCGCGACGTGACGAACCTGTGTATGGACAACCACGGAACGATTTGGCAACTGATCCGGGAGGCGTACCAAGGGATCCTCACGTGGGACTTCGAGCCAGATCCGTGGTCGGATATCTATCGTAACACCTGCGACGACTGTCCCTACATGGAAATGTGTCCAGACTACCTCGGAGAGGAGGTGAAGATCGAATGACTGACAGTGGGCAAGTTGACGAAGCGATCTCCCCTTCGGACGCACAGCAGGATATCATCGATTCGGACGAGTACCCGATGCGAGTACTGGCTGGTGCTGGCACCGGAAAGACGTTCACGATGGTGAGAAAGATAGAGCGACTCATCGACGAACAGGGTGTCGACCCTGATCGAATTCTCGCACTTACTTTTACCAATAAATCCGCCGATTCAATGCAGACCAAACTAGGCGAGAAGATCGGGACGAGAGGATACGATATCGACGCGTATACCTACCATTCGATCTGTCATCGGTTGCTGACTGAATACGCCTACCTCACCGGGTTAGACCCGGAAATGGAGGTCGCCGCAGAGGCTGATAAGTTCGAACTCGTACTGGAGGTGCTGGACGAGGTCGACTATCAGTTTATTTCGCCTGAGGTCTACGACGAGGAGTCGTACGGGTCGGGTGCGGAGACCAAGCTGACAAACTTCATCAGTTCGATGAAAAGCGACGGAACGTCTCCCGCAGAACTGCGATCCTACCTTGGGGATGCTAACAGACTGTCCGATCTGTACAGGATCGTCGAACGCATCAAAGATATCGCTACTGACCACCTTCGATACAACTGGCGAAAGATCACTCCAGAGCGTCTCTCGACGCTACATCAGGGCTTGGAGCGTTTCAAGCGAGAACTCATCCGTCATTGTGATGGGGTTGGTAAGTCCCCTGTTGAGGCGAACGTTCGCGAGTTCCTCACAATTTACGTCGACGTCGTCGAGCGGCTACAAGTGTACCTCGTGGACAACGAGGACCGGATCGTCGACGGAGAGCTCAGTTCAGCATTCAAACTCCCCGGATACCTGTTCGGAACATACGGATCAGCGCCGACTGGCGTGCCTGAAGTCGGGTTCTCTCTAACAGATGAACTCTCGTCGTTTGTCGACCTCGCGCGGGAGGCATACGATCTGACACAGGGATACGAGGTGTACGAGCAGCGTCTCCGTGAAGAAGCATTACTGGATTTCGACGATCTCGTACTCGAGACTCTCGAACTGCTATCCGATCCGACACACCATGACAACATTTCCGGACAGTGGGACTACGTGTTCTGCGACGAGTTTCAGGACACCGACGCCATCCAGTTCGAACTCGTGGAACAGCTCTCCGACGGTGGGAATCTGTTCGTCGTTGGGGACGACGATCAGGCCATCTACGAGTGGCGTGGAGCGAACATCGAGAACATCGGTCAAAGACTCAGTAATACGTTTCCGGGTCTGACCGACGAATCGCTTGAAGAGAACTTCAGGTCGAAACAACCCATCCTCGATCTCGCAAACGACGCGATCGAACGTTTGGAGGGACGCAGTAGCGACAAGCAGTTGGAAGCGGTTGAAGAGAAGCGCGAGGCGACTGACGGCGTTGCGACCGTTTCCGGGTTCGAGGATGAGGAGGAGCAGGCAAGCCGGCTCACACGCGTCCTACTCGATCTGACGAGCACCAGTTCGGAACTGTCTGACGAGGAGTACGACTTCGGTGACGTTGCTATCCTCGTTCGAAAAAAGCGCCACGCCGACGCGATCACCGACCGTCTGCGTGATGCTGGAATTCCTTACGAATTCCCTGACTCCGGCCCGGAGATCGGGATCGGTGCCGGCACGATCCTCGCGTATCTCCGTGCGCTCGCGGATCCCAGCAGTGAGGTGAGCCTCAACCGGGTGCTCACCATGCGATATCGAATTCACGACCGCGACCTCCGAAAGCTCAATTCGTCGGATCTACCGCTCGCTGAAGCGCTTGTTGATCTTCCGGACGAGGAGTTCTTCGAGCCTACCCGGGTAAGGACCGCCCGGAACCACCTCGTGGAGCTCTGGAATAAGAAAGATACTCACACTGTCAGCAGACTCTATACTGAACTCAAGGAAACGACGGACATCCAGTGGTATCTCTCCGAACAGGAGAGGCGAAATTTGGGGGCGATTGACCGAGCGATCGACGCCGTTGCCGAGGGCGGAGTCCAGCCGATACTCACGACTGAGTTCCTCGACGACGTACAACGATATGTCGCTGCCGACGAGGGACTGGAATCACCAACCGATCAGTCAGAGAAAGCGTCGGGCGCGGTGAATATCATGACCGTCCACAAGAGCAAGGGGCTCGATTTCCCGGTGGTCATGATCCCGAGCCTTTCCGCCGGAGACTGGGAACCTAATCGGGATCGTCAGTCCTTCGATGCCCTCGCCTCGTACGCGAGCAGTGACGAATCACCGCTGAACCGTGACCTGCTCAATGGGGATATACAGGAGAGTCGACTAGTGTTCCACGTCGCGGTCACTCGAGCCGAGGACCAGCTGGTCCTCTTCGGGAACGGGAGAGAGACTGGAGAGGACAACACGGAAGTTCCAGTGGACGCATATCGAACGATCCTTCCAGATTCGCTCCCGTATGCGATCGGACGCGTCGAATTCCCGATCTGGAACGACGTGCTTGATTCATTACCGGACACTGCCGAGGACTGGTCGGAACGGGTTCTCGAACTCCCAAACCCCTACGGAAACGTGATGATCGATACCTCCGAAGGCAGCAAACGACAAACGGAGGTTCGTCGTCACGTGCTGGATCTTGCAAGACG
>OBKM01000419.1_pt1 | contig 21221 bp, 17 predicted proteins | sample 1519691 | NCBI WGS metagenome assembly OBKM01 (sample SAMEA37050418, study PRJEB22526) | metagenome | biome: saline pan; feature: lake; material: water | place: Egypt | collected 2015 | depth 0.5 m | reverse complement strand
CGCCGAGCACGGCCGGGCCGCGCCGAGCGAAGCGTCGCCCGTTGCAGCCAGCGCGGGGTAATGCCTCCGCAAAAAGCAGAGCCACACCCGTACCGTTCAGCTCGACTGGCGGGAGCATCCATCAGTAGACACTCACGCGTTGCGCATGCGTATCTCGCTGCACATCACCATCGCCATAACCGCTGTTTTGCTGATCGCGGGATGTGAAATGGGGCACACAGCGGACCCAGAGCCTTCGGAATCAGAAGAGGAGGCTGCGGAGGAGCAGGTCGAAGTGCCCTCGACGCCGGCGGACATCCCCGAATTTGATGGAGACCGATCCGTCGAGGAGAGCCTGGAAGACGCCAGGCTCGCAACTGCGGTTCGGCGCGCCTTGCTGCAGAATCGGCGTCTGCGCGCCTTCGATTTCGAGACGGAAGCCGAGGATGGGTATGTCCTGCTGAAGGGAGACGTTGACACGCGCGACCAGTACGACCGTGCCGCCCGCACCGCCGGCAATGTCGATGGCGTAGAGGGAATCGTCAATGAAGTGACCATTGAGGGCGAGACCGTCTCCGACAGCGAGTGAAACACTCACCAAGCGCCCCTTGCCTCACCGTCGGAAGAAGTTCTTGAGTATGAACCAGACGTTCTCCTTCCGCTCGGCCAAGCGTCGTGAGAAATATGGCATCCACTCCGTCCCGTAAGGCACGTACACCATCATGTTGTAGGGACGCGCCATCTCGCGCTGGGTCTCCGGCCGGATGCCGTAGAGCATCTGAAACTCAAAGGCATCGGTGCTCACGCCCTCGTCGGCGACGAACTGCCGGGTCGCACGTATGATCTGATCATCGTGGGTGGCGATGCCAGCGTAGCCGCCGTTGGCGATCAGCTGCTTCATATAGTGGATGAACCGCGCGCGAATCACGTCCATGTCCTGGTAGGCAATATCCGTCGGTTCGGCGTAGGCCCCTTTGCAGAGGCGCACGCTCGCCCCGAGCTCGCACATGCGCTCGACGTCGCGCTCGGTACGCCTGAGCATCGCCTGCAGCACTGGTCCAACATGGTCAGGGTAGTCGGGATAGACCGCCTCGAACAGCTCGAGGGTGGAGTCGGTCAGGTCGCTGTCCTCCATGTCGAGCCGCACGAAGATGCCGTAGTCTTTCGCTACGTCGAGGATCTGCCGCAGGTTGTCGAGGCAGAAGTCGTGGTCGATCATCTGCCCCATCATCGAGAGCTTGATTGAGATGCGCACTTCGGGGCTGCCTTGCGGGAAGCGCTCGCCGAGGGTCCGGAGAAGCTCGATATAGGTGTCGCGCCCCTCGGCAGCGACCGCGCGGTCGGTGACGTGCTCGCCGAGGAGGTCGAGCGCTACGTAGAGATCGTCCTCCAGCAGGTCGTCCACCACCGGGAGCGTGCCGTCTAAGGTCTCATCCGCGACAAACCGACTCGCAAGAAAGAAGGGTAGTTTCATGGGAAAGAAACGTCGATACATACTTACGTCAACTGCGCCCAACATAACATGCAGCCAGTGGAGATGGTAGTGCCGGGCGTGATCAGACGGGAAAGATTGCCGATAAGGAAGAAGGAAACGTAACTACCGAGAGCACTCGGTAACGGTTTTGTTATACAGCCGAACGTCCGGTACCGCGTGCGTTCAAATTTTGCGCTATCCAGTTGAATCATTTGCCACAGCAACATGACTAATATCGCCGACCTCCGCGAGGAGTACGACCACGACGTGCTGCGTCGGGATGACACGGCCGAGAATCCGATTGATCAGTTCAGAAGCTGGTTCGAGGACGCGCTCGAGTCCGATATTGCGGAGCCGAATGCTATGACGCTCGCCACGGCTACGGCCAATGGGCGTCCCTCGGCACGGATCGTGCTGCTCAAAGGAATCGAGGACGACGGCTTTATCTTCTACACGAACTACAACAGCCGCAAGGGCAGTGAGCTCACGCAGAATCCGTGGGCGGCGCTCGTCTTCTGGTGGGAGCCCCTGCAGCGGCAGGTGCGCATTGAGGGAGAGGTGGAACGCGTACCTCCCGAGACATCCGATGAATACTTCGAGAGCCGACCCCGCGGCAGTCAGATCGGGGCGTGGGCGTCGCCACAGAGTCATGTTATCGAAAACCGCGACGTGCTTCTAGGCAACCTGGAAGAGGTCAGGGCGGAGTATGATGACGAAGATTCCATTCCTCGCCCATCGCACTGGGGCGGGTATCATCTGACGCCTGAGGTGATCGAGTTTTGGCAGGGCCGGCCAAGCCGCCTGCACGACCGCATTCGCTATCGCCGCGACGACGGTACTTGGGCGCGCGAGCGCCTAGCCCCGTAGGTCGATATAATAATCGGCGGGACCAGGCGTTTTAGTCAATGTGGTGAGCCAAAGTCCGGTCTAGTGTGTCAGAGATGGGCTTCCCATCTCTTCTATACCGGATTTCCCTCTGGCTTCCAATAACGATGAGTGGTGGTGAAGCATCGCCGGCCCGTCGACAGACGAGGTCGGCGGTGCTATTTTTACGCAACAGCGCCTTCTACGTAGCAGAAACTTTCTCTTCGGATTTGCGCAGCCGCAGGTCGCGAGCCTTAAGCTGGAGAGAAGTCTGGCCGCGCCACGTATTTTCCTCGACCGAGAAGAGAAGTTCCAGTGGACGGCCGTTTCGCTGGCTTGTGCGAGCGGTCGACAGCTGATCGCCCATCCCGAAGCCGATGACGTCGAACGGCTCTGAATCAGGCGATTCTGACGAGCGGACTTTGAGCTTCAGGTGCGAGTCGTCGCTCCCCACCGTGCGCGCATTCACGACGGTCAGGTCATCAGCATGAAAAACGGGGCGGGGATTCGACGGCCCGAACGGCCCGAACTGTTTTAGCACGGCCCAGAACCGGTCGTCGATTACATCGAGCGAGAGCGACGCGTCGACGTCAATCTTCGGCCTGAGCAGTTCAGGAGTAATGGCTTCACCAACGGCCTCGTCGAGGCGGTCCCGAAACCGGTCAATGTTATCCGGCGGTAGAGAGAGGCCGGCCGCGTAATCATGCCCGCCGAATTGCGTCAGCACGTCCTCGCAGGCAGAGAGGGCGTCGTAAATGTTGAGGCCACTGATCGAGCGAGCTGATCCCTTCACGGCGTCGCCGTTGTCACAAAGCATAATGGTCGGACGGTGGAAGGCCTCGACGATCCGGCTCGCTACGATGCCGATGACACCGAGATGCCACTCGGGCCGGTAAAGCACGAGCGCGTGCGGATTGCGAGACGTAATCTGCCGCTCGGCCATTTCCTCGGCCTCTTTGCGCGTCTGCCGGTCGATGTCGCGCCGCTTCTTATTGAGGGATTCGAGCGCTTCGGCGTGTTCAGCAGCTGCGTCTATGTTGGGCGCGAGGAGGAGCTTTACGGCCTCATGGGCATGATCAATGCGTCCAGCTGCATTGATGCGAGGACCGATCTTGAATACAATGTCTCCCGTGCCTAGATCAGTCAGGTCGAATCCAGCGGCATCGGCCATGGCTTGGAGACCGGGACGCGGGTTTTGCTCGAGCGCGCGCAGCCCCTCGCGCAGGAGAACGCGATTTTCTCCGGAGAGGGGCACGATGTCAGCCGCCGTCGAAACAGCAAGCAGGTCGAGATACTCGAAGGCGCGATCCGGATCGTCGCCAAGCGTATCGAGCGTAGCCTGGACGAGCTTAAAGCCCACGCCGCATCCCGAAAGCTTGTCGAATGGATAAGAGCAGTCGGGCCGTTTGGGATTGAGGACGGCAAGCGCATCGGGCAGCGTATCCGACGCAGTGTGGTGGTCGCAGATAATCAGGTCGATGCCCTGCTCGCGAGCATAGGCCGCCTCCTCATGAGCTGTGATGCCGCAGTCGAGCGCTACGATCAGTCCAGCCCCCTGCTCCGCTGCGTAGTCAATGCCCCGAGGGCCAAGTCCGTAGCCGTCCTCGTAGCGGTCTGGGATGAAATAGTCGACCGGCAGGTCGTAGGAGCGGAGAAAGTCAGTGAAGAGCGACGTAGCCGTAGTCCCGTCGACGTCGTAGTCGCCGTAGACGAGCACGCGCTCTCTCGAGCGTATCGCCGCAGCAAGCCGGTCGGCGGCCCGATCCATGTCCTGCATCAGAGAAGGGTCGTGCAGGTGGCTGCGATCGGCGCGAAAGAAGTGACGGGCATCCTCAAAGGTCTCAATGTCCCGCAGGGCGAGTGCGCGCGCCAGCGCCTCCGGAAGATCATTTAAGTCACGCCGCAGCTTATCTACAACGTCCTCATTTTCAATAGAGCGAAACGTCCAGCGGTAGTTCATGAGAGGTGAGGGGCTGGTTTATCAACTTGCAGGATCGTCATGGTAAGACACAAATAGAAGGAAATCCTAACGCGTCCCATGGAAATGAGTGGAAAACGTGTTTTGCCTCGCGCTAGGCCCATTGGGCACTACCTTATACATTTCATCACGAGCAGAGGTTGTAGTTTCACGGTGCTGTGTTCTATGTTACCATCAGCCAGACCATGATTACGACGTCCTCTCTTGCACAACTCCGATTCTCAGCTCCTGAATCCTATCCTGATCGGCGGTCAGCGGTGTTGACATTAGATGAACACATTTTGCAGGTGTCGCGTAAAGGCTAATTCACTTGCAATCAGGCGTGATCGCCGAACCCGGAGTGTCGATCCACCTGTCCTTTCAGGACGCTTTGAGCGTCGCATACGAATTCTCCTATGGACATTTCTACTCTTCGAGAGAAAAAACTGGACGAGCTGCGTGATATTGCCCGCGAGATTGGGCTCTCCGGCTACTCCAAGATGCGGAAGCAAGACTTGATCTATCGCATCTTGGAGGCGCAGGCTGAAGAGGCGGCGGGAGACGATTCCGACACCGCCTCTGAAGACACCACTTCTGAGGATGTCGACGACGCGCAGGCAACGAATGAGGCGTCATCGGCTGAGGCTCCTGCGGAGGAGCCGTCCCGGTCAGATAGAGAGTCCCAGGACGGGGAAGCGTCCCGTGGGGAAGCGTCCCGTGCCGACGAGGCCGACGTAGATGTTGAGGAGCCGTCTGAGGCAGCCCCTGAGGAAGAGGGCGACGAGGACGGGCATCCGCCTGCCGAGCAGCGCGAGAGCCGCGATCAGGCGGAAGACACCGACGATCGCAGAGATCTCAGCCCGCGCGAGAAGCTCTACGTCGACCGGCCCGACTACATGGCCGAGTACGACAAAGAGCAGACTGAGCTGCGCGGCATGATCAACAAGGTGGGGCTGCTCGAGGTCCTCCCTGATGGGTATGGATTCCTGCGATCCGGCGAGTACAACTACCAGTCGAGTCCGGACGATATCTACGTATCGCCCTCCCAGATCAAGCGATTCAATCTGCAAGAAGGGGACACGGTGGACGGGCTGGTGCGCCCTCCCAAAGAAGGCGAACGCTTTTTCGCGCTCATTCAGGTCAACCAGGTGAACGGGCGCGAGCCTGCAGCGGTAGAGGAGCGCACCGACTTCGAATATCTGACGCCCATTTATCCTGAGGAGCGGCTGACGCTTGAAACGGACACGGAGCTATACGGCACGCGCATCCTCGACCTGTTTGCGCCGATTGGAAAAGGGCAGCGTGGTCTCATCGTGTCGCCCCCGAAAGCCGGCAAGACCGTTCTGCTTCAGCAAATCGCTGAAGGGGTGACCACCAATCACCCGGACGTGCATCTCATCGTACTTCTCGTTGATGAGCGTCCGGAGGAGGTCACCGATATGGATCGAAACGTCGACGGAGAGGTGATTGCCTCGACGTTCGACCGGGACCCAGAGATGCACGTCGAGGTGTCCGAAAAGGTGATCCTGAAGGCGCGGCGTCTCGTGGAAGCTGACCAGGATGTAGTCATCCTTCTGGACTCGATTACCCGGCTGGCTCGGGCGCACAACGCCGTTGTGCCGGGGCAGGGGCGCACGCTCTCGGGAGGCGTCGAGGCCGGCGCGCTCCGCGGTCCCAAGCGATTCTTCGGCGCAGCGCGCAACGTCGAAGATGGCGGCTCGCTCACCATCATCGGCACGGCGCTGATCGACACGGGAAGCCGCATGGACCAGGTCATATTCGAGGAGTTCAAGGGAACCGGCAACATGGAGCTCGTGCTCAACCGCACCATGGCCGACCGGCGCATCTACCCGGCTATCGATCTGATCAAAAGCGGCACGCGTCGTGAGGAGCTCCTCCTGCCGAAACCTTCGCTCAAGCGGGTGTGGGTAATCCGCAAAATTCTCGCTGATATGGATACGATCGAGGCGATGGAATTCCTGCTCGATAAGATCGAGGATACCGAGGACAACGCAGAATTCCTCGCCACCATGAACTAGCGAGGCGAGCCGAACGGAAGAGAAGAAGGGCCCCGTCGAGATCGGCGAACCAATTCTCCCCCGACTTCATATGTTGGGCGTAAGTTTGTCAGACGGACCTGAAGCTTTGCGGATGCGAAATACGATGCGCTACGTTGTAGGCACCCTTGTCCTCCTGGGAATAGCCCTGATGCCCGCAGAGGGGCAAGATCCTGGAGAACGCGCCGAGACGCTCATGCCGGAGGAGGAAGAGAAGGTGATCGGCGTGCCTCCTGAGGAAGAGCTGGAAAACCGGTTCGCCCGGCTCGAAGAGCAGCGAGACACGGGGGATTTCGAAAGCATCATGATGGAGCTTGAGGCGCTGCTTGAGGAGCATCCGGACAATGGGGAAATCCTTTGGCGCCTTGCTCGCACCCGCACTGACGTCGCTGAGCACCAGAGAGAAGAAGGGGAGCGACGCGATCTATTTCTTCAGGCCCTGGAAGAGGCCGAGCGAGCAGTCGAGCTTCTGCCTGAAAGCTCCAATGCGCATCTCACCAAATCGGTAGCTGCTGGTCGCGTAGCCCTGGTGTCGGGAACCCGGCGGCAGATTGAACTTTCGCGCCTGATGAAGGAGTACGCAGATAAGGCGATCGAACTCGACCCAGAGAACGATCTGGCCTATCACCTGCGGGGGCGCTGGCATTACGAGGTGGCGAGCCTCGGGTTCTTCTCTCGCAACGTCGTGCGCATCGTGTACGGAGGACTCCCCGATGCATCATATCGTCAGGCAGAATCGGACTACCGGAGGGCTATTTCGCTGCAGGAACGAATCGTTCACCGGTTTGAGCTGGGGCGTACGATGATGGAAATCGGAAATCGTCACGTTGCTATCGCGCAGTTCGAGCGGGTTTTGAGTTTACCGCCGGACGACGTTACGGCTCCTCTCTACAAAGAGCGCGCCGAGGCGCTGCTTGGGAAAATTCGGTAGTTTCGATTAGAAAAAAACCAGTGGTCGGCTTAGTAGCATCCGTTTTCATGATCGAGGGATCGGTTCCTTAGGAGTGTGAAGGAACTGAAACCCTGCAACTGTGTGCAAAGAAAATGGCGAATTTACCAATCATCGACGGCGTACCAAACTATGTCTCAATCAATCTCGCTCGACGCTGTACTCTTCGACATGGATGGTGTGCTCGTGGATGTGTCACGCTCGTACCGGCGGGCCATAGAAGAGACCGTCGAACACTTCACCGGTCGAGATATCGGCCCGAACACGATTCAGCGCTACAAGAACTACGGCGGCTTCAATGACGACTGGAAGCTGACTCACGCTATCATCACAGACACGGCGATGGAGGTTCCGCTCAGCCGTGTCATTGAGGAATTCCAGAGCCGGTATCGAGGAGACGACTGGGACGGATTTATTGCCGAGGAGGAGCCTCTTATTGCGGACAAGACGCTGGCCTCTCTCAACGGCGACTCGCGCATTCTTGGCGTAGTCACGGGACGGCCCGAGGAGGAGGCGCAGTGGACGCTCGACCACATGGGGTGGACGTCTTACTTTCCGCTCGTCGTGGCCAAGGAGAAGCAGCGCGGTCGCATGAAGCCAGATCCGTTTCCCCTTGACCATTCATTGAGCATGCTCGCGGCGGCCGGGCGCTCTATCGAGCCCAGTTCGGCTGTCTACATAGGCGACACAGTTGATGACATGGTCGCTGCTCGCGAGGCGGATATGTGGGCCATCGGAGTGGTTCCTCCATACGTGGATGCTGACGAGCACGCTCCCCTGCTTCGTGAGCGCGGCGCTCATGTGGTCATCGAGGATCCAGATAACCTGCCGAAGATCCTAAACACCTTCAGCGAGCGGGTAGCCATGCAAGCCTGAAAAGGGGCTCCCATCTGAGATGCAGACGCGCGGGATCGGACAAAAGCGTTCGGTCCCGCTTTCTTTTTACCGCGGGGGCCGCGTGTCCACGAGACTTCGGCTGAGCCTGCGCACCTCCTCCGCAGTCGATGCAGCGAGCGCTTTATCGGCAAGCGTCTCGACGTCCTCGCGTGACAGAGAGCGGATGAGTGCCTTGACGGATGGAATGGAGACAGGCCGGATGCTGAGACGGTCGATCCCGATGCCCAGAAGCAGGGGGACGGCCAGCGGATCGGCTGCGATCTCTCCGCACACGCTAACCGAGCAGTCGCCAGCTGCCCGCGTCGCCTGACGCATCAAGCGAAGCACTGCCGGATGCAGGGCGTCCGAGAAACCGCGAAGCGCCGCGTGCTCCCGGTCGGCCGCCATGACGTACTGCGTGAGGTCATTCGTGCCGATGCTGAAGAAATCGACGTGTGGCACAAACTGTGCGACGGAAAGCGCGCTGGCCGGCGTTTCAACCATAATGCCGAAGGGAAGGGAGGAGGTGGGATCGAGGCCATCGGCTTCGAGCGACGACCGGGCTCCATCGAGCACTTCCTGTGCCTGGTGCACCTCGTCAACCGTGGCGATCATGGGAAGCAGGAGCCGAATGGGATGTTCTGCCGCGACGCGCAGAATGGCGCGAAGCTGGGTGTGAAACAGCGCGCGATGTCGCAGCAACACGCGGATGCCTCGCAGGCCGAGAAAGGGGTTTTGTTCGCGGGGAAAGGAAAGATAGTCCAGCGGCTTGTCACCACCGGCATCGAGCACTCGAATCGTCATGGGACGGTCGTCCATGGCCCTGGCCACGCGCGCTAGCGCATCCACCTGAGCCTGCTCAGAGGGGGCAGCCTCTACATCAGTAAACAGAAATTCAGTGCGGAGCAGGCCAACACCGTCGGCTCCGTTTTCGGTTGCCGCCTCTGCATCGTCCGGTCGGCTGACGTTCGCGTCGACCGAAACGAGCGTTCCGTCGGTCATGCGGGCCGGCGCGTGGGCGTCTATGCGATCAGCAGCGGCTTGGTGGGTTCGCTCCACCTGTTTTTCTTCCAGACGATCGATGATCGAAGAGGGAGGATTGATCCACACCTGCCCGGTTCCCCCGTCTAGCCCGACATTCATGCCCTCTGAGATGCGCTCTACGGCTGATCCGGCACCAAACACCGTCGGAATGTCCTGCCCGCGAAGGAGGATGGCGTTGTGGGCCGTCGGGCTTCCCCCGGCGCAGACCACCCCGATGATCCGCTCCGGATCGAGCTGTGGCACGATCGATGGAGGCAGGTGGGTCGCAACTAGAACGGACGGTTCGTCAGGAAGGACAGGCGCGTCGGCGGTTTCGCCGATGAGCTCGAGCGCAATGCGCCGCCCCACGTCGCGCACGTCCTCAGCCCGAGCCTGCAGGTAGTCGTCTTCAACCGCCTCATAGCGTTCGGCCAGCTGGTCCACTGTATCCGTCCAGGCGCGTGCTGCGGATTTCCGGTTTTCGAACACGCCGTTTCGCGCTGCTTTCCGTAGCTCCGGGTCGTCCAGCAGAAGAGCCTGGGCATCGAGAATGCCTGCCGCAGCGGTCCCGGATGCGGCCTGCTCCTCAAGTTGGGCGCGCACCGTGTCGAGAGCCTCTTTCAGAGCAGACCAAGCCTGCTCGGGATCATCGTCGGTCTCCTCTGGAAGTTCTGGAAGCGTCATCTCGAATCGGATGGCGGGTCCTACGGCAACGCCAGGATGGATGCCGACGCCTCGCACGTCGCCTGCTCCAGCCGCGGAGGGGGCGTCTAGGTCCTCCGCAGTTTGGACAGGCGAGTACGGCTCCATTGAGGCGACCGGCCCCACGGCACTCTCTTCCTCGTCCTCTTTTTCATCGAAGTGAGATTCCACCAGTGCCTGCACGGCCTGGAGGGCAGGCTCTGCCTCGGGGCCTTGTGCCGAAACGCGCAGCCGGTGGCCCTGCACCGCGCCCAGCGTAGAGACGGCTGAAATGCTTTCTGCGGGGACAGGACCTTGATTGCGCGTCAGGTTTTCGACGGTGAGCGTTGCATCGAACTGCGCGGCCGTGCGAACGAGCTGCGCCGCCGGCCGGGCGTGCAAGCCGTGCGGGTTCGCAAGTTCTACCTCGAGGGTTGCAGCTGACTGCCCCCCGTTAGCTTGACGAGCTCTCGGAGGTGGTTGAGACGCTTCCTCGTCGTCACCGATGTGCTGCTGCTTCTGATCGAGCGCCCGACGGGCTTCGGCAGCGACCGTCTCCAGGTCGCTCCCCATGCTGGCTTGCACGGCGGCGGTGAGGGCCCCCTCCACGAGAGGGGCTGGCGAGATGCGCGTTCGAGCCCGGACCTCTTCCGACAGCAGATCCAGAGCTGTATCTGTACTCAGCAGAGCGCTCCCCACGTCGCCAAGTATGAGAATGCCATCGCTGCTGTCCACTGACTCGATCGCTTCGAGGATGGCCACTGCGTTGGTGCCAAAATCCGCGTCCTCTTCTCCCGTCCCGGCAGCTACGGCGATTTCGACCTCGTCAGAGGCCATCTGTCGAACGAGGGGAATGAGCGCTTCTGCCAGCGCACGGCTATGCGAAACGAGAACAAGACTGACCATATCGTATCTTCTTAAGAGATGTCGTCATCGTTCGTCCAGGCGTCGGCAGCAGCGGCGACTAGGTAGAATGAGGAGGTTGCTCCGGGGTCCTGATGGCCCTTGCTGCGCTCGCCGAGATAACTTGCGCGCCCTTTGCGCGCTACCATTGGCGTCGTTGCTTCCATACCCTCCTCGGCAGCTTCGACGGCCGCGTCGAGCGCTTCCTTTAGAGACCTTTCCTGAGCAGCCGCGTTCTCGAGCGCTTCAACGGCGGGTGTGAGAGCATCGACCATCGTCTTATCTCCTGGTTCGGCCTTGCCGCGGCGCTGTACGCCGTCGAGGCCCGCGCGAAACATGGCGGCTACATCCGCCACGTCGAGATCGCTCTTGCCGCTCGCGCTCTTGCTCAGGTCCATAAAGAAGGTTCCATAGAGCGGGCCGCTCGCACCGCCCGTCTTCGAGATGAGCGCCATGGCGACCGATCGCATGGTGTCGGTGAGGTCGCTGTTGCTGTCGTCCAGGTCCTGCACTGCCGCCGCAAGACCGCGGTGGAGGTTCTGGCCATGATCGCCGTCGCCAATAGCAGAGTCCAGTTTGGTCAGGTGCGAACGCTGGTCGGACACGCGGTCGGCGAAGGCACGGATCCAGTCGCGCAGGTCGGAAGCAGTAAGCGGCATAAATGGAGAGGCTCAATGGGCAAACAATCGAAGGCGAGATGCACTGGCAGATGCGGGCGCGCCGTGCGCAGGTAAACGGGGAATTCCATCTGCTAAAGGAATCCTCTGAAACGATCACTCATATAACACTTTCATCAGCTGTTCAAATAAATAGATTCGGCTATGGCAGACCAACAGGTGACATTCGGAAACAGCGACGATTTCGATATCAATGACGAGGTGGTCGAAAACAGACTGCGAATCCGTATTCTCGAGAAGGTCGTCGAGGATCTCACGACGAAGGGGTTTGCAGAATCGGACGCAATAACCAGTAAAGACTACGAGCAGTACAGGAAGGAAGCCGAGCGGGAAATCGCCGATCAGTTCGGTGAAACGGGAGCGCTTGATCGTGAGTGACCCCGATGTAGAATGTTGTATTAGCGATCATAGCCCCGCCTGAAGGACCGGGCGGGGCTTTCTTATTTTCAGATGGACTTATGAGCCAACGTGAAGCTCGGCAACGGAGAACCGCGAAGAAGAAGCGGGTGGTTACACTCCCCACCGAAGCGCAGGGGTGTGAACCGGCGCATCCCAGAGATCAACCGTGTCCTGGTCGACTCGCATCATGGTGATTGATAGGCCGGCCATTTCGAGGCTCGTAATATAAGGACCGACGAGATTGCGGACCACCCGAAGTCCATGCTTCTCGGCTACCTCGGCCGCCCTTCGGTAGGCCAGGTACACCTCGATGAGCGGCGTGCCTCCCATGCTATTTACGAAGAGGAGTACGTCATCCCCGTCGCTAAAGGGCAGGTCCTCAATGATCGGCTCCATGAGCCGCTCCACGACCTGGTCGGCCGGCTCAATCTTCATACGCTTCCGTCCCGGCTCGCCGTGAATCCCAATGCCGATTTCCATTTCGTCCTCGCCAAGGTCGAACGTCGGCTCGCCTGCGGTGGGTACCGTGCAGGACGTGAGGGCCATCCCCATGCTACGGACGTTCTCGTTGCAGCGCCTGCACAGATCGGCTATCGCATCCAGCGATCGGCCCTCCGCGGCAGCAGCTCCACACATCTTTTCGATAAGCACAGTGCCACCTACGCCGCGCCGGCCCGCCGTGTAGGTGCTGTCCTCCACGGCCACGTCGTCATTGATGACAACGCTCTCGACGGCGATGTCGGACTCCTCGGCCATCTCTTCGGCCATCTCAAAGTTCATGACATCGCCGGTGTAATTCTTCACGATGTGAAGTACCCCGGCACCGGCGTCAACGGCCTCGGTGGCGGCTTGCATCTGGTCGGGGGTAGGACTGGTGAAGACTTCGCCCGGACATGCTCCATCGAGCATGCCACGCCCGACGAATCCGTTGTGCATGGGCTCATGGCCGCTTCCCCCACCCGAGAGGATGCCGACCTGCCCATCCGGCACGCCGTCAGCGCGCACGACGTATGTGGGATCGAAGTGCACGTCCAGCAAATCGGGATGCGCCTTGGCCATGCCTTCGAGCGACTCGCGAACGACGTTTTCGGGATCGTTGATGAGTTTTTTCATGGTCGGATGATCGTTGGGTAGGAGGGATAGATGATAAAAAAGCACGGAGCGAGGCAAGAGCCCGCTCCGTGCTCTGGAAATAGGTGGTTCGGCGAATGGAGTCTATTCCGATGCACCGCTTTACACGTTAAGTTAGACGGTTCCCGGCACCCAAACCCCGGTGCTAAATACGCCTGCGAAGTAGAGCATCGCGATCAGGAAGGTGCCGAACACGATGGCTGCTGCCGGGGGATCCACGTGGGTGTCGCCCTGCGCGTAGAAGATGCGCTGGAAGAACTCCCCGAACACGGCGCAGATGAGCCCAAAGGCCCCACCGATAGCAAGCCCCATGAATACAGTGCCGTCACCGAGCTCAGGCAACATGCCCCCGTTTTCGATGGGCGTTCCAATCGTCGCAAAGTAAGCGAGCGCTGCCGTACTAGAGGGCAGCGTAATGTGGTGCGTCACGGGGAAGTTGGCCACTCCTAAATTCAGGAAGAACAGGCTGGCGGCACTGATGCCGAATGCCAGGAACGGACTGCCCGTGGCAATGGCAATAAAGGCGCCCAGGACACCGACGAAGAGGCCGAGGAAGGCCACCGGACCCCACTTGTACTGCTGGGGCAACCAGGGTTCTGCAGCGAACCGTTCCGTGGGATCTTTCATGTGATCAGGGATGGTGCCTTCAGCGTCCGGCTTGGTTTCTTCCCGCTCGAAAGGGGACATGTCGAGCACGCTGCTGCCATGCACTTTGCCGATGATGCTGTATCCGAGAAACGCTCGGTGCAGCAGGGCGGAAAGAACAACCCCCATTGCAATGCCGTCCCACGGCATCTCAAAGTTAATAGACATCTGAGTGATGACGAGACCCAAGATGCCGAAGAGTCCGCCCACCGCGAGCACGTCTGGCTTGGTGCCGAAGGCATACGTAATATTTTTAGCCTCATGGAAATCGAAGCCCGTTTCCATGTAGCCTTGCTTCGCGGCGTAGGCCGCGGCTGCGGCGCCTCCAGCAAATGAAATGTGAGGACCAAAGACCGCCCCGAAGGCGATTTCTCCGGTTACGCCGCCGAGCCCACCTGCTTCACCCGCGATGACCATGAAGCCGGTAAAGATAAAGGCAGGGAGAGCTCCAATGGAGGCGCCGAACGCGCCCCCAGCAAATGCGGCGAGAACAAGATATAGCCAGCTTACTTCGAGTAGTGCTTCCATAGCTTTTTAAGAAGGAGTCGTGGTGAGTGGAGTGAGGATGCACAAGGTGAGTCAAGTAAAGCTTAAAACCGCTTCGAGCGTCAAAGAACGGCTGATTTTATCATCAGTCCGTCCCTGACGCCGGAAGGCTCCGTGGTCGATTAGCTGCTAGAACGAAATCTGAGAGCCCAGGATGAAGGCGTTGTAATTATTCTGGGCGCTCGACTCGAAGTCCTGGAATTCGGCCATGAGCGTGAAGTTATCCGTCACCTGCAGGCGCGCGAAGACCATCAGCAGCTGGTTGTCGATGGCAGGCGATGAGCCGACTACTGTGTCCGCGGCGTCTTGAGTTCCCTCTCCGTAGCTTGCGCCAAGCACAAACCCGCCGAAGTCGTACGTGCCTTCAACGTACCACTGGTCGGCGTCCACCTCAGCCTGGTCGAGGCCCGAGCCGGTGAGGTTGATTCCAATCAGCCCGTCAGCGCCAATGCCGGACGTCTCGGAGTAAGTGCCAGTAAGTCCAAATCCGGCGGCGTTTAGGCGGGCGCCCACGTCCCAGCCGGTCATGTCGTAACTGAAGTCCGGATCGATGACTTGCACGTCCTGGTAGAGGCCTCCGGCCCACACCTGCAGCGTGCCAGCGTCGAAGCCGAACGTGTAATCGAGCTGACCCTCAAGACGGGGCAGGCTGGTTTCAACGCCCCTGTCGCTCGGCCCAGGGTTTTCAGGGTTGATCAGCCCTACACTGAGGCCGAAGCCCCCCAAGTCCGGCGTGCTATAGATGACGCGCGGGTTGAAGTTGGCGTAGGTGTAGCCAGTGCCGATGCGCCCGAGCGTCGCATTTGCGTAGTCGGGACCGATGAAGCGGCCTACACCCATGCCGCTACCCGCATCGCCCAGAGCCGTGGCATTAAAGATCCCAAAGCCCTTACCGATATTGAACGTGCCGAAGTCGCCCGCTACGATGACGTCTGCAATGCGGCCTTCGAAGAGGCCCTGATTCTGGTCGCCGGGGCCCTGCAGGTGATGGTTAATCTGAAACATCGCCGAAACGTCCACTCCGTTCTGCGTTGGGGCGTCGACGCTGAAGGTAAGCTCTCCGGGGATGAAGCCCGACATGACACGTGTGCCGAACTGGTTGCTGCCGTCGGCGCTGAAGTCTTCGTGGTCGGAGCCAACTAAGAAGACCGGAATATTTCCAGTCGCCTGGAAATTCCACCCGTCCTCTGTCTCATAGGAGACCAACTGCGCTTGAGCCGGCGAGGCGGTAAAGAGGAGCCCGATGAGACCTATTACGATCAGTGCTACGGCGGGTACAACTGAAAAATTCGTTGTTCTCATGGTCCGTCAGTGCTTAATGAGTGAGGGTTGATGTCGGAAAGAGCACCACAGCAGATCAGAGTCCATATAGTGCTCGTTGCAATTAGGGTGTTTGCGCCTGTTAGAAATTTGGATGCGAGAGTCGTCCAGTGGATTGGTGGTCGGAAATGGAAGGCCGCTGCTCGTTAGGCGGTAGCGGTAGGCATCAAGTAGCCTTCAGCGAGGTTTGTAAATTCGTCGACCTGTTGGACCTCCCAGTCGCTGTTGTGGCCCATTTCCTCGGCCATCAGCTCGGCTACTTTGGGGGCAATGTCGATCGACGCCTGCGCGTCGAGAATGAGCGATCGCGTGCGTCGGGACAGAATGTCCTCAACGGTGCGTGCCATCTCGTGGCGGGCGCCCCACACCACTTGAGCCGCTCGTATGGGGAGGCGATCGTCCAACTGTTCGCCCAACTCAGGGCGCTCCCGAATTAACTGGCGAAGGGCCTGAGCATCTGATCCGTACTGCTCGAACGGACTGAATTGCTCGGGATGCTCGTGCCACCCATGAATGGGAAGCTCCTTCGTGACCGACGGGCGCTCTTCCAGGTTCGCCAGCGTGGCGGCCTGGTCGATGGTGTCTTCGGCCATCTTTCGGTACGTGGTCCACTTACCGCCTGAGATGGTGACGAGCCCGTTTTTCGAAATATGAAGCACATGCTCGCGGGAGATGTCCGCCGTGTCACCGGACGAGGGACTGGACGGGTCGGTAACGAGCGGACGGATGCCCGCGAAGGCGGACAGGACGTCGTCCGGCGTGGGGTTTTTGGTGAGGTATCGCCCCGCATGCTCGATGAGATAGTCGAGCTCCTCCTGCATGGGGGTGGGCTCAAGCTCAGGCCCGTCCACCTCCACGTCTGTCGTCCCGAGCACGACCCGGTCGTTCCACGGAATGGCGAATAGCACGCGCCCGTCGTCCGTCTTGGGGATCATAATGGCCGTATCGCCCGGCAGGAACGAGCGGTCGAGCACGATGTGTGTGCCCTGAGCCGGCCGCAGCGTCGTGTGAGCCGACGGGTCGTCCATCTGACGAAGCGAGTCGGTAAAGATGCCGGTCGCGTTGATAACGGCCCTGGCGTCGATTTCATACGTTTTGCCCGACTCCTTGCACTCGGCCACAACTCCGTTCACCACGTCCCTACTATTCTTAAGGAGGTCCGTGACTTCCATGTAGTTGATAGCCGTACCGCCCTGCTCGACGAACGTCTGAGCCATGTTGACGGCTAGGCGCGCGTCATCGAACTGTCCATCGTAATAAATGACACCGCCGCGAAGCCCGTCAGGCTCGATCGTCGGGATGTGGTTGAGCGTCTTCTCCCGGCTCAGATGCTTGGATCGGCCGAAGCCCTGCTTCCCGGCCAGCATGTCGTACACCTTCATCCCGATGCCGTAAAACGGCCCTTCCCACCAGTCGTAGTTCGGGACGACGAAGGCGAGATTATGGACGAGGTGAGGAGCGTTCTTCTGGAGCAGGCCTCGCTCTTTAAGAGCCTCAAGGACGAGCGAAACATTACCCTGCTGCAGGTAGCGCACTCCGCCGTGGATGAGTTTCGTCGAGCGACTAGAAGTCGCCTTGGCGAAGTCATGCATCTCAAGGAGAAGCGTATCGTAGCCACGCGCCGCGGCTTCGATACCGCAGCCCAGCCCCGTGGCCCCTCCTCCAACTACTACGAAGTCCCAGGGCGCTTCGCGAGATTCGAGCGTATTTACTGCGTCTTTTCGCTGCATAGTTAAAAATGTGCTGCATGTTAAATTGAGGAGAGGCCAAGGGCTAGCTGCTGGCGGCTACGCAGCCTCCGCTTCTTTTTCTTCTTCGGGAGTCTCCCACGCCTTGGCACGTTCGAGGGCACGATTCCACTGCGTCCGTTTGCGCTCGACCTCGGACGGGTCCATCTCCGGCTCGTAGCGGGCGTCTATCGACCACTGCTTGGAGATCTCCTCCACGCTGTCGTAGTAGCCCACAGCGAGCCCGGCCAGATAGGCCGCTCCCAGAGCCGTCGTTTCGGTTACCTCCGGTCGAATCACTGGTACGCCCAGGAAATCGGCCTGCATCTGCATGAGCAGGTTGTTGATCGAGGCGCCGCCATCAACGCGAAGCTCCTTGAAGTCGATGCCGGAGTCCGCCTCCGCGGCACGGACCACGTCGACCGACTGCAGGGCAATGCTCTCGAGCGCAGCGCGGGCGATGTGCGACTCGTTCGTGCCGCGCGTGATGCCGATGATGGTGCCACGAGCGTACTGGTCCCAGTGCGGAGCTCCGAGTCCTACAAAGGCTGGCACGAAGTAGACGCCGTCGGTGGAATCCACTTTACCGGCCAGGTATTCAACGTCCTCGGAGGCGCGGATCATGCGCAGCTCGTCGCGCAGCCACTGCACCACGGCTCCGGTGACGAAGATGCTGCCTTCCAGCGCGTACTGCGTCGGCTCGTCGCCAAGCTTCCAGGCAATCGTCGTCAGGAGGTCGTTTTCGGACTTGACGGGCGTCTCGCCTGTGTTCATAAGCACGAAAGAGCCCGTGCCGTAGGTATTCTTTCCGGTGCCCGGTTCGGTACAAACTTGACCGAAGAGCGCAGCCTGCTGGTCGCCCGCGATACCGGCCAGAGGCACTGGCGAGGTGAAGATGTCGCTGCCGGTCTCTCCATAAATCTCGCTGGAGGAGCGCACTTCGGGAAGCATTGAGCGCGGCACATCGAGAATGTCGAGCAGCTCATCGTCCCACTGCTCCTCGCGGATGTTGTACATCAGCGTGCGGGAGGCATTGGTCACATCCGTGACGTGAAGCTCGCCGCCCGACAGCTTCCAGAGCAACCAGGAGTCGACGGTTCCGAACGCCAGCTCGCCAGCTTCAGCGCGCTCGCGGGCGCCATCGACGTTTTCGAGAATCCACCGGACCTTCGTGCCGGAGAAGTAGGAGTCGATGACAAGACCTGTTTTCTCCTGAAAGAGGTCGACAAGGCCGCGGTCCTTCAGCCGGTCGCAATACTCCGCCGTGCGGCGGTCCTGCCAGACAATGGCGTTGTAGACGGGTTCGCCCGTGGTGCGGTCCCATACAATCGTGGTTTCCCGCTGATTGGTAATGCCGATACCGGCTACCTGGTCAGACTTGACCCCTACCTTGCTGAGAGCCTCGGCAGCAACGCCTGCCTGCGTAGACCAGATCTCCTGTGGGTCATGCTCTACCCATCCTGGCTTCGGATAAAACTGCTGAAATTCGTTCTGGGCAATCGTTTCAATCTTGCCCTCCTTATTGAAGATAATAGCGCGCGAACTGGTCGTCCCCTGGTCGAGCGCGAGAATGTATTCCATAGTGGCCACCTCGTTATGATGCAAGACTTTCGTTTTCTTTCGTTTTGACGTAATGAACAATAGTTCGTGGAAGCGCTTCTGTCAACATTCAATTAAAACAAAAATATAAATTTAATGTGAAATAAGAAGCGTAGGATCACAATACTGCCCTGCTCGTACGCCCGGAAAGGCAATTCGGCTTATCTACTGTAACCGAGACACCGACATTTTGTAATAAGATCGCTAAATATGTCAGACGATACGCGTAGCCCGGCTGAGCGAGAAGTTTTGATCCTGCGGCGCCTGAAGGAACACGGTTACGTCACCGTTTCGGATTTGAGTGATCGGCTGGACGTATCCGAAGTGACGATTCGAAAGGATCTAAAAAGACTCGAAGGTAGAGATCTGTTGCATCGCACCCACGGAGGGGCAAACTTGCGAAATCCATATGTGGTAGACCGGCCGCTCGATGAGAAGGTTACGGAATATGCAGAGGAGAAGCGGCGGATCGGGCAGGCCGCCGCTGAGCTGGTTGGCGATCGCGACTCGATTATTCTTGCCTCGGGAACGACGATGACTCAGGTGGCGCGCCATCTGGAAAACAGTCCCGGACTTACCGTCATTACCAGCGCCATGAACGTCGCACTGGAAGTGACGTCTCTTCAAGACGTAGAAGTGACGATGCTCGGCGGCATGGTTCGGCGCACCTCGAAGTCGGTCATTGGAGCCTACGCGCAGGACATGATGAGAGAGTATGCCTGCGACAAGCTTTTCCTCGGGGTCGATGGGCTCGACCTTGACTATGGGCTCACAACGGCCAACGCCCCGGAGGCGCGCCTCAATCAGTGTATGATTCAGTCGGCAGAGCGCGTCATTATCGTGACGGATTCGAGTAAGTTTGGCCGCCGCAGCCTGCGGCGCATCTGCGGGCTCGACGCCGTGCACCGGGTAATTACCGACAACGCTGTCGACTCCGACGTTGTGGATGAGCTTGAGGACCACGCTATCTTTGTGGATGCCGTGTAAGCGCTTTTTCCGAAACCGGGCGTCCCTTGGGCCCAGGCCGACGGCACGGTCGCCCGCCGATTAATGTGAAGGGTAGAGTTACGAGGGAAGTCCGTAGCTGGTGTAACGCACCTGCTCCCATTCACCCAAAATCCCGACCTTTCTTCATCTCCATTTTCCAGCTGAACCTCTATGTCTAAGCCTCAGGATTCTTCCCAAGACGCCTCCCCGCTCACCTCGGTGTCCGAATTCCAGACGCTCGAGCAGTTCATCATCGAACAGCAGGACCGGTTCCCCCACTCGACCGGTGCCTTCTCGCGCCTGCTGCGCGACATCAGCGTAGCGACCAAAGTCATCAATCGCGACATTCGTCGGGCGGGTCTGCTCGATGTGCTGGGAGCAACGGGGGAGACGAACGTGCAGGGCGAGGTGCAGCAAAAGCTCGACGCTATCGCGCACCGCGAGCTCGTGCGCGCCCTGAAACGCGGCGGCGAGTGCTGCCTGATTGGATCTGAGGAGCAGGCTGAAACCATCCCGCTCTCCCCTCACGAAGAGCCGGAAGATAAGTACAGCGTGCTCTTCGATCCGCTCGACGGGTCGTCCAATATCGACGTGAACGTGTCGGTCGGCACAATCTTCAGTGTGTATCGGCTGTCCGACGAGGGCGAGAACGACATCGTGGCGGGATCGCTACAGCCCGGCGGTCGGCAAATAGCCGCTGGATATGTGGTCTACGGATCGTCGACGATGCTTGTCTACACGACCGGGGATGGGGTGAACGGGTTCACGCTCGACCCGTCGATTGGGGAGTTCATCCTGTCGCATCCGGGCATCTCGATGCCCAAGCGAGGCCCCTACTACTCGGTCAACGAGGGCGATGCCGACTCCTTCGAAGACGGCACGCATCAGTTTCTGCGATGGCTGAAACGACGCGACGAGGACGACGGACGCCCCTTTTCGACGCGCTACATCGGATCGCTCGTGTCGGACTTCCACCGGACGTTGCTCAAAGGCGGCATTTACCTGTATCCGGCAACGGATGCCTACCCGGACGGCAAGCTTCGTCTCATGTATGAAGCCAATCCACTGGCTTTTCTCGCTGAGCAGGCCGGTGGGGAAGCTCGAGACGGGAATGGCGGGCGCATCCTGGAAAAGACGCCGAACGCGCTTCATGAACGAACGCCGCTCTTCATCGGAAGTGAGGAGACGGTCCGTACCGCCGAGTCGTTCGTTCGAGGCTGGCGGACACTGGGAGACGAGTAGAAGAGACAGGGGCCGCCAGTCAGTCATAGGGTAGAGGAGGACACGTGGCGACACCCATGCTTAGGACAACCCAAATAGAAAAAGCTCAGCCGGGCGGCTGAGCACTTTCTGACTATCACACTATTCTTCAGTATAACAAAATCGTCCCCGGGGTCATCAAGGGTTTCATGTGATGGAATAGTGAA
>OBKM01000418.1_pt1 | contig 21229 bp, 20 predicted proteins | sample 1519691 | NCBI WGS metagenome assembly OBKM01 (sample SAMEA37050418, study PRJEB22526) | metagenome | biome: saline pan; feature: lake; material: water | place: Egypt | collected 2015 | depth 0.5 m | reverse complement strand
CTGCGGATCGACAACGCTGCCGGAATCGGCGGCGAGACCATCGACATCACTGCGATCGGAACCGGCCTCTCGGTTACCGATTCCGACGACGTGACGCTTTCGGACGTTACGATCACGGACGCGACGACCGGTGTCGAACTTGACGAGGAGACGGAGGGGGCCGACCTCACCGTCGAAATTGCCGACGGAACTGATCCGAACGAAGCGATCGACTTCGGCGACGTTGATTCCGGGTCGAACGAGGTGACAATCTCGTCTGAGGACCCTGCGGAGGATCCCGACACCCGTGCGATCGTCGCGAGTGGCCGACATGCGACACTCGACGAGTCGGACGATCCGGGGATAGACCAACCGGACGGCCAGGAACCGCTCGGCGTATTCTTCGATCTCGATGGTTCCGAGGACGATTCACAGGTCGAACTTGCGATCCCGTACCGCGCATATGCCGAAATCGACGAGAAGCGGTTCGATCAGACGTCATTTGTCCTGTACAAGCAAGTCGACGATGGTAACGGGGGTACTGAGTGGGAGCAAAGGGAAACGTTCGATCTGGAGGAGGAACCGCGAACGATCGCCGGCGAGGAGCGGGAGATGATTTCGGTAACCGTCGATTCGTTCAGCACGTTCGGGGTTTTCGGTGAACCCGATGCGTTTTACGAGATATCGGATACAAAAATAACGCAACCGGAGGAGAACGCGGATCGAGTCGAGGTCCTCGACACGCTTGGCGCGGAAGCGAATATAGAAAACACCGGTGACGCCGACGGTGAGAACCGACTCGTCGAACTCCGACTCGGTGAAGACGCCGAAGGAACCGAGGGTGATGATTACGAAGTGATCGACAGCAAGGACATCTCGATTGATGAAGGGAATACGAAGACTGTCGAATTGAGCGATGAGGTTCCCGACGACGACACTGACGGCATCGAACTCGGCGAGAACAGAGTCGTTGCAATAGTCTCGATCGGGCCTGATGGTGACGACGAGGACATCGATACCGCTGGTATCGACGTGTTCGATCTCTATCTTTCCGGCTTTGTGACCGATATCGATACCGACAAAGGAATCGAAACGGCAAGTGTCTCTATCGATCCTGGAATCGATGGGGACGACGAGGTATCCACAGATACTGACGGCCAGTATCGGTTTAATGGTCTCGAAGACGGCACTGAGTACACCGTTGAAGCGGACGACGAGAACTACCACCTGCGGACGGGGGATATTACTGCGGACGAGTTCGAACGGGATAGTGTTGATTTCACCCTCGACCCCGATCCCGGCTCCATCTCCGGGACGGTGACAGACGGTGAAAGTGATGATCCGGTCGAGGGTGCGACGATCACCGCAGACGGGAACGAGGTAGAGACCGACGCCAGCGGCGAGTGCGAAATCGACGAAATCGCCCGTGGTGACTACGACGTGACTGTCGAGGCGTTCGGCTACGGGACGGAGACTGAATCAGATGTGTCGGTCGGCCCCGGCGAGGACGTCCAACTCGATTTCGCGCTCGATCGGGCATCGGCGTACGTGTTCGAAACGATCGACATTGACGACGAAATCGAGCAGGGTGAGACGCTCACCGCCGACGTGACAGTTCGAAACGACGGGCTCGACAGCGGCACGGAGACTGTTTCGATGACGATTGATGACCTCGGTCTCGGTGATGAGGTCTCGGTGACGGCCGACACGGACGAGACGGATACGGTCCAATTGTCTGTGTCGATTCCCGAGGATGCTGAAACTGATGATTACGATGCAGTCTTTTCGTTTTCGGAATCGGCGGCTACGGATAGCCGGACGTTTGGGGTAATCGCTCCGACTTCTAACGGCGGTAATGGCGGTGGCGGCGGAGGCGGCGGCTCCAGCAGCGGCGGTGGCGGCGGCGGTGGCGGTCCGACCGGTCCGCTGCCGGAGGACCTTCGCCTGAAGGGGTTCCCGTCGCCGTCCGTGCCCGCGACCGCGACGACCGGTGAGGAGATCACGATCAGCTTCGGGCTCAGGAACCGCGGAACGACGGTGACTGATCCGGTACTCGTCCTCGCCAACGGCGAGGAGATCGGCCGCCACGACCGTTTCATCGGGTTCGGAGCGGAGGTCGATGTCGAGATCCGCCATACGTTCCTCGAGCCGGGAGTTTATGCGATACGCATCGAGGCAACCGGGCTCGGGGAATCCGACGCCGTTCTCGGCGAGATCGAGGTTACCGGCGATCCGATCGCCCCGGCCCCCGGCCCGGACGGGGACCCGGCGACGACTGAGACCCCTGATGTGACACCTACACCGGACGACGATCCGGCGTCGGACGATTCGACTCCCCCGGACGACCTCCCCGGATTCGGTCCGGTCGTGGCGATCGCCGCGTTGCTTTTCGCCTCGCTGCTCGCGCGGCGGCGACGCCGTAGCGGCTGAGCGGTGCCTCCCCGAGCCCCGTGATCCGTTTGCCCCGGCGTCACGCCGGGGCGGATGTTACTGGGTGTACACCCGCCGGGTACTGACCTCGCCGTCGGGATCCAGAATCGTCACCGTGTCCCCGGCGTCGTTGAGCGCCGCTCGCTCGCGACCGAGGTAATACTCAGTATCGGTGTCCGTTCCGGAGCCGATGTGGATCGTCAGCGACGCCGACGGATCGAGGGCGAGGTCGGGGAGGCCGTCACGCTGACCACCGCCGAGGTCGATCACGTAGCCGGAAAGATCGATACCTTCGCTGCCGTGGTTCGACAGCGTCACCGACTCATCGAGCGGGTCGCCGTCGACCGCCGCCCCCGGCCCCGGATCGATCGCCTCGATGACGAGGCCGTCCGGCGTCCCCTCCTCAGCGAACGCGACCAGGTCCGCGAGCGTGTAGCCCTCGGTCGGCGTCAACTGTGGGAGCGACGGCTCCCATCCGTCCGGTGCCGCGTTCGGGTAGGCGTCGTCGTCGGCCTCGATGAGCCCGATGATGGTTTCCGCGACGATCCGCGAGCCGACCGCTCCGAGCCGTTCGCCGTCCTGTTGGTATCGGGCCTCATCGAGGATGTAGTACCAAAGCGGCGCGTCGGGGTCTGCACCACAGCCGTGGTCTCTGAGCGCCCCCATAATCGGCGAGCCGTGGCCGAACTCCGGGTTACCGATCGGATCGATCCCCATCCGACGGGCGACGTCCTGTCCGGATGGAAGGCCGAGCGCGACACCGCGACGGAGGTTCCGAACCGCGAGGGAGTCGTCGCCGGGCATCGGCAGTCTGAAAAGCGCCGGCGCCAGAAACGGCACGATCTTTCGTGCGGGCTGGTATTCGCCGTCCCCTTCCTCGAGAAGCCGCGACCACTCGACGGTGAGGTGGCTCGGGACGGGACGGCCTCCGCGGAGGTTGGGGCCATCGGACATCATGGTCGGGAACAACGGCACGTTTCCGACCTCGTCGTTGATGTCGAACTCGTGGCGGATCATGCTGTGGCCGAACCGGTAGGCCGCCCCGGAGAACTCGACGGGAATCGACGGCGTCGTTCCCTCCGGAACAAAGAACTGCCGGCCGCGGTTCTCGATGTCCTCGAGGATGTGGCGGTCACAGACCCGTGGAAGGAAGTCGTGCCGGACGGTCCATTGGTAGTGCCATGTGACGAGTCGCTGGGCGGCCTGCAGCGTCGTCTCGTCGTCCTCGACGAGCTCGGCCCCCTCGGCCGTCGAGAGGTGATCGACCACCCGGTTGTGGAAGTTGAGGAACGCGAGATGTAGCTGTGAAATGAGGACGTTCTCGTCGTTTCGCGGGTCGCCGATCAGCGCTACCCCCTGTTCGTTCCGCTGGAGATCCGTTCCCGGAAGCCCCGAGAGCCCCGAAAAACCGTCCTCATCCGGGTCGGGCGCGACCGCTTCACCCGTGAGGAGGTGCGCTTCTCCCGGATGGTGGTGATCATACAGAAACGGGCTCACCTCCGCCCCGGTCCGGTACACCGAATCGAGATCGAGCGCCGGCGTCCTGAAGTTCCGAAGGGCGGCCGGGTCGTTGCGTCGGTCGATGTCCGAGGTCGGATCGAACGTGATGTCATGGTCGATGAACTGGCCGAAGATCCCGTACGCAGCCGGGGGTTCGCCGTCCCCGACCGGATCGTCAGCGGACTCGACCATCGGTCCCTCGAGACCGTCTTCGGCCTCCTCGGCTCCCCCGAGGTCACGGAGGAACGGCTCCGATCGATCGTAGGTCCTCAGCTCCGGGAACTGTGTGTGAAACCGGTGGCTCACGACCACGCCCCGCCGCTGGGCGGCGTCGTTCATTCCTCGGTGGTCGACCCCGCCGTGTACCGTCGCGTTCACCGTCGAGACAGTTATTTCGACGCCTTCGTTCCCGCCCGATTCGACACCGATGACCGTCTCCTCGGTCCCACCACGCATCGGGTTCCGGACGCTGTAGGACAACGACGCTGGCTCCGGGTCAACTCCCCCGTCCGTCACACCCGCGAACTCGCCCCCGTCGCCGGTGATCCAGCGACCGATGGGCTCTCGATCCGGCTGCTCTCGCGCGACGACGACGACGCTCTCGACCGGTTCGCCGGCCGCATCGAACACACGGCCTTGAATGTTGGTGTCATTCCCCATACAGTCCGGGACTCGGAGGCGGTATTAATAATTTTGGAGATGTCTAGAACACATGAAGACGGCGTGTCAACTCCGCTAAAACGTAATTACGGCAATTCGGAACCAGCCCTTTCTCGTATTGTTATACAAATGATATCAGTCTCCGGGGCGATCCATCGCGCTTTGGCTCGCTTTCCTCCGGCGAGTGGACGCGCCGCTCGCGGATTCGAACGTCGGAAAAGATAGTCCTGGGAGGATTCGAACCTCCGTCAAAGCCCCCAGAAGGCTTTATGATTGGCCACTACACCACAGGACTGCTTCACGTGAAGTCACGCCATCGAACTATTTATTATTGTCGTGTTCTCTTCCCTGTGGATCGGGTGGATTGACATCCTCCCCGCGCTGAAGCGCGAGGCTTTCTCCTCAATTCTCCGTAAAATGGTGTTTCCGATGGCAGTTTGCACAGAGAGGTTCACATTTCCGGATCTCCTCACGGATCACGTCCTTTGGGCGCCCGTCTCCGGCCATTCGTGCCACGGTGTCTTTCTTTTTCCCGTCGACGTGGTGGAAGTCCAGACAGGCTGCATCTCTCTCGCCACACTCGGAACAGCCTCCGATCCTGTTTTTTACATCGTGAATCCACTTCCCCGGATCTTCGGTTGGCTCCGTGTAATGTTCTCTTCGATGGCAGTTCGCACAGAGCACTTCACACGACTTTATTTCCGAAGTAAACGCATCTTTTCCGTACCCGTGTGTAATCATCGTCCCAACGTCCAGCTCCTTTTTATCCGGATTCGGGTGGTGATAATCTAGGCACGCGAAATCGTCGGTATCACACCGCTTACAGCCGCTTTTACCTTTCCTTTCGTTGACCCAGTTGCGGAGTTCCGCCCGTCGCTTGAGCGTGCGTTCTGTGTTCCATTCGCGATTCCGGTAGTGCCATCGCTGGTCGACGGATAGCTCGTCCCAGACGAGGTGCTCCGGTAACTCGACATCTTCGGGCTTCGGTTTTACACGCGACCCTCTCGATTCGTTTGTTTCTAAACCAGCACGCTCCTTTGCCTCGTTCCAGCTGCCTATCTGCCGGATTATCGTCGCTGATGCCGGTCTTAGTTCCAGTTTCTCGTACTGCGCCTTCGTCGGCGATTCGCCCAGCCGTTCGGCCGCTTCCCGGAGCGCATCGAGACACGCCGCCTCCGTCGTCGCCATATCGGCTGCTCGCCCCTCACCATATAAAAAGGCGGCCGCGCGGTGAAACTGGCCGTGGATTTTTCCGAGCCGAACCGATACCGACATACCGCCGCCCGCGTATCCACCGGTATGTACGTCGGACGGTTCATCGTCGTCGCGCCGGATCGGGCGGCCTACCGAGTCTCCTCGCGATCGTTCCCCAACCGGCGGATCATCGACCGCGACGGGGTGCTCACCGTCGCCCCGACCGCCGACGCACCGGAAACGGACAACCCCTACATCTCGTATAACTGCTTGCGAACGACTGATGGCGGCGATTTCGCGGTCATCGGGAACGGCACACAGGTCGATCCGATCACCGAGAAACTCGAGTTGGGCTATCCGCCACGGGACGCCCTCGTCGAATCGCTACTCGCGCTCGATTACGAGAAAGACGACTACGATACGCCGCGGATCGCCGGCGTCGTCGGCGAGGAGAGCTACATCGGAACCGTCCGCCGTGACGCCGTCCTTGTCGAGGCCGTGGCGGAACCGACGCTCGTTGCGACCTACGAGACCGACGCTCCCGAACCGACGACGCTCCCGGCGACGGATCCGACCGCGATGGCCGAGGAGCTATACGACCGCGACCTCGAACATCCTGTCTGTGCGGCGGCGGTCGCCGTCGACGGGGACGCGGGGTTCACAACCGGATACCACAACGGGTGACTCATACTGCCGGCTATACCTATTTCAAGATATTCGCGTTCCGGTAGCGCGATATCTTCACGAAAGTATAGCCGGCAGTATCACCGCTCGAATTTATTTGAGGATATATACGTCGGCCACGATGAGTACAACACGATAATGCAGCCCCACGAAGGCGGGGAATCCGACGCCGGCCGGACACACGTTCTCTACTGTTCGGCGGACCCGGATCCGTCGATACTCGAAGCCATCGACGTCGACTACCGCGTAACGACGGTCGGATCACCGGCCGCCGTGACGGAACACGCCGACGATACCGCGGACTGTCTCCTCGTCGATGGCGACGTCTTCAACGAGTTCCGGTCGGCGTCTTCCGGCCTGTCCGGCGGTTCGGTTCCGATAATCGCCCTCGTCGACACGCCGGATCGGGCGCTCGTCCGTACTGTCGCCCGCCATCCCCGGTTCGATCTGGTGTACCGCAGCGGGCGTGCCGGCGTAGAAGACGCCGGCCCTGACGCGGTTTCGGAGCGGCTGTGTGAGCGCATCGACATCGCCTGCCGGGAGAACGCAGATCCCGACCTCGGCGAGCCGATTCTCGAGGTCGCCGGACTGCTCATGAGCGCCACTCACGACGAGGTCGACACGAGGATCGAATGGGGACTGCGATCGGTCGGCGAGCGGCTCGGCGCGGACCGATGCGTACTGTATGACTGCGCCGACGGATCGCTCTCGGCGACGCACTCGTGGGTCGCGTCGGGGTCGCTGTCACACGGGTCTGTGTCGACCGACGCGTTTCCGGGGTTCGAGTCGACGCTGGAGCGGTTCGATCCGGTTGTTGCCGACGTCGAGCGGGCGGATGCTGCCGCCCTCGGATTCGGTGGCACGTTCTTCGCCTCGCCGGTCGTGATCGACTGGACCCTCGAACACGTGTTGGTGTTCGGCGGGTTCCCCGCGGGAGCGATAACTGACACCGCTGTCACCCGTCTCGGAACGTTCGGCGATCTGATCGGACACACGCTCAAGCGGGACCGTCGGCTTCGGGAGATCGAGCGGCAAAACGAGCGTTTAGAGCGGTTCGCCTCCGTGATACGTCATGACCTTCAGAACCCCCTCAACGTGATCACCGGGTTCGCCGAGATCGCAAAGGAGTCGGGCGATCCGGACGACATCGAACGGATCTCGGCGGCGGCGTCCCGGATGGAGTCCATCCTCGAGGACCTCCACACGCTCGTCGACGAAGCCGACGACCTCGGCGAGCGTGAGCCGACGCCTATTGTGGACCTCGTCGACCGAGCCCGGACATCCGTCGACATGCGGGATGCGACCGTCGAGACGGATGCTCTCGGCGTCGTCGAGGCCGACCCCGGTCGGCTCCGACAGGCCTTCGAGAACCTCCTTCGGAACGCGGTCGAACACGCGGGGCCGGACGTCACTATCCGGGTCTCGTCGCTCCCCGATGGGTTCGCGGTCGACGACGACGGTCCGGGAGTCCCACCTGCCGACCGCGAGCGCGTCTTCGAGGAGGGGTACACCGATGGGGGAACCGGGCTGGGGCTGTCGATCGTTCGGACTGTCGTCGACGCGCACGGCTGGGAGATCGAAGCGACGAACGCTCCGGGCGGTGGCGCTCGGTTCGAAATCACCGGCGTCGAGTTCGTCGATCGCGGCGTCTCTTCATCGGCCCTTGCCCGCTGAGCCGGCCGGATCCCCCGACGGTTACCAGTCCATCCCGCCGTTGACGGCGAGGATCTGTCCCGTCATGTAGCCCGAATCCTCGCTGGCGACGAAGCGGACGATCCCGGCGACGTCGTCGGGTCTGGCGAACCGGTCGAGGGGGATCCTCCGGAGGATTTTCTCCTGGACCCGCTCGGGGACGATTTCGAGCATACCGGTGTCGACGAAACCAGGGGCGACACAGTTGGCAGTCGAACCCTCAGGGGCCAACTCGAGTGCGAGCGTGCGCGTGAACCCGAACAGTCCCGACTTCGTCGTCGCGTAGTTCGCCTGCCCGTAGTTGCCCTGTTGCCCGACGACGCTCGAGATATTTATCAACCGGCCGTCGTCGGCCGATCTAATGTCCTCGAAAAAACAGTGTGTGCAGTTGAACGTACCGCCGAGATTAACGTCTATGACCCGGTCCCAGTCCTCACGCGTCATTTCCCCGAACTTCCTGTCGGCGGTGATACCGGCGTTGTTGACCAACACGTCGATCCCGCCGAACCGGCTGTGGACCGCCTTCCGCATCGTCTCGACCTGCTCGTACTCGGAGATGTCCGCCCGCGCCGTCATCGCCGTTCCGCCCGCGTCCTCTATAGTTTCGGCGGTTGCCTCCGCCTCGGCCTCCGAAGATCGGTAGTTGACGACGACCTCCGCCCCGTTGTGCCCGAGCTCCTCGGCGATGGCGCGGCCGATCCCCCGTGATGCCCCGGTGACGAGACAGGTCTTGTCTTCGAGCATGTGTCCTCTGTCGATGGAAGCGGCAAAAGGATTGCTGATGGGAGACGTCCACATGATAACGATACAGCGTAGGAACGTTCACACGATAACGATACAGCGTAGGAACGTTCACACGATAACGATACACTCCGGGGGATCGCACACAGCTCGCTCGGATACCCCCGACGATCAATCGAGGGTGTCGTCGATCTGGGACTGGAACTCCTCGATCCACTCCGACTCGGAAAGCTCCTCCATCCGCTCACGGAGGTGTGGCTTACAGAGGCCGACCTTGAGGTGGTCTTTTTCGACCGCAACGGCGGCCTCCTCGTCACAGTAGTGACACTGCATACGACGCCGTATGAGACGGAGTGATTTGAACCCAGCGCTCGCGTCATCCGGCTGTCGGACGGACGACACACGCCAGGGAACCGACGATCAAAGCGCTGTCCGGAACGCGCGGTAGTCTTTCCGCCCGAGTCCCGCCGCGCCGAGTTCGGTCCCGTGTGCATCGCTGCCCCCCGTTGCGAGAAGATCGTGCCGTTCGATCGCCCGCTCGATCGCTCCCGGATCGGTTTCCTCGCCGTACGGATAGAACCGCTCCACCGCATCCAGCTCCGAGCAGAGTTCGAGCGCCGCGTCGGGGTCGTCGTAGCGGTACGGGTGGGCAAGCGAGACGAGACGACAGGCATCGTTCAACACCGCCGTCCCCTCGTCGAACGACGGTACGTCCCGCGGCACGTAGCAGGGGTCACCCTCGCCGATGAGTGTTTCGAACGCGTCCCCGTAGCCGTATTCCGACACCGTCGCGATCGCGTTCGCGATGTGGGGTCGGCCGATCCCCTTGTGGGGCTCGATCGGGAGCTCCGTTCCGAGACGCTTTTCGACCCGTTCGATGATCTCACCCCCGCGCTCGATGCGATCGGCCTGCAGTCGTTCGATCAACGACTCTATGCCGGGTGTCCGACGCACACCGTATCCGAGCAGATCGACCTGTATCCCCCCGGCGTCGACCCGTAGCTCGATCCCGTGAACGACGCTTACACCGCCTACTGTCGCCACCGGTGTCGAAAGGTCCGGATGTAACCGGTCGTGATCCGTGATTGCGACCGTCGAAACGCCTGCGGCCTCCGCGGCTTCGGGCACCGCCTCGAGCGTCAGCGTCCCATCGGAGTTCCTCGTGTGTACGTGGAGATCGGCGACGATCATGAGAGGATCTGTGTGCCGCCGGCTCAAAGCGTCGGCGCTCCGTCCGAAAAATCATGAAGTATAATGACATTATATGTATTAATCGATGGGGGAAGAGTTTATAGCAAACATTCATGAAGGTTAGGGGACTTCGAACAGGTATGCGTTCGCTCGCAACCATCGACGACCGGATCGACGCCCACAACTTCCCCGCGACCTCCGAGGAGCTCATCGCCGAACACGGCGACGTCGAAATCGAGTTCCCGAACGGCACCGAGACTTTCGGTGACGCCTTGGGTCGACTCGGCGAGACGACCTTCGAGGACGCCGAGGACGCCCGGCTTGCGGCTTACTCGACCCTCTCGAAGGGCGCGATCGGTCGAGCGAACTATTCGGACCGCGACTCCCCGTCCATCGGCGAGACCGGCCCCGAGCCCGTCTCGTTCTGAGAACGACGGCGTTCCCGGCCCGGTTTCGGCGAAACGCCCGACAGCGCGTCCCCGGCTGTTCTGGATTTCCCGGGAGACACGACGCACGATCGGGCGTTGAAAACGGCTTTCTGTCGCCGTCCTGCAGGGACAACGAGGGCGTCCTGAGAAACCTTTCAGGGAAGTGGGTTCACACGCCCGGCACGCCGAACGCGCCGATTCCGAGCCCCAACACCGTGTTGAGTACAACCAGAATCACGAGCGCCGAGAGCCACGCGACGGCGCCGATTATCGCCGCCTGCTTCCATCCACCGGGGTACCGCCAGTTGATGATGCCGATCCACACGAGCAGCGCCAACAGCGTTCCGACGAGCGGAATCCACGAGAAGATGGCCCACCCGACCGCGTCGAGGAAGGCGGTCACGACCGCGTGGCCGTAATCCCGTACGTCCGCGACGACGCTTGCGCTTGTGAAGATAGCGAGCCCGCCGACGAGCAACGCGACGACGAAGGCGACGATCGAGCCGACGAACGGAACAATCATTTGTGTCTCCCGGTACGCCCGGCGTTCATAAACCGTTACTGGCCGTGATGGGTGCCGGATCCCCCCGCCCGCTCATCGATAAAACGAATACAACGGTCCGTATCAGGCTTCCGAGAGCCGCCGCAACACGTCCGGCGCGGCGGCCAACGCGTCGTCGAGCGCCTCGGCATCGGGGCCACCCCCCTGTGCGAAGTCCGGCGGACCGCCGCCGCCGCCGCCGACCCGGTCGGCGAGTTCGCCCACGACGGCTCCGGCGTTGACGTCGACGCCGTCCGGGACGGCGACGACGAACGTCGCCCCGTCGAGCCCGCTGCCCAACACGGCGACCGAGCCGTCGGCTGCGAGGGCGTTCGCGGTCGCCCGCAACTCGTCCATATCGGCGTCGACACGCTGGACGACCGCCGTCGTCCCCCCGAGATCGATCTCCTCTCCCGCGTCAGCGCCACCTTGGGCGCGCACTTCCGCGAGCTGTTCTTTGAGCTCCTCGATCCGCTTGCCGCGCTCCTTCCATTCGGTGAAGAAACGCGCCGCGGTATCGGGCACTTCGGGCGGGGAGACGTCGAACGTCTCCGCCGCCCCATAGAGGGCATCCTCCGTTCGTTGGGTCGCCTCGATCGCCGCGTCGCCGGCGGCGAAAACCAGCCGCTCGACGCCGTCTTGAACCCGCTCCGTCGAGAGGATCTTTATCGCCCCCACGTCACCTGTCCGGGGGACGTGGGTTCCCGCACAGGCTTGGACGTCCTCGCCGACGTGGATCAACCGGAGCTTCTCGCCCGGCGGAATCCCCCCCTGATACAGGTCGAACCCGTACTTCTCCTCGGCGTCCTGCCGATCCGGCCACTCCTGTTTGACCGCGACGTTGTCGGTCACAACCCCGTTCGCGACGCGTTCGATCCGTTTGACCTCCTCGCGGGAAATCCGCTCGTAGTGGCGGATGTCGAACCGTGAGGACTCGACGCCTTTCTGCGCGCCGGCCTGTCTGACGTGGTCGCCGAGCACCTCACGAGCGGCATAGCCCACGATATGCGTCGCCGTGTGGTGGGCCATCAGCCGCCTTCGACGGGTCGCGTCGATCGCCCCGCGGACGAACTCCCCCTTGCCGGGATCCTCCGTCGTCCGGTGGAGTACGACGCCGTCGATCTCTTGGGTGTCCTCGACCTCGACGGTCGTGTCGTCGCTCGAAAGCGTCCCGGTGTCGGCCGGCTGGCCACCCCCCTCGGGGTAGAACATCGTTTGATCCAACACGACGTCGTACCCGTCCTCGCGGTCGAAGACATCGAGTACGACCGCCTCGAAGTCGGTCCGTCCCGGCTCCTCGTAGTAGAGTTTCTCCGTCTCCGGGAGCTCGAGGATCCGTTCGTCGGTCTCCGGCTCCGTTTTATCGCCTTCGTTGCTCCCCTCCTCGCTGTGGCGAGCCGCCACAAGCGAGTAGAAATCGTCGGGGACCTCGACGCTCGACCCGTGTTCGGCGGCTATCTCTTCGACCATGTCCGGCTGGATGCCGCGGCTATCGTACAGTTCGATGACTTCCGCCGTCGGGATCGGCTCCCCGCGGTCGGCGTACTCCTCCGCGAGCCGTTCGACCTGCCTGCCGCCGCGTTCGAGGGTTTCGCGGTACTTCTCGATCTCGGTGCGGACGATATCGCGGATCGTGTCACGGTTCGAGTAGCCGAGCCGCTCGGCCTGCATGTCGACGAGCTCGTCCAGCGGCGCGTCGACGCCGACGGTGTCCGCGAGGCGTTTCGTCCGCCGAAGCACCATCCGAGCCAGATACCCGGTGCCGACGTTCGAGGGAACGATCCCGTCGCCGAGCATGTACGCCAGCGTCCGCGAGTGGTCCGCAATGGCGTAAATGTCCTCCAGCGGTTCGACGAGCCCGCGGAGTTCATCGACCTCGACGCCGAGCCGTTCGGCGATATCGCCGCGGGCGGCCTCCACGTCGTCGACGTCGTCGATGTCGAGCTGTCCGGAGAGTCTGGCCGCCCGCCCGATCAGCGCCGTCTCGTCGTCGGTGTGCTCGATGCCGGCGTTGTCCTTTAAAAAGGAGATCATCTCGGGGTACACCGCTTCATACACCGTCGGTGTCCCCTGGGACATCCACGTCCACCGTTCGAGCCCGTAGCCGGTGTCGACGATGTAGGTGTCCATAAACGAGTACGTGTTCCCGTCTTTGAGTTCGTACTCGCCGTCGGGGTCTTGCTCCATACACATGAAGACGAGGGTGGCGAGCTCGAGTCCCCGGTAGATCACCTCGATCGCCGGGCCGGCGTTGCCGCCGCCGACCCACGGGTCCTCGATATACGTCACATCGGCGATGTCCGCGCCGAGGGAATCGAGCAACTCGTCGCAGTATCTGACGGTCTCGTTCTTCCAGTACACCTCGCCCTCGTAGGCGTATTGATCCGGCTCCTCTATGTCCTCGCGGGCGTTGAACGCGTGGTGGGCCATCATCTCGAAGGCCATCGTGTGTCGTCCGGTCTTGCCGACGTTGTCGATGTCCTGCATCCGGATACACGGTTGCGAGACCGTCAGCGGGTTCGCCGGCGGCGGCGTCTCCCCCGACGTAACGAGCGGCTGGAAGTCGTAGATCGACGCCTGCGTCAGGAGGACGTCGTCGCGCCAGCGGTTGGCGGCGACGGGATAGGGATCGATCCGCTCGTGGCCGTGCTCCTCGAAAAACGAGAGGAACGCCTCGCGCATCTCCTCGAGGCTGTACTCCTCGTCGAAGCCGGGAGTATCGATGAACTCGTAGTCGGCACACGGTGGTTCCCCACACACGTCCCGGTCGGGGTCTCTCGTCCAGAAATGCGCCCCACAGGAGGGACACTCCTTCCGTTCGAAACCCTCCTCGTGGAAATATTCGAGTTGATATTCCTCGTCGAGATCGCTCATTACCTCCCGTTTGGCCCGTGACCGGCTAAAGGGTTTTCGAGTGTCCGAAGACCTGAAAACGGCCCCGGACGCCCGGGAGTGAGTAAAACGAGTTCGTGGCGCCTTCCGGCCGTCCGGGGTCTCTCACTCCGTCCCGAGGCCGTCGATGTCGGCCGCCGTCGGTTCCTCGGGGAGGGACTCGATGCAGTCGAAGCAAAGAAAGTACTCGCTTCCATCGTCGAACGCCAGCGTCATGCCGCCGGTTCCCTCCGGGTCGGACGACCAGAGACCGGAGATGCCGCCGCCGATCGGTACATCGTCGCCGCAGGCGTCGCATGGATCGGTTCCCATACCGACAGTCGAACCGCTGTGGAGAAAAACCGTCCGGCCCGCCTCCCGTTCCGTCGATCGGGACAAGCAGCGGAGGATACGAAACGGCCGATCAGGCCGGTGGGTTCAAAAACAACCCATCGATGAGCGCCGGTATCGCGACGAGCGCACCGACGCCAATAGCAGCCCACTGTGGGACCGAAGCGACGTGGCCGGCGACCCACCCTGCGAGCAACGCAACCGGGATCATCGCCAACAGCGCGTCGTAGCGCGTGAGGTCGGCTCTGTTTAAGATGGACTCTTCGTCCGGCAGTTCCGGACGGGCGATCTCCTGTATATTCCCGTGTGGTTGTTTGCTCGACACGATAACCACCTCGATTAATAATTGTCACCGTGGTCACTTAAAAATTTTCCAGAAGTTATGACGAAATGCGTTAGAAACTTATTCATAACTTATCAATATTTCATCCGCGGACACGACCAGTCGCATTCGGCCCCTCGGGCCGCCGTTTTCGATACTGGTGGACGAACGCGAACGAACCCGGCTCGCGGGTTATTCGCCGTTCGCCCCGTCGAACGGAACGGTCGATACGCCCGACGGGCCTATTGCGATCGAATCCATCAAAGCCGCTGTCCGACGGTATAAGAGCCTTCGAACCCTCTCTGTCCCCATGCGCGTGCTCGTGACTGGAGCAACGGGGTTTATCGGCCAGCGGCTGGTCCCCGCCCTTCTGGAGCGTGACCACGAGGTCGTGGCGTTCGTTCGGAACCGGGACCGCTACCGCGGCCCCGATAGCGTGGAACTACTCGAGGGGGATCTCCTCGATCCGCCGGTCGAGTTCCCGGCCGCGGACGCCGCTTACTACCTCGTTCACTCGATGGATTCAAGCGGCGATTTCGCCGCGAGGGATCGCCTCGCCGCGAGGACGTTCGTCGACGCGGCCGACGAAGCGGGTGTCGATCGGACCGTTTATCTCGGCGGGCTCGGCGACGACGGGGCGGAGCTCTCCGAGCACCTCCGGTCGCGCCGGGAGGTCGAGCATCTCCTGCGGACCGGTGTCGCCGACGTGACGACACTCCGTGCCGCGATCGTCGTCGGCGACGGCTCCGCCGGCTTCGAGTTGATCACCCAACTCGCCGAGCGCCTCCCGGTGATGGTGACGCCGCGGTGGATCGAAACGGAGTGTCAACCGATCTTCGTCGACGACGTCGTCGAATATCTGGTCGGCGTCCTCGAAACGCCAGACACCGCCGGGAAGACCTTCGAAATCGGCGGTCCGGACGTGCTCACCTACCGTGAGATGCTCGAAGCGGCCGCCGAGGAACTCGTCGGCCGCCGGCCCTATATCGTCCCGACGCCCGTCCTTTCGCCGCGGATCTCGTCGCTTTGGATCCGGCTGCTCACCGATGTCCCACCGGCCCTCGCCCGCCCGCTCATCGCGGGGCTGAAAAACACCGTCGTCGTCGGCGACCGGGATCTCGACGACCACGTCGACGTGGAGCTGACACCGTTCGATGAGGCCCTCCGGGCGGCGCTTGCTTCCCGGGAGAGCGCGTGATGGAGCCGGAGTACGGCGAGACGTGGGCCTACGAGAGCATCATCGGCGCGCTCCCCGGGATCGATCTCTCCCCCGGCGAAGCCATCGCGATACAACTCGGCGTTTTCGAGGCCGCCGTGCTCGCCTTGGCGTGGTACTACAATCTGCGGACCGCGGCGATCGCCGGGACCGCTGCTGTCTTGGTGGCCGCGCTGGGAAGCGCCGAGATGCTCCGGATCAGCACCGCTGCGCGTCGCCCGGAAACGCCGGAGTCATACCGCCGGCTACTGTTCGGATCGAGTATCGAGGTCGTTCTCTCGGTGCTCGCGTTCATCGCGTTGATAACCCATCTGTTCGTCTTCGATCCCCGAACACCGGACCCGCTTGTCGAGACGCTTTTCGGTCCCGATCCGCCGACGCTTGCCGTGTATCTGACGCTTCTCGTCCTGTGGGATCTCTGTTACCGCATCGCCACGGGGTGGTGGGCCTCGATCGTCGGTCTCTGGCGGTCGGTCCGTTATCGGTTCGACGACCGGACCGCACGCGTGCTCCGGCGGGCCGACCGGGAGGCGGTGTTTTTTGGCCTGTTGCAGCTTCCGTTGTTGCCGTTTCTGACCGAACACCCCGTCCTGTTTGCCGCTTTGAGCGCCCACGTAAGCGCCGTGCTCGTCATCTCCGGCCTGTCGCTGTTTCTGTTGCGCCACAGACAGTACTGACAGCCGGCACCGGAGGCGCCGCGCTGTACGCCGGATCTCAGCGGATGCTCGTCTCGACCAACCCATACGGGGTTCCTTCCCGGTCGTCGCTCGCCCGTTGGTACACGGCGTGGGCCGCCGCGACGTCTTGGATCGCAAGCCCCGTGGAGTCAAAGACTGTGACACCGTCGGCCGCCGTCCGTCCTTCGCGTTTCCCCGCGACGATCTCGCCCAACTCCCCGTAAAGATCCCCATCGGACAAAACCCCCTCGCTCCACGGGACGTTGATCTCGCCGGAGTGTGTACACTGCTCGTAGTCGTCGATGACGAGCTTCGCCGATGTGACGATATCCGCCGCGAGCTCGTTTTTGCCGGGCGCGTCGGCCCCCATCGCGTTGATGTGGGTCCGATCGCCCAACTCGGCCACCTCGACGAGCGGCGATTCGACCGGCGTCACCGTCGAAAGCACGTCACACGCCGCGGCGTCGGCGGCCGATCCCGCTCGGACGTCGAACTCGCCGCCGAATTGGTTTATAAACGCTTCGACCGCCGTTTCGCGTTTGTCCGCGACGACGACCGTCTCGATGTCGCGGACGGTGCTGATCCCCTCCAGTTGGGTGTACGACTGGACGCCGGCACCGATAATGCCCAGCGAAGCCGCGTCCTCGACGGCGAGGTGATCGGTCGCAACGGCGGCCGCCGCGCCGGTCCGTTTGCGCGTCAGCGTCGTTCCGTCCATCACCGCAAGCGGGAACGCGTTCCGGGGGTCGGAGTAGATCATCGTCCCGAGAACGGTCGGGAGACCGTACGATTCGGGGTTGTCCGTGTGGACGTTGACCCATTTGATACCGGCGGCGTCCCACTCGCCTGCGTCCATATACGCCGGCATCGACCGGAAGTCACCGTTGTACTCCGGGAGGTCGATATAGGATTTCGCGGGCATCTGGACCCGCCCGGCCTCGTAGGCGGCGAAGGCCGCCTCGACGGCGACGATCATCTCGGCCATGTCGGCGTTGTCGTCGACGTCCGCAGGATTCAACAGTAACGTCTGCATGCGTGGACGTTCCCGCGAGCGACATATATACTGTCGGGGAAAACGGCAGCGACTGTCGGGAAAGACGGCGACGGGGAAAACAGCGCGGGCGCGTTACTGGAGCCGTTTGGGCTGTGGCCCGTGTCGGGGTTGCAGCGGGATCAGGCGGCCGTCATCGGGCGTTTCGTCGGTCGATTCGGTTTCGATCGGTGCGTCGGCGTCGAGTGCGTTGTTTCGGGTTGACATCGTGGGTGGGTTTCGGTGGTCGGGAAACGGTACCGGCCGGCTTTTGTCACCCGAGATGTACCTGCGATCTCATTACGACACCGTATGGCCGTATCCTTAATAAATGTTAATGATCTTTCTCGCGGGTGACAGGCGATCACAGGGTCATCGAGCGGACCCGACGGACGCCATCGAAGTTCTTCAGTTCGTAGACGAGTCCACGGACCCGGTCCGCCCCGCCTTCGACGAAGAGCGTCTCGAGACACCACTCGCCGTGGTGGGCGTGGCTCGTCGAGACGATAACGTCTTGGTAGCTGTGTTGGACGTCGTGTAACCGCTCGATGACGGCCTCGTGTTCGTAGTCGAAAACGACCGCGCCCACCACGGGTCCCTCGACGGCTTCGAGCGCGTGGTGTCGCTCGACGTACTCCGCCATCGCCTCCCGGATCGCCCGCGAGCGGGATTCGAGCCCTTCGGCCCGCCAGGTCGCATCGAACGCCTCGAGATCGTCCTCGGAAACTGACAAACTGGTTCGCATACCACAACGAGGGCCGACGGACAGTTATCGTTTCTGTCTCGGCTTATTACACACACGCCGAACCGGTAGTAACAACCGGTTTAGTCCCCTCAGACGTACTAAATGTATGGACACGGGACTGGTCGCCGGCGTCGTCGCCCTCGGCGTCGTCCACGGCGTACTCCCCGATCACGGCTGGCCGATCGCCGCTACGTACGCTCTGGATCGATCCCGGAAGTGGCTCAGCGGAACGGTCGCGGCGCTCGTTCTCGGCGTCGGCCACCTCGTCAGCAGTATCGTCCTCGTGTTGGCGTATTTTTGGTTCGCCACCTTCGCCGCCTTCGCCGAAGGCCCGTATATAAAACCGCTGGCGGGAACGCTGCTCGTTGCCCTCGGAATCTACGAGTTCCGGACCCGAAACGAGGGACACGCCCACGGTCACGGCGGCGGCAGCGACGACGGACACGGCCACGCAGACGGCCACACCCACGTTGAGGATAGCGACGACCATCACGCTCACGCTGACGACGAGTACGGCCGCGACAGCTCCCACGACCACACACACGACTCCCACGATCACCTCCATGAGCGCCGCAGTCAGGGCGACACGGACGGCGGTGTCCTCACCGGTTTCCGCGAACGGCTCCCCGACGGCGGGCACCGCCACCTCGAGGCGGCGGACGCCGAACGGGGGCTCCGAACGCTCGGGGTGACGGCGCTCGTGTTGGGGTTCGCCCACGAGGAGCCGATCCAGATCCTCGCGATCTGTGCCGGCACCGAGTTCTGTCTCGAACTCATGCTCGCGTATTCGCTCGCCGTCATCGTCGCGATCCTCGTCCCGACGCTTTTGCTCATCGCCGGCTACCAGAGCCACCGCGAACGCGTCGAGCAGTACACGCCGTATCTGCCGACGATAACGGCCGCAGTACTGGTCGGTGTCGGCCTGGCGTTCATCGCCGGTGTCTTCTGAGGATGCGTCCGGCCTCAGGCCCGCTGTGGCGTCCGTATCGCGTCCTCACCCACGATCCGTTCCGCCGCTCGGCGCGCGCCGTGGATGTTGCCGGCGAGGGGTCCGGCGGTACACGCCGCGAGGCCGCCGGTGACGAAAAGCCGCGTCGCCTGCCCGTCGAGACGCCGCCAACGCATCGTTTCGTCGTCCAGGATCGGCATTCCGCGATACCCGCGTTCGACGCCGAGTGAATCCGCGATGGCGCCGACGAACGGCCGGTCGGCGACCTCTCGAAAGCCGGTCGCGAGAACGACCTGGTCGGCCGACTCGACCGAACCGTCCTCGAAACGCAGCGAGACCCCACAGCCGGCGTCGCTCGCCGCGGTCACTTCGCCGCGCCGGACCTCGACGTTGGCCGTATCGCGGACGTCACGGGCGAGATACGTCGGCATCGTCCCGTCGTTTCGTGCCTCCCGAACGCGGTCGTATCGGGCCCGCGAACCGGGCGGCAACGAGTGGAGGTTCCGCTCGATGTAGCGCCAGTTTATCCACCGGGGATCGGCCTCGGTCGTCGCTTCCCGGATCGAATCACGGACACAAAGCGTCACCGACGACGCCGTATCGCTTGCGGCGGTGGCGAACTGCCCGGCCGTGACGCCACCCCCGACGACCAGAACGCGTTCGCCGCGTTCGATCCGATCCGCGGGCGGTTCCGGCGCGTCCCAGACGTGTCCGATACTCGAAACGTCCTGGCTCCACGACGGTCGACGGTACCGATCGCCCGGACCGACGGCGACGACGACGTTGCGTGCCCGGAACGTTTCCCCGTCCGTCCGGACGAGAAACCGGCCCTTCCCGCGGTCGATACCGGTGACGGTGCGCTCGAGGAGTAGCTCATCGAGCCCGGATCGCTCGATGACGTGGTCGGTGTGATCGAGAAACAGCGAGAGCGACGGTCGCGGCGGGCGTTCCGGCGTCGGGCGGAGGTCGTCCTCACGGCCGCGACCCTGTGCGAACGTCTCGAGGCCGAACGGGTCCGGGCCGACGTGTTGGACGTACGTCGATCGGAGCGCGTCCATCCCGCAGGCGCGGGCCTTCTCCCGGAACGACCCGAGGAACCGCCCCCGTCGGTCGAGAAGCGCGATGTCGTCGCGGTCGACATCCGCCCCCCGGAGTTCGCGGGCGAGATACGTGCCGTGGACTCCGGCGCCGACGATGAGCCACTCCAGCGTCACGGCGTCACCACGGCTCCTCGGAGCCACGCGATCACGACCGCAAACCCGACGCCAGTCTTTTTGACTCCGACGACGTCTCTGTGTTCGATCACTCGTTTTTCCCCGCCCCGTCCGCTTTCAGCCGTTTTCCGGGCCGGGATCGTTCCGAGCGTTCCTTCGCCACGCCGGATGAACCCTCCCGCGGACGATACCGCGAAACGATTCCGCACAGTCCACAGTAGAGCCCGAAACTCAACGTGGCTGTCGCCACGGCGGCGATGGCAATCCGGATCGCCACGCTACCGCCGACGACCCCTGCCGTTCCAACGCCGAACAGGAGACCGATCGGCAGGATCGTGCGTCCGAATCGAACGGGATCGACCCGACCGATCCCGTGCCCGATGGATGCTCGCTCTCGTCGCATGTATAATAATACTATGCTCTTATTTAATATGCTTTACTAAGAAATTCTTATTTTTATTACAGTTCCACAAAACGGTACGAACGGACGGTTTGGACTCCATATGTGAACTACCCCACCCTACTCGCTCGCCACAGTAGTGACTCGCTCCTTGAGGGTGGGGCTTCCTGTGTCAACGACGGCACTTGCAGGAACCACGTCTCTAGACGAGCTAGAGCGAGGCCCCGCAGCGGTGCCAGTCTCAGCAGGCGTTGATTCGGCCAGTTCCTGACCTAATCCCGATTCATCCTCCACCACTCCCAGTTCGAGCAATCCAAGCCGCTGTACCTCAAGAGCAGCGTTTTCGTCACGGTCGGTTTCAAACCCACACGACGGGCACGAATGTTCGCGCACCCACAACGGCTTCTCCGACTC
>OBKM01000417.1_pt1 | contig 21237 bp, 22 predicted proteins | sample 1519691 | NCBI WGS metagenome assembly OBKM01 (sample SAMEA37050418, study PRJEB22526) | metagenome | biome: saline pan; feature: lake; material: water | place: Egypt | collected 2015 | depth 0.5 m | reverse complement strand
CAGGCGGACGACGAGTGAGGTAGCCGACCGTGTTCGACGGACTGAAGGACAAGCTCAACGGGTTCCGAGAGGACGTCGAGGAGTCGGCCGAGGAGGCCGAACCGGTCGACGCGGAGAGCGACGTCGACGAGGCGTCCCGCGTCGGTGATACGGACGATGTCGGTGATACGGACGATGTCGGTGACACGGATCCGAGCACGTTCCAGCGCGCGAAAGCGTTCGCAACCGGCCGAATAATCATCGAGGAGGAGGACCTTGAGGAGCCGCTGTGGGACCTCGAGATGGCGCTTCTCGAAAGCGACGTGGAGATGAGCGTCGCCGAACGGATCCTCGATTCCGTCCGTGAGACGATGCTCGGCGAGTCGCGCAAGCAGGTCGAAACGACCGGCGAACTCGTCGAAGAGGCGCTGCACGACGCCCTCCTCGAAGTTATCGCGGTCGGACAGTTCGACTTCGAGGCGCGGATCGCCGAGGCGGAGAAGCCCGTCACGATCGTGTTTACCGGCGTCAACGGTGTCGGCAAGACGACGAGCATCGCGAAGCTCTCCGAGTGGCTCGCCGACCGCGGCTACTCGTCGGTGCTCGCAAACGGGGACACGTATCGAGCGGGCGCGAACGAACAGATACGCGAACACGCCGACCGGCTCGATCGGGAGCTGATATCCCACGAACAGGGCGGTGACCCGGCGGCCGTCATCTACGACGCGGTCGAGTACGCGGCGGCGAACGACATCGACGTCGTGCTCGGCGACACCGCCGGACGGCTCCACACCAGCGACGACCTGATGGCACAGCTCGAGAAGATCGACCGGGTCGTCGACCCGGATATGACGCTGTTCGTCGACGAGGCGGTCGCGGGACAGGACGCGGTCAACCGCGCGAGAGAGTTCGACGATGCGGCCGCCATCGACGGTGCGATCCTCACGAAGGCCGACGCGGACTCCTCGGGCGGAGCCGCGATCTCCGTCGCGTACGTCACCGGCAAGCCCATCCTCTTTTTGGGCACCGGACAGGAGTACGACGACCTACGGCGGTTCGACCCCGAGGCGCTCGTCGACAGTCTGCTTGGCGAGGCGTAGACCGCGAACCGAGAAGATATCCCTTCCGCGACCGGTGTGACGAACATGCACGTCGTGATCAGCGGGGTAGCCGGCGGGATCGGTCGACGCGTCGCGAGCGCGCTCGTCGACTCCGGCCACCGGGTGACCGGTCTCGACCGCGACGAGGAGGGGATGGCCTCGCTGCCGGAACCGGTCGACGCTCGGGTCGTCGACCTCACGGAACCGAGCGCGGTCGCGACCGAGCTCGACGGCATCGCCGCGGACGTGGTCGTCACGTGCGCGGGATGGTACGCGATCGGCGCACTCGAGGACTGCTCGCCGGACCGGTTTCGCCGGCATCTTGACGCGAACCTCGCGTCGGTGCACGCGGTCGTGCAGCCGCTTTTGGCCACGCTCCGCGACCGCGGCGGACGAGTCGTCATCGTCGGATCGACGGTCGGATCCGTCCCGCTACCGTTTCACGGAGGGTACAGCGCCGCGAAAGCGGGCGTCGCGGCGTACGCCGACGTGTTACGTCGCGAGACGTCCGTATATGGAGTCGACGTGAGCCTGATCGAGCCGGGACCGACGCGGACGGGACTCAACGAGCGTGCGGCGGCAACGCTGTCCGAGGCGGATGCTGCGGACGTCGGCGAGTCGGCATACGCCGAGGCGTACGAGGCGTTCGACCACTACAGCCCCGCATCCGTCGCACCCGAAGCGGTCGCCGAAACCGTCGTCCACGCCGCAACGACGAGTCGCCCGAACGCACGGTATCGGGTTGGGAGACGGGCGCGCTGGCTCCCGCGACTCGGTGCCGTGACTCCAACCGGCCTCTTCGACCGGCTCGTTCGAGCCGGGATGCCGGACGGCTGGCTCGGTCGGCTGATCGATTGAGCTGAGGGGTGGACGGTTCGGCGCGACCGCAACCGATTTGCGCCGACGGTGAGAGATATCGTGTATGACGCGAGTGTGTCTCGTCGGCGACCCGGAGGTGAGTCTCACGTACGAACTGCTCTCCCGTGAGACTGCCCGTGACGCGCTCGCGACCTACGAGATCCACGAGCCGTTCGCGAACTCCGTCGCCGTCGACACCGTGAGCCTCGGCACCGCGGTTGCACTTTTAAACGATCTCAACTGGTATCTCGTCAGATTCGTCGACGAGGCGTTCGTGCTGGAGCCGTCGATCTCCGAGACCGAGTGGCTCTCCCGCGAGCTCGCGAGCGAGGTCCGTGAGGGTACCCTTCCGCCGGAGGAGACCGATCAGCGACTCAAGCTGTTCGGGCTCGTCGACGGCGAACTCGTCGAGCCGATGTTCGTCCGGCGAATGCAGGGACGGATTCCGGAGTACGACCTCCGCGACGTCGACGACACCGTCGCCGTCCGCGTAAGCGAGTCCGAGTTCGGCGGCTAGGACGCTACCGCACCGACAGGTTGTTTCGAGACGTACGACACTCTCCCAACCGCATCGGATAAGTGGTCGGCTCCCCAACGGATGGTATGCAGTATCGCGAACTCGGAACTTCTGGGGTCGAAGTGTCGGAGATCGGCTTCGGTGCATGGGTCGTTGGAACCAGCTGGTGGGGCGACCGAAGCGAGGACCAGGCGATCGGAATGGTCGAGAACGCACTCGACGCGGGTGTCACGTACATCGACACGGGAGACGTGTACGGCCACGGCGACAGCGAGGATATCGTCGGCAAGGCGATCGATGGACGGCGCGAGGAGGTGACGCTCGCGACGAAGATCGGCTACGACTTCTACAACAACCCACAGGCTGGCCACGGTGAGCTGCCAAAGGAGCTCGACCGCGAGTATCTCACGGAAGCGTTCGAGCGCTCGCTGGACAGACTCGACACCGACCACGTCGACCTGCTCCAGCTCCACAACGCGAACGTCGAGGAAGTGACGCCGGAGGTACGCGACCTCCTGCGCGAGTGGAAAGACGAGGGGCGTGTTCGCGCGCTCGGCTGGGCGCTCGGTCCCTCCATCGGCTGGCTGGCAGAGGGTGACGCCGCCGTCGAGTTCGAGGAGTTCGACGCGGTCCAGACCGTCTTTAACCTGTTCGAGCAGGAGCCCGGCCGTCACTTCATCGACACGATCCGGGAGACCGGTTCGGACACCTCCGTCATCGCCCGAGTCCCTCACTCATCCGGGCTCCTCAACGAGCAAGTGACGCCCGGCACCGTCCTTGAGGACGGTGACCACCGCTCACACCGCCCGCAGGAGTGGTACGAGACGGGGTGGGAGAAAGTCGAGGCGATCCGGTTCCTTGAGGACCCGGACCACGCCGACGGTGCCCGTACGATGAGTCAGGCGTCGATCCGCTGGCTGCTTGCCCACGACGAGGTCGCCTCCGTGACGCCGACGTTCCGCGACGGCGACGACATCGCGGAGTGGAGCGCCGCCAGCGACGTCCCGCCCCTCTCCGACGCGGAGTACGAGCGCCTCGAACGGCTGTACGCGCGCAACTTTGACATCGACCGTGACGACGGGATGGACGCGCTCCGAACCTCCGTCGACGGAGAGGATATCGAGGCTGCCGGCCTCGACAAGCAGGCGGCGTCGTACTGACCCGCCCCATCGATCGTGTCGCGCTGTACGTCGCTAACCCCAACCTTTCTCATCGAAACCACATGACGTGATGGTACCAACGGTGCGTGAGTTCACTTTCACTCCGCTCTGGACGATGAGTCGTCGGTTGGCTCTCACTTTGGCGGTCTTGCGGCTCGCCGGTGCAGAATACGATCAGATTTAATGTCATGTAATTAGTTAACGATACTCAATGAGCAAAAAGGATCGTGAAACCGTCGATCAACTCCGGAACGCGCCGGAGATCGATTTTGACGCGTTCAACGACCGCGTCCGCGAGGAAGCGAAGTTCATCAAACGGGAGCTCTCGGAGGGGACGTTCGACAACAGCCAGCGAGCACTCGGCCTCGAACACGAGTTCTATGCCGTCGATCGAGAGACGACCAAGCTGCGACGCGTTCCGCGGTCACTCCTGTCGTCGCTCGGGTTTGAAAGGGAACTCGGCCTCCACAACGCGGAGCTCAACACCGGAGTGCAGCCACACACCGCACCCGGAATCGAGGCGCTACTGCAAGATGTCGAAGCAAAAGTCGATGCGATCGATCGCGAGGCGGCCGCCCATGGACTCCGACTCGTAAGCGACGGGATGTGGACGATCGGTCCGGAGCACCACGAGGCGGCACGTTATCTGACGCAGGCAACCCACGAGGAGGGGCTCGTGCTGTCGATCAACGTGAGCAACGCGGTCAGATATCACGGCTTCGCCAGCGGCGGGCGCGAGATCAACTGTACGATCGACGTTCCCGGCGTCACGCTCGAACCCAGCGAACCCGGCGCAGTGAGCCTCACGACCTCGATCCAGCCCCACTTCCAACTTCGGCGGGCGAACGACCTCCCCGAGCGGTTTGGGGCCGCGCTTCGAGTCGCCGGTCCGCTGCTTGCACTCGCGGTGAACTCGCCGTTTTTCCCGCCAAGCCTCTACGATGCCCCGAAACCCGATCGGCAGACGCTCCTCGAGGAAGCTCACGCCGAGAACAGAATCTCCGTGTACGAACAGATGATGAACCCCATCGATCGGTCGAGAAAGGTCCGGTTCCCGAAGGATATCGACAGCCCAGAGCAAGCCGTCGACCGGATCGTCGCGGATCCGGTGTTGGTGCCGGCTGCGATCGACGCCGGCGAGCGGTTCGACGACGAGTTCGTTCATTTCAGACACCAGCACGGCAGCTTCTGGCGGTGGATCAGGCCCGTCTTCGACGGCGCGACCGAGGACGCCGCAAACGCCCGAATCGAGTTCCGCCCGTTGGCCGCCCAACCGACGCTCCGGGACACTGGCGCGCTTCTGGCCGCCGTTGCTGGCCTGTTGGTTGCGGTCCCGGAACGGGAGCATCCGATCGCCGACCTCTCGTGGGAGGCGGCAAGAGACAACTTCTATCTGGCAGCCGACGACGGACTCGAGGCGGAGCTCACGTGGATAAGCGCGGACGGTGATCGGACCAACGACTCCGATCGACTGTTTACCGAGCTGCTTGACCTGGCAACTGACGGGCTCCAGCTGCAGGGGTTCGATCGAAAAACCGCGGCGAACGTGATCGCTCCGCTCCGTGGCCGAGTCGACCGCGGCGTGACCCCGGCGGAGTGGAAGCGGCGAGCCGTGGCTGCGAGACTCGATGCGGGGTCGGATCCGAAGGAGGCCATCCATGGAATGCAGCGGGCGTACGTCGATCGGCAGCAAGCCACGTTCTTCGACGGCCGACTGGACGAATGGCCCGTTCCGGGAAGCCAACCGTAACGCTCGACGGTGATACAATCCAGTTGTATCACCAACCCATATTACTGATCGGCGGCTACTGGAAGACGTACGATGGCATACAGCGATCAACTACTCGACGACGGGTCCGAGATCTGGGAGGCACAGAAGCAACACCCTTTCGTGCAGGAACTCGCGGACGGCACTCTCGATGAGGAGGCTTTCCGTTACTGGATCAAGCAGGACTACCGGTATCTCCTTGATTACGCTCGACTGTTCGCCATCGCCGGAGCGAAGGCGCGCGACGAGGAGACGATGACGGATCTGTTGTACATCGCACACAGCACCTTGAGCAACGAGATGGAGTTACACCGGGAGTTCGCCAGCGACTACGGTATCTCGCGAGAGGAACTGGAGCGCGTCGAGAAATCACCGACCTGCGAGGCGTACACCAGCTTTTTGCTCCGGACGGCATACGAGGGGTCGATCGCGGAGATCAGCGCAGCACTGTTCCCATGCGGACAAGGCTTTCTCGACATCGGAGAGCACACGGCAGCGCTCGCCACGGAGGAGCACCGGTACACGCCGTGGATCGAGATGTACACGAGCGACGAGTTCCGCGAAGTCGTCACACTCATGCGTGACTTCGTTGACCGGTGCGGAGAACAGTATCCGGGCGAACACGATGCTATGCGAGAGGCGTTTCTAACCAGTGCCCGGCTCGAATATCAGTTCTGGGAGATGGCTTACACGCGCGAGGAATGGGAGTACTGATCCCGAGGCGATTTTCCAGGACAAGGGCCGCTCAACTACCCAACGAATCGCGCTACTTGTCGCCATCAATCAGTTGGTCGTAGTATAAATCAGTGATATTATTAAGTGATAGACCATAGATATAAATTAATTCCTCATGTATTATCATGTTGCCCCATGGCAAACTACGACCTCAAGAGTTCGGAGGGGCGAGTAGAGGCGTTGCGCCGGATGCTTCTGATCCGCGCGTTCGAAGAGGAGGCGGGGGATAGATTCGCGGACGGAGAAATACCGGGGTTCGTTCATCTCTACATCGGTCAGGAAGCGGTCGGCGTCGGGACCTGCGCGGCCCTGGATCCGGACGACTACATCGCGAGCACCCATCGGGGCCACGGCCACTGCATCGCGAAGGGGTTGGATCCGAAGTACATGATGGCCGAGCTGTACGGACGGGCCGACGGCTACTGTAACGGCAAGGGTGGCTCGATGCACATCGCGGACGTCGACGCCGGCATGCTCGGCGCGAACGGGATCGTCGGTGCGGGGCCGCCGCTGGCAACGGGTGCAGCGCTGTCCGTCGACTACGACGACCGAGACCGGATCGCCGTCAGCTTCCTCGGGGACGGCGCGGTCGCACAGGGTCAGGTCCACGAGGCGCTCAACCTCGCAGCGACGTGGGACCTCCCGGCCGTCTTCGTCGTCGAGAACAACCACTACGGCGAAGGGACGTCGGTCGAAGACCAGCACAACGTCGATAACTTAAGCGACACGGCACAGGCGTACGACATTCCGGGAGTAACTGTCGACGGGATGGACGTCACCGCGGTCGCCGAGGCCGTCGACGAAGCACGCTCGCGGGCCCGCGACGGAAAGGGCCCGTCGCTCGTCGAGGCCGAGACGTACCGATACCGCGGCCACTACGAGGGTGACGAGGAACCGTATCGCGACGAGGCGGAGATCGAGCGCTGGAAGGAGCGCGATCCGATAGACACGTTCAAACAGCGGCTGATCGACCGTGACGAGCTGACTGCGGAGGCGTTCGAGCGGATGCGCGACGAGGTCGAAGCCGAGATAGCAGACGCCGTCGACTACGCACAAGATGCCGCGCCGCCGGACCCGAGCGCGGCGTATGAAGACATGTTCGGCGACATGCCGCCGGAGATCGAACGGTTCGCCACGGCCGCGCAAACCGACGGGGGGACCCCGAGAGGTGATCGACAATGACTGCACAAGCCGAACCTGAACTGGAGACCAAAACGGAGGATTTGACCGTCAGAGAAGCGATCCGACAGGCGCTGCGGGAGGAGCTCGACCGTGACGATGACGTGTTCCTCATGGGCGAGGATGTCGGCGAGTTCGGCGGCGTGCTCGAGGTTACCGGGAGCTTATACGAGGAGTTCGGCGAGGAGCGAGTTCGGGACACGCCGATCAGCGAGGCGGGCTTCACGGGTGCCGCGACCGGTGCGGCGGCGACCGGAACCCGCCCAGTCGTCGAACTGATGTTCTCGGATTTCAGCGGCGTCGCAATGGAACAGATCATGAACCAGATGGCGAAGATGCGCTACATGTTCGGCGGAAAAGCCGAGATGCCGGTCACCGTCCGGACGACCGAGGGCGGCGGGATGGGTGCTGCGAGCCAGCACTCCGGGACGGTCCACACCTGGATGGCGCATTTCCCCGGACTGAAGGCCGTCGCACCCGGGACCGCCGCGGCGGCGAAGGGGCTGACGAAGGCCGCGATCCGCTCGAACGACCCCGTCTTCGTCTTCGAGAACAAGATGATCTACGAGCAGACCGGGCAGGTGCCGACCGACGAGGAGTTCACGGTCCCGATCGGCGAGGCGTCGATCGAACGTGAAGGCGACGACGTAACCGTCGTCGCCACCCAGCGACTCGTCGGTGAGAGCCTTCAGACCGCGGAGCGCGTCGCGGAGGATCTCGACGTTGCGGTCGAGGTGATCGATCCGCGATCGCTGTACCCGCTCGACACGGAGACGATAGTCGAGAGCGTCAGCAAGACGGGCCGGCTGGTCGTCGCGGACGAGAGCCCGCTTTCATACGGCACTCACGCCGAGATCGTCGCGCGGGTCCAAGAGGAGGCGTTCTTCAGCCTCGACGCGCCGATCCAGCGGGTCGGCACACCGGATACGCATATGCCGTTCAGCACGCCGCTCGAAAACGAAGTGCTACCGGACGGTGACGACGTGCGGGCGGCGATCGAGCGGATCGCGTAACGTGAACGACCCCGCCTTCGACGCCGTGGACGACTCCGCCTTCGACGCCGTGGACGACTCCGTTTCGGACCGTGCCCGAATCGGCCTCGTCGTCAATCCCGCCGCAGGACGGGACGTCCGTCGGCTCACCGGCGGGGCGAGCGTCGTCGACAACTACGCGAAGCGCCGCGTCACCGAGTGCGTCCTCGAAGGACTGACCGTTGTCGCGGACGACATCGAGGTCACGGCGATGCCGACCCGGACCGGAATCGTCCGCGACGCGTTCGAGGAGTCCGACGTGGCTGGCGACGCCTTCCCGGCGGGGCTGCTCGACGTGAGACCCGACGGATCTGCCGCCGACACCCGCCGGGCAGCGGCCCGTTTTCGCGAGAGCGCCGATGCCGTCGTCGTCCTTGGAGGGGACGGAACGACACGGGACGTAGCGCTCGAGATCGCTTCGGTCCCCGTCGTCGCGGTCGCAACGGGGACAAACACCGTCGTTCCGTCACCGGTTGACGGGACGCTCGCGGGCGTCGCGGCCGGGCTCGTGGCCACGGATGCAGCACCGGCGGACGACGTCGCGACGCGGCACGGAACGGTCGAAGCGACGGTTCGACCGAACGATTCGGGTGACGAGCGACGGCTGACCGCGCTCGCCTCGGCCGAGCTGTCGTCGCGCTCGTTCGTCGGCACGCGAGCGCTGCTCGACCCCGCCGACCTGCGGGGCGGCGTCGTCTCTCGCGCGCACCCGGGCGATGTCGGTCTGTCGGCCGTCGCCGGCGCGGTGGTGTCGGAGCCTCTCGGAGGCGACGATCCCGGCGGCGTCGCCGTCCGGCTCGGCGACCCTGATCGAGCCGACAGGTCCGTGCGGGCAGTCGTTACGCCCGGCGTCCTCGCGACGGTCGGCGTCGAATCGTGGAGCCGGCTCGAACCCGACGACTCGGTTTCGTTCGAGATCGCCGACGGCGTGGTCGGCGCTGACGGCGAGCGCGAACTCGAGGCGACCGAGGCGACGGTCGAACTGCGGCCGCTTCAGGATGGGCCACTGCTCGTGGATGTCGAGCGAGCGCTCGAGGTCGGAGCGCGACGCCGCGGATTCGACGTCGACACGGAGCGAGCGGATCGAGACTGATCCGTATCTGACCGCGGTGGTGCTCCGCGTCGAACGACCGACCTCCCGCGGAGCGGTCCGTTAGTCGGTCGCTACTGGCGATCCCACGAGAGCTCCAGGTCCAGGTCCTCTCGGAGGAGCTTCGAGACGTTGCAGCCACGCTCGCCGAGTTCGACGATTCGCTCGACGGTCGCGTCGTCCTCGTCAGTTTCGAGGTGGATGATCGCCTCGATCGACTCCACCGAGCCGTGTTCGGGGTCGGCGTCGGTCGTCACCGAAATCTCACCGACGTCGGCGTCGCGCTTCTCGGCCTGATAGCGTGTGCTCAGTGAGAGACACGAAGCGAGTCCACCGAGGAACACGTCGACGGGTGTCGGGCCGGTTTCGGTCCCGCCGCTTTCCTCGGGTTCGTCGAACTGCCACTCGAAAGAGCCCGCGTCGATCCGTCCTCGCATCCCGTCGGGGTTCGTGGCAGTGACGGTGCGGCCGGGCATCTCGGTCTCCTCTCTCGCTCGCTCTCGTGCCCCCTCGTCGACCGCTGCCGGCAACAGCTGCCACGGATGCTCGAGGTGCTCGACCAGCGTCTCGAGGAAGCGAGCGGCGTCGGCACCGTCGACGACGCGGTGGTCGAACGACAGATCGAGCGGGAGATGGCGACGCCACTCGATCGCCTCGTCGGTGTCGAGTTCGTCACCACCGCGTCGCACCGGCTGCTCCGCGACAGCATTAACGCCCAAGATGGCGACTTGGGGCGGGTTGATGATCGGATCGAACGACTCGACGCCGAGCACACCGAGGTTCGTGATCGTGAACGTCCCACCACGCAAGTCGTCCATCGTGTAGTTCTCGCTCAGCGCGTCGTCGACGAGGTCCCGGCGCTCGTCGGCGACTTCGGACAGCGATTTCTCCCCCACGTCGCGCAGTACTGGCGTAATCAGGCCTTGCTCGATGTCGACCGCGATGCCGATGTTGTGCTCCGACCAGAGTCGGTGGACGTCGTCCTCGAAGGTGGCGTTGAACGCGGGGAAGCTCTCGAGAGTTGCCGAGACCGCGAGCAGGAGCAGGTCCTGTACGGAGACGTCGGTCTCAAGCGCGTCGTCCGCCACGTCCACGGCGGCGAACAGCTCCTCGGCGTCGGCCTCGCGATGGACGGTCACGTGAACGGCCTCGCGATAGCTCTCGCTCAGCCGGGCGGCGATCGTCCGGCGCATGCCGTCGAACGAGCGCTCCTCGACGAGGGTTCGCTCGTCAGCTTCTGCGGCCACGTCCGCCGCGTCGTCGGCTGCGGCTTCGACGTCCGCTTCGGTGATTGCACCCTGATACCCGCTCCCGTCGACGGTCGTGAGCTCGACGCCCAGCTCCTCGGCGCGCTTTCGGGCTCGCGGCGAGGCGTCCGGCTGATCGGTTTCGGATTCCCCACCGGAACCGGCCGCGGCGGTCTCGACGTCCTGCTCCGTGATCGCGCCTTGATAGCCGGTGCCGTCGACCGTCTCCAGATTCACGCCCAGCTCGTCCGCGCGTTCCCGAGCACGTGGCGACGCCCGAATCTCCTCGGTCGTGGGCCCGGGTTCGGCGCTCGCACTGGGTGCGTCGCTGCTCGGCGAGTCGGATTCGTCCGCCGTCGCCGCCGCATCGGCCACCGGCTCCTCGCCGAGATCCGCTTCCGCTTCCGCTTCGAGGTCGTCGATCGCTTCATCGGCCGGTGCGACGATTCCGATCGGTGTCCCGGGTGGCACTTCTCCGCCCACCTCGAGATACGTCCGCCGGAGGACACCGTCCTCTCTGGCTTCGACTTCACCAACGCTCTTCTCGGATTCGACTTCGGCGACGAGCTCTCCCTCGTCGATCGACTCCCCCTCGTCGACGTGCCACTCGAGAAGCACCCCACTCTCCATCTCGAGACCGAGCTTTGGCATCCGGACAATATACCCCATAGTGGTCATTCAACGAATTATAAGTAAAAACTGTTGCAGATCAATAGATCAATGATACCAAACAACACACTGCGATGGTGGGCCACTGCGGTTTCGACGGTTCTCCCGGTGTTCGGCGTGTTGCCGTTCGAACTGAACGACTCCGCGATCGAGATACGTCGTACCGATCATAGCCAATTTATACCGATCAGTGAGTACGTTTGTTCGTGGTGGCCATGACGATCCGTTACCCCCTCTGAGCCCCGTGTGATGATATCCATTCACCGAGCCACCACGTTCGACCGCTGAGCGACGGCTGCGAACACGGACCCGATCGCCGGCGCGATTCCTCGAACTGCTCGACGCCTGTCCCTGGCGACGACGGTTAGCTTTCGATGCGTTCGTGCAGTCCCGACATCACCTTCGACTCCGCGCGCGAGAGATGCTCCCAGACGGTTGTCGACCCGAGATCCAGCGCAGCCGCGAGATCCTCGACGCCGACGTCCCCGCCGTGGTCGTAGTATCCCATCTCGATGGCCGTCGAGAGCACCTCACGCTGTCGCCGCGTGAGATCGTCGAGAAACTGCGTCATCTCGAGCTGTGGAGGACGGTCGACCTCCGGGAGCCCCACGTTCCGGACGAGTTCGACTTCGTTCCCGGCCCGCTCCAGCGTTCGGATCACGCCCGCGAGATCATCGTCGGGATCCAGATACAGCGTCCACGTCTCGACGCCCGCTTTGACCGTCGTTCCCATCCGGTAGTGGACTCCCATATCGGCGAGTCGCTCGGAGATGGTGTCCTTTTTTTCGGCGTCGACGACGATCGCCACGTACACGCGGCCGTCCTCGAGCGGCGACAGCGGCTCCGCTTCGATCACCGGCTCGGTCTCACGAAACTCCGCGAGAAAGCCGGCGATCGACTCGCTCGGACCGCGAAACTCGTTGATACGCTTGCGCTCCGTTCCTTGACCCGTCATCGACGAGGCGGAACGGATCGTGACGTCCGGATAGCGGACACCTATCTCGTGTTCCGGCTCGCCGCAGTGTCGAATCCGTAACGTCACCTCGCGCATATTACATCCCCGGCGGTGACGGGGGAAATCGGTTTCGTATTCACCACGATGGTCGTCGCTCAACGATGCGGGGCGGCGATGCGTCATACACGTTCCGCAGCGGCGGGTGGCGTGTTATAAGCGGTCGTCCTCGATGCTGCCGGGGTCCTGTGCGGTGTCGAACATGTTGTTCTCGGCGCCATCGAGCATCTCGTCGCGAGGGTCGTCGTCGACGACGGTGACGTTGTACGCCTCGATCCCCGAGGAGATGAGCTCCTCGGCGGCCTGCTCCTCGGAGACGAACTCCTGTTCGGCGAGCTGCTGGAACTCCGCGTACACGTCGTCAGAGAGGTTCAACTCGAACGTGGGCATACCCCCCGTTGCGTGCGGAGACTTTTAAACCCGATGGGCGGGCGTGGCGGCCCGTCACAGATCCGCCCATGCACCACGAAACCGCTGGAGGGCAGTAAGATGCCCGACGATCGCCAGCAGCGCGAGGAGGAGTTCGACGACGGTCAGACCGACGACGATCGGACCGGCGGAGACAGCGGCGATGACGCCGACGACTCCCATCAGCGCGAGCCGGTCGGCCCGGCCGACCAGGCCGCCGTACTCCCGACCGATCCCGACCGCCTGGATCTGCGTCCCGAGATACGACGTCATCAACACGCCGGTCACCGCGAGAAAGCCGAGGGCGTACGCGTCGACGCCGACGGTGAACCCGGCGATGATGACGATGTCCGCGTACCTGTCGAGCACGTGGTCGAGAAAGTCGCCGCCGTCCGAGGCGATCCCCTCACGTCTGGCGAGCGCGCCGTCGACGAGATCGAGCCACCCGTTGAGGAACACGAGGATCGCTCCCGCAACATAAAACGTCGGCTCGGCGACCGCGAACGCGCCGCCCGCAGCGACTGCGGCACCGAACGCGACGACGCTCACGCCGTCCGGCGAGAGGCCGAGCCGCTGAGCCAGCGTCACCCACGGGCCGAGCAGACGGTCGGCTACCGGTCGAAATCGGTCGAGGGTCATCCGGCGCTCACCCGGTCGAACATCGTTCGGCAGGAACGTCGCCCGCGCGGGTTATAAGTCGTCGGAATCCAGCCGATCGGGAGCCAGCTCCGCGATCAGGTCCCGGACCCCCCTGTGAACCGACTCGTGGCTCGACAGCGTCGGCTCCCATCCCAGCGCGGAGAGCTTCTCGATCGACAGCCGCATCTTCGGAACGTCGCCCGTCCAGCCGCGGTCGCCGCCGGTGTACGCGTAGTCGGGGTCGACGCCCAGCTCGTCGCTCACGACATCGGCAATCGTCGTCACGGATGTCGTCGTTCGCGTGCCGAGGTTGTACGTGTTCACGTCGTCGTCCGCGTGCTCGACGACGTGTCTGAACGCGTCGACGCAGTCGGAAACGTGCATGTACGACTTCTCCTGACGACCGTCACCGAGGATCGTGAGGACGCTCGGATCCGAGAGGAGCTTCTCGATGAAATCCGGGATGACGGTGCCGCGCTGGTACGGACCGACAACGTTCGCGAACCGGACCGTCCAGACGGAGAACCCGTACGAGTGACCGAACGTCGACAGCAGCGCCTCGTCCGCGAGCTTCGCGGAGCCGTACACCGAGATCGGTTCGAGGGGTGCGTAATCCTCCGGTGTGGGGCGCGGTGCCTCGCCGTACACCGCCGACGAGGAGGTGAACGCGAGGTTGGAAACGTCGACCTCTCGCATCCGATCGGCGACGTTGTACGTCATCGTCGTGTTCTCCTCGAACAGCGTTCGGTCGTCGTCAAAGTTGGTGTCGGTGTACGCGGCCAGATGGAAGACGATATCGAGGTCGTCGGTGACGACGTCGGCGACGGCGTCCGGATCGGTGAGATCCGCTCGGACGAACTCGGCCTCGTCAGGGACCCGATCCCGTTCACCCTTCGAGAGATCGTCCGTCACCCGGACGTGCGCCGCGTCGCCGACGAGGTCGGCCGCGAGGTGGCTCCCGATCAGTCCCGCGCCACCCGTGACGAGCACCCGCGCTCCGGTGAGATCCATGTCTCGGGGTGCGCGACCGCATATAAAAGGGGTTGCGGTCGAGCCTAGTCGAGGCGTGATCCGTCCACTACACGCCCGTGCACCGCGCGCTCGACCGTCTCCCGGAGGGATTCGCGACTCCGATGGCTCGACTCCGCGTCGACGCGGATCTCGATGAGGTGCGATCCGGCGTCGTCTCTGGCGGTCCGGTACGCCTCGGCAACCGCGTCCATCGCGTCGGACCGGTCATCCATCGTATCCGTCCGATCGCCGGAAGCCGACTCTCGCGCGTCGATGCAGGCGTACTCGAGCCCGTGGAGCTCGGCCATCGGCTCGAAATCGACCCCGTGCGGCGTTTTGAACTGTTCGGTGAACTCCGGCTCGAACCGCTCTATCGGGAGCGTATGGAAGATCCCGCCGCCGTCGTTGTTGACGAGAACGACCGTCGCTTCGACGTCACACCGGTCAAGCGCGAGGAGCCCGTTCGTGTCGTGATACAACGCGAGGTCGCCGACGACCAGCGTGAGGTCGTCGGTCGTCGCGGAGCCCGCGCCGAGCGCTGCGGAGACGACCCCGTCGATCCCGGAGACGCCGCGGTTGCCGAGCACCGTGACGTTTCTCGCCGCCGGCGGGACGAACCGGTCGAGATCGCGGACCGGCATCGAGTTCGAGACGAAACACGTCGCCGGCTCAGGGAGCTCCTCGACCACCGCGCGGAGAACGTCGCCTTCGTGGAATCCGGCCGGCACCGACGACTCACTCCCCTCGATGCTTGTATCCCTGCCCTCAGCTCCGCCGAGGGGATCTCGACGATGGACCGCCTCGGCGACGCGATCCGCTTCGACCCACTGCCGTTTCCACTGCTCGTTGCCACCGCCCGCGGCGATCCGGGAGAGTCGGGCGCACAGTCGATTCGGCTCCGCGACGACGAGATCCGTCGCGGTGAACTCCGCCTCCCGCCACCGCCCCCCGGGGTCGACGACGTACTGGTCGGCGTCCGTCGCGGCGAGATATTTTCGGAGCCGCTTCGACGTCGGCGACGCCCCGAGTCGGAGCACGACCTCGGGGTCGGCCCACTCGTCGTGTGCGCGGTGATCGTCGGCGGCGGCGACTCGACCGCCGGGTTCCGCCGCGCGTTCAGCGTCGGCACTCCCGTCGGCGAGCTCGGCGGATAGATACGCGTCGTACGCGCCGACGACGGGTGCAACGCGGGTGTGGCCGCCGTGTCGGACCCCGGAGAGCGGGTCGGCGAGCACCGGATATCCGGTCGCGTGTGACAGCGCGGTCACCGCTTCCGGGTCGATTCCCGGCGGGTCCGCCGGTCCGGCGACGATCAGCCCCCGGTCAACCGAGAGCGATTCGGCGAGTCGGTGAAGCTCGGCGTCTCCGGGCTCGGGCACGCCGCCGGTGACGTCGACGTACGCACCGTCGCGACCGTGCTCGGCCGCCGGCTCGAGAGCGTCGGGCACGTCGTCAGCGACCGGCGTCGGCTCGAGGGGTTTCGCGAACGGGACGTTGAGATGGACCGGCCCGGGGTCAGCGCCTTCGGCGACCGCGACGGCACGGGACACCGTCGTTCGCAGCGACCGGAGCGCGCGGTCGTTGGCGGCCGGCTCCGGAAGATCCTTATAAAACCGGACGGCGTCGCCGTACAGCTTCTCCTGGTCAGCGGTCTGATTCGCGCCGGAGTCTCTGAGCTCCGGTGGGCGGTCCGCGGTGAGAGCGAGCAGCGGGACGCGGGCGTTGTCCGCTTCCATCACGGCCGGATGGTAGTTGGCGGCGGCGGTGCCGGACGTGCAGACGAGCGGCGTCACTCGACCGGTCCGGCGCGCGCGCCCCAGCGCGAAGTATGCGGCCGACCGCTCGTCGAGCTGGGAGAACACCCGGAGATCGGGGTTGCGCGCGGCGGCCACCGTCAGCGGCGTCGATCGGCTTCCGGGCGAGATCACCACGGCGTCGACGCCCGCGGCCACGAGCTCCTCGACGATCGCATCCGCCCACAACGTGTTCCGGTTCGGCGCAGTCATGCATCGGGGTACGGCGTCGCGATTTATATACTCCCGCAGGTCGAGGTGTCGGCGACCCCGCTGGCCCCGGTCGCGTTTTGCAACGCTTATGCACGGTGACCGACTTCGAACCAGTATGAGCGAGGATGCCGCCGCCGAGACCGAGCACCCGGCGGACGATGAGACCGACATTGGCGTCGAGCACGACGACGAAACCGACGCAGAAGCGACGGATGATACCACGCCGCCGCTCGTCGACCGCGTCGCCGACCACGACGAGGGGCTCGCTCGGGAGGTCGCGGAGCTCGAAGCCGAACTCGAGGAGACGCAGGAGGCGCTCGAGGATCGCCGTGCGGAGGTCGACGAGCTGACGAGCAAGATCGCCCGCGTGCGGGCGGATTTCAAGAACTACAAGGAGCGGGCCAAACGGAAGCAGGCGGAGATCCGCGAGCGTGCCTCCGAGTCGCTCGTCGAGCGTATTACGCCCGTGCGAAACGATCTCCTGCGGGCGCTCGACCAGGACGACGACAGCGATATTCGCCCGGGTGTGGAGTCGACCGTCGAGAAGTTCGACGAGGTGCTCGCGGAGGAGGGTGTCGAACCGATCGAGCCGGAGCCGGGCGAGGAGGTCGATCCCGAACGTCATCAGGTGATGCTCCGCGTGGACAGTGACCGACCCCAAGGGACCGTCGACGAGGTGTACGAGCCCGGGTACGAGATGGGCGACCGCGTGATCGCCGAGGCGCAAGTGACGGTCAGCAACGGTGACGAGTAGGCGCTATTCGCCTCGACGTTCGTTGGTTTAAGCAGTCACGCAGTCACCAACTCGTCGAGTGCGTCGTGGTCCACGGCTGCGTGTGGAGCCGACAGCGGCGAAACGGACACCTCGCCGTCGAGAACTGCCCGCCGGTCGGTGCCGACAGGATCTGGAACGTCGTCATCGCGCATCCGGTCCCAGATTCGGTCACGGAGGACGATCTCGTCCGCACCGTTCCGTTCCGCGTCCATACCGTACCACGGTGATGGCCGCGTCACACGCATCGGTGCGCGGTCGGTGTCGGCGTCGTTGTCACCTCCGATATCGTCGACGTCGCGGCTCCTGTTATCGCCGGTCTCGCCGCCGCTCGCTACCATCTCCCTTCCGTCGTCCGCGATCGGCGCGTTGATGTTGAGATACTCGACGCGGTCGAACACGCCGCCGCCGATCGCATGGTCGACAAGGAACCGCGTCGCTTGCGTGGCATGGGCGAATCGGCTGCGGCCGAGATCGCGTCGCCACCAGTCGTCACCCCCGGGGACGTACATCGATGCAGCGATCGCGGGCACGTCGAAGAACGTCGCCTCGACCGCTGCGGAGACGGTTCCGGACCGGCCGAGGACGTAGCCGCCGAGGTTTGCGCCTTTGTTACAGCCGGCGACGACCGCGTCGGCGTCGGGAACGAGCGTTCCAAGTCCTGCGATCACGCAGTCGACCGGGGTGCCCGCCACTGCGTAGCCGAGTTCGTGATCCGCTACGTTCACCTCGTGTGAGGCCGCACGACCGATCGACGACCGGTCCTCGGTCGGCGCGACGACCGTAACCTCGTACTCGTCCGCGAGCGCGTCGTGCATCGCACGGAGTCCGACAGCGTCGATGCCGTCGTCGTTCGTTAACAGGATCCGGTCGACGGTCATATCGAAGGATGGGATGGTCGAAATAAAAAGGAACCGTCATCGGACGGCGGAGCGTCTCCGATCGTTGTCCGTTCAGCGGTTACTGCTTCGGCTGTTCACCCGGCGACTCCGTTCCGCCGAAGATTGACGAACGGAAAAGCACAGGTAGCCGGGACGCCAACAGCGACACATGGGATTCGGCGATACGGCCAAACGGATTCAGTCGCTCGCGGATAAGGCCGAACAGACGTATCAGAAGCTCAATGAGCTTCGGGACGAGGTCGAGGACACCCAGACGACGGTGAAAGACACCGCCGAACGGGTCAAGGGCCTCGAAAACGAGGTGGCCGAGCAGCGAGCAGTGCTCGACGCCGTCGCCCGCGAAGTCGGCGTCGATCTCGACTCCGTGAGTACGGAAGCACATATCGTGGAGGCGGAGTCCGGCGCCGACTCCGAACCCCAAACCGGCGACGAGTCGGATCCGGCGTCGGGCGACGTGTCGGAGCCGGAGTCCGAAGACGGGGTCGAGAGCGACGTCGCGCACGATACTGAGTGACCGGCGGGCTGGTTGGGACGCTTGATCGCAGCCGGTGTGTTTCGTCGGAGCGAGTAATCGAACCCGGGAGTGACACTAGGAAGCGAAATCCCGGGAAAATCTCGATGGATCGGAGCACCACCGGGAAACGATGAAAACACACAAACCTTGAGACGCTGTGGGTTCGATCATGACGACCCATCGGGAACCCCTCCCGTCCGTGCTCGAGACGATCGGGGAGACGCCGCTCGTTCGGGTCCACGATTCCCCCGACTCTGCACCCGTGTACGCGAAGCTCGAGTCGTTTAATCCCGGTGCGAGCATCAAGGACCGCATCGGTAAGCACATGCTCGAGCGCATGCTCGAACGGGGTGATATCGATCCGGGCGGAACCGTGATCGAGCCGACCGCGGGCAATACGGGTATCGGGCTTGCGGTCGCCGCGAAGCAGCTCGGACTACAGGCGGTGTTCGTCGTTCCGGAGCGGTTTTCGGTGGAAAAACAGCAGCTCATGCGGGCACTCGGAGCTGACGTGGTCAACACACCGAGTGAAGAAGGAATGGGCTACGCGATCGACCGCGCTCACGAACTTGCGGCGGAGCTCGACAACGCAACCGTGCCACAGCAGTTCTCGAACCCCCTCAACGCCGAAGCACACTACGAGACTACCGCTCCCGAGATTGACGAGGCACTCGACGGCGCGGTCGGTGCCGTCGTCGCCGGCTGTGGTACCGCCGGGACGCTGATGGGGACTGCTCGATACTTCCGTGAGCGAGACGCGAACACACACATTGTCGCGGTCGAACCGGACGGATCGGCGTATCGCGAGTTTTTCGGCCACGACGTAGCGCACGAGGCGTACAAGACGGAAGGGATAGGCACCCACGACATTGCGACAAACGAGCTGTTCGACCCCGATCTCGTCGACGAGATCCGAGCGATCTCGGACCGTCACGTACACGAGGAGATGGGCCGTCTCGCCGCCGAAGAAGGCCATCTCGCCGCTTCGTCGGCGGCGGCGAACAGCGTCGCCGCGAAGGCGGTGGCTGAGGCGATCGCCGACGGGGAGATCGACGCCCCGCACGACACCGTCGTCACTGTCTTCCCCGACTCCTCGGAGCGTTACCTCTCGAAAGGCGTATACCGCTCGTTCGAGGAGTGGGAAGGATAATCGCGGATTCGCTCGCGTCGACAACCGGTCATCCGAGCAGTCGGCGGTGTTCGACCTTGAGACACCGATCCTGCACGGTCGCGATTCCGTCGGTCTCCGCCTCGGCGACGGCATCGTCGTCGCGGATCCCGAGCTGGAGCCAGAGAATGCCGGCGTCTCCGCGTGCGGCGTGTCGCGCTCGAACTGCTTCTACGATCTCCGGCACTTCCTCGCTCGGACGGAACACGTCCACGAGATCGATATCAGCCGGTACGGCCGACAGGTCGTCGTACGCCGACTCGCCGAGCACCTCCTCCGCGAACGGGTTCACCGGGATCACGCGATAGCCCTGTTGCTGGAGATACGCCGGCACGTCGTGTGCAGCCTTACCCGGCGTCGTCGAACAGCCGACCACGGCGATCGTCTCGGCGTCCAGTAGCTCTCGGAGCCGGGCGTCGTCGGAGATGGGCATGCGTAACGTATCGACCGCAGCGATGTTAACGCTCCGCATAGGCCACAGACGAACCCGCATTCGTTGGGTACGCCGGGATCACTGAGCGAGCCGCACCTCGGGCGCATCGTCCTCGGAAAGCGTGACGATCCCGTCAAACAGCTGTTTGAGCGTGTTCATCGTCTGATCGTCGTGGGCCGTCGAATCGATACAGAACAGACCTAATCCGTTGACGCTCTGAATTCGACCGGTAAACACGTGAAGAAACCGAAACACGGTCTGGAGATCCGAGTACATCAACAGCGTCGACAGCGAATGAACCATGATCCGGTTCCGCTCAATATCACGATCTTGATAAAAGGCTTGGAGGAACTCCGAGAGCTTGATCCCGATACCGGTCATATCCACCGGGGAAGAGGCGTATTTGATCCGCTCGTCATCACGTACGTCGTCGACGCCTTGTTGTCGAGTGACACAGTCGACGACTGCGACGGGACGCCCCTCGTAGGCCGTTCGTGTCTCGTAATCTTGTAGCACGCGATCGGCTCCGTCCTTCGTCGTGACCACGATCGCTCCGTCACCCCGATCGGTTCCGTCCGCGAGGATATCCAGAGCCATGCTCCGTTTTCCGGTCAGCGGCGGACCGGTGAGAAGCAGGTTCGTCCCCGGATCGGCGTCGATATCGAGATGGGGTGTGAGATCATACATGACTGGTCCTCAGCACGAATGCACCCGTGCGTGGGGTTGGTCTGATGACAACGTCGGCCGGCCGGGGGACATCGGCTGGTAAATACATCTCCGCTCCGGATAATATTCTTTTTGATTAACGATACTGTAGTCTAGTTGATAAAATGTGTCCGGTGTGTCTCTCCTCGACCGGTGCTCCATTCAGTCCAGCCTCGATGGTAACGAATAGACGACTGCTCCGTCTCTACCGCGACGAATCGCGGGACTTAAACGGACGAACGGAGTATCTCACAGTGCGGGCGCTTAGCTCAGTCTGGACAGAGTACTTGGCTTCGGACCAAGCTGTCGCGGGTTCAAATCCTGCAGCGCCCAT
>OBKM01000416.1_pt1 | contig 21278 bp, 29 predicted proteins | sample 1519691 | NCBI WGS metagenome assembly OBKM01 (sample SAMEA37050418, study PRJEB22526) | metagenome | biome: saline pan; feature: lake; material: water | place: Egypt | collected 2015 | depth 0.5 m | reverse complement strand
TCGGAGCCGCCGTGGTTCTCGCCGGAGAGACCGACAAATTAGAGAGTTGCACCAGACGGTTTTTCACCCCACTTTCGGAAGCCGGTATCATGTCGACTCAAGCGCTCAGCTCGGAGCCGATGTTTTCGAAGCCATCGGGTTCGCTCGGATACGTCGCCGTTGTGATGGCATTCATAACCGGCGTGTTGCATCTGCTCGCGGCGACGAACGCGATCCAGTTCAGCCAACTGCTCGCCGTCCTCTTCGTCCTCAACGGGTTGGGGTTTCTCGGCGGGATCGTCGTCTATCTCTCCCGTTTTTGGCGGCGACCGCTGTTTCTCGTCGCGGCGGCGTACTCCATCGTGACGATCCTCGCTTTGTTCCCGTTCCAGGGCTGGGGGATCGAGGCCTTCTATATGGGGGGGTCGATCAACCCGATCGCGGTGATCACGAAGGCCGCGGAGGCGGTCCTTGCCGTCTGTGCGCTGTATCTGTACGCAACCACCGAGAACTAGACGGCCGAACGCATGTGGGGTCGTCCGGAGTGAAGTACCTCGGGGGCAGGCCCTTCGAGAATCTTCGATTCTCGTCATCACGGAAATCTACGATTTCCGTACGACCCCGAGGCACTCGCCTCGCTTCTCTGTAGACTCCGTGTTGGTTGACCGAAAGCGGCCCCTTTTTTGCGACTCCCCACCAGAGTGTCAATAATGGCAGATCTCGCGTTACCGGAACGTCCCGATGCGCCCGAAGCCGCCGATGACGGCGTCTGGCTCCACTGTATCGAATGCGGCGAACCCCAGCCACCGTTCGAGGAAATCATCTACACCTGTCCCGACTGTGGCGGGCTCCTCGAGGCTCGCTACGACCGATACCCGACCTTCGACGAGTTCGACGGCACCGGTGTCTGGCGGTACGACGCCGCGCTCCCGTTCGAGGAAGGCGTCACCCTCCCGGAGGGGAACACGCCGCTTCATCGGGCTCCGCGGCTCCGCGAGGAGATCGACGTCCGGAACCTCCGGATCAAACACGAAGGCATGAACCCGACCGGTTCGTTCAAAGACCGCGGGATGACCGTCGGCGTTCGCGTCGCCGAGAAACTCGATGTCGACCGGTTGGCGTGTGCCTCGACCGGGAACACCTCCGCAGCGCTTTCGGCCTACGGCGCGCGGGCCGACCTCCAGACGCTCGTCCTGTTGCCCGCCGGAAAGGTCGCCGCAGGCAAGATCGCACAGGCGAGTCTCCACGGTGCCCGAATCCTCGAAGTCGACGGCAACTTCGACGACTGTCTCGACATCGTCCAGGAACTCGCCGACCGCGGCGAGGCGTATCTGTTGAACTCGCTGAACCCGTTCCGCCTCGAGGGGCAGAAAACGATCGGCCTCGAGATCCTGGAGGCGTTCCGCGACGACCACGGTCGCTTTCCGGATCGGATCGTCCTCCCGGTCGGCAACGCCGGCAACACCGCCGCGCTGTATAAATGCTTCAGGGAGATGGTCGCCGGCGGCGATCTCGCCCCCGGCGACGTGCCGAAGCTCACCGGCGTCCAGGCAGAGGGGGCAGCGCCCATGGTCGAGGCGATCGAGGAGGGGCTCGAGGACACCCGCCGGTGGGACGACGTCGAGACGATCGCAACGGCGATACGGATCGGCAACCCCGTCAACGCGCCGAAGGCGCTGCCCGGCATCCGCGAGACCGGCGGCACGGCGGTCGCGGTTTCGGACGCCGAGATCACCGACGCCCAACGATCTATCGCCGCGGAGGGTATCGGCGTGGAACCGGCCTCGGCCGCCTCGGTCGCCGGGCTCCGGAAGCTCCGGGCGTCCGGTGTCGTCGGGAGCGGCGAGGACGTCGTCTGTCTCACGACCGGCCACCTGTTGAAAGACCCCGACGCCGCGGCCGAGGCCGGGAACGATCCCGACCCGGTCGCAAACAGCACCGAAGCGGTCCTCCGACGTCTCGCCGGCGAAGGGGGCCCAGGGCGTGGCGTCGTCGGCCGCCTCAAAAGCCTGCTTGGTTAACCGTCGCCGTCGGTCCCGTTGTCCCCTCCATCGACGTCCCTGGGCGGGGTGTATTCAAGCGCCGAGAAGAGCACCGGAATCGCTTCCGCATCCGCCTCGCCCGATGGATGCATCGCGTACGCGAGCACCGCGTCCCCGTTCTCCCGCGGGACTTGCAGTACGTGGACGAACGCCTCGGGGTCCTCGTCGGCTTCGGTCTCGGTCGCGAAGACGGTGACGGTCGCCGACTCATCGAACGGCTCCACGGTGTAGTTTCCGTACCGCTCGAATCCGCTTTCGTCGGTCTCCGGAAGGAACCGGAACGCCCGTTCGTAGCTGTCCATCCGGAGCAGCGGGTTGATGCTTTGTCCTGCAACGCTCGCGTCCGGCATCGTTACCAGCCCGACCTGTATCGGGCCGACCGCGGAGGGGAGATCGCTTTCGGGCCCGTATCGCGCCATGTGGCTTCTGACGACGATCCGGGTTTCGTTCCCCTCCGCCAGGCTCACCGTCTCGTTGAACGTCTGTGTCTCCTGTTGTTGGAGCTCATACCCCGAGCTCGCGACCGTTCCGTTTTCGATCACGGTCTCGCCGGATTCGAACTCGAGGTCGTCCTCACCCAGAATCACGCCCATACAGCCGGCTGTCAACACGGCGACGGCGACCAACGCGGCGACGGAGCGACCGTCCATACGGAACGCTCCCCGCCCGAGGATATAGCCGTTCGACCGGACTCAGCGACCGAAACCGACGGTCGGGTCCGAAACCGACCGTCGAACGACCGAGGGTTCGATACCACAACGCACTTTCAGTTCGGCCCCCGAGTCCCGGTATGCGGACGAGACGGACGTTTTGTCTGCTCTTCACGGCGTTTCTCTCGGGGTGCGTCTCCGATCCCGGGGCGAGTTGTCGGGGCGCAACGGTGCGGCTGTCGCTGTCCCCGTCACGATCGGTCGACTCGCCGCTTATCTTCGATCCGGAACGGCTCTCGGCGGAGGCGGTCGCCGTCATCGAAACCGCGATCGAGGACGAACACGTCGAACGGTGTGTCGCCTGGGACCCCGCTGCTGAGGAAACCGGGGCCTCGAACGGCCTCTCGGAAATCGGCGACCGGATCGAATCCCACACCGGCAAGCGGTTGGACACGGCCCCCGGCCGTCTCGAACTCGACGCCCGGTTTCGGGGCCGCGGATACACGCTCGTGCTCGCTTTTGACCCGAGCGGATAGCTCCGCCCTCGGAACCGTCCGACCGAGCGTGCGGTCTCGATCTCTCGACAGGTTCTTTCGGCTCGCTCCGTTAAGGAGTAACGATGGCTCGTCTCCGGGCGTATCTCCGTTCGCTCTCGACGGAGCTACGGCTGGAGTTCGAGGCGGCCCTCGAGGGCGAATACAGCCCAAAACAGGTCGCCGGAAGCTTCGCTGTCGGCGTATTCGTCACCTCGCTCCCGACGCTCGGACTCGGGGTGTTGACGTTTTTCCTCATCGCACACGTGTTCGCAGGCGTCTCGAAGCTGGCGCTGTTCTCGTCGGTTATCGTGTTCAACCCGGCGGTAAAGTGGGGCGTCTACGGGGCGAGTTTCTGGCTCGGTTCGGCGCTGCTCGGCCCGGTCGAGGGGGTGACACGCTCCGACGTGTCGCTGTCGGCGGCACCTGAAGTCGTCGTTCGGCTTCTCGTCGGCAACCTGATTCTCGCCGTCGTCTTTACCGTTCTCGGGTACGCCGTTGCGTACCGGCTGACGGCGGCGTATCGGCGTCGAAACGGGATCCGTGGACGCTGGAGCGCATAGCCCGTCCGATCCGAACGCCACGGGGCGGACGAGCTATCGGTCCTCGTCGGCGTATATCCCAACGAGCATCGCCGACAGCGCGACGATACCGATCGCCAACAACGCGAGCCCGGCGTAGCCGATACCCTGTGTCAGGGCGTCCGGGCTCGATCCGGATTCGGCAAACACGACGGCGATAGCCCATACGACCGCTGCGACGACGAGGCCGACCGCCCCCGTCTTTCCGTACGTCGAGGTGTTTTGTCCCATCTCGACTCGCCGCTACGAGCGGGGGGTACCTGATTATTGTGTCTCGGCGCGGACGGGAACGGTTTTTTAATCCCCGGACCAGTTTCGGCCACGGCGTGTCATCGTTCCCGAACCCGTTCCGCCTCGGCATACTGGCGATCGGCCTCGCGCTCGCACGCGCTGGACTCGTCTCCGAGTCGCGTGCACGGGAAGCGACGGCGCTGGCGTGGCCGCGAATCGTGACCGGAATCGCCCGGATGTCGAAGAACGCGGTCGACGTGGCGATGGTCGGGATCGCTGTCGGCTCGGCGGCGATCGCTGGCGTCGGGATCGCGGGCCCGTTCTGGGGGATCGCCTTCGCCGTCGGCGGCGGCGTCGCCGGCGGAACGATCGCGCTCGTAAGCCAGCGCTACGGTGCCGGCGCCGAGGCCGAACTCGGCCTCGCGGTCCGATCCAGCGCGCTCCTCGTCGTCGCCGTTTCGACCCCGATCACCGCGGTGTTTTGGCTGTTCGGACCCGAACTCGTCGGGCTGTTGAGCAGCGATCCGGACGTCGTCGATCTCGGGGGGACGTATCTCAGCGTCGTGGCGTTCGGCATCCCGTTTGCGGGGTTGAATCTCGTCGGCAGCCGGACGCTCGTCGGCTCCGACGACGCGTACACCGCGATGGTGCTTCGGGGCGGCGGCGCGGTGCTGAACGTCGCTTTGAACGCCGTGTTGATCTTCGGGCTCGGGATGGGCGTCGTCGGTGCTGCGCTCGGCACGGTCGTCTCGAACGCCGGCGTCGCCGCCGCCTTCGCGATCGGATTGACGCTCGGGCGATTCCCCGGCGCCGGGGCCTTCCCCGTCACCGTCGACCCGACCGGGGGGTATGTCGACCCGGGAACGGTGTCGGATCTCGTCGCGATCGGGCTGCCGGTCATGGGCCGGAACCTCGTCTGGACGGTCGCGGAGTTTCCGATGTTCGCTATCCTCGATGTGTTCGGGCGCGACGTGGTCTCGGCGTTCGTCATCACGCGCCGGATCTGGGGGTTGATGAACACGCCCGGATGGGGCTTCGGGCTCGCCTCCTCGAGTCTCGTGGGTCAACAGCTCGGCACCGGCTCCGAGGGATCGGCCGCGGCCTACGGCCGGGACATCATCCGGTTTTCCGTCGCGGTGTACGCCGTCTCGGCGCTTTTCGTGTTCGTCTTTGCGGACCCGATCGTCCGGCTGTTCGTCGATGACCCCACCACGCCGGCCGTCCCGATCGCGGTTGATCTCGTCCGGGTCGCAAGCGCAGCGATCGTGTTCCGCGGCGTCTCGGGCGGGTCGGCGGGCGCGCTCGATGCGGCCGGCGACACGCGCTGGACGTTCATGAGCCAGACCGTCGGGATGTTCGGGGTCTCGATCCCGCTGGTCTATCTCGGCGCGACGACGCCGCTTGGCCTCTATGGGCTCTATCTCGCCTTTTTCGCCGAGACGGCAGTCCCGGCTGCGCTCAACTACTACCGGTTCCGATCCGGAATCTGGAAACGCGTCAGCCGCGGATACCGTCCGGACGGTGATACGACGGCGGATAGATAAGACTCGACCCATTCGACGATACGGAAACGGCGGAGCGAACGTTCGGCCGCGGTCCGGTCACCGATCCGTCGGCGATCCGTCGCGGCGATGGGAGAGCCGTTCGCCGACGACCGACGGAACCGGCGTCCGGCAGTAGCCGCAGTACCACGATCGCCCCGTCGTCGTCGGTTCGCGGTGGAGATCGTCGATCGCCCCGAGTGTCGCCGCACACCCATCACATGTGTAGCCAGCGGACATATACGGCGGTTGTGTGCGAGGATATTCAACATTACCGCCGAAGGAAAACACCCACCGCCGAAGGAAAACACGCACCAGTCGGCGGAAAGCAAAACTCCGCGCCATCGGCAGGTGGACGTGAGGGGCATCGATCCCGCTACTCGGAGCCCCACTCCGGCTGCATATCGGTTTCTGAGGGCCCCCCATCCGGCGGGCCGCCTGCGAGATCCATCGCCTCGGCCGGATCGTCGATCCCTTCGGGGTCGCGTCCACAGCCGCCACAGCCACGGCCGGAGTCCCCGAAGACGTCCTCGTTCCATTCGAGGACGTCCGGATCGTCCGGCACCCAGTCGGGATCGAGATCGAGTCGATCGGCGAGCGCTGCCCCCGGTACGACGGACTTCTCAGCCCCCACCGCTAGGGCTCGAACACGTCGGCTGTTCCCGCTGTAACTGTCGCGTGTTCGACTCGGTGTGGATCCAGGAGCTCCCGGCCGTACGTGGCGCGTAATGCGGCTTCGAGGGCGTCCCGAACACAGACGCGAGCGGCGTTACCGACGACGGTCGCGCTGCCGGCGAACGGTGTCGCGTCCGTCCCGTCCGAACAGCCGACGACGACCGCGTCGCTCGTCGTCCCGGTACAGCCGGCGAGTTCCGACAGCGTCGCGGCCTTGCTCTCGACGGCGGTCGCGAGGAGCCCGGCGAGTCCGCCGTCGGTCAGGGGGGCGCTCGATCCGACGAAGACGTTGATCGTCCCCGGTCGAAACGCCCCCGTTCCGTCGATCGCGTCGTCAGTATTGTCCGGAGGGTCCCCGACGGCCAAAAGCGCCGGGTTCGACAGCCCCGCCGTCACGACGGCCTCGATCGGGCCGTAGCTGGCTCCTCGGGCGTTCGTTTGAGGGACAGCGGTCAGAAGCGCCGGACCGTCCGGGACGGCCCCGAGCCGCTCTGTCACGTAGGCCCCGAGATCGGTCCGTTCGAACCCCTCGGGGACGGTGAGGTTATGGGCGGCGTCCGCGGTCGTATACCCACCGTCGAAGCCGTTCGAGAGCCACCGCGTCCCGTCGGCCCGAACCGTCAGCCGATCGTCGGTCCGCTCGTACCCGAACATCACCACACCTCGTCGAGAACCGTGAATAGCCGTTCGGTCGCCTCCCGACTCTTGACGGCGATCCGGACGTGGCTGTCGAGGCCCCGAAAGGTCGTCGCGTCCCGGAGGACGACGCCCCGGTCGCGACACGCCGAGAGCAGCTCCCCTGGCGGTTCGCCGACGTCACAGAGAACGAACGGGGCAGCCGACGGGCGGACGTCGAATCCGCGCGCTTCGAGGCCGTCCCTGAGGAACGTCCGCTCGCGGGCGATCCGCCGCCGTGTCGCCTCGATGAACGCCGAATCACGCATGGCGTGGGCCCCAACCGCGGCCGCGGGGCCGCCGACGGACCACGCGGGCCGCGCCGTTCGGAGCCGATCGCGGGACCGGCTGTCGGCGACCGCGAATCCGGCACGGAGTCCGGGGAGCCCGAATAGCTTCGTGAGCGAGCGGGCGACGACGACGCCGGGGTGGCCGGCGAGTGAGTCCCGGTCGGTGAACCCGAGGAACGCCTCGTCGGCAAGCAGGGTCGTCCCCGATGTCTCACACCGGTCGGCGAACGCCCGGAGTTCGGCCTCGGGATACAACTCCCCAGTGGGGTTGTTCGGCGTACAGACGATCGCCATCGCGTATCCCGTCGGATCGCGCTCGAGGAGTTCGTCGTCGGGGACGACGACCGCCTCGCCGCCGGCCAACTCGACCTCGCGGACGTACTCCCCGAACGACGGGGCCGGAACGAGGACGCGGTCGCCGGGCGAGACGGTCACGCCGATCGATAGCCGGATCGCGGCCAGGCCCCCGGCAGTCGGCACGACCGCGGCCGGATCACAGCCGACGTACTCGGCGGCCGCCGCCCGAAACTCCGGGTAGCCGTCGTTCGGATACGATCGGGCGGCCTCGAAGGCGTCGCGGTAGACGGCTTCGGTTCCCTCCGGCACGCGTGGGTTGATGTTCGCGCTCAGATCGAGCACGTCGGACTCGTCGCTCGATCCGTGCGGAACGCGCCCGACGTCGTCGACGCTATCAGGGTCCATGGTTCGATCCTCCGTCGTCCGACTTCCAGTCGATTGAGCTTGCATCCCCCGACTCCCCGTCGGTTGCCGCTCCGTCGCCAGTCTGCCCAGCCGTCGACGCTCCGTCGCCAGTCTGCCCAGCCGTCGACGCTCCGTCCGCCGCTCTGCGGTCGATCAGGCCGGCGAACGATTCGGCGACCGCCGCGTCCCCGGGTCGGTTGACGTTTATGGCGAGCCCGGCGTCAAAGCTCACCCGGACGGTTTCGTCGTCGCCGGCCCCGACGACGTTCAGCCCGGTCGGGGCGAGCTCGTGGCCGCCGTGCGTCCGGGTCGTATCGACGCTCACGCCGAGGCGGCGCTTGAGCGCCGCGGGGACACAGACTGTCAGCGCACCACCGTCGTATCCCTCTATCGTCCGATCGACGACCTCGGGACGTAAAAGCGGGATATCGGCAGCGACGGTTAAAACGGGCCTGTCGACGCGTTCGAGTGCAGCCGTCAGATCCGAAACGTACCCCTCGCCGCCGGCTTCGACCACCGGCACCCGACCCTCGAGCCGCCGTGTCGTTTCGGGGGTCTGTGGGGACGTGACGCCGTAGATCGTTTCGACCCGGCTGGATTCGAGCGCGGACACCACCCGATCGACCATCGCGACACCGGCGACCTCGAAGCGCGGTTTCTCGCCGCGATCGAGGCGCGTTCCGGCCCCGCCACACATCACCAAAGCGTCCACGCGATCACCCCCGCATGGAGCCCGGCGACGCGGGCGAGTTCGTTCGTCGCCCCGAACACGTCGCCGTTGACGCCGCCGAGCGTCCGGTTCGCCCAGCGGAGCAAGCCGACGGCCACGACCGGTCCGACGGCGACCGCGGCGATCCCGGCCGGGAGCGGCGCAACGAGGAATGCGGCCGGCGCGGCGACCACCACCGGCCCGGCGAGCAGGGCCGGTCCGGAAGAGCCGGTGAAGGACGATCCGAGCCCCGTATGCGCCGCGGTGCCGAGACAGGCGATCGTCGCCATTCCGAGTTTCGCGCCGACTTCGGCGGCGATAACGATCCCGACCGCGGCCGCCGGCGGCACGCCACCGAGGCTGCTCGCCCCGAGGACGAGTCCGCTGACCACGACCGAAACGGCGACGATCGCGCCCACTCCCGTCGTGGTGTCTTTCAACGCCGTTTCGGCGGCAGCCCCGTCGTGGGCCGCCATCGCGTCCCCGAGGTCGGCGACGCCGTCGAGGTGGGGAATCCCGACGAGGACGACGAGGACGACGAGATACCCGAACGCGGCCACCGACGGTGGGCGGAAAAACGCCAACGGGAGCGCGGCGATCGCTCCGATCAGATACGCCACGAGCGGGAACGCGGCGGGAAACGCCCGGAACCGATCCCAGTCGTCGCCGTCGGCACCGACCGGAATGCGTGTGAGAAACGCGATACCGCCACGGAGCCCGGCCGCGGTCGAGCTCAGAGCCACCGGATCACCCCGACGAGGACGGCGATGCCGTACGCGAGGAGTGCGGCCCTGCGGACTGCGGTGATCGCTCGCTCGCCGTCCGTCACCGTCGGATACGCCGCGACATCGTTGAGGACGTACGTGTCCGGTTTCTCGAGTCGGACGTTCAACGCGGCGGCGAGCGTTCCCATGGGCCATCCGGCGTTCGGGGACGCTGGTTTATGTGCGTATCGTCGGGCACGCATCGGCGCGTCCGGATCACCGGCTCCGAGGGCTAAAAACAGCGCCGACAGCCGCGCCGGGACGAACATGAAGAGATCGTCGAGACGGGCGCTTCCCCAGCCGAACTCGCCGGGGTAACCGAGCATCGAATCCATGGTGTTCGCGCCTTTCAGAAACGCCGCGCCGGCCGCCGCAGCCGGGATCGAAACGAACGAAAGCGCGACGAACGCCGACAGCGGCGCGACCAGTCCGTCCGAGAAGTTCTCCGCGAGGCTCTCGACTGCGGCGCTTCGGACGAGGCCGGCCGACAGCTCCGAGGCGTTGCGGCCGACGAGCGCGAGCAGCGACTCGCGGGCCGTCTCGGTGTCGTCGTTGCTCGCCTCGATGACCCCGCGTGCGCTTTCGAGGAGCAACCGGAGACTGGAGGAAACCCAAAGCACCGCCCCGGCGACGGCCGCTCCGAGAAACGGGATCGGCATCCACACGGCAAACGCGACCAGGACGTACGCGAGGGCCGCGAACCCGGTCGGAACCGCAAGCGCATACACCGCCCCGACGAGCCGTGGCGCGCCGAGACGCCCCGGTCCGAGGCGATCTATGACCCGTCCGAGAACTGCGACCGGGTGGACGTTCGCAGGGGGTTCCCCGAGGACGGCTTCGAGGACGATCGCCACCGCGATCGAGACGACAAGCGCGATGCCCGGATCGGTCACGGCCGCGATCCCAGGTGGGTCCGGAGATCCGAAAGCGGTACGTCAGCGATATCGACGAACTCGCCGCCGGCGGCCCTGATTCCCCCGTCCGTCGCGGGGTCGTCACCGACGTGAACGAGGTCGTCGGTCCCGACACCGAGCGCTCCGGAAACGGCTTCGAACGCCCGGGGGTCGGGCTTTCGCCACCCACAACCGACGCTCGTGACGACGGCGTCGAACGAGCCGCGGAGCCCGGCGCGCAGGAGCGTTCGGCTGACGAGTTCCGGAACGCTACAGTTCGAACAGAGCCCGACCGGCCCCAGTTTGGCCGCAGCCTCGATCGCCGACCGCGCGCCGTCGCGGCGCTCGACGGCCGGGTCGAAGGCCGCGACGACCGCGCGTCTGGCGGCGTTGTTCGGGGTGTCGACCCCCCGCGACGACAGCGCGGCCGCGACGTGTGCCGGGAGCGGGACCTCGGCCCCCTCCGGCGCGTCGATGTGGATTTCACGGTACGCGTCACAGAAATCGGACGGAACCGAAACGCCCCGTTCGCGGAGCTCCACGGCGACCGCGCCTGCGGGGTCGTCCGGCGTCTCGGCGTCGACGAGCGTTCCGAAGAGATCGAACGAGACTGCCACGACTGGCCGTACCGAGCCGACTGACTTGAATCTCGCGAACGGCCCCCGCCGGAGCCGGTCAGTCGGCGGTCCCCGGCCGCTCGGCGGTGCAAAACCGTGAGAGGTCGAGCTCGTCGGCCGCCTCGTCGACGTGTTCGTAGGGACGGCCAACGACGATGTTTCCGGCGCGCTGTTTGCCGACGCCGGGGAGCATCCGGAGGTCGTCCATCGAGGCCGCGTTGATATCGAGTGGGTACGGGACGCCCGAAACCGACCGGAAGCCGTGGTCCGTGACCGCAACGTCGATTGTCCGGCCGAGCTCGCGTTCACCCGGTAGGCCGACCAAGAGCGCGTAGGTCCCGAGCTGCCGACCGAAGGTCTTGCCGTCCCGGTGATACTCGAGATACACGTTCGGCAACACCGTCCCGGGCGGGGCGACACGCTGTAACATCGGGTTGTCGATCTCCTCGCGGACCTCGCGTTTGTACCGTTTGAACAGCTGTTTGTGGTCGTTGGCGATCTCGGCTCCCGTCTCCGCCATCTCGGTCCCTTCGAAGGCCATCACCTGCCGGATGTTGATCCGGCGGATCATAAGCCCCTCCTCGTAGACCTCCCGGAGGAACTGTTTGTTGTGTTCGAACGTCTCCCGGCGTTCGCCCGCGAGTCCGTGTACGAGATTTATACCGGGAAGCAGCTTCGGAAGACGGTTGGCATCCGGATCGAGGGAGGGTCCGGACGCCCCTCCACCTGCCGCCTCGCCGGGCCGCCAACCGCCCTCCTCGTTGACGATCCGGACCGCTTCGAGACACTCCTCGGCGGTCACGAGCAGGTTGTTCCGCTCCTGGACGAGTGGGTCGGCCGATTCGAGCCCGAACGCCGCGGTGTCACCCGGCGTGTTGTGTTCGGCGATGATCCGGATCCCCTCACGGGAGCGCTCGGGATACTCCGTGATCGTCACCGGGTTCATGTTGTCGAGATGTAACGTCCCGAGATCCGGCACCGCGTTGCGGATGCCGCCGTAGAGCGCTTCCAGCGCCTCGGGATTCGGAGCCTCCCCGTCGCCGCCATACGCGAGGATGTCGGCTTGCCGTCCGAGGCGGAAATGCCGCGCCCCGTGGTCGGCGAGGCGACCGACTTCCCCGACGACCGATCCGGGCGTCCGAAAGCTCGGGTCGCCGTACATCGGTTCCGTACAGAACGAACAGCGGTACGGACAGCCGCGGGAGGTCTCCAGCTCGCAGATGAGGTAGTCGGGGTGGTCCGGATGCTGCTCGATGACGAACGCGCCCTTCGAGGCCCACCGATCCAGCTCGTCGTTATCGCGGTAGCGGTCCTCGAACCCCTCGAGGCCGCCGTGAACGAGATCGTAGACGGCCGCCTCGACGTCGGCCATCGCGAGGAAATCGTAATCGAGGTCCTTCCGCTCGGTCTCGGAGGCCCCTTCGTTGGCCTCGCCGACACCGAAACGGACGGGTCCGCCCATCACGCTCGTTCCATCGGCCGCCCAGGCGAGTTCCTTTACTTCGTCGGGTTCGGCGGGCGTGCCGCCGACGTATTTGCCGGGGACGGTCATGCCGCCGACGTAGACGAACAGATCGGCGTCGACGACATCGCGCCACCTCGATCGGTTCTCGCGCAGCTCGTCGATCGTATGATACGTTATCGAATCGGTCGGAACGCCCGCGTCGACGGCGGCCCCGGCCGCAAAGCGCGGATACGTCGAAATATACGGTGGGACGCCGAAATGCGCCGGCTCGTCGACGTACCCGTCAACGATCGTGACGTCGAGTTCCGCCGGATCCTTCATGTTTCGCCCCAGGACGCCGACGAATAAAACGGATGCGAATGGCTCCCGTCAGTGGGAGTTCGGCTCGAAGCCGTCGAGACCGCCCGTCTGGCCAAGCGTGAACGCATAGATCAACGCGGCGATACCGAGCACGACGGCACCGACACCGGCGAAGATGATATCACCACGGGACAACACGAATCCCAGGAACGCGCCGATAAACAGTCCGAATCCGAGCGCCCACGCGACTTCGAGTGTTTCGACCATACCCGAGGTTCCGCCGGTCGTGTAATATATATTTCGTCTCGGTTTTATCGGCGCAGCGAGACCACCCGACAGTCCGGCGGTTCCGATGGCCGGTGCCACCACGACGCTCAGACGTATATGTATCCTTCCCGGTCGTCGAACGGCCGTTCGGGCTCGAACCCCGACGCCGCCGCGCGCGCTGTCGCGACCGCTGCGATGACGCTGTCGAGCGCATCGCCCCCGGTCTCCTCGATGACCGTTTCACGGACTGTCCGGGGAATACGGACAGACATGCCGACAGCTTCGGACTCCGTGAGCCGCTCGACGATCCGTTCCCGTCGTTCGATCGCCTCGTCGGACCCGTCTTTATACTTCGTGTCCACGGTTTCGAGACGGCGAAGCGTACCCGCGGGGTAGATCTCGACGACGCGTCTCGGTCCAGCGGTCTCGAACGGTGGCACCGCGATCGCCCCGGCGTCTACGAGCGGCGCGAGTACGTCCCTGATCCCGTACAGCGTCTGGTAGTACGTGATGAAGCTGTACGGCGAGTTCGCCCCCACGGCTCGGTCAGTTCGGCGCTTCAGTTCGATACCCGAGCCGGGGCGGTCTCGTGCGGCCGATTTGAGCCGTTCACGCATCCCCGGTGGCCCCTCGTCGGCGAAGGTCGCCGCAAACCAGCCTGTTGCGGCGGCCCAACTGTCGATCCGCTCCGGCAACAGCGCCGCGGGAAGGCCGAACGAGAAATCGAGACCCGTCGCCCCCGTCGACTCCTCCAGCAACCGCCGGAGGGCCCGGAGGATCGACCCCCGGCCGGCCGTGTCGAACCGCTCCGAGGCCGATCGACACGTCTCGATCGAGAGCCGACCGTCGTCGGATCGGCCCTCCGCGATCCAGATATCGTCCCCGGGGGATCGCCCGCCGCTGAAATCGACGCCACGGATGTCCATGGATTCGTTTGGGACGGACGGAACAAAACCGCCGGGGAATTGATTAGCGTCTCGCTCGTAGGGGTCAGTATGCCGAAAACTCTCGAGGTCGTCTGCACGCGCGACGGCTGTGATCTCGACATGGTGGAGTTGCACTACCGATACTCGATGCCCGACGGAACCGGTGTCGAAGCGTTCAGTTGCCCCTACTGCGGAGACAACGAGGGGTTGGAGGAACTCCGCGTATGATCCGGGACGTTGGGGCGTCGATCGGACGGGCCGTCCTCGATGGGATCGGTCGTGCAACGAGCCGCCTCCAGGAGCGCAACGCCCTCGCGGCCGACCTCCTCGAAAGCGACGAGGCCTACCTCGTCGTGTTCGACGGGGCGGGGGCGACGGCCGCCGACATCTCGGTCCGGTTCGAAGGAAACACGCTCTCGGTCGATGTCGATCGGTTCCGGGAGTTTCACGACGGTTACGAGATGCTTTTTCCCGGTCGGGGACTCGCCCTCGGTGGGGAGGTCTCGCTGCCGGACGGCGCGTCTGTCGATGCCGACAGCGCCGAGGCGACGCTCACTAAAAACGGCACGTTGGAGGTTTTGATCCCGAAAACGGAGTCGGCCGGCGACGAGGCCGAAACGTCGACCGAAAGCGAGGGCGACGACCCGACGCCGGATACGGCGTAACCGCTCGGCGCCGGTTCGAAGCTGTTGAAGCGGATGCCGTCCGGCGCGGCACTCAGATCGCTGCCGGGTCGCCTTTCGCTTTCAGGACCGTTATTTCCGCCGCACCCACGGCCTCGGTGTCGAGACGCATCGGGATGAAATCCCGCCGTTCGAAGGTCTCGCGTTCGTCTTCGGAACCGACCGTACACCAAAGCTGTACCTCCTCCGGGCCGTGCCACTCGCCCTGTCTCGAGATGGAAAAACAGACGTACTCCTCGCCGTCGAACTCGATACGTGCACCCTTTCGTATCCCCGGATCGCCACGCACGATGAGCTGTCTCATACCCCGCGTTTCGGTCGAATCCGGGTTAAGCGCTTCGCACGGCCCCGGCGTCGGCGTGGCGAAAAACCAAACCCGTTTTAACCCACCGTCTACTACCTCTCGGTAACTATGGAAATGCCACGCCGGTTCAACACGTACTGTCCGCACTGTCACGAACACTACGAACACGAGGTCGAGAAGGTCCGGACGGGCCGTTCCTCGGGGACGAAGTGGGACGCTCGCCGAACCCGCCGCGGAAAAGCCGTCATCGGGAACGCCGGACGGTTCTCTAAGGTCCCCGGCGGCGACAAGCCGACGAAAAAGACCGATCTGAAGTACCGTTGCGCCGAGTGCGGCAAGGCTCACCTCCGAGAGGGATGGCGTGCCGGGCGACTCACCTTCCAGGAGTAACGATGGCAGGAAACTTCATCCGCGTCCGTTGTGGCGACTGCGAAAACGAGCAGGTACTGTTCGGAAAGGCGGCGAACACGGTCAACTGTGCCGTCTGCGGTTCGACGCTTGCGACGCCGACCGGCGGCGAGGCGACTCTCCACGGCGAGGTCGTCGAGACCGTCGAGGCGAGATAACGCTCGGCCGGCGGGCGACAACGGTGGTTTTATTCTCATCAGACGGGTAGGTCATGATATGAAATACAGCGGCTGGCCCACCCCCGGTGAACTCGTCGTCGGACGCGTCGACGAGATCGAGGATTTCGGTGTCTTCGTCGACCTAGAGGAGTATGAGAGCAAACGCGGGCTGGTCCACGTCAGCGAGGTCGCCTCCGGCTGGATCAAAAACGTCCGCGATCACGTCAACACCGACCAGATGGTCGTCTGCAAAGTCATCGACGTCGACGAGGATGCCCAACAGGTCGATCTCTCCATCAAGGACGTCAACGATCACCAACGCTCCGATAAGATCCAAGACTGGAAGAACGATCAGAAGGCCGACAAATGGATGGAGATCGCCTTCGGCGAGGAAATCGAGGACGACGACTTCCGTCGGATCGCAAACGAGTTGATCGACAAGCACGGCTCGTTGTACGCCGGGTTCGAGCAAGCGGCCATCCACGGCTCCGAAGCGCTCGAAAACACCGGTCTCGACGGCGAGGAGGTCGGTTCGATCGTCGAGGCTGCCCGCGAAAACGTCTCGGTCCCGTACGTTACTGTCACCGGCTACGTCGATCTCGAAGCGCCCGGCGGTACGGGTGTCGAGGACGTTCGCGAGGCGTTGAAAGCCGCAAGCGGGAACGGTGAGATCCCCGAGGAAGTCGACCTCGAAGTGACCTACGTCGGCTCCCCCGAGTACCGAATCCGGGTGCAAGCACCGAACTACAAGGCCGCGGAGAACGAACTCGAGGCGAGCGCCGGACGCGCGCGTGAGACGATCGAGTCCCTCGGCGGTTCGGCCGACTTCCATCGGGAACGCCGGACCGACGAGGAGTAGCGTGGCGAAATCGGACATCCGTGTCTGTACCGCCTGGCGGGAACGACACGACCGGCCGCGCTACACGCTCTCCGGGAGCTGCCCCGACTGCGGTGCCGACGCCGAAAACACCGCTCCGGCCCCGTTTAACCCGGCCGATCCGTACGGCGAATACCGACGCCGTGCCCGAAACCGGGACTGATCGGACACAGCGTATCGCCGTGTTCTTATGTCGGTGGCCGCCCAGTACCCTCCATGGACGAGTTCGATGTCGACCGGATCGCCGATCCGGAACTCGATACGCCCGTGTTGATCGAGGGGTTACCCGGCGTCGGCCACGTCGGAAAACTGGCCGCGGAACACCTCCTCGAGGAGTTCGATGCCGAACTGGTGCGTCGGATCCACTCCGAACACTTCCCGCCGCAGGTCACTATCGAGGACGGGCGGACGCGGTTGGCCGCCGCCGAGGTGTATGCCATCGACGATACCGAGCGCGACTGTCTGGTTCTGACCGGCGACCATCAGGCTGGCGACGGCCCGGGTCACTACCGACTCACGGAGACGGTTCTCGACATCGCGGCGACGTTCGACGTGGGCCGGGTGTACGCTCTCGGCGGCGTTCCGACGGGAGAGTTGGTCGACGAGCCGGATGTCGTCGGCGCAGCCACGACCGATGATCTCATCGACGACCTGGCGTCGATCGGCGTCGAGTTCCGCGATAACGAACCCGCCGGCGGTATCGTCGGCGTCTCCGGATTATTGCTCGGACTCGGCGAACGACGCGGCTTCGAGGCGACCTGTCTGATGGGCGAAACCAGCGGCTACCTCGTCGACCCGAAAAGCGCCCGCGTCGTCCTCGAGACGCTCGAGTCCGCGGTACCGTTCGATATCGGGTACGACTCCCTCGCGGAGCGCGCCGAGGAGATGGAGGAGGTCGTCAGACGTATCCGACAGATGGAACAGGGCGCAACGCCGAGCGAGGAGGATCTGAGGTATATCGGATGACCCGCGTCCCGATCACCGACGAGGTCGTCGACCAACTCGAGGACGTCCTCGAGGCCGACCTCCTCGACGACGAACTCAACCACATGGGCGCCGGGTTCGCGGCACAGGATCTCGGACACGAGGAACTCGCCCAGTTCATCTACGAGGCCGACGCCGCGACGTACTACGAGGCGCTCGAACGGGCCAGGGCCCGGTTGAGCCGGAACGGATAGCGTATCGAACCGGCGTCGATTCCAACAGAGCCAAGTTCCGGGTTTCCGTCCGTCGAAACGATGAGTGTACTCCGTGATGACATCGAGGCCCTGCAACGGCGCTACGACGACGGTTTGAGCGCGGCGGAGATCGGAGCCGACGAACACGCGCTCCTCGAGGAGTTCCTGACCGCGCTCGAGGCCGGCGAGATCAGAGCCGCCGAGAAAAACGACGGCGAGTGGCAGGCCAACGGCTGGGTCAAGGAGGGTATCTTGCTCAACTTCGGGCTCCGAACGATCGAGACCCACACCCACGGCGGCGTCGACTATCACGATGTCCTCCCGCTTCGTGAAACGGACGATCTCCCGGACCGCGGAACCCGGAACACGCCGAACGGCACCGTCGTTCGCCGCGGCGCCTACATCGGCGGCGACGCGATCCTCATGAGCCCCGCGTTCGTCAACATCGGTGCCCACGTCGGCGACGGCACCCTCGTCGACTCCTGTGACACCGTCGGCTCGGCGGCACAGGTCGGCGACAACGTCAAGTTAGGTGCGAACACGCTGATCGGCGGCGTGCTCGAACCCGTCGAGGCCGCCCCCGTCGTCATCGAGGACGGCGTCTCACTCGGCGCGGGCTGTCGTGTCACGAGCGGGTTCGTCGTCGGTGAGGGAAGTGTCGTCGGTGAGAACACGCTGTTGACGCCACGGATTCCGGTTTATGACCTCGTCGAGGAGGAGATACTCTACGGCGAACTCCCGCCCGAACGGCGGGCGTTCAGCCGGTTCGTCGAATCCAGCGTGGGCGAACACGACCTCTTCGACGGTGGAGCGTACAAACCTGCTGTCGTCGCCACCGACGTCGAAGAGGAGACGCTCGAGGCGACCGAGCGCGAGGACGCGTTACGGGATAACTGATCTTCGAACCGTCCGGCTACTCCGTCCGGTCGCCGCCCCCCTCGTCCGGGTCGGACCCCGACTCGTGGTCCTCGCCGTGTGCTTCCGTCGTCTCGATCGAGACCGGCCCGTCAGACTCCACCGCTTCCTTGGCGCTTGCCGCGGCGTAGCCGGCGGCGTATCCGGCGGTACCACCGATGAGGCCACCGATTCCCGCACCGACCGGCCCACCGACCGCGCCGAGTACCGACCCGGCGAACCCGGTCGCAGTCGCCGTCTCCTTTGCGGCCTCCTCGGGATCATCCGAACAGCAACGGCGGTTGTGATCGTCGTTCATACTGTTACTTTAGCTCCGACGGAATGAAAACCTTCGGTCAGGGGGCGTTTTGGGAACCGGAGCGCAGTCCCGAGCGGATACGAACCGGAGCGCAGTCCCGAGCGGATACGAACCGCGAGGACTCGAATCCACTCGTCCTCTGGGCTCGAATCCGCCGAGGATATTTCGCGCTCACGACGTGTTCGCGCGAAAATAGTCCCGGGCGGATTCGAACCGCCGTCATAGGCTCCAAAGGCCCATATGATTGGCCACTACACCACGGGACTTCATCGATGAGTACTCGCTTCCCGCACAATAGGCTTACTCTTTTCGGCGCTCAGTCGGCGGGTTCGGTTGGGACTCCGAGCTCCAGCAGTTCGCAAGCGTCAGTTTCGGCGTCGAAGCAGTCCGGACAGCAGTCCTGTCGGTCGATGATCGTATCGAGCCGTTCGGCGACCGTCTCGTCGATGACGCTTTCGAGCTGTCGGGCCTCGGTCCGGAACTCCTCGACTTCGAGAACCTCCCAGAGGAACCGTTCGATGATGCAGTACGTCTGGAGTGCGTCCCTTGCCCGGCTTATGCCGTCGTCGGTCAGCGAGACACCTTTGTACTTCTCGTGCTCGGCGAGCCCCCGGGATTCGAGCTTGCCGATCATCTCGTTCGCGCTCGCCGGACTCACACCGAGGTTATCGGCGATGTCGCCGGTCGAGGCCGGCCCGTTCGTCCCCTCCTGGACGAGATAGATCGTTTTGAGATACTGCGCCTGTGTGTTCATTCTCGTCGCTCCATGAGTGCTGTTATCTCTTCGACCCCTTCGCGCTCGTCCGCTCTGATCTCCCGAAGCACCTCTAACAGCCGTTCGCGATCGATGGTGAACTCGATCTCCGAGTTCTCGATGCCGGCGATCAGGTCGTCGTAAAATTTGTATGCGGTCTCCTCGTTACAGAGTTGGTCGTACAATACGCCGTCGAAATCGGTGTCGGATTCGTATCTGGCGGCGACGAGCGTCTCTATCTCCTCGTATGCGACCGGATCCGCATCGAGTTCGTCGACGAGGGATTCGAGCCGACGCCGGTGTTCGCCGGACTCCTCGGCCGCCCCATCGAGGACGGCGACGATCTCGGCGTCCAGCGCCTCGTCACCGAACGTCTCGTAGTGTTTTCTGGCACGCGCTTCGATGACTTCCTCGAGTACCATCCCGATCTGGAGGAGTCGGGCGAGTTGGTGGTCCGACGCCACCGGGTGGGTAACGCTCACGCTTCGGAACCCTCCGATACGTCCATACGACCTCTCGGGTAGCCACGGATATAAGCGTACTCGTCGGGGGGCGGAGGAAGCCCCGAACAAACGGGGCCCGGGCGTTCGTTTCAGGCCCGCGATCGCAGACGGTCTTGGATGCGGCCTTTCAGATCCTCACGGAGCTCCTCGACCTCGATTTCCTCGAAGACCGGGACGTAGAACCCCTCGACGAGCATGTTCCGGGCGAGCCGTTCGCCGAGCCCTCTGGAAGTCATATAGAACATGTCCGTCTCCGAGACCTGCCCGACGGTCGCGCTGTGGGAGGCTTCGGTGTCGTGGTTGTTGATGATGAGTTTCGGTGAGGCGTCGGCCTCGCTCTCGTCGGAGAGCATGAGCGTGTTTTCGCGCTGGTAGGAGCTCGTGTCCCATGCGTCCTTTCCGACGTGTTGGACGCCCTCGTAAACGGAGCGCGCGACGTCGTCGATGACACCGCGCGTAACGAGGTCTGCGGTCGTGTGTTCGGCGTTGTGCCACACACGCGCGTCGATATCGAAGTGTTGGTCCTCGTGGCCGTAGAACGCGCCGACGATCTTCGACTCCGAGGAGTCGCCGTTGAGGTGGCTTTCGACCGAGGCTTTGCTCAGATGCGACCCGACGTTGCATTCGATCCAGTTGGCCGACGCGTAGGTACCGATGTCGGCCTCCCGAAGCGAGTAGACGTACGTCGTCTCGTCGAGATCCTGAAGGTTGCCGAACTGGACGTAGCTGTTCTCGTGGGCGGCGATCTCGGTGATTCCGCTGTAGTAGCGGTTCCCTTCGACGCTATCACCGCTTTCCTGTCGCTCGAGGATCGTCACCGACGACGATTCCTCGGCGACGACGAGCGTGTAGTTGAAAAGCGACCGGGAGTTCATCGTCGTCCGGATCGTCACGTCCTCGGCGTCGACGCCCTCGGGGACGTACACGACCGTTCCGGTCGTAAACAGCGCCGTCGACAGCGCGGTCAGGTAGTTCGTCTCGGGGTCGACGACGCTGCCGAAGTACTCCTCGAGGAGGTCGCCGTGTTCGGCCACCGCCTCGGCGAAGGGGAGGACCTCTATGCCCTCCGGACCGACCTGATCTTTCTCCTCTGCGGCTTCGAGCGGATCGACGAGGCTCTCGTAGTCGAGGTCCTCGAGGTTCGTCCACTTGCGGCCCGGTGTCTGGATGACATCGGGGAAATCGAGCGCCTCGAGGGCGTCGAGGGCGTCGAGACGTGTCTCCAGTAGCCACTCTGGCTCGCCGAGCTCCTCGGATATCTGTCTGACTGTCGCTTCGTCGATGGATGCGTGTACCTGCGTAGACATGTTATCCGAGCGACCCCTCCATTTCCAACTCGATAAGCCGGTTGAGCTCAACC
>OBKM01000415.1_pt1 | contig 21380 bp, 18 predicted proteins | sample 1519691 | NCBI WGS metagenome assembly OBKM01 (sample SAMEA37050418, study PRJEB22526) | metagenome | biome: saline pan; feature: lake; material: water | place: Egypt | collected 2015 | depth 0.5 m | reverse complement strand
GTCCACGCCGCGGGACACGCGAGCGTCGGCAGCGGAAATTCCGGTATCGCCCGGAGCCGCGGCTCCCGGACGTCACACGATGGCCCGCGTTTTCGGTCGAAATTTTATATATTATGGGTCACTCGAGCACGACGAGCGGGTCGCCCTGGTCGACCGAATCGCCCTCGGAAACCGCGATTTCGGTCACCGTCCCCCCGGTTTCGGCGATCACGTCGTTTTCCATCTTCATCGCTTCGAGGACACAGATCACGTCGCCGGCGACGACCTCGTCGCCTTCCTCGACGTTCACTTCGAGAATCGTTCCCTGCATCTCGGCGCTGACGACCTCGCCGTCGGCGGCGAGATCGGGGCCGTCGTCGCCGTCGTCACCGCCGCGACCGCGGCTCGGTCGCTTTGCCGTCGCCGATCCGGAACCGCCCACAGACCCGCCCGAAAGCGCCGCGAACTCGCCGCTTTCCTCGAGGTTGACCTCGAAGCGCTTGCCGTTGACCTCAACGGTGAACTCCCGCTCGACGGTTTCGTCGTCGTCGTCTGCCGATTCGGTGTCGGTCCCCCACTTCTCCTGGGCGGCTTTCACGCGCTCGGGATCGAGCTGCTCGTCGAGGTATTTCGTCGTGTGCGTGCCGGCGCTGAAGGCGTCGTCCTCGAGCATCATGCGGTGGAACGGGATGATCGTCGGGATCCCCTCCACGTCGTACTCGCCGAGTGCGCGCTCGGAGCGGGCGAAACACTCCTCGCGGTCGTCGGCGCTGACGATCAGTTTCGCGATCATCGAATCGTAGTCCGTCACCAGGTCGTCGCCCTGTCGGAGCGCGTCGTCGATCCGGACACCGATCCCCCCCGGCGGATCGTAGGTCTCCAGGCGGCCGCCCGTCGCGGGGGCGAACTCCTCGGCGGCGTTTTCGGCGTTGATCCGGAACTCGATCGCGTGGCCGTCGAGTTCGACGTCCTCCTGGGCGAAGTCGATCTCCTCGCCGGCGGCGACCCTGAGCTGCCATTTGACGATATCGACGCCGGTCAACTCCTCCGTGACGCAATGTTCGACCTGGATCCGGGTGTTGACCTCGAGGAAATAGAAGTTCGCGTCCGGGCCGAGCAGTTCGCCGTCGTCGCGGTCTTCCTCCTCGACGAGGAACTCGAACGTGCCGGCGTTGTAGTAGTCGGCGGCGTCCGCGCCGCGGCGGGCCGCTTTGCCGATCTTCTCGCGAAGCGCCGCCGAAAGCGCGGGCGAGGGCCCCTCCTCGATGACCTTCTGGTGGCGGCGCTGCAGCGAACAGTCGCGTTCGCCGAGGTGGCGGACGTTGCCGTGCTCGTCGGCGAGGATCTGGACCTCGATGTGGCGGGGGCTCTCGAGATAGCGTTCGAGATACACCGAGTCGTTGTCGAAATACGCCTCACCCTCCCGTTTGGCGGCTTCGAGCTGTTCTTCGGCCTCCTCGGGTTTGTGGACGATCTTCATGCCGCGGCCGCCGCCGCCGCCTTCCGCTTTGATCGCGATCGGGTAGCCGTACTCCTCGCCGAAGTCCTCGACCTCGCCCGCCTCGGTGACGGGATCTGTCGTCCCCGGAACGATCGGAACATCGGCCTCGGTCATCACCTTCCTCGCCTTCGTTTTCTCGCCGGCTTGCTCCATCGATTCGGCGGATGGACCGACCCAGGTCACGCCATCGGTTGCCTCGACGGCCGCGGCGAAGTCGGCGTTCTCCGCGAGAAAGCCGTAGCCGGGGTGGATCGCGTCGGCGCCGGCTTTCCGTGCGGCGTCGATCACGGCGCCGTGATCGAGATACGAATCGGCCGCCCGGGCGGGACCGATGTTGTACGCCTCTTCGGCATACCGGACGTGCCCGGCGTGTTTGTCGGCCTCGCTGTACACCGCAACGGTGTCGACACCGAGGTCCTCACAGGCGCGCATGACACGCACGGCGATCTCGCCCCGGTTCGCGACGAGCACCTTATCGAACATACTGTCGGATCGTTACGGTGAGTACCTTATTCTATCGATCCCGAATCCGTCCCCGCGGTCAGAACCGATCCGTCCGTCCCGCAGCGCTCCAGTCGTCCCGCGGCGCGCCGGTCGGCGCGCGGACCCGCCGGCTCTGGAGGCCGTCGACACGGCCGCTGAAGGCCCACGAGTCCCGGGTCGGTCGGTCATCCGCGCCGCTCGCGGCCGCCTCCGCTTCCGCCTCCGCGGCGAGCGCCCGAAAGACGGCGGTGATCGCGGCCGCCTCCGCCTCCTCGGCGTCGTCGGGGATCTCCAGCTCCATCGTCAAAGCGGGATGTTCCCGTGTTTCTTGTCGGGTTGGTCTTTGCGTTTCGATTCGAGCATTTCGAGGTCGTGGATCAGCCGCGACCGGGTCTCCTGCGGTTCGATCACGTCGTCGATGAAGCCGCGTTCCGCGGCGGTAAAGGGGTTCGCGAAGGTGTCTCTGTACTCGTCGATGAGCTGATCGCGGCGCGCCTCCACGTCGTCGGCGTCGGCCAACTCGTCGCGATACAACACGTTCACCGCGCCTTTCGGCCCCATGACTGCGATTTCGGCGGTCGGCCACGCGTAGTTGACGTCGGCTTCGAGGTGTTTCGACGCCATCACGTCGTAGGCCCCGCCGTAGGCTTTCCGGGTGATGACGGTCAAAAGCGGGACCGTTGCCTCGCTGTACGCATAGAGCAGTTTCGCGCCGTGTTTGATGATCCCGTTGTGTTCTTGATCGGTTCCGGGCATAAAGCCCGGCACGTCGACGAAGGTGAGGATCGGGATGTTGAAGGCGTCACAGAAGCGGACGAAACGACCGCCCTTCAGCGAGGCGTCGATATCGAGGGTGCCGGCGTTGACGCGGGGCTGGTTCGCGACGATGCCCACCGAGCGGCCGTCGAGTCGGCCGAACCCGGTTACGAGGTTTCGGGCGTAGGATTCCGCGACCTCGAAGAAGGACTCCTCGTCGACGACGCGATCGATCACGTCGACGATGTCGTAGGGTTTCCGCGGCTGGTCGGGAACGATCTCCGTGAGCGTCTCGTCGCGGCGTTCGGGGTCGTCCCACGGCTCGACGCGCGGCGGATCCTCGACGTTGTTCGAGGGGAGATACGAGAGCAGATACCGGATGTCGTCGAGGGCCTCCTTCTCGTCGGCCGCCGAAAAATGGGCGACGCCGGATTCGCCGGTGTGTGTCGAGGCACCGCCCAACTCCTCGAACCCGACCTCCTCGCCGGTGACGGTTTCGATCACGTCCGGCCCGGTAATGAACATGTGGCTCGTGTCCTGGACCATATAAATGAAATCGGTAATCGCCGGCGAGTAGACCGCGCCGCCGGCACAGGGACCCATGATGGCCGAAATCTGGGGAACGACGCCGGAAGCCTTCTGGTTCCTATGGAAGATGTCGGCGTAGCCCGCAAGCGAGTCGATCCCTTCCTGAATGCGTGCGCCCGCCGAATCGTTGAGCCCGATTATTGGCGCGCCCGTCTCGATCGCCCGATCCATCACTTTACAGACCTTCTCCGCGAAGGCCTCACCGAGGGAGCCGCCGAAGACCGTAAAGTCGTGGGCGAAGACGAACACGGTCCGACCGTCGACCTCGCCGTAACCCGTGACGACACCGTCGCCGTAGGGTTTCTCGTCGTCCATATCGAAGTTCGTACAGCGATGCGTTTTCAGCTGATCGAACTCCTCGAAGGTCCCGTCGTCGAGGAAGTAATCGATCCGCTCGCGTGCGGTCAGTTTGCCCTTCTCGTGTTGTTTCTCGATCCGGTCCTCGCCGCCGCCACGCTCGGCGTCACGCTTCTTTTCGCGTACCTCCTCGATGCTATCATCCATGGTCATGGGTCGGTCTTGATCGGGAAACGACCAGCAACGAAAAAGGCGTTCCGCTATCGGCCGGCGGTCGGAACGAGGCCGACTGCGGCGATACGTGGGACCGACAGGGAACGATACGCACTTACTTGCGGCCCAGAAAGGCCCTGTATGCGCCTCATCGCCCATCGGGGCTTTCTGTCGTCGTATCCGGAAAACACGCTGCAGGCGATCGAGGCCGCGATCGCGGTCGCGGACGGGATCGAGCTCGACGTTCGGCGGTGCGGAAGCGGGGAACTCGTCGTCATCCACGACGAGACGGTCGATCGGGTGACCGACGGCCACGGCGCGGTCAGCGATCACACCCGAAGCGATCTCGACGCGTTGGACGTACTCGGGACCGGAAACGGCGTTCCGACGCTTTCCGATGCGTTGCGGGCAGTCCCCGATCACATCGGCGTCAACGTCGAACTCAAAGAATCCGGGACCGAGGCGGACGCCCTTGAGTCCCTCGCCGCGAACCACCCACAGGGTATCGTCTCGTCGTTTCACCGCGACGTACTCGCCAACTGTCGGGCAATCGAGCCTGCGATCCCGAGGGCGTTTATCACCGACAGCGACGGGGACGACAGCATCGGCGTCGCAGCCGGACTCGACTGCGACTACGTCCATCCGTCGGCGGAGCTTTGTACCGATCGGTTCGTCTCGAAGACACACCGAAGCGGTATGAGCGTCACGGCCTGGGGGATCGATTCGCCGTCGGACGTCGAACCGCTCGCCGAGGTCGGCGTCGACGGGGTGATCGCGGATCGGCCCGACGTGTTCGAAAGCGTCACGCCGTGAGCGTCGGCGACGCCGCGTCGGGTGGACGGCGGCGATCCGTTTCGGTACTACTAACTCCGGGTCGGGCCTCATTACGTCCGAACCAGCGATGAAACTTCACGAATACCAAGCGAAGGGTGTATTCGCCGATGCCGGGATCCCCGTCCCGGACTCGGCGCTCGCCTCGACCGTCGAGGACGCGGTCGCGGCGGCCGACGAGATCGGTTATCCCGTCGCGATCAAAGCACAGGTACAGGTCGGCGGTCGCGGCAAGGCCGGCGGTATCGAACTCGTCGAGGACGCCGAAGAGGCGCGGGTGGCCGCCGACTCGATCCTCGGGATGGATCTCAAAGGGCTTCACGTCGACCGCGTCCTCGTCGAGGCCGCCGTCGACTTCACGAACGAACTCTACGTCGGCGTCACGATGGACCGCGCCGAGGGCGAACCCGTCGCGATGGTCTCGACCCGCGGCGGCGTCAACATCGAGGAGGTCGCGGAGTCCGACCCCGACGCCATCGTGCGCGAACACGTCGACCCGGCGTTCGGCATGCACCCCTACCAGGCCCGAAAGGCGGCCTTCGAGGCCGGCGTCGACCGCGAGGTCGCGACCGACGTCGCCTCGATTCTCACCCAGCTGTACCAGCTGTGGGACGACAAAGACGCCACGGAGATCGAGGTCAATCCGCTCATGGTTACGGCCGACGACGAGGTCGTCGCGGCCGATGCGGTCATGAACATCGACGAGGACGCGCTGTTCCGTCATCCCGATCTCGCGGAGATGGAAGAGGAAGCCGCGGGCGACGACCTCGAGGCGAAGGCAAACGAGTACGGCTTCGATTACGTTCGGCTCTCCGGCAACGTCGGGATCATCGGCAACGGTGCCGGCCTCGTCATGACGACGCTGGATCTGGTCGATTACTACGGCGGGGAGCCCGCGAACTTCCTCGACATCGGCGGCGGCGCGAAGGCCGAGCGGGTCTCGAACGCCCTCGATATGGTCTTTTCCGACGAGAACGTCGATTCGGTTGTGTTCAACATCTTCGGCGGCATCACCCGCGGCGACGAGGTCGCAAAGGGGATCAACGAGGCACTCGAGGGGTTCGACGAGATCCCAAAGAAGGTCGTCGTCAGACTCGCCGGCACCAACGCCGAGGAGGGCATGGAGATACTGAACACGGACCTTGTGACGGTCGAAGGGACGCTGGAGGAGGCCGTCCAACGCGCCGTCGACTACGCCGACGAGGAGGCGAACTGACATGAGTATCCTAGTTGACAACGATACGCGCGTCGTGGTACAGGGCATCACGGGCGGCGAGGGGAAGTTCCACACCGGCCAGATGATCGAATACGGGACGAACGTCGTCGCGGGCGCGGTGCCCGGACGCGGCGGCCAGGAGGTCGAGGGCGTCCCCGTCTACGACACCGTCCACGAGGCGGCCCGGAAGGAAGACGCAAACGCCTCCGTCGTCTTCGTGCCGCCGGCCTTTGCGGCCGATGCGCTCTTCGAGGCCCTCGACTCGCCCGTCGACCTCGTCGTCGCCATCACCGAGGGCGTCCCCCAACAGGACATGTCGAAGGTCTACCGGAAACTGACGGAGACCGACACCTACATGATCGGGCCGAACTGCCCCGGACTCATCACCCCCGGCGCGGCGAAACTCGGCATTCTACCGGGGAATATCTTCGCCGAGGGCAACGTCGGGTTGGTCTCGCGGTCGGGGACGCTCACCTACCAGGTCGTCGACAACCTCACCCAGCGTGGTATCGGCCAGACGACCGCCGTCGGCATCGGCGGTGACCCGATCATCGGGACGGACTTCGTCGACGCCCTCGAACTGTTCGAGAACGATCCCGACACAGAGGCGGTCGCGATGTGCGGCGAGATCGGCGGCGAGGACGAGGAGGAGGCAGCCGCCTTCATCGGCGAGCACATGGACACCCCCGTCGCGGCCTTCATCGCCGGGCGGACGGCCCCGCCGGGCAAACGGATGGGCCACGCCGGCGCGATCGTCTCCGGCTCCGGCACCGGCACCGCCGAATCGAAGATCAACGCCCTGAACGACGCGGGCGTTCCGGTCGGCGACACGCCCAACGAGGTCGCAGACCACATCGCCGAGTTCCTGTAGGCGGGTCCATCGGCACGTTTCTTTTATAAACAAGACCGATAGCCGATGCTGGCGGACGAGATCGAACGACCCCGACGCGGGCCTGCGTTACCGTTCGCTCCGTCGCAGGGTTCGATCCGTCCGGGTCGTGTGTCCGTTCGGTTGTCCGTCAGCATGAGCCGGCTATAAGTACCGATCTTTCACTCGGGGCGCCACCGACCACCGATCTTACGACGAGGGTAATCCTGATACGTGCCATCCAAAAACGACGTGACACGACCGTCCTCTTCGCTCAGCGTGATCGCCCAGATAACGTCTTCACGGAGTGACGTTTCTAATGCACTCAGGTGTTTCGTCCCCATCCAGTCGGCGGCGCTGAGCTCCTCGACGCCCGCCACATCGTCGCGTGACGGATTACGCACGCGCACCATCTGTTCTTGAATCGTTCCGTCGGCGGTTACGATGACCGCCCCGTCCCGTGTGAACGCCACGTCCCGAGCGACCGCGGTGAACGTATCCGACGACGTTTTGACGTTTTTACACCGGTTGACCGGCCACGTGTTCGCCCCGAGCGGGTCGGTGTACCCGTCGAAATTCATCTCGGCGACGATCAGAAAGTAGAGACTGGGACCCGCCACGTGCTTTTCGTCCCACCGATCGAACTGCAGACTCAACGACTCGGCGGTGTATCTGATCTGATCCATGAGCCCTTGGCTCGTTGCGTATCTTTTCTGGACTTTATCGAGCGGATCCATGTTTATATGTATATGAACATCTACGTTCGGATCAAGTTTACCCGGGAGCCGGCTCGCGCAATCCAGCTACTCCGAAGTATTATCTATCTGATAATAGTTGTGGGGCCGATTTATCATCCCCCGGTGTTTATAAGCTGTTTCGGCGTAGTTCAAAGCATGATAACCCGCGTACTGGTACCGATGGACGGCTCGGAGCTCTCCGAACGCGCGTTGCGGTACGCGCTCGAGGCACATCCGGACGCGGCGCTCACCGTCCTCCACGTCGTCGGCGGACCGTCCTCGATGATGGGGGGTGCTGTGGCCATCGCACTCGCGGACGACCCCGAGGCCGAAGCCGAAGAACACTCCAAGGAGGTGTTCGACCGCGCCCACGGGATCGCGGCGGCCTCGGACCGCGAGATCACGACCGAAACGAGCATCGGATCGCCGATGAAAACGATCGTCCGCCGTGCCGGCGACTTCGACACCGTCGTCGTCGGGAGTCACGGTAGCGACGTTGTGGGTCGGTTGTTCGTCGGCAACGTCGCCGAGGCGGTCGTCCGTCGGTCACCGGTGCCGGTCACGGTCGTCAGATAAGCGGACGAAAGCGGGCCGTTATTTTTCGCCGTCCGTCTCGTCGTCCGAAACAGTCTGCTTGACCGTTTCTTCGACTGTTTCTTCGACTGTTTCTTCGACCGTTTCTTCGACTGTTTCTTCGACTTTTTCGCCGACTGTTTCTTCGACCGTTTCGCCAACGGTATCCTCGAGCGTCTCCCCAACTGTCTTTTCGACCGTCTCCCCGACCGTTTCCTCGACCGTTTCGTCCACCGTCTTTTCGACCGTCTCCCCGACCGTTTCCTCGACCGTTTCGTCCACCGTCTTTTCGACCGTCTCCCCGACCGCCTTTTCGACCTCTTTGCCGACCGTCTCCCCGACTGTCTTCTCGACCTCCTTCTCGACTTTCTCCCCGACGGTTTCCTCGACTTTCTCCCCGACGGTTTCCTCGACTTCCTTCCCGACGGTCTTTTCGACCGTCTTCTCGACCTCCTTTCCAACCGTTTCTCCGACGGTCTTTTCGACTTCCTCGCCGACGGTCTTTTCGACTTCCTTTCCGACCGTCTCCCCGACAGTTTCCTCGACTTCCTTCCCGACGGTCTTTTCGACCGTCTTCTCGACAGTTTCTGCGACCTCCCGGGTCATCCAGTCGGGATCAAACCGCGCCATCTTCCAGGCGATGTGGATGACGTAGGAGACGAGCACGCCGAGCCCGAACGCGATCCCGGTCGTCGTGCCGGCGACGGCCATCAGGACGATCGCGACGAGAATCGCGAGCCCGTAGGCGAGATCGACGAGGAAATCAACCCGTCTCGGATCCATCACTCATTCCCTCCAGCGCGTTCGATAGGCGAATACATACGGTGTCGTTGTCGCCCCGATGGCAAAACCCTCCCTATCTCGGGACGGCAGGGATCCGGTCGGGACGCGCTGGCGCGTTCGGGAGCACGCACGCATTCAAGAAGGGTCCGCGGACGGCGTCGTGACAATCCGTTTAAGCCCCTCCGATGTGTCTGTCCGTTGTGCTCGAACTCCTGTTGCTCTCCGTCGGTATCGTGGTCGCGCTCTTTGTCGGGTTCAACATCGGCGGGGCGACCACCGGGCCCGCGTTCGGGCCGGCGGTCGGGGCGAACGCGATCTCGAAGGTCGGCGCGGCGGCGCTCATGTCCGTCTTCTTTCTCGTCGGTGCCTGGACGATCGGACGACAGGTCGTCGACACGCTCGGCAACGAACTGATCACCGAACCCGGGGTATTCACGATCGAATCGAGCATCGTCGTCCTGTTTTTCATCGGCGGTGCGCTGTTCGTCGGCAACTACTACGGGGTTCCCGCTTCGACGTCGATGACCGCTGTGGGCGCGATCGCGGGACTCGGGGTCGCCTCGGACGCGTTGAACTGGGTCGTCATGGGCGAGATCGCTGTCTGGTGGATCGTCGCCCCGATCGTCGGCTTTTGGGTCTCGGGGATGGTCGGCCGGTACTTTTATACCCGAATCAACGAGTGGGTGGCCGTCACGTCGACGTCGGGGCCGCTGATCGAGATCGATCGACGAGGGACGATCCCGCGGGCGAGACCGGGGCCGAACACCACGCGTCGGGAGCTTTTCGGAGCGGCCATCGTCGTCTCGATCGGCTGTCTGATGGCGTTCTCCTCGGGGACGTCAAACATCGCGAACGCGATCGCGCCGCTTGTCGGGGCGGGCGTCGACATCGATCTGATGATCCTGCTCGGCTGTGCGGCCGTCGCCCTCGGCGCGTTCACCATCGCCCGGCGGACGCTCGACACGCTCGGGAACGACATCACCGAACTCCCGCTGACGGCGGCGATCGTCGTTGCGGTGGTCTCCTCGACGATCGTGATCGGACTCTCGGCGATCGGCATTCCGGCGTCGTTCGTCATCATCGCAACGACATCGATCGTCGGATTGGGATGGGGACGGGCAACCCGGACGTCGACGCTCCCCGATGTCGTCCGGGGTGACGAGGAGACGAACGTCTCCGTCGGTGCATTGAAGGCCGAAGATCCAGGCGAGGGGGCGCCGGATATCGGCGAGGAGGAACCGGAAGACATCCCGAGCGCCGGGGACCTGTTCGACCCATCGACGACCGGCCGGGTGATCGTCATGCAAAACGTCGTTCCGATCCTCTCGACGGTCGGGGCGTATCTCGCTTTCAGCGTGCTGTTTCGGTTCGTCTGGTAGAAAGGTCCAAGTGTGTGATGCCCGACTGTACGAACCGAAAATGGAAATTTCAGACCGTCTCAACTGTCTGTTCTCGGCTGAGATCGAGGAAGCGGACGGAACCTACGTCATCGAAGTTCCGACACAGGAACTGGAGATCGGACGGCTGCGGTCGAACGAGACGTATCGTGTCGCCGTGCTTCCGGCGACGGCCGAACGCGATAGCCGCCCGGACAGTAACTCTGACCCGGCCCCGGAATCGGACGCAGACGAGGGATCGACACCGGAACCCGCGCCGACTTCGAACTCCACATACGACTCGGACACCCCTCCGGTACAGGAAGGCGATAGACGACGTGTCGAGATCGAGGATATCGGTGAGCAGGGCGACGGGATCACCCGGGTCGAACGCGGGTTCGTCGTCATCGTTCCGGACACCGATAAAGGCGAACGGGTCGCTATCGAAATCACCGACGTGGCCGAAACCGTCGCCTTCGCCGAAGTGGTCGAGCGGCTGAGCTACTACGAGTGAGGTCTGTCACCGTTGGCTGTATCGAGGCGGTGAATCCGAACTGTGCGGCGGTCACACCGGCGCGTTCGGACCGCGAGCAGCCGTAGCGATCCCGGCGAACGTCCGCGATGACCTCCTCAGGCGGCCTCCTCAGCGATCGAGTTATCCCTCCTCGGTATCGTTCCCGCCGGGAAGAAACGGCCGGTAGTTCCCGTGTCTGAACGATCCAAGCGTCCTCCCGTCGATTGTTTTGACGTGGGTGTAGATGGCCCCTACCTCTTCGGCCGACCGGACCATCCCGCCTGCGAGTTGTGCGTCGTAGTGGGCGGCGATGGCAATAATCGTCCGTGTCTCGGGGTCTTGATGTTCCGTGACGAGAAACACCGAGTTACCGACCTCCTCGCGGTAGGCAAGATACTCGTCGAACTCGCCGTCCCGGTAGGCCGTCTCGAACTCCTCGGTGAAGTTGTCGGGGACGACGTGGACGAGCCCAAACCGGTCGGGGTCTTCGCCCATATCCCTGCTTACCGGCGAGGTGTGTAGCGCGGGCATCGTGACGACGTCCCACCCTTCTTTTCGCCGTCGGTCGGCGATGGCCGCCATGTCCTCGTTCGTGAGCCTCCAGGCCTCCTTGACCGCGGACGGTCGGCGGTCGACGCCCGTCGGTCGGCCTCCGGTATCGCGCATACGCTTTTTATGTCGTGGGTGTGTTAATATGTGACTCTCGACTCCCCCCGGATATAACCCCTCGGGCTCCGATCGGGACGAGTGCCCCGATCGCGGCCTCAGGCGATTCCGAACACCGCCTCCATCAGATACGACACGAGGAGTATCGCCACGCTGCTCCAGAACAGCTTTCCCGGCACCGTCACTCGCTCCTCTGGCGGCGGTGCATGAACCCACCGCATCGGCGGCACGGCCGCGGTGACCCGCTGCAACCGGGGGCGTTCCCGGGATGTAAACGCCGGGCCGCCGCCCGGATCCGGGAGGCCCGGTCCCGCACGGTCGTCGCGGTCCCCTGGCGATTCGGGCCACAGCCGAACCGTCGCGTAGGCCATGAGTCCGACCCCGGCGAGGAACAAAAGCACCTTCGCCCGGACGAGGCCGCCGCCGGTCGCGACACCGACCACGACCGCGAGCAGGGTCGAGAACGCGGCGACGACGAGAGCGTACACGAACGCGTCGCCCCAGGCGAGCGCACGCGTTCGGAGGCGACGCCGAATCCCCGAGGAACTCATCGGTGTCGCTCGTTGATCACCCGGTCGGTCGGCCGGTGCCCCTCGTCGTGGCGGTGACAGAGGCTCTCTCTCCCGGCCTCGCCGACGGTGTGGTGTGTCGGTCGGTCCGACTCACAGACGCCGCCGAAGGCGTTCGTGAGCACGTCCAACGCCGCCGCTTCGTCGTTCGCGCGGACGTAGTCGGCGACATCGTCGAGGACGGACTGGACATCCGGCCCGACCGAAAGGTCGCCGAACAGTTCCTCGTATACGTCGTCGACGGTCCCGAACGGCGGCTCCCGACCCAGCAGTTCGCCGATCCGGTCTGTCACTCCCCGGCTCGCCCGGCGCCTCTCCCGGAGGATCTCCCGGAGCCCGTTGATCGCCGCCCACGTCCTATCGTCGAGATCCCTGTACTCCTCGGGGCGGATGCGGGCCGGACACCGGGTGCTGAACGGACAGCCGACGGGCGGATCGCGCGGGTTCGGCGGCGTTCCATCGAGGGTAATGCGGGCGCGCTCGCTCGTCGGGTCCGGTTCCGGGATCGCTGACAGCAGCGCGTGGGTGTAGGGATTCGCGGGATCGGTAAACAGCGTCTCGGTCGGACCGACCTCCATGAACGTCCCGAGATACATAACCGCGACCCGGTCACAGACGTGTCTGACGACGCTCAGATCGTGCGCGATGAGGAGGTACGTGAGCCCGAACTCCGCCTGAAGGTCCTCGAGGAGGTTGAGGATCTCGGCCTGGACGGAGACATCGAGCGCGCTCACCGGCTCATCGAGGACGATGAAATCGGGATTTATAGCGAGCGTCCGTGCGATGCTGATCCGCTGGCGCTGTCCGCCGGAGAACTGGTGTGGATACCGGAAGTAGTGTTCCGGTTCGAGCCCGACCGTCCCGAGCAGCGCGCGGACACGGTCCCGGCGCGCCGCCGGGGTTTCCCAGCCGTGGACGTCCAGCGGCTCCCGGATTATCTCGCCGACAGTCATCCGGTCGTTGAGGCTCGAGTCGGGGTCCTGAAACACGATCTGTGCGTCGCGGCGCCACTCCTGGAGACGTTTGCCGGACAGTTCCGTGACGTCGACGCCGTCGAACAGCACTTCGCCGCCGGTCGCGGACTCCAATCGGAGCAGCGTCCGGCCGAGTGTCGTCTTTCCACACCCCGACTCCCCGACCAATCCAAGCGTCTCCCCGCGCCGGATATCGAAACTCACGCCGTCGACGGCCTTGACCGCCGGCCCGCCGAACGCCCCGCCGCCGTAGTATGTCCGGAGATTCCGGACCCGCACCAGCACGTCCTCCGGGATATCTTCGGTCCTGTCGTCCGCCGACCGTCCCGCACGGGACTCCCGACTCATCCGCCGTCACCCCGTGTCCGTCGATCCACGCGCCTGCGGTGTTCCGCGACGGCGTCATCCGTCGGTCTGTCCTCGGGGTACAACAGACAGGCGGCAGTGTGGTCCTCGGCGTCCGCCTCGACCGGAACGGACACGGGATGAATCGCCTCACACTCCTCGAACGCCCTCGGACAGCGCGGCGCGAACCGACACCTCGTCGGCGGTTCCTTCGGCGTCGGAACGCTTCCCGGCATCGTCTCGAGGCGGTCGCCGGTCTGTCGCCCCGGTATCGAGCGGAGCAACCCCCGGGTGTAGGGGTGTTTCGGCGACGCAAAGAGCGCCTCGACGCCCGCCGATTCGACGATTTCGCCGGCGTACATGACGTTCACGCGATCGCTCACGTCGGCGATGACGCCCATATCGTGTGTGATAAACAGGATGCCGATGTCGCGGCGCTTCTGGATGTCCGCAAGGAGTTCGAGGATCTGCGCCTGAATGGTCACGTCCAGGGCGGTCGTCGGTTCGTCACAGATGAGTATCTCCGGCTCGCAAGCCAGCGCCATAGCGATAACCGCCCGCTGACGCATGCCGCCGGACAACTGGTGTGGGTACTCCGTGATCCGGCGCCGTGCGTCAGGGATCCCCACCGCCTCCAGCAGCTCGATCGCCGTCCGGGTTGCCTCCCGCCCTCGCTGGTCGCGGTGCAGCCGGATCGCTTCTTTGATCTGGTTTCCGACGGTGTAGACCGGATTCAGACTCGTTGAGGGATCCTGGAACACCATCGCGATCCGCCCGCCGCGCATCGCGCGCTGTGGCTCCCCGCTGAGGCGCGTTATTTCGACGAACCCCTCCTCGATGGTCGCCGGCGTTTCGGGGTCGCCCTCGGTGACGAACACACAGTCCGTCTCGTCGATGCCTGCCGCCCCGTCGATCCCGGCGGAACCGTCCGCCGCCCGTTCGATCGTTTCGGGATCGACTGTCCGTTTCCGGAACCGCTCGGCGAACGCCCGGACCGTTTCGAGGTGGTGAAACCGGATGCTCGATCCGGACAGGATCCGTCCGGGCGAATCGACGAGGCCCATGATCGAGCGCGCCGTGACGGTCTTTCCGGACCCGCTTTCGCCGACGATCCCGACTGTTTCACCGGCGCCGAGCGCGAAACTGACGCCGTCGACGGCTCGGACCGTCTCCTTGTCAGTAAAGAAAGCGGTTCGCAGGTTTCGGACGGTGAGAAGCGGGTCACCGCCGCCGGCCGGGTCCGCGTACATCAGCCACCTCCCCCGGCAGCGGTCGTGCCGGCGTCGCCGACGTCGCTTTCGGGATCGATCGCGTCCCGGATGCCGTCGCCGAGGGCGTTGAATCCGGTAACGACGAGGACGATGAGCAGTCCCGGCACCGTCGAGATGTGCCAGGACGTAGTGCCCGTATAGGAGCGGCCGTCGGCGACGGCACGCCCCCACTCCGGCGTCGGCGGGTTGATACCCAATCCGAGAAACGACAGCGCAGCCGTTGCGATGATGATACCGCCGAGCAAAAGCGAGGCGTATATCATGATGTAGCTAACGACGTAGGGGGCCATATGCTTCCGCATCGTCGTCAGCGGAGTCTGTCCGTAGCTCCGTGCGGCATCGACCCACTCCTGTTCGGCGACCCGCAACGAGGGGCCGCGTATCGACCGCCAAAGCCCCGGCCAGTAGACGCCGGCGAAGATCAACGCGAGTAATAACCCGCCGTCGTATACCCCCGCGATCGGGTGGTTGGCCTCCTGAAACAACACCGACAGCAACAACACCATGAGAAACGCGGGGATCGAGATGATCGTATCGCTCGTGACGACCGTCAGGAAGTCGACGAGCCCCTTGTAATACGCCGTCACGAGCGACAACGCGAGCGCGATCGCCGTCCCGGCACCGATCGCGACGATCCCGATAACGAGCGACGTGCGGGCCCCGAAAACGAGAAAGGTAAAGAAGTCCTTGCCGTCCTGGTTGGTGCCGAATGGGTGCCAGCGGTCGAACCGATCGTAGCTCCAGAGGCCGACGTTGTCCTCGCCCCCCTGCGATCTGGTCTGGACGTTTGCCGTGCCGTGGGCGATCGAGACGAGTTCGTCCGTCCCCTCCTCGAGGTACTCGAACTCGTGTTCGTAGGGTTGATAGAGGTTCGCATCCGCCGGGACCGGCCCAAGCGACGGTGCGAAGACCGCCATCACGACGAAGCCGAACACGACCGCAAGCCCGAAAAGCCCCCAGTAGTGGCCGCGGAAGCGATCGACGCTGTCGTCTATCGGGGTCCACTCGGCCGCCCGGTAGTGTTCCCGATACGTCGTATACCCACGCCAGAGCCACGCGACGAACACGAACGAATACAGGTAGATGACGAGGACGCGGACGCCCCACGCCTGTGCGGGAGACAGCCTCATAAACGTGTCCTCCCAGCCCCCATCGGGCTGTCGAACGCCCTGGTTTGGGATGGTTTCACGCTGTGTGAGCGTCTGTACGGACCCGAGTGACTCCAGGCCGGCCCGGAGGGCGTCGAGGACGGCGTCGAGGACGGCGCCGACCGGCGTGAAGACGGCGAGTGCGGCGAAAGTGCCGAGCCCGAGCGTGAGTAACACCCACTCGAGGAGGTCATCGATGCCGGTTCCCCGTTCGATCCCGAGATACGCGACAACCGACACCGGGATGAACGCCCACTTGAGTACGCCGGCGACGATCGACAACAACAACAGAGCGGTGAACACGTACGCCAAAAGCGCCGCGTAAAACCCGACGGCCCCGATGACGTTTCCGGCAACCCAGGTCGGCGCGAGCGCGATGCCGCCGAGAACCGACCGGGACGCCTCGCCGAGATGTACCAGCCCCCTGGCGATCCGCCCCGACTCGAGAGCGACGAGGACACCGAGTCCAACCAGCCACAGTAGTGCCGGCCGTGGGTCCTCCGCGATCCGTTCCAAAAACGACCCGCTACGGTGTGTTTCCGCGGTCCCGCCTCCGTCCGTCCGATCACGCTCTTTGTCAGTCATCTGCTATCGTACCCGACCCGGGGATCCAACACCGTATAGAGGACGTCCTGAAGCAGGTTCAACCCGATTATCAGGAGCGTGAACACGAACAACAGCGCACCGGCGAGCGGCAGATCGCCCTGGATGACCGCCTGGAAGAACGTCCGCCCGAGTCCGTTGATGTTGAAGACGAACTCGACGATAACCGACCCCCCGATGAGGAGAAACGCCTCGTTCGTGATCACCGGTACCAGCGGGATCAAGGCGTTCCGGAAGACGTGTTTCCAGACGATAACCCGGCCCGACAGCCCCTTCGCTTTGGCTGTCTCGACGTAGTTCGAGTTGATGGTCTCCAACATCGCGGTCCGGCCGATCCGCAGTTCCGTGGCGATCGAGGCCGATCCCAACACGATGGCCGGCGGCAACACGAGCTTTATCGATCGCGCGAGCGTCCCGGGATCGAAATCGACGGCGACGGGGATCGCAAGAACCCACACGAGGGGCATCCACTCGATGGCCAGAAAGTCAAGCGGCGGCGTCCCGATGAGGCTGTCGGTCTCGACGCCGAACTGATACCAGTCGAACCCAAGGATACCCACCCCGCCGTCGGTCCGCCGAAGGACGGTAAGCAGCATGATCGCAAGCCAGAAGTTCGGCATCGCCAGCCAGACGATCCCGCTGAAGGAGACGGCGTAATCGCCCCACCCATTCGGGTTGAGGCCGGCGTAGAACCCGAGCGGGATCCCGATGAAAAGCGGGAGCAGGATCGCCCAGAACCCGAGCCAGATGGTCTGTGGCGCCCGCTCAACGATGACCTGTGTCGCCGGAGTGCCCTGTGAGATGACCCACGACTGGCCGAGGTCGGTTTCGACGAACGGGAGCAAAAGCGAGATAAATCCCCACATGAACTGGCGGTACTGCACCCAAAGCGGCTCGTCGAGCCCGAGTTGCTCGACGATCGCCTCCGCTTGCGCCCCGCTTGCCTCCGGGCCGAGTATCGAGGCGACCGGATCGAGCGGCCCCATCCGAAGGATGAGGAAAAGCAGCGTCATCACGAGAAACAGGACCGGGATCGAAAGCAGGAGTCGCTTGAGAAGATACTGCCACCGGCTCACCGTGGATCACCGGTCGGAAGCGTTCGGTTCGCCGTCTGTCGTCCCGTCGGGATGTTCATATCGTTCCGTCCGGGCGGTGCGTATACGCGGGCACGGGGTACGGAACGAGCCACGAGATCACGGTATGCGATACGGTCCGCGGCGCTACTGCTCGAACGTTTCATGCCAATCGATGTAGTACCCGTCGGCTTCCCCGGGCATCACCGACGTGTCGGTGTTTCGGGGCTCGAAGCCGAACAGCCCGTAACCGGGGTCGATCCAGCTCCAGATCCACCCCAACGAGTAAAACTGCAGGTCGCCGTCCTCGCCGCGGCTGATAAGCGTCCCGAACGGCGCTTCCTCGAGCTCGAGGTCGATGCCGAGCCCGTCGAGTTTATCACGGGTCAGCCGGCCAGCCTCCTGAAACGCCTCGTCGTCGTAAGTCGTCAGGGTGAGCTCGAAGGGGTCATCGGCGGTGAATCCGGCGTCCTCGAGCACCTCCCGGGCGCCGTCGCGGTCCGTCGTGTTCCGCCCGTAGGGCCATTCGTCGGCCCAGTCGTTGTATCCGTCGGCGTCGGTGGGCCACATCCCCGGCGGAGTGAAGCTGAACGCTTCCGTGCCGCGGCCCTCAAAGATGTCCTCGACGAGTTCCTCGTGGTCGGTGACGTGGGCGATCGCTTGCCGGACCGCCTTCGGAACCTGCGGTGCGCTCCAGGCGAAATAAAACGTCGACAGCTCCGGGATCGCGAGATAGTTCACCGTCTCGTCGTTGTCGAGAGGGCCGTAGGTTCCGACATCACGGCCACGGTCGTCCTCCTCGGCATCGATGTTGTCTTGCTGGTAGAACGGCGTCGGGATCCCGAACACGTCGGCGTTCCGTTCGTTGACGTACGTCCAGATGGCGTCGTCGTCCTCGATGATCTCCCAGTTGACCGCCTCCACGTCGGCGGTGTCGCCGTGATAGCCCTCGAAACGGGTGACGCGAGCCTCTTCCTGTTCGGTCCACGCATCGAATTCGAAGGGGCCGACGCCGTTCATCACTTCGCTCGAGAACTCCTCTTGGCTGTGTTCGCCGTCGACGTCTTCGAGGTCGTCGACGTAGTCCTCCGACACCGCAGCGAAGGAGTCGTACGCGAGGATATCGAGCGCCGCGGGTTCTGGTGCACGCAGCGTCATCTCGAAGGTCCGCTCGTCGAGGACCTCCACCGCAACGGAGCCTGGAACGATGTTGTTCGGCCCGACCCCCTCGTCTTCCGCCGCGACTTCGTGTTCGACGCCCAAGAACCCGGACCCGAGGAGGAAGTTCGCACGCTGGCTGTGCTCGGATTCGGCGAGACGCCGCCACGCGAACACGAAGTCGGCGGCGGTCAACTCCTCGCCCTCGTGGTACTCGACGCCCTCTCGGATGGTGAACGTATAGCTCAACAGATCGTCGGATATCTCGACGCCCTCGAGCAGCTGGTTTTCCAGCTCCGACTCGCCGTTTGGGTAGTGCGTCAGGTTCTCGTACACCTGGTTGATGACGATCCCCGATGCGGTGTCCGTCGACTGGATCGGATCCAGCGAGGACATCGTCGAGTTGATCAACTCCAGCTCGTTTTCGTCTTTGTCCTCGTGGGACGTATCGAGGGAGACGGTGTGATACTGCTGTCGGTGGCCGCCAAGGGCACCTGTACGGGGGATATCGACCCAGTCGTACCAGAACCGCTCGGTCAGGCCGTGATACAACGGTAGCAGGACCATATCCTCACGCACCGCTTCCTCGATCTCGATGAACGCCTCCGTCCGGATGTCCTCGGCCTCCGGACCGGGGTTCGCCTCGACGCGCTCCCAGGCGTCCTGTGCTTTCCGTGCCTCGGTCCCGAAGACCGGATCCCCGCTCGCCGCATCGTCAGCCCCTTCATCGGCTTCGTCGTCCGGCTCGCCGAGTATGTCCTCCTCGCTACAGCCCGCGACCGCCGTTGCGGTCGCGGCGCCGCCGGCCGCGGTGAGGAACTTCCGTCGGGACAGGCTCTCGCCGTCTGTCATCGTATCTTGAACGTGTTCCTCACAATCTATAAATTCGAGGGCGGGTGGCGACGATAGCCTTTATTTTTTCCTTCCCCATCGACGGGTATGTCCGAGTGGATCGGCGAGACGTTCACGAGCGATGTCGGATGGCAACACCTGGAGACACTCGTCGACATCGGCAACCGGATGGCCGGCAGCGACGGCGAGCGCAGGGCGGCGGAAGCGACGCGTGATGCGCTCGCAGCCGTCGGGGCCCGAAACGCCCGTCTCGAGCCGTTCGACATCCAGGGGTGGGAACGCGGTTCCGCCGCGGTCGTCGTCGAGGGGACGACACAGGACGCGATCGGCCTTCCGAGAAGCCCATCGGAAACGGCGACGGGCGAGTTGATCGATCTCGACCATGGCATCCCGTCGGACTTCGACCGGGACCTGAGCGGGACTATCGTCCTCGTTTCGAGCGACGTGCCCCCGTGGTACGACCGGTACGTCCATCGGCGCGAAAAGTACTACCGCGCGGTCGAGGCCGGCGCGGAAGCGTTCGTCTACAGCAACCACGTCGAAGGCTGTCTCCCGCCGACGGGCAGCGTCGGCACGGAGGAGGACCCAGTCGGCTCGATACCGGCGGTTGGCGTCTCCAAAGAGGTCGGCGCCCGGCTCTCGCGTCGCTTCGAGGGCGAGACGGTGAGCGTTTCCGTCGACGCCGAAACCCCGCAAGCGACCAGCCGGAACGTCCACGCCGACCTGGGCCCCGACACCGAGGAGACCGTCCTGTTGACGAGTCACGTCGACGCCCACGACATCGCGGAGGGTGCGGCCGACAACGGTGCCGGAACGGCGATAGTCGTCGAGGTCGCCCGCGCGCTCGCCGAGCGGGAAGCCGACCTCGATACGCGGGTACACTGTCTGGTCTATGGGGCCGAGGAGGTCGGCCTCGTCGGCTCCAACCACGACGCGGCGCGGCGCGACCACGACCGGATCAAAGCGATCGTCAACAACGACGGCGTCGTCCGCGACCGGACGCTGATCTGTCACTCACACGGGTTCGACCCCCTCGTCGACGCTGCGGAACGGGTCGGCGACCGGCTGGGACATCCGATCCGGGCGACGCCGGAGTTAAACCCCCACAGCGACCACTGGCCCTACGTCACCTGGGGCGTTCCCGGCTACCACGTCCGGGCCGACACCGGCGACAGGGGGCGCGGATGGGGACACACCTATGCCGATACCCTTGATAAACTCGAGATCCGGACGCTCCGGGAGCAGGCGGTCCTGTTGACCGAACTGGTCGTCGAACTCGCAGACGAGGACACGGCCATCCCCCACCGGGACCCCGATGGGATAGCCGACCAACTCCTCGAGGAGGAGTACGCGGCCGGCATGAAGCTCATCGGCGATTGGCCGTATCGGTGACGTCCCCCGCGTACGGTGGCGCGGGGCGTCCGTGTTTATGGAGGATTCGAGGCGAAAGCCTCGCGCCTCAGCGCGGGGAGGATGTCAATCCGGCACTGCTGAAACAACGGAGTTTAATTCCTCTCGCACTTCCATCTCTGGTTGCGTCGACCTTTTGTTGTCGGTAACACCCGGACACAAATCGTGTCCGTGAGAGTCGGTCGCTCCACCACGACCCAATGCCGCCCGTCTCACCGTCCGAACTCGTAGAACGGTTTCGAGAGACGGCACATTCCCACACCGCTCGTCGAACCGATTCTGGACCATGCATACGGCCGCTTTCCGATCTGCGTGATCTCGGAACTCACACCGTTTAATATGGGTGTCGACGATAGGATAGATAATGAGACGCAGACGGGTGCTTGTGAGCATCGGCGGCGTGACGCTTGCGTCTGTGGCGGGGTGTAGTCGCCTCTCTGCCCCTGCTCCTGCCCCGACCCCCATGGACGTTCCGGAGACTGCTATCAACACGGAGTTGACAGTCAGGGGAACCGTCGTGGGAATAGCGGCTCAGGGTGGCTCACGGAACCGGCTGGGAGGGCGATTCACGATCGGCGACAGGGGCGATCTATCGC
>OBKM01000414.1_pt1 | contig 21388 bp, 20 predicted proteins | sample 1519691 | NCBI WGS metagenome assembly OBKM01 (sample SAMEA37050418, study PRJEB22526) | metagenome | biome: saline pan; feature: lake; material: water | place: Egypt | collected 2015 | depth 0.5 m | reverse complement strand
ACAGCTACGTGATTCCGGCGATTCGAGGACTGGCCTCCCACCGGGAGTGCAAATATAACCCCAACCAGAGCAATTGCTGTACTCACCCTCTGTATGTTGCACAGCACGATCCCTCAATTCTGAGAGAGATGCCGCTGTTTCACTGTCTTCGGTAAGAGCCAGCGCGAAAGTACTTCCTTGCGGGAGATCTTCTGGCGTTCTGTACGCTCGCACAGCACGTCGTCGAACTGCTTTCGGCGGACCTGCTCGAACAGGAACTCGTCGTTTCGGCCCATCAGGACGACCACAGAACCAGGCATCTGCTTGAAACGGACCTCTCACAGCCGATCCGCGAAGAACTGATGTATCGCTGTGGCATCATCGGGAGCGACACTCGCTCGGCGCTCCAACATGGCCGGGAGTTCAGAGACACTATCGCCCGCGACCTGCGCGAGCGACGGACAGTCCATACCATCGACGGCGCGATCGACGAGATCGAACGATATCTCGCCGTCCTCAATCTGCTCTACGAGCGAAAGGAAGGGCAGGAACTGATCGAACTCGACCCGCTCTGAGCGCAGAGCACAACACTTACACTCGACCTGACCGCTGTTGTTCCGTATGACAATCGAAAGCGACTGGGGCGACTGGCTCCCGAATGCGGTCGCGGATGCTACGCCGGAACGTGTCGCAGTCTGGTATCTCGGCTGCAACGGCTTCGTCCTGAAAGCCAGCGATGGGACCACACTCTTTATCGATCCATACGTCGGACTTGGTGATCCGCCACGAACCACGCGTATGATTCCGGTACCGTTCGACCCTGCAGACGTACAGGAGGCCGACGCCGTGCTGGCCACCCACGAGCATACGGACCACGTCCACGGTCCCTCACAGGCACCGATCCTCGAATCGACGGGCGCGAACCTGTACGCCCCGGACGACAGCCTTGCCGTCGCCCGCGACGAGGAGGACTGGCAGGCCGATTACGACATCGACGGCGACCAGTTCGTCGAAGTGAGTGAGGGAGAGACGCTCGAAATCGGCGGGTTCACTGTCCACGTCGAGGACGCGTACGACGCTGACGCCACCCATCCAGTCTCCTACGTGATCGAGTATGGCGGGACAACGTTGTTCCACGGCGGCGACACCAAACCAAGCGACGAGTTCGCTCGAATCGGGGCGGAGTACGATATCGACCTCGGTATCCTCGCGTTCGGGACCGTCGGCACTGTCCCGGACAAGGAAACCGGCGAGCCGAGCCGGACGCGCTGGTACAACGACGAGAATCAGGCCATCGAGGCCGCAAACGATCTGCAGTTCGATCGCTTCCTCCCAAGCCACTGGGACATGTGGAAAGGACTGACCGGAGATCCGACCGTACTACATCATCACTCTCGTGGATTCGAGTATCCGGGGACCCTCGAAATCGTCGAGATCGGCGATCGTGTCGAACTCTAGCCGTAGGAAAACGCTCTCGGCTGTAGGCCGCGATACGGTAGTTGTGTCTTCCCTACCATCAGTGGCCAGTCCGCGTCGATCAGTCCCCGTTTGTTTTATGGTTATGGTGTGGGTAGGAGTGGCTATGAACGAAGAGGCGTATCAGGACGATATCGTAGTTTCCACGGATGGTATCTCCGTCGAAAAGGCGTTCAAAACGGACGAGTTTGCGGTACCGACGGTCAAGTTCACGCTCACGTCCCAGCGGGAAGATCCGGTAACAGTCCGACTGTCGGAGAGCATTCCCGAGGACTTTTCGATGGACGGCATTGGGTTCCACCCCGAGTACGAAAGTGAAAACTGGACCGCCTTCGAGGATCACACTGTCGAATTCGAGCGGGAACTGGAGGGAGAGGCCGAGCTCGTCACCGTCTATGGGGTCCGGATTGATAGCCCGGAACAGGCGAGCCAGTTCATGACTGAGCCGGAGCTTGCTGCCGTCGATCAGCACGATGGAACTGAGGAGAGCGATAGCGAGGATGCCGTCGATGACACGTCCATCGACGATATCGCGTCCGAAGAGAGCAGCCAGGCCGTCAAAGACATGATCTCCGGGGACTCGGAAACGGTCCCCGGGCTCGAGGACGAGGGCACCGAAGCGACCGAATCCCACGAGGATGCGGACGAGGACGCAGACGAGGATGAACTGGACCTCGGGCTCGAAGATGTCGATCTAGAAGCGGACCACTCCGCCGATGAAGAAACGGACGCCGACGATGTCCCAGATATCGACCTCGGCATCGAGGAGGGCGTTCCCGAACCGGACGAAGCGAGCGAAGAGGCCGAGGATGGCATCGATCTCGATGCCGATAGCGACCTCGACGAGGAATCGGACGAGGAAGCCGAAGCAGAACTGGAGGAAGCGCCGGACGAGGAGGCCGAAGAACTGGAGGAAGCGCCGGACGAGGAGGCCGAAGAACTGGAGGAAGTGCCGGAGGCGGAAGCCGAAGCGGAACTGGATGAAGAGCCAGATATAGAAGTGACCCTCGACGAGCCGGACGAGGAAGGTCTCGAAGTACCCGAAGACAACGTCGAAGCCGAGACGGACACACAGATCGAGGCCGGTGGCGTCGCCAGCGCGCTCGCAGCGGAGCTTCGGGCTGGCACTGTCGACGAGTCCGACAAGGAGATCCTCCGTGCGGAGCTTGATCTGTCGCCCGAAGAGTCCGACAGCGATAGTCGCGTCGACGCACGGATCGACCATCTCCAGTCACGAGTCGAGGAAGTTGCCGCATACACTGGTGCACTCGAAACGTTCCTCGAAGAGAACGGTCGAGGCGAAGAACTGATCGAGGAGTTCGAATCCGAGATCGAGTCGTTCCGAAGCGAACTCGACGACATCGATAGCGCCGTGACAGGTAACGCCGAGTCCATCGACCAGTTCGACGAACGGCTGGACGAACGTGCCGGGAAAATCGAACAGCGTCTCGACGAACGGATCGACGAGGTCGAGGCGACTATCTCCGCGGCCGACGAGCGGATCGATAGCGTCAGCACGGACCTCGATTCGGTCGGCGGCGATATCGAGACGCTCCGTGGGGAGCTCGACGAGTTCGCCGAGCGACTGGAATCGGTCGAAGGAACGGCCGATGACACCGCTGCCGAACTCGATAACCTGACCAGTACGCTAGATGATCTTGACGAGCATCTCGAAGACGTTGCAGGAACCGTCGACCACGTGGAAAGCGAAGTCGAGGAGATCCAGGATTGGCGCAATCAGCTCGGCGAGATGTTCAGGTGAGGGCGAAAACGCAACCTGTTTGACGCGGGGTCCCGTCGTTGTTTCCGATGACGACCATCTCGGTTGCCGTGCCGCGAAAGGGACGGCCGCTTGAAGCCGTTCTGGACCGAGTGGCACGACGTGTCGACGAGACCAGTCGAGCCGCGATCGACTCCACGGCAGACGTCACTGCCCTGGCGGACTCTATCAGTTCGACGCTGCGCTACGAGAAGGCGATCACGAAGGGTCGACAGGAACCAGTCGACGACGTGTACGATCGACTCGCAGCATACAGCAGTCTCGACGATCCCACCAAGCCCGAGTATACCCTTCTGCGTGACGATCGTGATGGCCGCCCGCGGCGAATCGTCTTCGACAGCGTCACCATTCCGCTCGGCGAGATCGATCTCCAGCTGATCGGCCGTGAGGAACCGTTTCGGGCCTTACGTACCCACGAGTTCAACCTCGGCTTCGACAGCGCGGACCTCGTTCTAGAAGAGGTGGTGGGACTTCGCGAGGAGCCACTCGAGCAGATCGCCGATATCAATGCGCGAATCGATCCGCGCGATACCGACGTCCGGGTCGTCGGCGGACTCGGCGATACGGTCTATCACACGCTGCTGGCGACCCCCGAGGTCTGCCAGTACACTGACAGCGACACCCTCGATCGCGAGTTCGTCGCGGCGTACGAGGGCCCGATCTGTATCTCACCACGGTACGAACGACTTGTCCAGGCAGTGCTGGGAACTGCCACGACCGACGGTGTGACGTTCCAGTACCCGGACGATGGGCGTGAGGAGGAAGCCTCTATCGCGGACACGGGACTCGGCGTCTATCTTACCATGACAGGCTCGACAGCACGGGAGCACGGACTCGAACTCGGTGAGCGGCTCTTCCCAAGTGAGACGGTACTGATGGAAAACGTCGCCGAGGAGTCGGCTGCTATCTCGTTGGTCGAGGAGTTGATCGTTGGCGAGTCTCAGGAATCAGCACTGAGGGTTTGAGCTCCTCACACGGCTGAAGCCGTGGGCTTTCGCCTCGCTATAGCTGTAGCTGCAGTGAACCGCCTCGGGGTCAAGCCTCAAGGTATCCGCCTTGATTCTCGATGAAACGCGAGCAAGCTCCTCGACTGTCTCGGTTTCGAGAACATGCCACAGCCGTCGCTGATCGTAAACGAAGTAGCTCGAAAGGTCCCGGCGGGCCACATCCGCGGGCGCCTTGAGCGTGCCGGCTGGCTCCGCGCCGTCGTCCGGCTCCTCGACGTGAAACCGAGCGCCACGGATCTCGTTCTGGAACAGTTCCTCCCGCGCGTCAGGGCCAGTAAACTCCCAGATATCCGTACTCACGTGGCCCGAACAGGCCAGCGGCTCGCCAACCTGCCCGTTCTCGAAGACGATCACGTCGTAACCCTGTTCGGCAGCGCGCCGCGCAAAGCGCGCACCGGGCGGGCCACAGCCGACGACGACGAAGTCATACATCCGTTAGATGTCTGTCAGTCGCCGGGAATATATACACTCTGCGTTGCTCTGGGCGGTGCGTGGGGTCCACAAAAGATTGGCGGGAAACCTCAGTTTACGTACTCAAGATCGTCAGTGTACCGGTCGACGACCAGCACTGCACCACAGCCGACGACTGCGGCGACGAGAGCGATGGACAGGGAGTTCCCCGCCGTCTCTCCAAGGTTCGTCGCCACCTCCTCGACTGGAAGCCTGAGGGCACCGACCATCAGGCTCACGAGGAAGGCGAGCGTTGCTCCTCGATACCGATTGAGGGCACGTCGGACGACGTGTGCCATCGTGAACAGTCCGATCACCGCCCCAGTGCCAAAGATGGCGATAACGATCCCGTTCTCGACCAGCGGCGTGATCGGTTCGCCGTTCAATACGGCGAGTACACCACCGCTAAACTCGCTCAAGACGCCCGTGAGGTACTCGTACTGGCCGAGGACGAGCAAAAAGAACGCTCCGGATACTCCTGGCAGGACCATCGCACAAATAGCGATTGCACCAGTGATAAAGATCATCAGCGGGCCATGGGATGCGCTGGTCCCAGTTACACCGGTAATCGTGGCCGCGAGGGAGATCCCGACGAGGGACACTCCGATTCGAGCAGGCGTCCAGACAGTGATCTGTCCGTAGAGAACGACCGCTGATGCAGCAATCAATCCGAAAAAGAAGGCATAGGTCGGTACCGGATACGTCGTCACCGCACCGTACATGAGCCTCGAAAGCACGACGACCGCCGAGGCGATGCCGAGCCCGAGAACGACGAGGAAAGCGGCATCCATCCGTTCTAGCGCCTTGCGGGCGTTTGCACGGCCATCTCGGTGGGTGAGCCTCAAGAAGTGACGAAACTCACGGGGATCAATCGAGGTAAGTGCCCGGATGAGCCGGTCGTAGATCCCGACGATCAGTGCGATCGTTGCCCCAGAAACGCCCGGCACGACATCCGCGGCACCCATCGAGAAACCCTTGCAGTAGACGACGAGAAGCTCCCGCATCGAGAAAGAGTACTTTACATGGCAGCAAAAACGTTCGGACCTGCAGCCGATACTTCACAGCCGGTCAGTGCGGGATCGTCCAATCGATGCCCGCGTCCCGGTCGGGAAACTGTGGCATCGACACGACCTCGAACGTCCGATCTCCAGCACCACGCGTTACGGGTGCCGAGAGCATGAGTCGGGCGACATCCGCCCGAGAGATCGTTCCCCAGAGCTTCGCGCCGGGATCGGCAGCCGTCACCAGATCCGTCCGTGCGCCGTTTGTCAGAACACCAGCCCGGAGGATCGTGTGCCTCATCTTTGTGTCACGGATCGCGGATTCGGCAGTTGCTTTTGCCGCCTGAATCGGCCCGATGAATGCGTCAAACGCCGTCGCGAGCACGCTTGCTCGCTCCGTACCGACGCCGATTGCCGACTCCATCACGAACGCATCGACGTCAGCGTCGGCTGCTGCACTGATCAGCGCACAGTTGCCCTCCCCGTCGACGAACGGCGGGCCTGACCGGATCTCGCTCGGTGCGGTCCCGACAGCGCTGAGTACCGCGTCGACGCCGGTAACGGCAGTTGACAGGTCCTCCGGGTCTAACAGATCGTCCACGACGACCTCGTCGGCACCGGCAGTTTTCAGTTCAGGGACGGCTTCGGCCGACCGCGTGAGTGCACGAACGGTATCGACTCGTGACTGTGCGAGTCGCAGTATCTCACGTCCGGTTCCTCCAGTTGCACCGGCCACGAGTACCGTCTCAAGAGGGTCCGATCGCATGGTTCATTCACGGTGGGGACGGGCAAAAACGCCCCGATCGGAGACCCCCAACCGGGAGGTAGCCGCTCTCCCGGATATCGATCGAACAGGAGCAGTCGTTTCGCGGAGTGTGTTCGTTTTCTGATCAGTGGATCGTCTCCACATACTGCTGATATCGGACGAAGGGAACGGCCGGCACCCTTTCCCGAGCTGATGCATGATCCGGGTTAGATCCCGTCGCCTCGACCGGGGAGTGGAATACTCTCCGCGATCTGTTCGACCCGATCACGGTCGCTCATTCCGGGCAGTGCTGGTACCCGATAGATCGAGGCCTCAAGAGCTGACTCGGCTTCGCGAAGGAGCGCCGTTTGTTCCGCTCGCTGTGTGGTACAGAACGCACAGCTTTCGTCGACGTCAAGTCGCACCTTATTCGCTACGATCGTACCGATGGGCACCCCCTCGTCCTGGAGCTGCTCGTGGAGTCGTCGCGTCTCCGCCAGTGCCATTTCTTCGGGTGTCGTTACGATGTTGAACGTGGTCCGGTCGTCCTCGATGGCCTCCGAGACGAGCTCCATCTGGCGCTGTGCTCGCTCGATGTCTCGCGATACGTGTAACCCGTCGTCGGTGCTGGACCGGCCCAGCAAACGGGTTGCCGCCGCTGCTACGCCGTCGATTCCCGCTGTAACCGTTGCCGCCTTCGACAGTGCCTCGCCGGCTACGTCCGGCAGCTGGAGCATTCGGAGCGTATGTCCTGTCGGTGCGGTGTCGAATACGACCGCGTCCCAGTCCTCGGCCCCGACGTACTCGCCGAAGAGGTCGATTACGGCGAGCTCGTCGCTACCCGGCACGACGCCGTGGGCGGCGATGTCGCTGATATCTCCGCTGTCGACATCCAGCCCAAGAGTGCTCGCTCGATCGAGCAGGTCCTGCAGCTTCTCGGAATACCGGCGACTGAACCTGCTCGTCGGATCGATCTCGATACCGTACAACGACTCCCTGAGACGCACCGGGTCGTCCGTCACCTCGTCCCCGAATACGTCCGACAGGCTGTGGGCGGGATCGGTCGAGACGAGTAGCGTCCGAGCACCACGGTCGGCCAGGGCAACTCCGGTCGCCGACGCACACGTCGTTTTGCCAACGCCTCCCTTTCCTCCGAACAGGACGATCTGGGCGGTTCCACCGTCGCTCATATCGAATCGTTCAGGACTGCCTGTCCGTATATATTCTGCCGCCACGAGAAGTCGTTGTGAGCACCCGAGGCTGGCACGGATGTCGAGTACTGTGTAGTCGACTCGAACAGCGGGCTCGCGGAGCCGATTAGGCCAACTCCGATAGATCCAGTTCCTGTGGTTCACCCGACTCGGCACACTCGTAGATCGCGTTGATCATCGCAACTGACGTGATCGCTTCCTCACCGGTTCGGATTGGCGCGTCCCCGCCCCGGACGACACGGTCAAAATACACCAGTGGCCGATCATGTGCTCCGACGTCTTCATCCGGGCTGACATCTATCGACTCCTCGACCAGGTCGCCACACTCGTCGGTCGCCAGTGTGACTGTGGACGCGCCAGCCTCGATCCAGTCCCATCGGATCGCGCCCTCGGTCCCTTCGATCTCCGTCACATCCCGTTTGCCGCCGTGAGTTCCGGACGCGCGTTCGTAGGTTACCTCTACATCGTGCTCGTCAGCACGGTAGACCAGTGTCGCGCCCCCGTGCGTTTCGACATCGAACGGGACATCCTCCGGATCGACACCCGTCCCCGGCTGGGCAGTCCAGGCGTGCGTGACGTCGACGGCTGCGGGATCGATGAGATCATCCAGCGTTGCAAACTCGTAGGGCCCCCAGTCCATGATGATGCCGCCACCACCTTTCGAGCTGTCGAGGAACCATTTCGACTCCGGCTGGTACTCGATCCCGGGACGACCGCGCTGGCTACGAGTGATCCACGTGACGTGGTAGGGATCGCCGATCGCACCCTCGTCGATCAGTTGCGTGACGCGCTCGGTACCGGGGGTTCGATAGTGGCGACAATTGCAGGAGCCAAGGATGCGATCGGCCTCGTCTGCGGTTGCAAGCATCGATGTAGCTTCGTCGAGTGTCGGTGCCAGTGGTTTCTCACAGAGTACGTGTCGGCCGCTTTCGAGTGCTGCAATCGCCTCATCGTGGTGCGTGAATGGGGGCGCTGCGACGACGACGAAGTCGTTCGGATCGACCGGCTCGGCCAGCATCGATTCGCTGTCCTCGTAAAGACGCACATCGCCGACGGCCTCCGCGAACCGTTCGCGGGCCTCGGGAGTTGGGTCCGCTGCAGCGATCTCGATCTCGTCGGCGTTCGGTAACAATCCGACGGAGTCGGCGTGATTGCGGGCGATTGCACCGGCTCCGATGAAATAGATCGTCGGTGACATACCGGCTATTTCTCGTGCTTGGAGAAAAAACGATACGGTGCATCCGGCGGCAACAGTGTGTGCCCGACGAGTGCAGAGAGGTTGACATGATTGCGCTCGTGGGATGTCCACTCGATCGACCCCGGTATTTGAGCACACAAATCGTTCAATTCCGCGGCGGACCACCCATATGTATTTATTCTCAGTATCAAAGTAGCGTATGTTCGGAACGAGCGGTGTACGCGGACATTTTGGCACGGACGTGACGGTCGATCTCGCGGTTTCGGTCGGCCGCGCACTGGTGGCAGATGGCGCGGAGCGGATCGTCCTCGGCCGGGATCCACGCACGACCGGGACGCTCCTCGCTGACGCGCTCTCGGCTGGGGTCCGGGAGTCGGGGGGCGATGTGATCGACTGTGGGGTGGTCGCCACCCCGACCCTCGCGCGGGCGGTGGGCTGGCGCGACGCCGACGCGGGCGTGATGATCACCGCCTCACACAACCCGCCCGAGGACAACGGGATCAAGCTCTGGACGCCCTCTGGCATGGCCTTCGACGAGGACCGGCGGGAACGTATTGCGGCGCTCGTCGAGGCCGACGAATACGCTCCCGCCGAGTGGGACGCCGTCGGCACAGCATGCGAGTGGAACGGCGCGACAGAAAGCCATCGCGAAGCGATCGTCGATACGGTCGCTCCGATCGAGGAGCTCTCGGTGGTCGTCGACATCGGTAACGGCGCGGGTGGGGTCACCGCGGGCGTGCTCCGCGACCTCGGGTGTTCGGTCGAGACGCTGAACGCCGAGCCGGATGGGGCGTTTCCGAGTCGCCCAAGCGAGCCAACTGAGGAGGCCTGCAAGACACTGCAGTCGCTTGTCGCCGCCACGGACGCGGATCTGGGCATCGCCCACGACGGCGACGGCGATCGGATGATGGCGGTCGATGAAACCGGTTCCTTCCTCGCCGGGGATGCTCTGCTCGCCCTGTTCGGCCGGCGGGCGGCGGGCGAGGGCGACGTCGTCGCCGCGCCGCTGAACACCAGCCTCGCCGTGGACGACACGCTCGCCGAGGTCGGAGCTGGCCTCACCCGAACACGCGTGGGTGACGTGTACGTCGCCGAGCGAGCCCGCGCTGACGACGTGGTCTTTGGCGGGGAGCCAAGCGGCGCGTGGATCCGACCCGCGGAGACGCTGGCTCCGGATGGGCCACTCGCCGCGGCGACGCTTGCCGCGCTGGTCGATCGCGAAGGGCCGCTCTCTGCACTGGTCGCCGAGCTCCCGAGCTACCCACTGCGCCGGGAGAGCATCGAGGTCGAGAACAAAGACGAGATCATGGAGCGGGTCGGAGCCGCGGCTCAGCAGGAGTACGAGTCGGTCGAGACGCTCGATGGCGTCCGCGTCGAGCGCGAGGACGGCTGGTTTCTGGTTCGGGCCAGCGGGACCCAACCGCTGGTTCGGATGACTGCGGAAGCACGGGAGGAGTCGACACTCGAAGCGCTGCAAGCGGAAGTTCGGGGACTTGTCGAGGACGCTCTGACAGCCAGTTGAACAGTGAACTGAATCTGTCGTAGTCCCAAATGCATCGGAGTGTGAGTCTGCTCGGACGGGCGAGCCCCTACAGAGAATACCGGAGAGAGCCCACGACTTCAGCCGTGAGAGGAGGTCAAAAGTCGGCTTCGAGACGCTGAAACACGAGCGTCGGGAACCGTGGGACAACAGTCGTTGGCTGCCGCCCGTCGGTGGTACTTCGGTTGATGACGGTTCGTTCGAGGATACCCGTCTCCGCCAGCTCGTAGACGAACCGCTGGACAGTGTTTGGCGAGAGGTCGGTTCGCCGGCCAATCTCCTCCGCGATTTCGCTGATCGTCGACGCTTCAGGCCCAACTGAAAGCAGTTCAAGCAATACCTGCCGGCGGTTCTCCGGCAGTGCGAGCACCCGGCCAATCTGAATACAGTCTTCGGGGACCGCTTCCATGCCCTCGGTGACATCCTCGGACGTGACATGCTCGTGGCCGCGCTGTTGGGCGTTGATTGCGGCCCCGAACAATGCGGCGAGGGCATCGTGTGCGTCCCCATCAGCCCAGCGTGCTACCTTGCGGGCGATTTCGTGGGAGACAGTGCCACTCGCCAATCCATAGGACGCACGTTCAGCGAGTAGATCGACGAGCGCGTGCGTCTGATAGCGTGGCACCGTGACGCTTTGCCCGGTCCAGTCGTCTATCGTGTCGTTACAGATGACCAGTAGACTCGCCGACTCTTCGACCGGTTCCAGAAGCTCGGTCGCCGTGTCGACCGATATCTCGCCGTCATCGACGTGGTCGACGCCAATCACCACTGGTCGGGTACTCTGTATCGTCGCTTCGAGACGCTCCCTGAGCTCATCGGTGCCGATTCCCCGCCGGGGTACCGGGTCGGGGGATACCGTGTCGAGAATCGCGTGATAAAACTGAAACTGACTGTCGATCTGTCGGCTGTTGACGTATGCGAACTGAGCGGCAGGAATGGCCGACCCCGACCGAGTGGTCGTCCCGATCGATCCGCTTACCTCGGTGAAGCTCTCGTTTAGATGTGAAAACAGCGAAGTAACGATCGCCGATTTCCCTGCACCGCTCGGCCCGAATACTGCAATATCTTCGGGTATCGACCCCTCGAAGACGGGATCCAGTGCATCGAGCAGTCGCTCCAGTATCGCCCCACGACCGATCGGTTCCGGGAGGTGTGCAGCCGGATTCAGCGCGCTTTCCCGGGTGATGACCGACCGGGCCGCGGTCGTCTGCTGCCGACGAGCGATCCGTTCGCTCAGATCCATTGACTGTCACCTAACTGGGGGGCGCTCATTATTCTTCCGAGACCAGCGCGGCTTCGAGCACCTCCAGTGGATGTTTGATCTCGTAGCCCGTCCCGTGTTCCATCTGCATCGCGCAGGTCGGACATTCGGTCATCCCGACGTCGCCTTCGGCGTGTTCCATGTGCTCGAACATCTCTTCACCGATCTCCATCGACACCTCGTAGTGTTCCGTTTTCCAGCCGTAGGTGCCTGAGATACCCGAACAGGAGTCACCGACGTCTTCGGCCATGACGCCGTCGATGTTCTCGATCAGTTCGAGCGCTTGCCCGTCGAGACCCTGATTCCGCGAGTGACACGGTGCGTGATATGCCAGATCGGGGAAGTCGACTTCCGCTCCCTCGAGTTCGGCTTCGAGATCCTCGTAGATTCGCAGGTACTCCAGTGCGTCGTAGGTGTGATTCGAGACGTCCTCGATCCCGTCGATATCGAACAGTTCCGGGTACTCCTGGCGGAGCGCCAGCGAACAGGAGGTACAGGAGGCGATAATATCTGCTCCGTCCTCGATCGCTGCCGTCAGGCTCTCGACGTTCGTCTCCGCGTGCCGTCGTGCGTCGGTCAACATCCCGTTGGCGAACATCGGCGTCCCCGAACACTTCTGTTCGGGAACCATGATCTCGTAGCCCAGTTCCTCGTAGACGTGTACGAGCGCTTTTGCGACTTCTGGGGTGTTGTAGTTCGAGTAACAGCCATGGAAGTACGCGACGCGCTTGTCGGGGTTTTGGACCTGTGCACCGCCGCGTTGTTTCCACCACTGACGGAAGGTCGTCGTCGCGAATTCGGGGAAATCGCGTTCGCTCGGGATTCCAAGTCCCTTTTCCATGACCCACCGGACCGGACCGAAGTTCATCACGAAGGTCGCCGTCCGGGGGAACAGACTCGCGAGATAGGCGGAGGTCCGGTAGTTCGACAGGATACGGTTCCGGATATACTCCACCGAGAGCTTGCTCATCTGGTTGTCGACGTACTGGCTCCGTGCCGTGTTGTGCATCTGACTCAACGGGACCTCGGATGGACAGGACGTATCACACCGGAGACAGTTCGAACAGTGCGTGATCGAGTCGTCGATATCGTAATCTTCCTTTCGTTTGAGCCGCCACTGTTCGGGACCCTGGAACTTCGGACCGGGGAAATCGTCGTCGACTTCCGCGACCGGACAGTTCGTATCACAGGTCGAGCACTTGTAACAGTCGTCGGAGCCAGGACGGAGATCCATCCCGGGAGAGTCCGAGAACGTCTCTTTCGGGTCGAAATCGCTTGGTTGCTGGGAATCACTCATGTAGTATCACCTCGTCACAGTCGTTCATACTCGTTCACCGGCCCGCTGGCCTGCGGCGTATCCGGTCGCCAGCGAGACGCCGGAGCCTGATTTCTCGCTCGGGAAGTCATAGCCCCCGAGGACACTGCCCGCCGCCCGGAGGTTCTCGTATTCGGGGGCGTCGTCTGCATCGAGCGGTCGGAGTTCGGTATCGACCGGGACGCCGAAACGGGCGAACTCGTGATCGTCGAATGCACCGTCCTCGAACCAGTCGTATCGATCCGCCGGATGTGGAACGTGACAGTCGAAGACGGGTTCGTACACACCCTCCCGATCCGAGTCGATGCCTTTCCCGACCAGTCCACCCGTTGCGAGGATATACTGCTGGGCTTTGTACGGCACCTCTCGACCGGTATGGTCGCCAACGACACGATCGACCTCACCGTTGGCCTGTTCGACGTCGACGATCGGGTTGCCAGTCGAGACGCGAACGCCGATCTCGTGCAGGTACTCGTACAGTCGGTCTTCGAGTCGGAGTCCGGGAAGGCTTGGTGGCCCCATCGGCACCTCGAAGACTGAGGCACCGAGTCGGTCTGCCAGTTCGGCACGAACCTCGGTCGCGTGATCGTCGCCAAGTACCGCGGGGAAGCCGATCCGCTCGTGGCCGTCGGCGTGTTCTTTCACCCGCTCTGCGAGGGCGGTCCGAACTGGCATCGTCGTGCCGTCGACAGCGACCTCGTCGTCGTGATCGAGTAGATGGGCAAAGCGTGTCACCTTGGCGTCGTCACGAAGGTTGCCAGGGAACTCGATGGTGACGCCATCGGTCTCGTACGGGACGCCCGTCGCCGCAAGATGGTCGGCGGCGACCGGGGCGTCGAACTCGATCATCGAGTCGAATCCGACAAACAGCGTATCACCGTCCGCGCTTGCGATCCCGGGCGCTGCACTATCCGGATACCGTGCAGTCGGTTTGATCGCTCCGCCATGGGTCGGGACGAGCGCGTTCTTGTCGGTATGACTGCCAGCGTACATCTCTCCGGCGGCGTCGTCGAACATATCCATGCCTGCTCTGACCGCGTCGAGTCCGGCGCGTTCGTAGGGATGGCCCTCCGGCAACTCCTCGATCGCCTCGAACGGATCGACGACGGGTCCATCGCCGTCCGGTGTGTAGCCGAGCAGATCGATCAGTCCGCTGGCCTGTCGCATCGTGGACTGCTTGTGGGAGACGAGCCGGACCCGGGCACCCTGTTCGTGTGCGCCGACCGCGGCGGCGATGCCGGCGAGGCCGCCGCCGATCACCAGCACGTCGTCTTCAATTGCCATCGTGCCCTCCGTCAGTCGCAACGGCGTCAGCTCCGGTACCTGTACGTTCGACGCTGCCGGACTCCCCGCCATCGAACGCCTCGAAATCGACATCCTGCCCGAGTCGCGCTGGATCGGAATCGGCGTTGAGCGTCGTCGCGTGCAGCGCGTAGTTCAGCATCGCCTGCGAGAGCTGTTCACCCCAGAGTGCGTGTCGCTCGCCTTTCCAGCGCTCCTGGAACAGTTCGTCGTATGCCTCTCGGGCGATCGCTTCCTCGTACTCGGGGTGTAACAGGTCCGCCATTGCACGGGAACAAAAGCCGCCCTGACAGTTCCCCATCGATGCTCGTGTTCGGAGCCGAACCGCGTTGAGATCCGTGCCGGACTGATCGATCGCATCCACAAGTTCCGCACGGGTAACTCCCTCACACTGGCAGACGACGGGGTTTGGCCCATCCACATCGAGTACCTCCTCGGTACGACTGCCAAGCCGCTGCTTGCTCCGGCGGGCGATCGGTGACCGGAGGCCGAACTGGTCCATCGCGTCGTCGAGTACCCCCGTATTCTCGCTGCCGGGCAACGGAACGTCAGCGGTTCGGCACTCGGCATCGATGCCGAGGCGCTCACAGACGTGGTCCGAGAGCTGCTCTGCCATCATCCGATAGGTGGTAAACTTCCCGCCAACGATCGTCGTCATTCCCGGGAGGTCGTCCCGGTCGTCGTGGTCGAGCAGGAAGAACTGTCGCGTGATATCGGTTGCGTCTTCGGTCCCTGTGTTCGGCGGCTCGTACAGCGGACGGACGCCCCAGAACGAACGGAGCGTTCGCGACTCGTCTAAAATCGGAACGAGTTCTTTGAGCTCTTCGATCATCAGGTCGACTTCCCACTGTTCTTCGGCGTACTCCTCGGGATCGTCCACCTCTTCATCCGTCGTGCCGAGGATAGCGGCCGTCTCGTGTGGAACGATAATATCCGCGTCACCTTTCGGTTTACAGCGGTTGATAACCGTATCGACCTGCCGTGCGTTCATCACGGTCATCACCCCCTTGGAGGGGCGGACCTCGATATCGACGCCCGCCATATCGCCGATCCGACCAGTCCACGCTCCGGCGGCGTTGACGACGTGGTCCGTGTAGATCTTCTCCGTCTGTCCTTCGTTTCCGTGCACGCGCTTGCCCGGACCGCTCTCGTGGGTCACCTCGACCCCGACGACTTCCCCATCTTCGAGGAGTACATCGGTAACCGGCGCGTGTGTCTCGATGCGCCCCCCGTGATTTTCGGTACTGACGGCGTTGGCGACACACAGGCGGAACGGATCGATCGCCCCGTCGGGTACCTTGATTGCGCGCTCGATATCTTCGGCCAGATACGGCTCGACTTCTCTGGCCTCTTCGGGCGAGAGCACTTCCGCAGGAATATCGCACTCCCGACAGCCTTCCAGCTTCTTCTGGAAGTACTCGTCCGAGTCCTGTGGACGCTGGACGAATAGGCCACCCGTCATTTCGACACAGTGGCTTGCGATATCCCGAAGGACCCTGTTCTCGATGATGCACTCCTTGGCGCTTTCCTGATCCGAGACGGCGTATCGTCCGCCGCTGTGGAGCAGCCCGTGCATCCGGCCCGTCGTTCCGTGCGTGAGGTTCCCCTTCTCGACGAGTGTGACGTCGACACCCCGCATCGCGAGGTCGCGCGCGATGCCGGTGCCGGTCGACCCACCGCCGATGACGAGAACCCCGGTACTGGATTCCATCTGTCCTATGGATCGTGGTACTGTCGATACTTTAGTTTACCGCCGTTTACCAACCATCGGTAAAGAAATTTTGAAAGAGTATTACTTCGTGATTATGCACGAATCAATGGGCAGAACTCCCCGGCTTACGGCCATTAGCAGCGCCAAGTGGAAACATTTATAACGAATGTACTTGTTGTTTACCGATATCACGGCGCTACGAGTAAAGTGCCGTGGGAACGGACACCGCAAACAACCGAATTCGGACGGAAACCAACCGAAACCATGACACAAGACACCTACGTCGGCGCAGTCGATCAGGGAACGACAGGAACGCGCTTCATGGTGTTCGACCACAGCGGGCAGGTAGTGGCGAACGCCTACGAGAAACACGAACAGATCTACCCGGAACCGGGCTGGGTCGAGCACGACCCCCGCGAAATCTGGGAGAACACCAAAGACGTCACGCTACAGGCGCTCTCGGACGCGAACATCACCGCGGAGCAGCTCGAAGCCATTGGCGTGACCAATCAGCGTGAAACGACACTGCTGTGGGACGCCGATACCGGGCGACCGCTGCACAACGCGCTGGTCTGGCAGGACCGGCGAACGACCGACCGGATCGAGACGCTTCAGGAGGAAGGCAAGGCCGACGACGTGCAGGCCAAAACGGGACTGGAGCCGGACGCGTATTTCTCGGCGACGAAGGCCGAATGGCTGCTGGACAACGCCGACCCGATCAAGACCCAGCGCGCACGTCCCGCCGATGTTCGCGAACGCGCCGCAGAGGGCGACGTGCTCTTTGGGACGATCGACACGTGGGTCATCTACAACCTGACCGGCAACCACATCACGGATGTCTCGAACGCATCGCGAACGATGCTGTTCGACATCCACGAGATGGAGTGGGACGACGAACTCTGTGAGGAGTTCCGCGTGCCAAAGGAGATGCTACCGGAGGTCCGTCCCTCCAGCGACGAACAGACGTACGGCTCGACCGACCCCGATGGCTTCCTGAACGCGGAAGTCCCTGTCGCCGGTGCACTCGGCGACCAGCAGGCAGCCCTGTTCGGCCAGACGTGTTTCGAGGCTGGCGACGCGAAAAACACCTACGGAACAGGGAGCTTCTTCCTGATGAACACGGGCAACGAGGCTGTGACCAGCGAGAACGGCCTGTTGACGACCGTCGGGTTCCAGCGCTCCGGTGAGGAGGTCCAGTACGCACTGGAGGGGTCGATCTTCATCACCGGCGCGGCCATCGAGTGGCTCAACGATATGGATCTCATCGAGGACGCCGCCGAGACCGAGGAACTCGCGCGCAGCGTCGACTCGACGGATGGGGTCTACTTCGTCCCCGCGTTCACTGGACTCGGTGCACCCCACTGGGATCAGCGTGCACGCGGAACGATCGTGGGGATGACCCGCGGGACCCGGCGCGAACACATCGTGCGGGCGACGCTGGAGTCGATCGCGTACCAGACTCGCGACGTGGCGGAAGCCATGGAGGCAGACAGCGGTATCGACATGGGGACGTTGCGTGTCGACGGCGGGGCGGTCAAGAACAACTACCTCTGTCAGCTCCAGTCCGACATCATCGACACGGACATCGCCCGTCCGGAAGTCGACGAGACGACGGCGCTCGGTTCGGCGTATGCGGCAGGCCTTGCTGTCGGCTACTGGTCGGATCTCGACGAGCTCACCGCGAACTGGCAGATCGACCGCGAGTTCGAGCCCGACATGGAAAACGAGAAAGCCGACAAGATGTACAGTCGCTGGTCCGACGCCGTCGACCGCTCCCGCGACTGGGCGCGCGACGGTGGTGACTAACGATGTCAGCTAGCCTGACACCGGAACTACTGGCGTTCGTCGAGTCGTTCGTTCTGCAGGTCGGCTACGAGGCAGGATCGATCGACGCCGTCACCGACGTGCTGATCGGCACGCCCGAGATTTGGCTCGGCGCGGCAGCAGGTGGGGCCTTCGGTGCGGCCCTCGGTGCACTCCCGGCGTTCGCCTTCACCGGCTTCCTCGTTATGGGTGGCACCCTCTTCGATGCCGGTGGATCCGGTGTCGATATCGGGTTCGGTCCGGTCTTCGGTCCGCATATCTCCTTCGCTGCAGGTGCTGCCGCGGCAGCCTACGCATCGAAGCAGGGATATATGCAGTCCGGATTCGACTACCACAACGGTAAGGATATCACAGTTGCGCTCGGCTCGAAACCGGATATCCTCGCAGTCGGTGCAGCGTTCGGTCTGATCGGTGTCCTGATCGAGACAACGTTCCGATTCCTTGCAGTTCCGACTGATCCGATCGCCTTCACTGTCGTCGCCAGCGCACTGATCCACCGTGCTGTGTTCGGTTACAGCGTCATCGGTGTCGTCAGTGACAAGGCCGACGGCTACTTCGACATGGGACCGTTCGAGCGCGAGGAGACGCGCGCGGCAGGTGAAGTTCCCGGCGACGGCGGCAAAGAGGGTGCGGATCGGCTCGCAGTCGAGCCGTGGCTGCCGAACATGTACAAGTGGTCCCACGTCGCGTCGATCGGTATCGTCGCCGGTATCGCCGGTGGCTACGCGGGGATCCAGAGCGGTAGCCCGTTCCTCGGGTTCGGTATCAGCGCGGCGACCCTGCTGTTCCTGAACCTGGGTGTCGGCAAGATTCCGGTGACTCACCACATGACCCTCCCGGGAGCGACCGCATACTTCGCGGTCATCGCGGAGGGAGATGCGGCCATCAGTGGCCTCGATCCAGCGTTCGGCCTCGTCTTCGCCGGCATATTCGGGCTGCTCGGCGCGCTGATCGGCGAGGCGTTCCAGCGGATCTTCTACGCCCACGGTGACACCCACGTTGACCCGCCGGCAGCGGCGATCTTCATCGTCCACAGCATCATCGCGCTGCTGGTCATCCTGGGCATCTTCCAGACTGGTGTCTGGGTGCCCGGCGTCGCAGGATAAGGACGTACAACTCGACGACTCTTTTTTGTAGCCCGGTACAGACCGTTGTCCAGCAGTGCTTGACGAATACTCACTGGCAACAGCGCCCCACGAGTGTACACGCAAAAAAGTGCGGCCGGTTGCTGTGACTCCGCGACGAACTAGGAGACACGTCTCGCAGGCCCAGAAGCGGTCTGCGGGAACCCCTGTTAGCCACGGCATCGAATATCGATAGAGCTCCTTCGAGTTCCCATCTGGAAGCCATCCGAGACAGTCTTGATGAGGCATTCCGGTTCGAGAGCGTGACGCTCGGATTTCCCACAGACAGACCCACCGTTGCAGCGGTGGGTTGCTGACTCCGTGTCGGACTGGAGTTCGACGGTCCTGGCCTCGGAGTGAGGACCGTGGGACGCAGGCGGATACCCGAGGACCGCACACTCCCACTCGGAGGGTCGAAAGTTCCCCGCTATCCGGGATCACGGAAGGGGACCATCTTCCGAACGACGTATACGTTATTCGGGGAGGACAGCCCGAACCACGACAAAGGTGACGGCGGCCGCCAGCCCACCGGCACCGAGGGTCAGTATCGACTCCGGGTTGACCATTCTGACGGCGACCGTCACGAGCGGACCCACAATAAGCGCGAGGCCAACTGCACCGTAATGGTAGTCCCCCGTCAGTTCGATCTCTGCAAGATCCGTCCCAGGCCCCTCGGTGACCCGCAGGCTCGCGTGGTAGGGGATATAGATCCGGGCGCCGATTGCGGTGACTGCAGCGACGAGCATCGAGGTTGGGACATCAGCAGTGAGCTGTAACGCCCCGAAGTACACACCGAGAGCGACGAACAGCCCTATTACTCTGCTCCACCGATCGGCCTTGCGCACCGACTCGTCGATATCATCACTCATGCAAAACTGGTTGCAATCCTCTTTCTTAACTGTTGCTACCCGGAGCCGAGCTCGGCACCGTCGTGTCTATCGGCGCCATTGCACAGAGCCAAGAAATATATACATCCACTGAATCCTCATTCGTATGCTCGAGCGCATGGGTCTGGAACGCCGTGATGGACGGAATCTTCTGGTGGTCTCCGGTATCGTTGCCGTTATCATCGTGTTTTTACTTGGGGGTGAGCCGCTGTTCGTCCGTCTCGTGACTGCCCTGATTGTCAGTCTCGTGACTGCAGTCACGTTTCTGGTTGTGACGGTCCTCATCAACAGGGTCAAGCCGGATCACTGGTGACTCGACCCTCGAATTCCTGTGTTTCCGACCCGGCTGCCGCCTGGATCTCCTTTTGAGCTGTCGGCGCCCTGCTCCAGATGCTCGTTCGCTGGGAGTGCCGTCGGAGTTGTAACCACGATTTGAGACCTCCCGGCGAACGGCCTCAAGTGGGTGTTACGGAGAATCGAGGAAAAAGCCCCGCGCCTCAGCGCGGATGTCATCCCACCGGGCTTTCGTTCAGAGTCCGAGCACACACAGTCGGTGATGGTACGAGCGCCGATTACTCCCCCCGAACAGTAAACACGGGCACGTCGGAGGTTCGAACGACTTTTTCGGTGACGCTTCCGATCAGATACCGGTCTGCGCCGGTTCTACCGTGGGTACCCATCACGATGAGATCGATGCCGTGTTCGTCCGCATAACCGAGGATCGTCTCGTATGGATCTCCCGATTCGACGGCGGTGACAGTCTCGATTCCCTCGAACTGTTGTTCGGTCTCCGCAACTACCTGTTCACCATATTCTTTGAACGACTCGTGCTGTTTGTCCGGATCGAAATGTCCGCCAACCATTCCGGGACTGTCGAGTTCGTGGTGTTCACCGGACATCCCCGGTCCGTCGTCGCCACTACGCTCCCCAACCATCCCGAACCCCTCGTGGGTCGTGTCTATCGCGTACAGGACGTGCACCTCCGAATCGTACGTCGAAGCAAGGTCCTGAACGTGGTCCAGTGCCGCGTTCGCTCCTTCGCTCCCGTCCGTCGGGTACAGGATTGCGTTGTACATGATCTCTCCCGATTCAGCATTCGGGCATTTGTAATATTCATTCCAGCCAAACATATCTCTGGGGGCTAATCGAGGTAGTCTCGTAGATGCCGTAACTCTACGAGGTAGCTGACGATACTCAAATATAGTTACTTACTCTCGTGTGTAGTGCGAGCCCACCGAAATACGAGTTCTCGTACCGCCCCAAAACAGCCGACAGGTGGTGTGGAGTCCGCCGATCATCCCGGTGCTATCGAGTTCGTGGTGCTTGCCGTATCTCGGGGTTCACTTACCCCGAACGTCAGTCGTAGAGAATAACGGGTGTCATCCCGAAAAAGCGGCGGCGAGTCCGGATGGCCGTACTCTGGACGAAAAAATCTGTATGGTACGTTTATTATGAATACTGGCGTTACCTGTTATTAGGGTTCGCCGGGACTATTCACCGATACGTCTCGTCCCTCGGCGAAACCAGCTATTCAACCATGACACAGGACACCTACGTCGGCGCTGTCGACCAGGGAA
>OBKM01000413.1_pt1 | contig 21427 bp, 18 predicted proteins | sample 1519691 | NCBI WGS metagenome assembly OBKM01 (sample SAMEA37050418, study PRJEB22526) | metagenome | biome: saline pan; feature: lake; material: water | place: Egypt | collected 2015 | depth 0.5 m | reverse complement strand
ATCCGTCGCCGACTGTGTCGGAGCGCTCAGCGCCACATAGAATCAGCTAGTTTACCCGCCTCGAAGCTGCTGAAAACTGGAGACGCGCCAAGTGAATCAGTACCGACGATATGCGTCACAAACGCGTACGTCCGTTCTCCGCCGATCGATCAGCCACTGGGTGCGAATTCGATGCCATCCCTTTCATCGAAAAACGTCTCGAAGAGCTTTCGTTGTCCGGCCCGCAAATGTTGGAGATACGTCGACTGGCTAACGTCCATATTCTCCGCAAGCTCCGTCCCGCTCAATCTGCGTGGCCATTCGAAATATCCACCAAAGTGTGCGAGCTGGAGCGCCTCGAACTGTCGGTCGGTGGTACGCTCCTCGACGGTGGCGCGGAACTGCCCTCGAGTTTCCGGTGTCCGATCGCATTCCTGTCGACTCACGAGTTCGGTGCCAGGATGTCGACCGGTAACTGCCTCAACGACGGTCCGGACGTCGGCGCTCTCAGCAAGCGTAGCCTGTATCACCCCTCCATTGTTATCTACGACGAACGACCGGACGGAACTCCCGTACGTCGCAAGCGTCCGTACGATAGATGGTCCGGTTACTGAGAGACGTATCAACGACTCCGTGCCATCGCGGAGCGACTGGAACGAGTCGAGTTCGGGGATGCGCTCGATCGCCGGGCCGATGTTGTCGACGGTCGTTTCACGGACCGTTACATACATGGTGAGATCCTCTTCGACGGTCGTGGCTGAGACGCGCTCAAGTTCGACTTCACAGTTGAGATCCGCAGCGAGCGCCACCAGCGGATCGTCAGCCGCCAGATCAAACTCGAGCATCGTGACTCTGTCGGCCAGCAAAGACCGTTGACTCTCGATGGCGGTCATTGCATACGCGATCGTCTCCCCTAGTTCATCGAGGACACTGACATCGATCGCCTCCATCGTATCGTCGTTGTTCGCATGGATCACGAGAACTCCATATTGTGCATCCCGGTAGCAGAGGGGCACTGCGAACGTGGCGTCGGCGTCGATCCGTCCATGGCACGGGCAGGGATCGTCCTCGGACGCGACGGTGTCCGCCCGTGCGACATGCGTCTCGTCAGTTTCGAGGGCCTGCGCGACGATCGTGGCGTGGTCGGCTTCGTTGATCGAGTCGACCACGCCGTTAAGTCTGTCCTCCTCGATACCGATGGCGCTGCCGGCGCGGAAGGTGTCCGTTGCTACGTTGCGGGTCGCAAACCAAGCGGAATCGTACGGTTCGGCGTTCGCGAACTGCTCACAGGCGACCTGTTCGACCTCCGATTTCGAGCTCGTCTTGAGGAGCTCACGATTGACGTCTCTGATCACCTCGTTCGTTGTATTTAAAACGGCTAATCGAGCGTTCTGGTCTTTGATCCGCATCTCACGTTCTTTCCGGTCCGTCACGTCCGCTTCGACCGCTACGAACCGCTCGATATCGTCGTCCGCATCCGTGACCGGAGCGATCGTCACATCGGTCCAGCACAGTTCACCGTCTCGGCGTCGGTTTACGATCTCCCCGTCCCAGATGTCGCCCGCGGTGATCGTCTTCCAGAGGTCCTCGTAGAGCGCCTCGTCGTGAGTCTCGGAGCTCCACAGTGCCGGCGTTTTGCCGACGACCTCCGATGGCGTGTACCCGGTTACGCCTTCGGTCGCCGGATTCGCGTACTCGATCGTTCCGTCAGGGTCGGTGAGCAGAATCGCGTGTCCGGCCTGTTCGACCGCCTCCTTGAAGCTTCGGAGCTGCTCGTTGGTAGCCGCAAGTTCCGATTTGATGCGTTCCTCCTCTTTGACGTACTGTGATAGGTAGTACACGGTCGCGACGGCGAAGACGCTCACGATCAGGCCGGGGAGCTCGGAGAGTCCGGCGCTGCCGGTGGTTTGAAGCGTCCAGATCTGCCGTGACGTCATGAGAGCCAGCGTCACGGTTAGAAACGCGAAGCGACGGTCCCCGATCTGGTATAAGAGAAGAATCGAGAACGCGGTTCCCGCGATCCGAAGAACGATCGATGCGAACAGAATGATGCTCATCCACTCTCCCCCTGCCGCGGTGTCGGCCGGCGGCGCACGGCTAGGCTCATACGTGTGAGTCACGACCGAAAGGGGATATACCCCCGGACTCGGGAGCCACGGGACGAGATCTCGTGTAAGGCTCCCCCTAGTTCGCTCGCTCTCTCCGACATCGCGTGATGAGCTGGTGCGCGCGCTCCGCGGCGACCCGACTCACCGGACCACGATCCTGCCTGTTGGTGGATCCAAACAGTATGGGTATCGGCCACTTGTGGGAACATCCTGCTCTGCGGTACCCCCAACAGTATTGGTAGTACTCTCAGGGGCCCGTAGAGCCTCTGTATAACCATGGAACGACAACCAACTGCGATCGAAACGACGCGGACGCCTCGGAGACGTTCGGTGGAGGATACCCATGGATAGCACCCGGGGATCGATGCCGAGTGTCCCCGACGCGGGTGACGATACGGCGATGACGGACCCAGAACGTATCGAGCGGTTCGACGCGATGATCGATGTTGAGAAGGCGGACCCGCGCGAGGAGCTCTCAAAAACGTCTTACCGAACGGATCTCGGAGTCAAGATGGCCGAAGACGCGCGCCGGGTTAGTCGTGGCGAGATGTCAAGCGACGAGTTCTGGGAGAGCTACGATGCCATCGCAGCCGCCGAGTTCGGTGACGCGTATCGTAACACTCCGAATCCGGCCGTCGATGCCGAGTGTGGAACGATCGACGACGAGACGGCGGAGTCGTTGAGCTGCTCGGTTGACTCGCTCGCGAGCGTCGCCGAGGAGCTCGATGAAGCGGATACGGCGGAGGCTGGCGATGACGACCGGCGATGGGGGATGGTGATCGACCTCGAGAAATGTGTCGGGTGCGACTCCTGTACCGTCGCATGTAAAGCCGAGAACCGAACGCCACCGGGTGTTTCGTACAACATGGTTATGAAGCGTGAGGAGGGGACGTACCCGAACGTCACGCGAACCAACCTTCCCCGTCCGTGTATGCAATGCGAGAACCCGCCCTGCGTCCAAGTGTGCCCGGTCAGCGCGACGTACAAGATGGAGAACGGTGTCGTAAACATGGACTACGACCGGTGTATCGGCTGTCGATACTGTATGGTCGCGTGCCCGTACGACGCACGCTACTTCGACTTTGGCGAGAACTACGACGAGGAAGTCGGTGAGGGCGGCACGGTCACGAGCCCCGAGCACGGAATGGATAGGGGTCCACGGGAAGACGGTGAATCACCGATCGGCAACGTCCGGAAGTGCAACTTCTGTCATCATCGACTCGAGCGAGGGGAGGAACCAGCGTGCGTCGAGACCTGTATCGGGGATGCACGATACATGGGAGATCTCGACGATCCCGAAAGCGAGGTAAGCGAAATGGCGTCGTCTCGCCGCGCATTCCAGCTCAGAGAAAAGGAAGGAACCGAGCCGAACGTCTACCACCTCCGATAACTATGGCAACAAAAACACAGCGAACGTCGGCATCGGAACGGGGACAGGAGCTTCGGTTAGCGTGGTACGCCCTCCTTATCGGACTATTGGCGCTCGGTGTCTATGGCGGATACCTTCGCTTCACCCAGGGCCTTGCGTCGACGAACCTGACGAGCACCGTTCCGTGGGGCGCGTGGGTGGCGTTTTACATCTACTTCGTGGGACTCTCGGCCGGTGCGTTTCTCGTGAGCACGCTCGCGAACGTGTTCGAGGTGGATGGCATGCACGCGATCGAGCGTGAGGCGTTGTTCGTCGCCGTCGTGTCAATGCTCGTGGCGTTAACGTTCGTTTGGATCGACCTCGGACGGATGGATCGTCTGTGGCACCCGTTCGTGTGGCGTCAGTCGTTCTCCGTGCTCTCTTGGGAGGTCCACGCGTACGTCCTATACATCGCCGTGCTCGCCGGGGAAGTGTACTTCTCCATGCGTGAGGATCTCGTGGCAGTGAGCGAGGCCAATGACGGCCTGAAAGGGTGGATCGCTGGACTTCTGACGCTCGGCCGCACGGCTACTGACGAGGAGACCGTCGCGGCCGACAGAGTCTGGGTCAAACGACTTGGATTCGTCGGGATACCGCTCGCTATCGTGTTCGTTCACGGTGGCACCGGAAACCTGTTCGCGGTCGCCGCCGCGAGAGATTATTGGTTCAGTGCGCTGTTCCCGGTGATATTCATTACCTCGGCGGTCGTCAGTGGCATGGCGCTCATCGTGCTGTTGTACGTTGTTCGGTCGTGGCTCTCACATCGAGATCTTGATGTATCTCTCCTGGAGAGATTGGCCGCGCTGTTTGCGGGGTTCATCGTGCTCGACGCCTCACTCAAGATACTTGAGGCGTTCGTCGGGTTGTACAGTCTTCATCCGGGCGAGATATCCGCATGGATGACGATCATGACCGGCGAGATGTGGTGGTCGTTCTGGATCGTTATGGTTGGGATGGGATGGGTGCTGCCGCTGGCTCTGCTCTCTCGCCGAGAATGGCGTCAGCGACCGGCGTTCGTCGGCATCGCCGGGTTGAGTGGCGTGCTCGGAGTTGTCGGAACGCGGTTCAACATCGTCGTTCCGGCACAGATCGAGCCCTCGCTGTACGGCCTCGCGACAGGCGCGTACGTCCCGTCGGCTCCCGAATGGGCGTTATCGATCGGCATCATCGCGTTCGGTGCACTCCTGTACACCGTTGGTGCCGAACTCCTACCACTGGTCCCACAAGGTGATCACAATGAGTAATACACAGAAGACGACGAAAACGACCGAAGAATCGGATGACAGTAGCATCGAGCGTCGAGATTTCGTGAAAGCCGTTGGCGGACTCGGGGCGCTGTCGTTCTCGGGCGGGCTCTCAGGGAGTCTCCTCGATATCGACAGTTGGTTCGAGGGTGACGGCAACGGTATCGGCACGGAGTACGGCGAGTACGAAGGGTCTGACATCATACACACCACCTGCGGACAGTGTAACACGTTCTGTCCGATCAAACTCCGTCTCTCGGATGCGAGTGGCACCGGTGAGTACAGCTCCTTAGTCCGGAAGCTCGCGGGGAACCCGTACTCGTTCCTCACCACCCAGCCGTATGCGCAGGTCCCCTACGACAGCGATCCCGAAGCCGTCGCGATGGGCGATCTCGAAGGCACCGGAGAAGTCGAGACAAGTCGGTGGGCTTTGTCGGGAGGACGAATCTGTCTGAAGGGTCAGGCCGGCATCCAGACCGCGTTCGACACCTACCGGCTTCGCAAGCCGATGAAACGCGTTGGCCCCCGCGGGAACGACGAGTGGAAGACGATCTCGTGGGAGCAAGCGATCGAGGAGATCGTCGAAGGAGACGACGAACTCGGACACGACGGACTTCGCGAACTGTGGGGATACGCGCCGGAGGCCGACGTGATGAACGACTGGGAAGCCGTCGAGAACGGTGAGTTGAGCAAAGACGAGTTCGATGAACGCTACGAGGACATCCTCATCGACACCGATCATCCGGATCTCGGTCCGAAATCAAACCAGATAGTCGATGTCGGTGGGTTTCGGCGAAACTTCATACGGAATCGGCTGTGGCACCAAGGCCTCGGATCGATCAACAGCATCCATCACGCGGGGGTCTGTGGTCTCTCCGGTGTGCTTGGGTTCAACCGCTCGCACGCGGGTGAAAAAAAGCGGCAGTATCCGGATATCGAGAACTGTGAGTATCTCCTCGTGTGGGGGACGAACCCGATGGTCGCAAACAAGGGGCCGACGTGGCTCGCCCCAAAGCTGACGACCGCGATGCGCGACGGGATGAAAATGGATGTCGTTGATCCGCGGCTCTCGAAAACGGCAGAGAAAGCCGACAACTGGATCCCGGTCAAGCCCGGAGCGGACGGCGCTCTCGCGCTCGGAATGGCCCGATGGATAATCGAACACGAGCGATACGACGAAGCGTATCTCCGAAACCCGGGCACTGACGCGGCCGCCGAGGACGACGAACCGACGTGGAGCGATGCGACGCATTTAGTGATCGTCGACGAGGACGACCGCCCGAAGGCTCGCGCCGGTGACCTCGGTCTCGCGGCCGACGGCAACGAGGACGCGTTCGTTGCGATAGACGCCACGACCGGCGACCCGGCGCCTGCCGACGAGATCGATGAGGGCGTGCTCGACGTTGACATCACGATCGACGGGCGGCGAGTCGTCAGCGTATGGTCGCTGTATCGCGAGCGCGTCTTCGAGTACTCGCTTGGGGAGTATGCCGAGATGGCCGGCGTCGATGTCGAGACGATCGACGAGATGGCCGACGAGTTCACCAGCCATGGTAAGCGCGCGGCGATCATGGCATACCGCGGCCCGGGAAAACACACGAACGGCTTCTACAGTACGCGTGCTATCTCGACGCTGCAACACCTGATCGGGAACTTCGACTGGAAAGGCGGACAGATAACCCCCTACGCCGGCTACCAGACGATGAGCGGCCGGTACGAACTTGGGCAGGTTCCTGATGGACACGAACCATGGGGGATCCCGATCCTGCGTGGCGGCATCAACTACGAGGATACGTCGCTGTTTGAGCGCGATAACGGGTATCCCGCGAAGCGGCCGTGGTTCCCCGTTGCGCCGCCGATGGCAACCCAAGAGCTGTACGCCAGCGCGGAGGATGCGTATCCGTACAGCGTGGAGGCGCTTTTCATCCGTCCGTATTCGAACAACCACATCATGGCCGCCGCTGGCGGCGACACGATTCCCGACCAGCTGAAAGACGAGGACGCGTTCGGACTGATCGTCTCCTCGGACACTGTTCTCGGCGAGATGAGCCGCTATGCCGATTACGTGCTTCCCGAGCCAACGTATCTGGAGCGGTGGGAGAACTTCGGTACGTATCCGAACAAGCGGCTCGCCGACGAGAAGATCAGCCAGCCCGCGATCAAGGTCGTACCGGACGCGAGACCCTTCGAGGAAGTCCTGATCGATCTCTGGAAGGAACTGGACCTGCCAGGAGTCGGTGAGGACGCGATCATTGACCGAAACGGGAAGGCATGGCCGCTTGATACCGCAGAGGACTTCTACGTCAAACTCGCCACGAACATCGCGTACGACCGCGACCCAGTACCCGACGCGAGCGACGATGAGCTCAAACTGTTCGAACAGTCCCACGAGAAAGGGCTCGGAGACCACTTCGATATAGAGACGTGGCGGGCAGCAGTCACTGATGACGAGTGGCGCAAGGCCGTCACCGTGCTCAACCGTGGCGGCCGGTTCGAAGAGCCGATGGACGGGTATGATGAGGCGTTCGCCGAGCGCGGTCACCAGTACGACTACGCCGGCCGTCATCCCGACACGAACGCGTACGACGGCGACCACATGCGGTACAAACTGGAGTCCCGAGTGAACTTCTACGACGAGGTTGCAGCGAACGGGAAACACGCATACACCGCCGAACGATTCGACCCGTTACCTCGCGTCGAGGACGTCGTCCATTACAACGGCGACGTCCAGATCCCGGTCACGAGCGATGAGGAGCCGGACCGCCCGCTTCAGCTGACGAACTGGAAGCCGAGAACACAGGGGATGCACCGAACGATGAACGCCCCTTGGCTTCGCGAGGCGAAGTCGGAGAACGCAGTGTGGATCAACCCAGCGGACGCTGCCACTCGGGGCGTTGAGAACGGTGACACGATCCGAGTCGACGCCGGACGGCGGACAGTCGAGGCAACAGCACGCGTCACGGGTGGGATCCGCCCCGGAGTGGTCGGAACCGCCTGGGGGTTCGGGCGGGATGCCAACGGCGCCACCGATACGACCATCGATGACCGGACACGCACCGGTGCAACGGAGGGATACGGGCACGCCGACCACGAGTTCGACACCCCGGGTGAGGGGACGGCCGGCTACGCGAAGGGTCGAGACGCTGGATTCGCGGTCAATCACATCCAACCGATCGACAACGAACTTGGGGATGCTGGGCTGAGCGATCCGGTCGGTGGGAGTAACGCACAGTACGCTGCTTTCGTCGAAATTGAACCGGTGAGGGAGTGACGATGCCCGATTCCGCAACGATGGCCGCCGCCCGTGCGGACCTCTACGAGCTACTTGCGACGATACTTGACGGCGACATGAAGACGCTCGCGACAGCGCTCCGAAACGGGTCGCTTGCATCGGTCGGTGAGACCATGCCGATCGGACGAGCGCGCGACGCGCTTGACCGAGATAAGATACCACCGGAAACGTTGTCTCGTAGCTACGACAACTACTTTGTCATCCCTGGAGAACGATACGTTCCGCCGATCGCGTCGGCTCACCGTGGCGCCCCGTCCGAGTCGTTCGAGTCGGACTCTCCGTTTCACGACGAGGGGAGCGCAGGTGAACTGCTCGGCGACCCCGCGGTCACGATGTCGTTGCTGTACGAGCAGGTCGGCTTTCAACCGAGCTGTGGTGACTTCCCCGATCACGTTGCCGCGCAGATAGAGTTTCTCGCGGCGATGTCACGAGTCGAAGCCCGACGGATTGAGACCGGAGACGCGGATATCATCGACCGGGTTCAAGCGATCGAGGCACGGACGCTTTCACAGCTCGGCTGGCTCGACACGGTTCACGATAAGATGGCTACAGTCGACGAGTCCGACGAGGTTCTCACCGCCGTGGTGGCGCTCGCCCGGGGGACCGCTGCACAGCATTCCGAGGACCTTGCCGTCGACGAGGAACTGACGCGGGAAGACAGCCGATCGGCGGCGGTTCCAACCGGCGCTCGGCCGACATCGAACGGGGCCGATCGATAGCCGGCTCACGGTGAGTGCTCGGAGCGCGTCGTGGGCGATCGGAAAGCGATCCTTTTCGTTCGTGAGCTGAGAAACACGATATCGAAGACGCTCCGTGTCTCGTCGATGACGCCGACGATCTGATCGGTTGGCTCCGACACGAAAATGACAGCTGCCGTGTGAAATGATTTTGTCCTATTATTTGATATTTATTTATAAATACAAAATGATGAATATGTCATATTTAGTTGTTTTAGTCGCGTCGATCCACCGAGCGCGGAAACCTGGTAACACTCCCACGCTGGGGATGTAATCGTGTGTAAGGTTTAGCAGCCGCCGTCCACTCGCCGGACAAAAGCGGGCGTACGCGACACCGTCGTTTCGTCGATCCGAACTGTTGCAGTCCGTTGGTTTCCGAATTTTTAAACAATTCTCGGAGCAGAAATAAACGGTTAAATCCGATGGGGAAAACAACCCGCGGTAGCAGGGGAACTCGGCGTGACGGACGGACCCACATTACGGATCGGCGACGGATCGAGCGATCGTGACGGCTCAGTTCCGGCTCCGGTGCCGCCGGACGACCCCGAGGCGTGGTACGCACCCGGAACGCGCGCGCAGTACGCGCCGTCGCCGGGCGTCGTGGCCACCATCCGCGAGTACGACGAGGGTCGGTTCGCGTACCACGTCCGCGAGCCGAAGCGTTCGACCGCGGACGAGCGCGCGCTCCGGACCATACGAGAGTATTTCTCGATGGTTCCCCATCGGCGACCGCTGACCCGGGCCGGCGTCGTCGAGCGCGCCGAATCCGGGTTCGAGCCGAAGTACGAGCGTGCGCTCGAGCGCCTGCTCGACGTCACTCCCGCGGCCCGCAGGCGGATCAACTACCACGCGTTGAGCGAACTCAGACTGCTCGACGAGCTCACCCCCATCGCGCTCGACGACCGGATATCGGTCGCGGACGTCAGTGATGACGAGCAGCTGGTCGTTCACACGGAGTCGTTCGCGCCGCTCGAAACCGGGATCGACGCCGACGCCGAGTACGTCGAACGAGTCGCTGGCGAACGAATGGCCAGTTACACGGTCGAATTCGCGGGGTTCGACATCGACGTCGTCGTGTACCGCGAACGACTGCTCGGCTCCGACCAGTTCACGACGAAATATGCCGTCATGGAGCCAGAGCTGTTGCCAGGCGATGAGGAGCTGATCCGCGAGGCGAAAGAGCGGATCTGGGAGAGCACGGTCGACGACGTCGTTGTCGACCAGCAGGCGTTCGTCGATGATCTCGCACGGCGGTTTCTCTCGCGGCGGCTCACGGCTCGAAACACCCGCGCGCTGCTGGACGCGACCCGCGTCCGGTTGCGCTCAGTGCTCTCGGAGTACGGCCTCGCCACCCCACCGGTCGACTCGCGGTACGCACGCGACCGACTCGACGACCTCGTCTACTACGTCCTCCGTGACCTCGTCGGCGAGGGGATCCTGACGATTCCCCTTCGTGATCCGCGACTGGAGGATATCGAAGCGAACCGCGTGGGTGAACGGGTGAAAGTCGTTCCCCGTGCGTCGATCCGCGACGGCGAGGACGACACCACGACGGCCGGCGGATCGAGTAGCGGCGAGGTCGGTGGGTTCGACGTCGTCGATGAGCGCATACCGACCAATCTCGCGTTCGACGACGAGACATCGTTCATCAACGTCGTGACGCAGCTGGCCGCACACGACGGCACCGAGCTGAACGCCTCGACGCCATCGGCGAAAGTGAATCTGGATCTCGACGGCGTCTCCGAGACGATCCGGTGTGCGGTCGCCTTGCCGGTCATCTCCGAGGGAGGCCCACACGTCTCCGTCCGAAAGCAGGCCCCGGATACGATGACGCCGGTCGACCTGGTCGAGCGAGACGCGCTGTCGACGGAGCTGGTAACGCTGCTGTGGCTGTTGTACGAACACCACGGCGTCGTGCTGTTCTCCGGCCCGACCGGCGTCGGCAAGACGACGCTGATGAACGCCCACATGCCGTTTATCCCGTTCGATGACCGGCCGATCTCGATCGACGAGGGGTCTCGGGAGGTCCGACTCCCGCACGAGACCGGGGTGTCGCTCACGACCCGCGACCACGAAAACGAGTATAAATCGGTGACGATGGCGGAGCTGATGACCGAGACGAACTATCTCAATCCAGACGTGGAGGTGATCGCGGAGATCAACACGCCGGCCAGCTTCCAGACGTTCGGAGAGAGCCTGAACACCGGACACGGCATTATCGGAACGACACACGCGGAGGACGTCGAGACGCTGGTCAATCGCGTGATAGAGCAGGGGTTGCCGCCGTACCTTCTCCAGGAGATCGACGTCGTCGTCTTTCCACACAACGTCGGTGGAGAGCGCTACGTCGCGCAGGTCGTCGAAATACTGTCGGCAAGCGAGTACGATTCGCTCGGGACCGAGGCAAAGCGGAGTCCGACCGGAAACACACGACACGGCGGGGCCGGCGTCGTCGAGAAAGCCGGGACAGCCGTCCATTACAACACCGTCGCGTGGCGGGAGACTGACGGCACGTTCCGTCTCGCCGGAGCGCTTGGAGCGGCGTCCGACACGAGCGTCCCCGACGAGCGTGGTCGACGGCTCCACACGCTGTCCCGGCTCGCGGACCGAACCGACAGAGACGTCGCCGCCGTTAGATCCGAGTTCGACCGGAAACACCGGTACGTCCGGTATCTGGTGCGTGACGGCGTCAGCGATTTCGACGACCTGTTCGAGTTTCTCGCCGACCTCCGAACGGACGAGGCCGCGACGGTCGAGCGAGCGGCACGGTCGGTGAACGCGGAGGGTCGGCAGTGACGGCCGATCCGGGGCAGAGACCAAACGACGGAGCGTCCGGGACCTCGAGAGCCACGGGTGACAACCGAGCGTCCGGGGCGTCGGAAACGACGACTGGCGACGAACCCGGGCTCGGGATGTTCAGGGGCGACGATGACCTCTCCGCGCTCGATAGGGGGCTGTACACGCTGTTCGCTCGTCACGCTGACGAGCGCCGCCACGCGGTTGACCGAAAGCGATACCGCGGGACCGCGCTCAAAACGAGTTTCGAGGTGTATCTCGCACGGACGTACGGGGTCTCGTGGGTGATGTATATCGCAGCGTTCGTACCGGTGATGTACCTCGTCTCCGCGCTCCCTGCGACGACGATCGCGTTCGTCGACCGACTCCTCGTGAGGCGCGTGCCGCTGTGGACGGGTGGGCTCGACACCGCCTCCCGAATCTGGCTGGCTATCGCCGTTGCGAGCGTCGCGGCTCTCCCGGCAAAGTACGCAACGGTCCGACTCGGTGGGATCCATCTTCGGTGGCTCGCCTCGGCGCGGCGCACGGAGATCGAGCGGACGCTTCCGGGCGCAGTGCGATACCTGGACACGCTCTCGTCGGGGAGCGATGACGCGCGTCGGATGATCGCGAAGACGGCAGCGACCGACGCATACGGCGCGACGGCAGTGTCGCTCAGGAAGGTCACCAACACGACCCGGATCACGGGAAGTCTCGACATCGGTCTTCGACGTGTTGCGCGCGATACTCCCTCACGAAACCTGCTCGCACCGTTTCTACTGAAGTTTCGAGAACACGCGAACCAGGGACAGGACGAACTGGCGAGCTACCTCCGAACTGAGAGTCGGATGCTTCGCCATCGCCGAGAGCGCTCGCGCAAGCGTGCGGAGGGGTACCTCGAACTGCTCTCCGAAGTGTTCGTCGTCGTGCTCGTCTTGCCGGTGCTTCTGGCAGTCGTGATGACGGTGATGAGCGTGCTCGCTCCGGGGCTCTCACGGCCGGTTCTGACGCCGGTGGGTCCCGTTCCAATCCGCGTCATCGTCGTGTACGGATCGGCCGTGTTCGTCGCCGCAGTCGGACTGATCGGAACGATCCCGATCGGAAACCTCCAGCCGGCCGACCAGCGGATGAGCTACGACTGGCCGGGGTCGCTGCGCGAGATGCTCGCCTCCGCGGCGACGAATCCGGTGAGCGCGACCGGCGTCTTCGCCGCCCCCGCCATCGGGGCCGGGGCACTGTTTTCCGCATCCGGCACGCACCCGATCAACTCGGCGGTCATCACGTACGTCGCGTTCGCGGTTCCGGTCGGTGGCGTCGCCGTTCGACGCACCCGGATCGACGACGCGAAGGACAGAGAGATCAAGGACTTCGTTCACGCCGTCGCCAAGCATATCTCGCTCGGTCGCCCGTTCCCGGATGCCGTCGCAGCCGTCGCCCGAGAGGTCGATCTGGGTGCGTTAAACGACGACGTCGCGGATCTCGCGTTCCACCTCTCGTTGACGACGACACCAGGTCGGACGCTCGACACGTCGGCGCTGACCGCAACCGCCGAATCCGTCAGGAGTAGCCCGGAGGCGGACGATAGCGCCGACCTGCGAACGGCAGCGCTGGAGCGGTTCGTCGACCGGATCGGGACGCCGCTCGCGAAGCAGTCGGTCGGGCTGATCACCGGCGCGTTAAACGCCGGAAGCGACGCGGAGCCCGTCTTCGAGACGCTCCAGACCGAAGTCGGCCGACTGTATCACGAGAAACGGGCGCTTCGGTCGGCGATGCTCGTGTACGTCGCCATCGGCTGGACGACAGCGCTGCTCGTCGTCGGAATCGTCGTCGCCGTCAACACACAGGTGATCGACGGATTCGCACAGCTGTCGGAGCTCTCGGAGACATCCGGCTTCGCGCTCGACGGGGACGCGGTCGAGCCCGACCGCGATCGGTTTCGGTTCTACGTCGTGACGCAGGCGACGATGTTCGCATCGGGCTGGTTCGCGGGAGCGGCGTCGCGCGGTCTGTACGCGGCGCTACTGCATTCGGGACTGTTGATGGCGGCCTGTTACCTCGTGTTCGCGGGAGGTGGACTGATATGAACGGGGAGGAGACGCCGTCGGACACCATGAATTCGACCCGCGCACGGTCACACGTCGTCGGCGTCGCTCTCCTCATCGGCATCACGATGGTGAGCCTCGGTGCGCTTACGGCCGCAGTCGGAACGATAGTGGACAGCAACGCGGCGGTGAGCGACGTCGATCGCGTCGCGACCGGCTTTGACGATGCGATCGATCCGATCGAGGGGACCGGCACCCACACGGGGCGGGTGACGTTCACCGACGGCGAGCTTCGAGCGGAGTCACGAATGATCCGAGTCTTCCATGGCAACGAGCTCGCACTGCGTCGGGAGACCGACGCGCTCGTGTACGACCGCGGGGAGTACGCCGTAACGGCCGTCGCCGGGGCGATCGTTCGCGACCACGCCGGAAGCCGCTCGCTGGCACGCGGTCCGCCCGTATCGGCGTCCGAGGAGGTCGTCGTGCTCGGCGTCGTCGATCTCGACGTCGCGGAAGACACGCTCGAGAGCTCCGGACTGTCGACGCGGACGTTTCGGAGCGACGTAACCCACGAGCGCGTCATCCAAAACTGGGACGGCGAGTGGACGGTTTCGGTCGAAACGCCGACGCCGGAGCCGTGGCTCACCGCGTTCGAGGCGACCGGAGCGAGCGTCAGAACCGGCTACTTCGACGGCGACACCCACGTAAGCGTCATCGCGACGTACGAGGGGGAACGTACGCTCCAGGCCGTCCTCCACCGGATCGACACGGAGGTGACGGATGAGTAGCCGAGCGCGACCGCGCTGGGGGGACGACGCTCGAGCAGTGCTGCCGATCGCCGCCAAGGCGGTCGAAGCGGGACTCGTCGTCCTGTTCATCGGCGTGCTCACGACGGGGCTGTACGCGGGCGCAGTGCCCGAGTATCGGTCGGCAACCGCGACCGACATCGGTGACCGGACCGTCGTCGCCGCCGGCAACGAGATCGAACGCGCCGTTCCCCCGGACGCGGCGCACGTTCGCGTCGAGGCGAACGTTGAGCTTCCGGCGACGATCCGGTCGGAGCCGTATCGTCTCGTCGTCGTCGAATCGCCGTCCGGAGTGGAACGACGGGTGGACGAGGCGGCTCACGGAACAGCAATCGACCCGGATCGAGACGCCGACGCCGCAGCCGTGACCACTGCCACACGGATCGAGCTCGACCACCCGCATCCGGCGGTGGAGGGAGCGTACGCGCTCGCGCTACCGCCACACGTCGACGAGGTCCGCGGCGAGCTATCCGGCGGTGACGGTCGGATCGTGATTCGAACGGCCGCCGATGGTGAGGGGCTCGTGGTCACGCTGGAGGACGACGAATGAGGGGACGGGGAGCCGGAGCGCGTGGGCAGACGAACCTCCCAGTCCTCGCAGTCGCCCTGATCATGCTCACGGCGGTGACCGGGATGACGATCGCGATCGCCGAAAGCGCCTATCTAAGCTCCGAACGGGACGCGAGCGAGCGGGCCATAGCCGTGTCGGTCGCCGATCGGATCGTCGCGGCGGACGCGGACGTGACTCGGCGGCAGAACGTGCTCGATGCGGCGGCGCTCGAGGAGTTCTCTCGTCGGGACGCCGTCGGTTTCGATCCCGACGCTGCCGACGTCGATCTCCGGATCCGCGTCGACGAGAACATCCTCGTCGACCACGGAGAGCCGGAGGGTGGGACGACGATCCGGCGTATCGCGCTCGTCTCGGAGATCGACACGTGGCAGGCGACGACGACGACCGAACCCGGTGACTCGCTCACCATCCCCCGGCGGACCAACACGGTCGTGCTCGGTGTCGATGGTGACGTGCGGACGATCAGCATCAACGATCGACCCGTCGCTCACGCGCCGACCGGCATCGACGAGCACCGAGCACCGATCCGGGTCGCGACGAGCCAGTACGAGACGGTAACGGTGTCGGCGACGGGCGACGGCGGAGCCGTCCACGTCGAATCGTTCCCGGAAAACACGGAGAAGGCCATCGTGACGGTGACCGTCGATGCCTGATCGGAGCGGTTCCGCGAACTGCGGCATCGAGTCACAACGAGGCCAGCTGTCGCTGTCGCTCATCGAGGCTGCCGTGGGAATCGTGTTCGTGCTGGCCGTCGCCGCGAGCTTCGGGATCGCGCTGCCGGACCCGGGAACGACGGAGGCACAGCTCGACGCGTACGCGTCCGACACGACCACCGTGATGGCGAACGAGCCGCCCCGACACGGGGACGAGACGCGTCTGTCGGAGGTGGCCGACGAGGAGTCGTTCGAGCGGGAGCGGGACGGACTCGTTCAGCGTATCGACCGTCTGCTCCCCGACAATCTGCTGTATCGGGTAACGACGCCCGGTGGAACCGTCGGATTCGATCCGCCACGCGGTGAGACGGTCGGCCGTGCGACGGTCGTCACGTCCGGTGGTGACGTCGTCGTCGAGGTGTGGTACGCATGAGTCGACGCCGTGAGCACGAAGACCGGTCTCGCGTCGATCCGCTGGAGAGCATCACCGGTGTCGACCGCGGTCAGCTCGTGCTCGTCGCCGCCGCGGCGATCGCGTTGGCCCTGTTTCCGATCGTGTTGGCGTATCTCCAGCTCGGCTACGCCGGAGATGTCGCCACCGAACCCACCGGTCCGGCTCCCGGGAGCGAACTCGATCGGGCGCTGGAGCGGGCCGTCTACGCCGCCGCGAGTGACGTCGATCGTCGCGAGGACGGGACGCCGACCGCTGCCGCATCGACGTTCCACCGGTCGATCGGTGGCGACATCGGACGGCTCCAGAACGCCCGTATCGAGGAGGGGATCGCAGCACAGCTCTCGTACACACCGGATCTCGCGGCCGAGTGGGTCGAGTCGGGGCAGTGGCAGACGGGCGTCGCAGCCGCGTTCGACGAGCCAACCGTTCACCATGGAGTCGTGGTACAGAAGCGAGCCGGAGAGTACGTCGTCGTTGCGGCCGCGTTCGACATCGTGCTGATCGAGCCTGACCGCACGGTCCGCCGGAGCGTGGTGATACGGGTTCCGGGGTAGTGCGTACGTTGTCAGCAATCCGAGACGAGAAGCATTGGTCGGTGGCGTAGCCGGGCACCGTAGGAGGGAAACCGTCCACGGGAGAGACCGACGACGTACCGATTTGCGTGTCGCTGGTTCATCGGTACAGTGTGGCACCGATATAGGCGCCAACAGTTGCAAGCAATGAGATCGCCGCGACACCGACTGAGTAGTACGCCGCGGTAAGCCCCACCAAGACGAGACAACAGACGATGAACACGGCGCCGAGCCACCGCTTCCATGACACCTCAGTGTCCGTTATGGACAGATGGGGTTTGAGCTGTTCGGCTTTGTCCAATATCATAACGGTACCGCGACTGCGCTCGTACTCGATCACCCCGAGAGCAGCAAGCTGTGGCAGGTGCGTCTGATACAGACCAATGTACACCCGCTTGCGCTGTTTTGAACTCACGAGACTGGTCTCAGTGTCGTTCTCGATGGCTGCAATGTGCTCGGAGAGTTCGCCGATAGTAGCCGTCCCGTCATCCGTCGTGAAGAGATATCGAAGCGCTCGTCGTCGACGACTGTTCCGTAGTAGACTAAACAGATCATTTAAATGGAGTTCGTCCGTCGTGTCCGCACCATCCGACCGGGGGGATGGTGTATCCTCGGAAGAAGAAATCGTCCGTGTGGCGGAGTCATCGATCTCCTCGCGAGCTTTTATGCTTTCAGCCGAACGTGGACCGTTGTCTCTGTTAGTGATCATGCGAGGAGTTTCCAACCCCCAGTGGCTAGAGGGATGGCATACGATATATACTTATCTATTTTTACTATTTCTATGATTACTTTTCGTTTGTGTGTAACGAATGATGTCCGTTTATGAACAGTTGACTGGAGCGACGCTGTGCTATTGAGTCGACCCTTCTCGGCGGAGTATCGTTGCTGCATACCGGGCGTATGGGAGTCCCCTAACGTTGATTCGCATGCCGTTTCGGTACCAATAACAAGGACTCGTGGGAACGAGTATTAACTGAGATATGATGTCGCATAGGCCAACGGGTAATCTCTCGGAAGACGAAATTTTCGAACTGCTGGCCAATCCTCGCCGACGGTTCGTGCTGCTGGCTCTCCGAGAGGACGGTCAGGGGATCGCACTCACCGACATTGCCGACTCGATGGCCGGAGCAAGCCGGGAGGTAACGCTCAGTGAGCTAACACCGTCAGACCGCAAAAATGCGTACGTCTCACTGTACCAAACGCACGTCCCCTACCTCGTAGACGCCGGTGTCGTCACCTACAGCTCCGACTCCGGCGTCGTCACACTCACCGATGGCGCCGACGTGCTCTTCCCATACCTCGAGCTTGCTGAAGCGGACGTCGACTGGGCGAGGCGGTATCTGCTTATCGCTGGCGCGGGGTTACTCGTATATATCGCCGTTGCGTTCGTCGGTACTCCGAGCCAACTCGCCATCTCCGGCGTCTTCCTTCTGGGGTGTTTCATCATCGTCGGCGCGCTCCATCGGCGAACGCTTCGTCCATCCGGTAGACGACGCGGTCGGCGGCGCATCACTCCGCCGTGGACGTGACCATCCACGTCGTTCCCGACGAGTAGCCCCACGGTTCGATTTCGAGGCCGAACTCACCGTCCGCGATCGCTTGCATGTTCGATCCAACCTCTTTGGCGGAGAGACCGAGCTCCCGGGCGATGAGGCGTGACTTAAAATACGTTTGATCGTGGGCGTTCGTTTGCAGATACTCCAGAATCCGCCGCTGCTTGAGGGACAGCTGCTCGGTTGGAGACGGTGTGACATCGATCGCGTCCACGGTCGATGCGTGGGTTGCTACGTGGGTCGGTCGTCGCATAAACGGTGGTACGCCGGTCGTACCCATTGTATTGCTGTGCATAACGAACCGTACGTCGAGGAAGGCGATAGCTAACCGGTACTACCGCCGCCGCCGGACCAGAAACAGGATCGGTACGGCACAGATGACCAGCAGCCAGCCGAATCCAACGCCGTTCAACAGCGGGGAACTCAGCCCACTCGTGCCGTTTTCGAGCACGGTACCGGTCTCCGGATCGAGTCGGTCGCGCGATTCAGTGGCGCCACCCTCGCCGCCCGCAGAGGGAGTGTCGACCGAGCCATCACCGCCAGTGTGACGCTCGTGTCCACCCTCGGCTCCGGTGTCTCCGCGTCCGTCATCGAACGGATCCGTTTCCGCGGCGACGCCAGTCCGGCTCGAGCTTCCCCCGGACGTGGCGGTTGCGATCCCGCTTTCGGACTGCTCGGCCTCCGCAGCGGGTTGCACAACGATGGTAAACGTCTCCACCGACTCCACGTCGGCCACCGCGCCTCTAGCGTCGATCTCGATCCCGACCTCGATCCGCTCCCCCTGCGATAGCGTTACGTTTTCGGTCAGCCGGTGTGTGGGGTCGTCGCCCGCGAAAAAGGTCACCCGCGAGCTGTTCGTGGCTATCGTTACGTTGGCTCGCGTCGCGTCGACGTCGTCGCCGGGAAGATACGCGACCGAGAACACGGCGTCGATCCGCGTCAGGCTCCCGTCGTTGACGCCGACCCCGCCGCGATCCTGCACGAGCAGCTGGGTCGGCTCGGAGAAGTCAAGCGACAGCTCGCCGGTCTCCGGATCGATGGTGGCGTACCCGCCATTGGGGGCGTCCGTCGGCGTCAACTCGATCGCGTCGCCGAGTCGGTCCGACTTCGTCGTCGTGGCGATCGTCGCCGGAATCAGGAGCAGCAGGAGACACGCACAGCCGGCGAGCACTGCGCGGCTAGCAGTCACCATCGGTCTTCTCCGCGTCCGCGATCGCAAAGTCGTATTTTTCCTCCAGTTTTGTCGACGCGCCACAGCCACACGGTTTGCTCGGGTTTCTGACCCCCACTCCGTCACCGAAGTCGGCACTCGGGGGGCCAGGTGGATCGTTGGAAATGGCGTTATCGGCGTCATTACCACTCATCGTTACTGTTCCTGTGGTCGCACCCTCGGGATAGTTGTATATGCGCCACTTTCGGCCCCCATATAAGACGACTTCAGTCACTGATTCGTCAGTCTCCCACCAGACGCCGGTTGGTTCGCCATCAGTGTTCTCGTGTGTCACCTCAACCGCTGAGACCGTAACGGAGCCACCATCCTGATTACAGAACGCGATGAAGCTGATCGCTGTTTCATTAAGCAATGTTGTCGATGGCGCACACTCGCAGTTGACCTCGATCGTTCGTGTATCGATGTGTCCTCTGGCAATGATAGCTTGATCGATGCCTCTAGCGACGATATCGAACGAGACAGCACTCGTCGTATCCGTTCCTGGTGCACATTCGACGCCGACTCGTATATGACCGTTTTCGCCGACATCTATTCGGTCGGGGGTGGTTATCGTATGCTCCCTGATCTCGAGATCGTCGGATTCAACGGCGAGGTTTTGTATTTCGAGTTCGTCGATCGTCTCTTTAAGCTGATTCGTGATCGTGACCAGCTCGATCGTCCCATCGCAGCTCACGCTCTGAGCGTCCGGACTGTAGACGAGCCTGAGGTACGCCTCCTCGTCGCCGACGACTTCGATGGTCGTCTTTCGCTGTGATTCGATTCGAGAAGCGGCACCGCTTGCGAGAAGGGCGCTGCCACCGAGTGCGGTCGTACCCATGCCCGCGACGAACATGCGGCGGTTCATCGCTCCACTCCGAACAGATCGGCCGCGGCTCGCTTGTTGCGCTGCTCGTGGATGATGTGTCCGAACGCCGCCGTTGCGAACACACCGAGCAAGATCGCGACAACGAGATGACCGCCGAGCCAGTCGAAGGGATAGGTCTCAAAATAGCTCGCGCCCCCAAGAATCGCACCGATGGCAACGAGGCCGGTGTACAGCCAGCTCCACGGAATGTCATTGCCCGGATCGTACTCTAAGTACAGCTTCGCGTACCTCGCGGCGTCAGTAACGGTTATTATCCCAGCCTCACGATCGTATTCGACGAACCCGGTTACTTCGAGATACGGGAGGTGCACCTGACGGAGCGCGGAGTAAACGCACATGCGATCGCCCGAATTCAGGTTCGTGAGCGGCTGGTCGTACTGCCACGCGGTGACGTGGTCGACGAGTTCACTGAGCGTGACCGGTGCCGGTTGGTTCTGGAGATAAAATAACGCACATCGGCGACGTTCGTTGCTCAGTGCATCGAAAACGTCGTCACGGGAGAGACTGGATTGGCTGCTCGTGGTATCCACCTCCGTTTCGATACTCACCGACCCCTCAACTGTCGTCGTATTGGTTTCCATGATGTGTAATCTCAATTTCCAGTTAGGGCGGTCGCCCTACGCCTGGAGATGTTTGACTGTCCGTTTTGACGTACTCCCCGTACTTTGCTACGATTGGCGTAACCGATCGGTAAGTGGGGACTATCACTCAACGGTTCCACAACAGTGAGGGGAGAAAACGCACGACTGCGAGGCAATTAGCGTATTCGATAATCGATTTTTGGCCGTGAATGAGCCAAGCTGAGTAGTCTCAGACAACCGTTCGGTACCGGCTTGTTAGGGGGACCATCGCGTGTATTCGTCGATGATTGGCCGCGGCCTACCCCGATTTATGCTCAGACTCGGCGATTATATGAGCATACTCGGCGAGTCTATGCTGATCGTCGGCAAACGTGTCGCTCTACATAACAAAGTCACATACCCCCCTGCATACAGTTGCGCATTCCCCCCTCGGTGGGGTGATCAGTCCCGGTGGGACAGCTCATACGGAATGCGGGTGAAAAACTATGCAACGACGAAACTTCCTAGTTGGCGTTGGCGGTACAGCAATCGGCGGAAGCGCACTCCTCGGCTCGGG